>CABEAI010000187.1_pt1 | contig 14016 bp, 7 predicted proteins | sample 3132431 | NCBI WGS metagenome assembly CABEAI01 (sample SAMEA5534343, study PRJEB31848) | metagenome | biome: tundra; feature: field; material: soil | place: USA | collected 2013-05 | depth 0.45 m | reverse complement strand
ACCGTGGCCGAAAGACAGCGGCTCACCGTTCATGTCGTAGGCCAGCATCGTCAGGTGGTAGCTCATCTGCTCGATGGGGTGTGCGTCGTAGTAGATGCCCTTGTCGGGGCCGTCACCAAGGGAGTAGAAGACGACCCACTTCGCCTCGGGCTGCGGCTTGACCAGATCCATGATGGTCTGCATCGAAACCCCACCCCACTTGGCGATACCGGACCAACCCTGGATGCAGAAGTGCTGGGTGATCTGCTCATGATGTGCCAGGGCCCGCAGCTGGAGCATGTCAAGGTCGACGGGGTTGTCGACCAAACCGTTGATCCGCAGACGGTAGTCTGCAAAGTTGCTTGCGAGCAGCGCTTTGTACTCCTCTGAATCTGGGTATTGGCCGTTGTGCCAGAAGTACGGAGAGATGTCCTTCTCGGTGTACTCGCCTGGGGTGGCGTCCACGTGCTCGAACAGACGCTGCGCCGGACCGATCAGTGCGAAGCCGACACGCTGCACCACCCGGGGGTGACGCAAGGTGAACGGGGTGGCAGCAACCCAGCCGACGATGACCACCACCATCGAGGCCGCGAAGATCCAAAAGCCCACCCAGCTGTTGTCGTTTCGCCCGGCGTAGATGTGATTGAGGTTGCGCAGCAGACCGGTGGTGAACACCAGGGTGACGTGGATCACGATGAACAGGAGGAACCAGACCAGCACGAGGAAGTGCAGTGAGCGCGCCGTCTGGATGCTGAGCACCTTGCTGATCCGCTTGAAGCGGGTCGAGAGCGCGGGTGACATGCCGAGCCCAGTGATGACAGCGAGGGGGGCGGCGACGAACACGGTGATGAAGTAGGCGAGCAGCTGCAGGCTGTTGTAGGCGACCCAGCCATTTTCGGTTGGCCAGTTCAGCGACAGGTACTGGATCAACTCGGACACGGCGTTGGGGAAGACGTCCCAGCTCGTCGGCACCAAACGCCGCCAGTGCGGAGTCGCGAACAGCAAGACGTAGAAGACCAAACCGTTGAGCAACCACAGAGTGTTGATGCCCAGATGCCACCAGCGGGCCAGCCCGATGGAGTGCCGGATCCCCGGGAGGCCGATCTGTCCCGGGAGGCCGATCGAGTCTTGCTTCGCGGTCCAAAGAGGATCGGCGGGAACCGGCTTCTGAATGTGGAACCAGTCCTTGCCGGGAGTGCTGTGTCGGGTCCAGTACAGCCGAGGGTGGTCACTGAGGATCTGCACCCCCGACCGGATGATGAAGATCATCAAGAACAGGGTGAGGAAGTGCTGCGCTCCTACCCAGAGCGGCAGCCCCGCGTTCCGCTCGGAACCGGCTGGCTCGACAGTGCCCGGATAGCGCTCGATGAACCGCTGCACCGACGGGATGCTGCGCAGCCCCTGCGCAGCCGCCACCGCGATGATCAGAACCACGAACCCGATCGGTAGTAACCAGAGCAGGTTGAACCACCTGCTGCGGCCGACGCGCACACGTGGAGCGATGCCGTGTGCCTGCGGTATCGAGCCCGCCCAGGTAGTGGGATCAACGACATCCTCGCCCGTGGTCAGCTGCGACCGATAGCTCTGCTTCGCCTCCGGTGAGACGCTCGACTGCGCGGGCGAGGGCGGATTCGTGGGGGTGGGTTGGTCGGTACGGTCAGCCACGCGCCGCACCCACCCGCACCGGTAGGGCGACTTCCATGCCGCCGTCGGGGATGCCGACTGGGGCGACCTCCCCCTCGGAGAGCGCGACCTGTCGGTGGCTGCACTCGTCGATCACGAAGCGCCCTTTCTTGAGTCGACCCATGAGCAAGGTCAGGCTGGCGTCATCAGCCTTTTGGGCATCGGTCACTATGAGGGGGTTTCCATCGACGGATGGTGCGCGGGACCTCCGTGCCAACGTGCATTCGACCTGCCACCAGGTCGCCGGACCGCAACTCCTGTCAAAGCTAGTACCCATCCCGCGGGCCCTCGGCGACCAAGACCAGAAGCGCCACCTACCGGGACCGGCGGAAGTTACCCGGCGTCGATGGCAAGTCAAGCCACCTTCTCACCGCTATAGTGTATCCCAGTTGGATATAGCTGGACCAGGGGAGGACACAGCCGGCTGCCGGTCGCAAGAGAGGAGGGATGCGAATGGCAAGTACCAAGCAAAATCAAATGACAGGGCATCGGTGAGGGACGGCATGATGCGGTGTCTCTCATCGGCGAAGGCGCCCATACTCGATCTGAAAGGCTGATCGCGTGGCGCGCCAGGCAGCCCGGTAGGGTTCCTTCTCGACGCCGCGCCCGTCAAGCCCCACGAGGCCACCATATAAATGCCGGTGCAGGGGCCACAGGGCTGTAACCCCGAGGAGATTCGTGCCAGAAACGCGCCAAATAACCCTCCCTGCCCTTGGTGAATCGGTCACCGAGGGGGTGGTCGCGGAGTGGCGCAAGCACGAAGGCGATCACGTGGATGTCGGCGAAGTGATCGTGGACGTCACCACGGACAAGGTGGATGTGGAGGTTCCCGCGCCGGCGGAGGGCACACTCAGTCGGATCCTCGTCCAGGTGGGTCAGACTGTCGCAGTCGGCGCCAGCCTAGGGGAGCTGGCCGTCGGCGCAACGGCCGGTGCCGCAACGCCCGGTCCGAACGGGGGGACGCTGCCGGCGGTTGCGCCCCCTGACACCGCTGCGCCGGCTACCTCCGCTGTTCCCCCACCGCCGCCAAGCGCCAGGCCGGTCGAGCTTAGCCTGCCCAACCTGGGGGAGTCTGTGACCGAGGGGCTCGTTGCGCGCTGGGTGAAGAACGTGGGCGACCGGGTCACTCGGGGCGAACCTGTGGTTGACATCACCAGTGACAAGGTGGACGTCGAAGTGCCGGCGCCGGTCTCGGGTGTCCTGTCCGAGATTCGGGTGGCAGAGGGCGCCACGGCCGCCGTTGGCACCGCCCTGGGCGTGATCCTCGAGGCTGCCGCGGAGGAAGCACCGGCTTCAACTGCGCCTCCGCCGCTCAAGCCCGGCAAGGAAACTGAGCAGGTCCCAACCCGGTCCGTCTCTGTCGCCGCCCGGCCATCTGAGATCCGTGCCTCGCCGCTGGCTCGGAGGGCGGCGGCCCTGGCGGGGATCGACCTCGGCGCCGTGCAGGGCAACAGTCCTGGCGGCCTGGTCCGCCGCGACGACGTGCGGGCTGCCACGTCGTCGCCAGCGGGCGCTGAGACAGCCCAGGCCGGTCGACCCGGTGGGGAAGTCGTCGTGCTGCAAGGTCCGGCGGCCGCGCTGGCTGCGGCGATGGAGGAGAGCCGCAGCATCCCCACGGCGACGTCGATCCGGACGATCGCGGTGAATGTGCTGGATGCACGCCGTCGGGAGCTCAACGCCGCTCTGAAAGCAGCCGGCCGGCCCGAGAAGGTTTCCTTCACACATCTCATCGGTTTTGCCGCGGCCCGTGCCGCGCAAACCGTGCCGAGCATGTCGGCGCACTTTGAGCGCAACGCCGAGGGTCGGCCGCTCCGGGTCCAGCCAGGGATCCATCTCGGCCTCGCCGTGGACGTTACGCGCAGGGACGGCTCACGCTTCCTGATGGTGCCGGTCATCCGCACCCCGACGAGGCGCAGCTTCGCCGACTTCCGCGACGAGTATGAGCGGCTGGTGGCCAAGGCCCGCACCGGGACCCTGACAGTCGACGAGCTGAAAGGGGCAAGCCTCACCCTGACCAACCCGGGCGGCATTGGCACCGTGGCCTCGGTGCCCAGGCTGATGCCAGGGCAGGGCACGATCGTCGCCGTCGGGGCCATCGGGTATCCGCCTGGGCTCAGGGGGATCAATGAGGCGCGGCTACGCGACCTCGGTGTCAGCCAGGTCTTGACCCTGACGAGCACCTATGACCACCGCATCATCCAGGGAGCGGAGTCGGGCGAGTTCCTGGGGCTCATCGAGCAGCTCCTTCGTGGCGAGGATGGGTTCTACGCCACCGTCTTTGCGGACCTCGGACTTTCAGCCCCCTCGGCTGAGCCAGTGCCCCCGGAGCTGACTGAGGAAGCGGCGGCGGTGGTTCGGGCACTGCAGCCACTCGGTTACGAGCTCCTGGCTGCGGTGAGTTCGGGGATGTCGCTGGTGAGGTCTTACCGCACCCATGGGCACCTCCGCGCCAACCTCGACCCCCTCGGCATCCACCAACCGCCAGGGGACCCTTCGCTTGACCCTGACACGTATGGGCTCACCCCGGACTTGATGCGGGCGGTGCCCGCCGAGGTGCTGCGCGTGCACGTGCCGGGCGAGACGCTGGCCGATGTGCTGCCCCACCTGCAACAGACGTACTGCGGCACGATTGCCTATGAGATCGAGCACATCTCCCCTCATGAGCAGCGGCGCTGGCTGCGGGAGCAGGTTGAGGGGAGCAGGCATCGCGCCCCGCTCTCACCCGAGCGCAGGCTTCAGCTCCTGCAGCGCCTCACCAGGGTCGAGGCCATGGAGCGATATCTGCGTCGTGCCTTCCTCGGTCACCAGACGTTCTCCATCGAGGGACTGGATGTGATGGTCCCCATGCTGGAGGAGCTCCTGGCGATGGTCGCGGATGACGGCATCAGCCGGGTCATTATGGGCATGGCGCACCGCGGCCGCCTGGCGGTCACCGCACACGTGGTCAACCGCCCTTACGAGTCCATCCTGGCCACGTTTGAGCAGGGCGAGCAGAAGCACCGGTTCAGCGATGACGATCGCGACCCCACCGGCGACGTGAAGTACCACCTCGGGGCTGAGGGTACCTATGTGACCGACTCAGGGAAGAAAGTCTCCGTGCTGCTGCCGTCCAACCCCAGCCATCTGGAGGCTGTGGACCCCGTGATCGAAGGTTGGACCAGGGCCGAGCAGACGCGGCGCCACGGTGCGGAGTTGCACCTTGATCCCAAAGCCGCGCTACCTGTTCTCATCCATGGAGATGCTGCCTTCCCCGCCCAGGGCATAGTCGCCGAGGTGCTCAACCTGGAGTCAATCCCCGGGTATGACACCGGCGGTACGGTCCACCTGATCGCCAACAACCAGATCGGGTTCACTACCGACCCCGAAGAGGGCCGGTCGACACGCTATGCGTCTGACCTGGCCAAGGGATTCGACATACCGGTCATCCACGTCAATGCCGATGATGTCGAGGGTTGCATCAGCGCGATCAGACTCGCGTACGAGTACCTGCGGACCTACCACCGTGACGTGGTCATCGACCTGGTGGGTTATCGCCGGTCCGGGCACAACGAAGCTGATGAGCCCTCCTACACGCAGCCGCTGATGTCCCGGGCGATCAAGGAGCATCCGTCGGTGCGGGAACTGTACGCGCAACGCCTGGTCGACGAGGGTCAGGTCAGCAAGGAAGACGTGGACGCGCAGGCACAGGAGGCGTATCGGCGGGTCGGGCAGGCCCACGAGCGGGTCAAGGCGAGCCTGGCTGCCGCACCCTCCACTGACCCGCCCGACGCGAATCCGGCCGCAGGCGCCCTGGAGGTTGCGACGGGCGTGCCGGCGGAGACGCTTAGAGCCCTGAACGAGCAGCTTCTGGGGCTGCCACCGGACTTCCATGTCAATCCCAAGCTGCTCAGGCAAATGGAGCGCCGCCGCCAGGCGCTGAAGGACGGGGATGTCGACTGGGCCACCGCGGAGTCGCTGGCGCTGGCCTCGCTGCTGCTCGAGGGCCATCCGGTTCGGCTGACGGGCCAGGACACCGAGCGCGGCACCTTTTCACAACGGCATCTCCGCTTCCACGATGTCGAATCCGGCAAGACCTCGGTACCGATGCAGCACCTGGTCGGGGCGACCGCGACCTTCGAGCTCCACAACAGCCCGCTCAGTGAGGCCGGCATCGTCGGCTTCGAGTACGGCTACAGCGTGGCTGCCCCGGAAGCCCTGGTGGTGTGGGAGGCTCAGTACGGCGACTTCATCAACAATGCGCAGGTGATCGTGGACGAGTTCATCAGCTCGGGGATGGCGAAATGGAGCCAGAAGTCGCGGCTGACCCTGCTCCTGCCGCACGGGTACGAGGGCTCAGGACCAGATCACTCCAGCGGGCGGTTGGAGCGGTTCCTTCATCTGAGCGCAAACGGCAACATCAGGGTTGCCAACTGCTCCAGCGCGGCGCAGTACTTCCACCTGCTTCGGAGCCAGGCGCGCGAAGCTGAGGCGCGCCCGCTGGTGATCATGACGCCGAAGTGGTTGCTACGTCTCCACGAGGCGGGGTCTGCGCTTGCCGAGCTGACCCACGGAAGGTTCCAGCGGGTGATCGATGATCCCGGAGTGTCCGGCCGTCGCGAGGAGGTCACCACCCTGCTGCTGTGCTCGGGAAAGATCTACTACGAGCTGGTCCTGCACCCCCAGCGCGCCGAGCAGACCCACCTCGCGATCGCCCGCATCGAACTGCTCGCGCCGCTTCCAACGGATGAGGTGATGGCCCTCATCGAGAGCTATCCACACCTGAGCCAGGTCTTCTGGGTCCAGGAGGAGCCGGCGAACATGGGGGCCTGGTACCATCTCGCCCGGCGGATAGGCCGGCGCCTGCCCAGGGAACTCCAGTGGGAGTACATCGGCAGGCCCACGCGGGCCAGTCCCAGCGAAGGCTTCCGGGGGGCACATCAGCTGGAACAGGAACGAATCGTCACCACTGCCTTACGGAGCGCCGACACCGTCGCCGACGACACGACCCGACCAATCGGAGGCTCGGTTCCGTAATGGCCAGGGTCGTGGTCCTGGGCGGAGGGCCTGCCGGAGATGTCGCGGCGCTTCGTGGCGCCCAGCTCGGTGCGGAGGTCACTCTCATCGAGCGAGCTGAGCTCGGGGGCACGTGCCTCAACTGGGGCTGCATCCCAACCAAGTCGCTGCTCGCCGGGGCAGACCTCCTGCGGAAGATACGTCGGGCCGCAGAGTTCGGCATCGAGGTTGGCGACGTCCGCGTGAACTTCCCGCGCATGATGGAGCGCAAGGAGGAGGTCGTCCTCAAGATGCGAGGCGGCGTCGAGGCGGCCTGCAGGCGCCACAAGATCGACATCGTCCGCGGACATGGCAATGTCGAGGCCGATGCCGTCGTGGTTGGCGACCAGCGCTACCCGTACGACCACCTGATCGTGTGCGTGGGCACCGAGCCTTCCGGCCTGCCTGGAATTGACATGAACCACCCATCGGTGGTGACCTCCAACGGGATCCTCCGTCTGGAGCAGATTCCCGACCGGCTCCTGGTCATCGGTGGAGGCGTCATCGGCTGTGAGTTCGCCTCCCTGTTCGCGCCGCTCGGCAGCGTAGTCACCGTGGTCGAGGTCCTACCCCAGATCCTCAGTGGTGTCGATACCAGGGTGGTCGCGCAGTTCCGCGGCTTGATGGAACAGCAGGGGGTGACCTTCAACACCGCGCGGAGCCTCGCCGAGGTTTCGGAGTACGGGGAAAGCGCGCTCACGGCCAGGCTAGACGACGGCACCTCCGTCGAGGCGGACGTGATGCTCATCAGCATCGGCCGCGAATCCCAGACGCGCGAGATCGGGCTTGAGGGGGTCGGCGTGGAGATCACCGAGCGTGGCCACATCGTGGTCGACGACCATCTCTGTACCAGCAACCCCAGGATCTGGGCCGTCGGTGACTGCATCGGCGGCCTGCAGCTGGCCCATCTGGCTTCGAAGGAGGCCGAGCGGGCGGTCGAGAACGCGCTCGGACACCACCCTCGCGCCATCGACCGAACAGTGGTGCCCTCGTGTATCTACACACACCCCGAGATCGCTATGGTCGGTCTCAACTCGCAGAGCGGCAAAGCTGCCGGTTATGAGGTGAAGGTCGGCCAGGCTCGCTTCCTCGGCAATGGCAAGGCGCTGGGTGAGGGTGAGTCTGACGGCCTGGTCCAGATCTACACGGACGCGAAGACCGACCTGATCCTGGGGGCAACCGTGATGGGGACGCACGCTGTGGAGATCATCCATGAGGTCGGGGTGGCGATGAGCGACGGGCTCAGCATGGCTGAGCTGGGCGACATCATCCATGCCCATCCCACCGTCAGCGAACTGGTAATGGACGCATCGCAGCAGGGTGAGGGGGTCGCTCCCTACCTGTCTTAGCGCGGTGCGAAACTGCACAGGCGGCTACGGCTGAATGCGGTCTCTTTGCACCACAGCCCGTGGTTCCGATCACCGGACGCGAAGAGGTCCAGGCAGGTAACGAGGGGGCGTCCCATTCGCGTGCTTCGCGGATGAGGGTCTCCACCTCTGCGAAGATGTCAAGGACAAGTCCTGCGTGGACGTTTGTCCGGTGGACTGCATCCACGCCGAAGATGAGGATCGGCAACTCTACAGCACGTAGAATCCAAGGCGTGAGCGCTGTGGTCCGCGACTCATCCATGAGGGTGTCGTCGGTTGCGACCCGAGCCACCATGGTCGAAGACCTGGCGGATTTCGTCGTCGGCGCGCGATGGGAGGCACTTTCCGCCGAGGCAAGCGAAACCCTCGTGGCGCGGGTGCTCGACTCGATTGGCTGTGCCGTCGCCGCGATCTCCTCGGACGTTGTCGGCATGGTGCGCAGGCAGGTCACGGAGCTGGGCGGCCGCCCTGTTTGCACCCTGATCGGCGGAGGGAAGACGGCGCCCGACCGGGCCGCGCTGTACAACGGGGCCGCGGTCCGCTACCTCGACTTCACCGACGCCTACCTCGCCAAGGGTGAGACCTGCCACCCCAGCGACAACCTGGGCGCGGTGCTCGCGGCGATCGAGTACGCCGGCGGCACCGGCCGTAACCTGATCACCGCCCTGGCCGTGGCGTACCAGGTGCAGTGCCGCCTGTCCGACGTGGCACCGGTGCGCACCCGAGGCTTCGACCACACGACCCAGGGTTCCTACGCCGCGGCGGCCGGTGTCTCCCACGCCCTCGGCCTGGATGCCGCCCGGACAGCCAATGCCCTGGCGATTGCCGGCACCGCCTTCAATGCCCTGCGGGTCACCCGGACCGGGGCCCTCTCCAACTGGAAGGGCCTGGCTTATCCGAATACCGGCTTCTCTGCCGTCGGCGCGTGTTTCCTGGCCCGCGAGGGCGTTACCGGACCGGATCAGGTATTCGAGGGCAACAAGGGGTTCATGGACTCGATCGCGGGCAAGTTCGAGATCGATTGGCGTACCGAGGACCTAGAGAAGGTGCGCCAGACGGCGCTGAAGCGCTACAACGCCGAGATTCACGCCCAGAGCCTGATTGAGGCAATCCTCGAGTTGCGCCAGGAGCATGCGCTTACCGGCGCAGAGGTGGAGCAGGTCGAGATCGAGGTCTTCGATGTCGCCTACAACATCATCGGCGGTGGCGAGGAGGGGGAGAAGAAGCTGGTTCGCACCAAGGAGGAGGCCGACCACTCCATCCCGTACATCGCCGCCGTCGCCGTCCTCGACGGCGAGGTCATGCCCGGTCAATACGTCGCCGAGCGCATCAATCGTGATGACGTCCAATCCCTCCTGCAGCGGGTCACGGTCAGGCCGGCCGCTGACCTAAGCGAGCGTTTCCCAGCCGAGGAGCCGTGCCGTGTGCGCATCAGGCTTTATGATGGCGCCATACTCACTCGAGAGAAGGCGGACTACCTCGGCTACCCGACGCGGCCCATGTCCTGGGGTGATGTGACCATGAAGTTCAGGACACTGGTGGAACCGGTCGCCGGCGCCGAGCTCGCGAGCAAGATCGAGGATGCCGTCCGTAGCCTCGACCAGTTGCCCGTCAGCGACCTCTGCCGGCTGCTCGAGTCCATTCCCGGTCCCGCGAACACGGGAGCCAGAGGCCGACATGGCTGACCGAGCCTTCGACTTCATCAAGATGAACCGTCGTCCCCCCAAGCCCCGATCCATCGGGGTTACGGAAATCCGGGGTCCCTACTACTCGGTGGTCGGACGCCGCTACCTCGAGGACCTGTTCGAGACGTACGGGGCCTACGCCGACATCCTCAAGTTCGCGGGCGGGTCGTTCAGCCTCATGCCGAGGCAGGCGCTCGCCGACATCATCAAGCTATGCCACGACCATGACGTCAAGGTGTCGACCGGGGGCTGGCTCGAGTACGTGCTGACCCAGGGGGATGGGGCGGTCGATCAGTACCTGGCGGCCTGCAAAGAGGTGGGCTTCGACATCGTCGAGATCTCGACCGGCTTTGTCGTCCTGCCTGTGGATGACATCGTGCGTTTGGTTGAGAGGGTCCAGAAGGAGGGCCTCCTCGCCAAGCCCGAGGTGGGAATCCAGTTCGGTGCCGGCGGGGCGACCGGTGTCGAGGAGCTTGAGTCGGAGGGCACCCGTGACCCGAGCCGGGCCGTCGAGATCGCCCGCCGGTGCCTCGACGTGGGTGCCTATATGATCATGATCGAGTCCGAGGGGATCACCGAGAATGTCCGCGAATGGCGCACCGACGTGGTGACACGGCTGATCAACGACCTCGGCACCGAGAAGGTGATGTTCGAGGCCGCCGACCCCGAAGTCTTCACCTGGTACGTGAAGAACTACGGGCCGGAGGTCAACCTGTTCGTCGATCACAGCCAGTTGGTCCAACTCGAGTGTTTGCGGTCCGGCATCTGGGGCACGGCGAGTGTCTGGGGGAGGGTCCTCACCTACGGTGAGTAGGGTTTCGGATCCTCGATCGCGGTTGGGAGCGGCCGGCCGGTGAGTCGCCTCGAGCGCGGGCGACCGGCGGCTCCATTCCAAATCCTCGCTGAGGCAGACGTTGCCGAGATCCAACGCCTCCGCGCCGTCTACCCGGACGATCGCTCGGCAATCCTGCCGGCGTTGTGGATCCTGTACGACCGGGAGGGGATAGTCACCACGCCGGGGATGGAGGAGTTGGCGCGGGCCATGGACCTGCCTCCGGCCATGATCCAGGCGGTGGCCAGCTTCTACACGATGTTCCTCTTCAAGCCGCACGGACGGTATGTGGTCGAGATGTGCACCAACCTACCCTGTCTGCTGTGCGGAGCTGGCAAGGTGATGCGGCGCTTCGAGGAGAGGCTCGGCATCCGGGCCGGTCAGACCACTCCCGACGACCTGGTCACGCTGCTGGAGGTGGAGTGCCTTGGCGCGTGCGGAGGTGCCCCGGCTGCCCAGATCAACCACACCTTCTTTGAGAACCTCACAAAGGACGAGGTCGACCGCCTGGTCGAGGACATGCGCGCCGCACGGCTTGATCTGCACCGCCTGGCAACCGGCAAGCTCCAGGCCCAGGACCAGGAGTTGGTTGACCTGGACCTGCCAGGTGCCTATCACCTCCCGCTGCCTCGTGACGGGGCGGCCGGTCTCGTGGTCGACATGGTCAAAGGGGCGAACGCCAGCATCAACGAAGCGGACAAACCTTCCCAGTACCGGGGACGGCGATGACGGAGTTGATCCACCGCCGCCTGACCCGCGACATCGACATGCCCGGCCTCAGCACCCTGGAGGGGTACCGCAGGTGGGGCGGCTACCAGCCGCTCCGGAAGGCCCTCACCATGCGGCCCGACGACATCGGGAACGCGGTCAGCGACTCGGGGTTGAGAGGCAGGGGCGGGGCGGGGTTCCCCACCGGCCGCAAGTGGAGCCTGATGCCCCAGGGACGTCATCCCCGCTATATGGTCGCCAACGCTGACGAGTCGGAACCCGGCACCTTCAAGGACCGCTACCTGATGGAGCGCAACCCGCACCTGGTCCTTGAGGGCCTTCTGATTGCGGCGTATGCGGTGAATGCGGATGCCTCGGTCATCTATGTGCGCGGGGAGTACCGCGGCATCTGCGACCTCCTGCGGCGCACGGTTGAGGAGGCCCGCGGTGCGGGGCTCGTGGGTGAGAACATCCTCGGCTCGGGCTGGAGCCAGGAGGTCATCATTCATACCGGGGCGGGGGCCTACATCTGCGGTGAGGAGAACGGGCTTCTCGAGTCCCTGGCGGGGAACCGGGGCCGTCCCCGGCCGAAACCGCCCTACTTTCCCGCAGCCATCGGCGTGTATGACGCGCCCACCGCGCTGAACAACGTCGAGACCCTGGCCAACGTTCCCTTCATCGTCCTCGAGGGGGCGGACGCCTTCAAGAGCGTCGGTACCGAGAAGTCAACCGGAACCCGACTGGTCTGCCTCAGTGGGCACGTGAACCGGCCTGGTGCGTACGAGATCCCCCAGGGCATCCCCATGACCGCCCTGATCGAGGAGCTCGGCGGAGGGATGAAGGACGGGAAGAGGCTCAAGGCGGTACAGCCAGGCGGTTCGTCGAGCCAGTTCCTCACCGCCGACCAGGTGAAGCAGGCCACCATGGATGCTGAGTCGATCACGTCCCTGGGCTCGATGGCGGGCTCTGGCGCCGTGATCGTCATCGACGACGATCAGTGCCTCGTCGAGTACACCAGCCGCCTCGCCGACTTCTATTACCGCGAGTCCTGCGGCAAGTGCACCCCCTGCCGCGAGGGGACCTACTGGCTGCACCGGATGCTTCGCCGGATCGAGGCGGGCGGGGGGCGGCCCGAGGACGTGGAACTCATCGTCCGCGTCTGCAACAACATCGACGGCAAGGTCCTCTGCGCCCTCGGCGAGGCCGCCGCCTGGCCGATCAGGTCCTCCGTTCAGCAGTTCAAGGCTGACTATGTCGCCCACGTCGAGGCACACGGCTGCCCCTTCAAGGAGCGCGTGCCCATTGGCGGCGCGGCGAGCGAGGCCGTCGGTGCCTGAGAAGCCTTACAGCGGTCCGGCCACACCGCGGGCGGGGTCACAGGCCCCGTCCGGCACCGTTCCTCCCGCGCCGCCGTCGGATGACTTGGTGACCATCACCATCAACGGTCGCCAGGTCCAGGTGAGCAAGGGCTCATCGCTGCTCTACGCCTGTCTCGACAATGGCATCCCGGTGCCATTCTTCTGTGACCATCGCAAGCTCGACCCCATTGGTGCCTGCCGGATGTGCCTGGTGCAGATCGAGAAGGTGCCCAGGCTCGCCACCAGCTGCACTGTCGCCTGCACCGATGGGCTGGTGGTGGAGACTGAGAGCGATTCAGTGCTGGAGGCTCGTGCGGGAGTCATCGAGTTCCTGCTGATCAACCATCCTCTGGACTGTCCCGTCTGCGACAAGGGGGGCGAGTGCGACCTGCAGGACTACTCCATCTACCACGGCACGGGGCTCAGCAGTTTCGTCGAGGACAAGCTGAAGTACCCCAAGCCGATTCCGCTGTCCGACCGGATCCTGCTCGACATGGAACGCTGTATCAAGTGCGAGCGATGCGTGCGCTTCTTTGACGAGATAACCGAGGACGGCCAGTTGGTCCTGCTCAATCGAGGCGTCCACACCATGATCGGAACCTTCAGCGGCCGTCCCCTGGATTCGAACTTCCAGGGCAACATCATGGAGATCTGCCCGGTCGGTGCGCTGACGTCCTCCGACTGGCGGTTTGCGACCCGGCCCTGGGACATGCGCAGCACTCCGTCGGTCTGCCCGACCTGCTCGGTGGGCTGCAATATCAGTGTCCAGACCCGTGACGACCGCCTGGTCCGCTACATGAGCCGCGAGAATCCTCACGTCGATGACGGGTGGCTCTGCGACCGGGGCCGCTATGGCTTTCACTTCGTGCACCAACCAGGGCGCATCCTTCGTCCCCGCATCAAGACAGCCGGTACCGGCGAGCCGGTGGAGTACGAGATCGCGATCCAACAGGTCGCATCAAAGCTGCAGAAGGTGGTGCAGGACCACGGTGCGGAGTCGGTTGGCGCCATCGCCAGCCCCGAGGCCACCAACGAGGAGCTCTTCCTCTTCCAGCGGTGGATCCGAGAGGTGATCGGTTCGCCGCATATAGACCACCGCCTGATGCTGGATGCACCTGCGATGTCACCCGATGACTTCGCCCTCAGCATCGATGACTTCGACTCCTGTCACGCCGTCTTCATCCTGGGTGATGAGGCAACTCTCGACCTGGCACCCATCCTCGAGCTTCGCCTGAGGAAGGCGCGTCGCCATCACCGCACTCGTCTCATCCCCATCCACAACCGTTCAGTGAGCGAGATGCTCGACGAGGTCTCAGAGAGCGAGACCGAGATCGGCATCGTCGCCCCGGAGAGTCTGCACGGCGACGCCAATC
>CABEAI010000182.1_pt1 | contig 14056 bp, 15 predicted proteins | sample 3132431 | NCBI WGS metagenome assembly CABEAI01 (sample SAMEA5534343, study PRJEB31848) | metagenome | biome: tundra; feature: field; material: soil | place: USA | collected 2013-05 | depth 0.45 m | reverse complement strand
CCTAATGCACCCTGTCGGTCAGGGCGGCGACTTCCCGTGTCCGCAGGGCACGCCGGCGGTCTCAGAACTGACACACCCTGTTGCAGGCCAGACGCCAATGTTTACCGCCTCTTTGTTACTTCCCGCGCGCCATCGGAATAGTGTCGAGCCATGGTCGGTAAAGCCAAAACAAGACAGCTGGACCGGATCGCCAACCAGCGCGCCGTTACCGTCGCCCGCGCCGCACGCCTGGGGTGGGGAGGCGTGGCGCTCAGCCTGGTGATGTGGCAGCTGACCCAGTACCCGCCTCCGATCTCACGAGACGGCGTGCTCTGGCTCACCCTGGCGATCGCCGTTTACAACGTACCGCTGAGGTTCGCCAAGCGGGTATCGCCGCGCACCGTCGCCGTGATGGCGGTGGCGTCGGTGGTGGGCGACTTCCTGGCCTGCACCGGCTGGCTGGCGCTCACCGTCAACGACGTCACCGCGACGACCTACGTGATCTACATGATCGTGGCGGCGGAGGCCGGCCTGCTCTTCAGGTGGAAGGGGACGATTGCCTTCATCGCCGCGTTCGTCCTGACGTTCGCTCTCTTCTACGTTTTCAGGAGCGTGGAATTCCATTTTCCGTACCACCTCGAGAACCACGCCTTCCGGACTGGCATCGTCTGCCTGCTGGCGCTCATCATCGGCAGCCTGAGCAATTCCAGCGCCCTGCTCGTCGAGGATGTCGAGAAGCTGTCGCTGACCGACGCCCTTACCGGCCTCGGCAATCGCCGCGCCTTGACCAGCGGCTGGCCCAGGAGGTCGACCGCGCCAAGCGTTACGGGCTGCCTCTCAGCCTAGCGCTGGTGGACATCGACCACTTCAAGGTTTGCAACGACACCCACGGTCACCTCGCCGGCGACGAGATCCTGCGCCGCCTGGGCCGCGTTCTCAGCGACCGGATGACCCGCCGCACCGACCTTGCCTACCGCTACGGGGGCGAGGAGTTCGCGATCATCATGCCCGAGACCAGCGACGCCGAAGCCGCCTCGGCGATGACGCGAATCCACCAGGCGGTCAAGGCCGAGGCGCTGCCTCTGGGCGATTACGAGCGCGACGGCCGGCTCACGATCAGTGTCGGAGTGACCAGCGCCCGCGGCCAGGATGCGGTGGCGGCCGACATGGTGGACCACGCCGACCATGCCCTGTACGATGCCAAGGAAGGCGGTCGCAACCGCACCGTGGCCTACGACCCCAAGCGCACCTCGATGCCGTCGGCCCTGATGCCGCTCAGTGCCGCCGTAGGATCCTGAGCGAGCCCTCGGCCTCGATCTCCTCGAAGCTTCCTGATGCCAGCGCTCGCTGGTAGACCACGAATGGTGGCCGGCCGCCGTCAGCCGGGTCAGGGAAGACGTCGTGGATAGCCAGCACCCCACCGGGTATCACGTGCGGCGTCCAGCCGTCGTAGTCGGCGTCGACGGCGGCCTGGGAGTGCCCGCCGTCGATGAAGAGCATCGCCAGTGTCATGTGCCAGTGCCGCGCCACCGTCGCCGACCGCCCGACGATCGCCACGACGACGTCCTCAAGCTTGGCGCCGGCGATGGCGGCACGGAGGTGGGGGAGGGTATCGACGCGGCCGGCATCGTCGACTAACCGTGGGTCGTGGTACTGCTGGCCGGGCTGGTTCTCCTCCGAGCCGCGGTGGTGGTCAACGGTGAAGAGCACCGAGCCACTCTCCTGAGCTGCGGCGCCGAGGTAGATCGCCGACTTCCCGCAATAACTGCCGACCTCGAGCATGGGACCCAACCGAGCCGCCGCCAGGGCGGCCCGATGAAGGGCCAGGCCCTCGTTCTCGGGCATGAAGCCGATGGCCTCCTCGGCGGCCTTCACGAGTCGAGGGTCCACGTCGGCCCGCGAGGGCTAGAGCGGCAGGTTGCCGCTGTAGAGGATGACCTTGCCTGTGACCTGGCCTACCAGGGTCAGGACCACGGCCACATAGAGCAGGCCGGTGGCGGACATCAGCGAGCGCATCCTGGTGCTCTGGAGGGCCAGCGCGGTGATGATCAGGGGCAGCACGATGCCCGCCGCGATGTGCATCCAGAAGGTCAGGCTGTAGCCGCCGGAGACGACGTCGTGGGTGGTGGGAAAATCGCTGTGGCCGCCGAGCAGCAGCAGGGCCGCGACGGCCAGCCCCGCCTGCAGCAGGAGCCCGGCGGCCAGGAGTCCGAGCAGGATGAACAGCGGCTTGGTGCTGAGGTTGGGGACCACAAGGTACCAGTGGCCGAGGAGCATCGCCGTGGTCACGGTCCCGATGGTGACGGCTGACAGCAGGAAGCTGGCGGCTGTGCCGTAAGGGCCCCAGACGGGAGTCGGGAAGGCGTAGGCGCTGGCGATCAGCGATGCCAGCCCGGCGGACGTCGCCACCAGGCCGATGATCACATGCAGTACCGGCGGCCGCAGGTAAACCGCCACCAGGTAGAGCAGGAACAGGATCATGAAGAGCGCCGCAAGCCTTAGAGCGGGCTGGAGCCAGGCACGGTTGACGAAGTGCTCGGTCAGGTGCGAGGGATCGGGGAGGAAGTACTGGCCGGCCACTCCGAGGACGCCGATCAGCAGCAGGACTCCGCCGGTCGAGGCCAGGAAGCCGCGGGTGACAAGGCGCGTGACGTCGGTGATGAAGATCGCCAGCATGCCCCCCACCGCCACCTCGACCACCGCCTGGAGAGTTATCAGCGGGATCGCTAGCATCGGCAGAATGATACCCGCCGCTGCCTCTGACGCCTCGCCGCCCGGCGCCAGCGGGGCGTGGCGCGACCTTCACCGCGAGATTCTCGCCTGCACTCGCTGTGTCGACTCCGGTCATATCCGCGAGGCGACGCCCATCTTCCAGGGCCGGCCGGGCCAGCCCTTGATGCTGATCGGTCAGGCCCCTGGGATAGTGGAGCTGGGACCGCGCAAGCCCTTCGCCGGCCGTGCCGGGAAAGAGCTCGAGCGCTGGGTCCAGCACGCCGGCTTCCGCGATGACGATCACTTCCGTAGCCTCACCTACGTCACCTCGGTGACCAAGTGCTTCCCTGGCAAAGCGATCTCCGGCGGCGGCGACCGGCGGCCCGGTGCCATCGAGGTCGCCCAGTGCCGGCCCTGGCTGCTGCGCCAGCGGGAGCTCCAGCAACCTCGCCTCATCATCCTCGTGGGAACGCTGGCGATCGAGCAGTTCGAGGACCAACTGCCCGGCCGATCGCTGGACATCCTGGTCGGCCAAATCTTCGCCACAAATGGCGCTGAGCCACTCCTGCTGCCCTTGCCGCACCCTTCCGGCGCCAGCCGCTGGCTCAACGACGGCTCCCACCGAGCCAAGCTTGACGGAGCCCTCGAACTGCTGGGCCGGACGTGGCCTGGCCTTGTTGGCGACGGCAACGGCTAAACTCAGCGTGACTTGGCTGACCAAGAGCGTCCGTCGGCTCGCGTCGAGGGAACAGAAGTCCAGCTGAAGTCGCCCGAGCAGATCCTCGAGTCGATCTTCGGCCCTACTCCCCAGGCATCGCCGACGGAGCAGGCCGAGCGCACCCTGCGGCGCCCCAAGCGGGTCGTCTACATCGCGATGAGCAACCGCAACTTCCACTGGCGAATGCACGTCACCAAGTTCGTCCTCGACGAGGGTTGCGTCCCGGTCAACCCCTTCATGCTCTTCGACTACTACCTCATGCACACCGTCAACAAGGACACCGTCCGCGAGGCGATGAACAACCTGCTGGTGAAGTGCGACGAGTGCTGGGTTTTCGGTCAGATGAGCCTCGGCGTCAAGGTCCAAGTGGGAATCGCCAAGCGCCTCAAGAAGCCTGTGCGCTTCTACGACATCGCCGACTTGCCCGAGCGGATCGTGCGCATTTCCGAAAACCTGGCCGAGGAAGAGGCAGCTCATTAGCCGCCATCTGCGCCCATATTCGCCCACAGTGACGGCATGACCGACGAGGAGCAGCCAGGAGCGGGCCTGCCCGAGTTCCCGTTGCATCAAAGCGAGCCTCCGGCCCGGCCCTCGGCCCCCCCGGACCAGCCCTTGGTCTACCAGACACCGATCGTGTCCCCGGGCTACGAGCCGCCCATTGGCCGACCGGCGCCGGTACGGCCGCCCGCTTACGAGCCGCCCATTGGCCGACCGGCGCCGGTATGGCCGCCCGCTTACGAGCCGCCGGCTCCACCGCCTCCTGCACCCACGCCGCTCCGGCCCGGCCAGGTTCCTCCAGTTCCGCCTGCGCCAGTTCCACTGGCGGCAGCCCCGGTAGCGGCGCCACCGGCGGCAGCCAACGCCGGCTCTGGAGCGCCCGTGCCCGCCCCCGCCGCTCCTGCAGTCTCTCGATGGTCGTCAAATCGGCTGCGGCTGAGGATCGCTTTGGGTGCGGGCGTGGCCTTGATCCTCGTCATCGCCTACTTCGTTTCAGGTCCGCTGATTGCGGGCATGGAGTCCAAGAGCCAGACCCAGGCGCTCCAGCAGACAGGGACCGATATGACCAAGATCGACGCCTTCCTCAGCGACACCGGGGTGCGCGACTCCAAGAAGACTGACGCCGCCTCGTTCAAAGTCGCGATCGACGCGTACGCGTCCAAGCTGACCGACACCGACGCCACCTTAGCCGCCGACCAGGACCGCCTCGACGGGATCAACCGTGACATCGACTTCTACAGCCTGTTCACCCCTTTCCAGAGCAGCCAGGTGCATTCCAACGACGGAACCATCCGCCATGCCAAAGCCGCCCTCAACGCGGTCACCAAAGCGGTTGCCATTTTCAGGACCCAGGTGGCTTTCTCCGACGCTTTGGTGGGCGCTGAGGCCAATGCTGACTCCGCCGACAAGGCCGCCAAGAACCAGGACCTGACGTCCACGACCGACTACTACCAGAAGGCGGTTACGGAGCTGAGCCAGTGCCAGCTGCTGGTGAAGGACGCCGACGTGGCGCCGCAATTCGCGCCCCTGGTGGAGGCGTACAGCAAGGTGATGAAGGACGTCGCCGGGCTGGCCGACACCGTTCGGGCAAACGATGGCGGTGGGGCGCTCGCATACCTCCGGCAGCTGGTCGCGGACGACACCGTGATCTATTTCGACCAGACCGCGTACGTGAACTGGTACTCGGAGAAGATCGACCCCATCCAGAAGGAATTCTGGCGCAATGCGGTGGCGGTGCCCCGCTACGTCGTGACCACCACCAAGCTGGTTTAGGCCTACACCCTACGGATCAGGTCGCGCTCCATCGCCCTCATGGCGCTGTAAACAGTCGCGCGTAGCGGCGTCTCCGGGGGGATCGCCCACTCCAGCTGGCGGAGCGTGGAGTAGAGAGAGCGGATCGCCTTGATGGCGTCCCCGAACTCGACCATCGGCGGCAGGGGGATCTGGTCGAGGGCATCGCCACGGGCCCAGCGATAGGCGAAGTCGACGTAGTCCCGCGACAGCGGCCGCAGGGTTTGCTCGCCATAGGCCTCCTCCAGTTCGCTGAAGCGGAAGTGGAGGCTCTTGAGGCTGTGGTACAGCTCCCGGATCTCGGTCGACGGGAAGCGGTTGCGGGCATACGGCCCGGCCTGGCCCGCTCCTCGGCGCCCCGGCCGGCCGCGGTCCTCGGCCGCCAGCATCACCAGCACCGCGCAGAGCTCGGGCGGATCGAGGTGGTCGAGCCAGCCCTGGTACAGCGCCTCACTGAGGATGAGGCTGTTCTCGCCGTAGATCCGGCTCGCCAGCAGGCCTTTGTCGGAGGGCTTCATGCCGTAGAGGAAGCCCGCCTCCTCGAGTACCTGGATGATGCTGTGGAGGTGCCGCGTGTAGTCGTGCATGGCGGTGTCGATCTCCTCCTGGCTGCGCCGGATCTCGTCCTTGAGGGCCCAGATCTCGGCCTGCCAGGTACGGTGCTGCTGGAGGTTGGGACAGCGACGCACCGGCGATCGCTGATGGCGGTTCTCGATCTCCACGATCTGTTTGTGCGCCCCCGCCAGCTGCTCTTTGCTCAGCCCCGAGTCGCCGCGATGGTAGTGGTCGCGCTTGGCTCGGCGGACGCGGTTGCGGAGGGTGCGCAGCTGGGCCTCGTCGGTGAAGTACTGCTGCACGTCCTCGAGCCCGCACTTCTCCTTGCGCGAGGGTGTGACAGCCATCTTCTCGAGGTCTGCAAGCCGTTCCTCGAGGTTGGCCAGCTCGCCCCGCCGCTGCTCCGCCGCCTGGCGTCGCTGGAACTGTCCGAAGCAGCGCTCCATCAGCAGCTCCGCTTCTGCCAGGTCACGGTTGCGGAGCAGGTTGAGGGCCATGTTGTAGTTGGGCGCGAACTTCGACTCCACCACCATGTCCTCGCCCATGGCGGCTTGGTAGATGACGCCGATATCCACCTCGGGGTCTTTGAGGATGACGCCGTTGCCGACCTTGTCGATGCCTCGGCGCCCGGCCCGGCCCATAAGCTGGGTCAGCTGGCCTGACGTCAGCGAGGGGAAGCCGTGGCCGTCGAACTTGGTGAACGAGGAGATCACCACCGAGCGCGCCGGCATGTGGATCCCCAGCGACAGCGTCTCGGTGGCGAAGACGACCTTGACCAGCCCCACCTGGAAGAGCTCCTCGACCAGCTCCTTGAGAAAGGGCAGCAGCCCGGCGTGGTGGACCGAGATCCCCTGCGCCAGCATCTCTTGGTTGAGCAGGCTGCGGTAGAGGGTGGCCTCGTCCTTCTCGGTGACCTCTTTCATCTTGTCGGCGACGAACTCCGCGATCCTCGCCTTCTCGTCGGCGCTGGTCAGGTCCAGCCCGTGCATGGCGCAGCGCTGCATCGCCTCCTCGCAGCCGCGGCGGCTGAAGATGAAGTAGATCGCGGGGAGCATCTGCTGCTGGTCCAGGCTCTCGATCACCCGGGTCAGACTGTTGGAATCGAGGTGGCGGCCTCGGGCCTCGAAGCGCCGCCCCGCCCGGGTACTGCGGTCGAAGCGATGATCGGCGGCCACCTCGTCCTGTGCCTTGTTCAAGGTTGCCGGGACGACTTTGCCCTGTTCGTCGAACAGGGGATAGAGGCGGTTTTCCATCGCCAGCCACAGCCGCAGCTCGGTGGGACGCTTGGTCACCGAGACAACGCCCATCTTGCCGCGATGGGACTCCATCCAGTCGGCGACCTGCTGGTGGTTGGAGATCGTTGCCGACAACCCCACGAAATGGATCTGGGTCGGCGCCTGGATCATGACCTCCTCCCAGACCGCGCCGCGGGGGTAATCGTCGATGTAGTGGACCTCGTCGAGGATGACGTAGCGGACCTCGCGGAGTCGGTCGGGGTCGTCGTAGATCAGGTTGCGCAGGATCTCGGTTGTCATGACCACCACCGGGGCGCTGTCGTTGATGGTGTGCTCGCCGGTGACGAGGCCCACGTAGCCCTCGCCATATCGTTTCTTGAGGTCGCGGAACTTCTGGTTGCTGAGCGCCTTCAGGGGGGTGGTGTAGATGGCTTTGACACCGTCCTCGAGCGCCTCGAAGATGGCGTAGTCGGCGACCACGGTTTTGCCCGACGAAGTGGGCGCCGATACCAGAACGCCTTTGTGGGTGCCGAGTTTCTGGATCGCCTCCACCTGGAAGGGGTCCAGCTCGAAGGGAACGGTACGCCGGAAAGCGTGGAGCCGCGTACCGGTTTCAACCGACATCGCAGCGCTCCCAAAAGGCCGCCAAGGGCCCGGAGTTGTCCACAGGCACTCTGCTATATTGCATCCCTTCCACACATGTCCTTGATAGGCGCCTGTTGGGACCCGGGCGAACGCGAGGTGGAGGGGTTGCGTCCCGTGGAGCGGACATGAGTACAGACGTCACAACGGATTTCGAAGCAGTCGGCGCGGAGGAGAATAATAATGGCACCCCGGCGCCGGTCGCCGGGAGCCGCGGCCAAAGCGTCGCTTTCGCCCCTGACTTCACCGACATCGAGGTGACGCACCGCAGCGTTCCCGAGCTCTTCCAGGCCCAGGTCACCAAGCGGGGCGCTCAGCCGGCGATGTACTTCAAGGCCTCGAACAAATGGCACCCCATCAACTGGCAGCAGTACGCCGAAGGTGTCAAGCGGATTGCCTCCTTTCTTCTGAGCGAGGGTGTCAAGCACGGTGAGCGGGTCGCCATCCTGTCCCAGAACCGGCCCGAGTGGCACATCGCCGACCTCGGCATCGAGCACGTCGGAGCCACCGTGGTGGGCGTCTATCCCACCAACTCGCCAAGCCAGTGCCAGTACATCATCGACCACGCTGAGGCGCCGGTGGTCTTTGTCGAGAACCGCGATCAGCTGGGCAAGATCCTGGCGACACGCAGCGACCTGCCGCACCTGCGGCGCGTGGTCCTGGTCAGTGGCGAATCCGAGCCAGGCGACGACGAACTGGTGGTCACCTGGGCCAATGCTCTGACCGCCGGGGGTGCGTACAACACCGAGCACCCGGGCGAATTTGAGGAGCGCTGGCGCGCCATTGGCCTCGACGATCTCGCCACCTTCATCTACACCTCGGGAACCACGGGGCCGCCGAAGGCGGTGATGATCGACCACGGCAACATCCTCTGGACGGCAGCCAGCATCGAGAAGACGATCGCTCGCAGCCCGGAATCGGCTGACGAGGAGGTGACCATCTCCTACCTGCCGCTGGCACACGTCGCCGAGCGGGTGGCGGGGCACATCCTGCACGTCTATGTCGGCCACCGGACCTACTTCGCCGAGGACATCGCACACCTGGCGGCAAACGTGACCGAGGTGCAGCCGACCTTCATGTTCGGGGTGCCTCGGATCTGGGAGAAATACCAGGCTGTCGTGGAGGCGCAGCTTGCCGGGGCCGGCGGAGTCAAGGGGTTGCTGGCCCGCTGGGCGCTCAAGCAGGGCGCCGCCAATGTCGACAAGGCAACCAGGGGGGAAGCGCCAAGCGCCGGCTACAAGCTCGCCGACCGCCTTGTGCTGCGCAAGATCCGCACCGCGCTGGGCTTGGACCGCGCCAAGCAGCTCGTTTCCGGCGCGGCGCCCATCAATCCCAACACTCTGAGGTTCTTCTGGGGCCTTGGCCTTCCCATATACGAAGTCTACGGCCAATCTGAGGACACCGGCCCCACCAGCACCGACCGAACCGGCTACTGCCGGCTTGGGACCGTCGGGCCCGCGATGCCTGGAGTCGAGATCAAGATCGCCGAGGACGGCGAGGTCCTGGTCAAAGGCCGCAACGTTTTCCGCGGCTATTTCAAGGACGAAGCCGCCACCAAGGAGGCTCTCGACGACGAGGGCTACCTGCATTCCGGCGATGTCGGGGTGCTCGAGGACGGCTTCCTGCGCATCACCGACCGCAAGAAGGACCTGATCATCACCGCCGGCGGCAAGAACATCTCGCCATCGAACATCGAGGTCGCGCTCAAGCGCCTGCCGTTCATCGGACAGGCGGTCGCCATCGGCGACAGCCGGCCCTTCATGTCGGCGCTACTCACGATTGACATCGAGCAGCTGGCGGCTCTGGCCAAGCACGTCGGCGAGTCGGCCGACATCCTCAAGCTCTCGCAGAACGAGAAGGTGCGCGAGCTCTTCCAGAAAGGCGTTGACGCCGTCAACGCCAACCTCGCCAATGTCGAGAAGATCAAGAAGTTCACCATCCTTCCCAACGACCTGTCGCTGGACGGTGGCGAGCTCACGCCCACCCTGAAGGTCAAGCGCAAGGTCGTCAGCGAGAAGTACGCCGACCAGATCCAGGCGATCTACAAGAACTGACCCGGGGCTCCTCGGCGCTCCGATTGACTACTGAAATGCCGGCTGAAGAGATCCTGGTGGTCTCGACCTCGCCCGCGCCGCCGGAGCTCTTCAGCGGCGCCCTGCCGGAGGGCACCCGGGTGGTCAAGGCCTCATACGACGAGCTTCTGGAGCTGGCGCCGGAGGTCGACATCATCATCGGCGACTGGTCCCACCGCATCCACGTGGACCGCGCCGTGATCGAGCGGGCCGGGCGCTGCCGGCTGATCCAGCAACCCACCGCGGGGTACGAGAACATCGACGTCGCCGCCGCCGACGAGCATGGGATCCCGGTGGCCAACGCCGGGCCCGCCAACGCCAACGCCGTCGCCGAGCACGCGGTCATGCTGGTCCTGGGCTGCCTGCGGCAGCTTCGCGAGGCCATCGCCGACGCCGAGGCCGGCGAGTGGGACCAGGAGGCCTGGATCGCCAAAAACCTCGCCGACCTCTACCAGCGCACCGTCGGCATCCTGGGCTTCGGCGCCATCGGCCAGTCGATCGCGCAGCGGCTGAAGGGCTTCGAGTGCCAGACCCTGTACCACAGGCGCAACCGGCTCGAACCTGCCGATGAGGAACGGCTGGGCGTGGCTTACGCAGAGCTGGACCAGCTGCTGCGCCGCAGCGCGGTGCTGGTGCTGGCGCTGCCGCTGAACGCAACCACCAGGGGGATGGTGAATGCCGAGCGGCTGGCGACCTTGCCGTCGGGCGCGATCGTGGTCAATGTCTCGCGCGGCGACATCATCGACGAGGACGCGCTGATCGCGGCCCTCCTCGCTGGTCGGCTCGGAGGTGCGGGCCTTGACGTCTTCAGCGTCGAGCCGCTGCCCGCGGGCCACAAGTTTGGCGGGCTGCCCAACGTGCTTTTGACTCCGCACGTCGCCGGTGCCACCGCCCAGTCCAAACGCAACATCCTGGTCAACAGCATCACCAACGTGGCCCGCGTTGCCCGCGGCGAGGCCCCGAAGTTCGTGGTCAGCAACCCACGTCCTCGCTGAGGTGGCGAAGAAGGGGAGCAAGCCTCGGCTCTTGGTGGTTGAGGACGATCCGGCGCTGGCCAAGGTCCTACAGATGCGCCTCCAGATCGAGGGCTTCGAGGTCGAGGTGGCCGGCGACGGCGCTGAGGCCATGACCATGATCGGCAAGCAACGCCCCGACCTGGTCGTCTGCGACCTGATGATGCCGGTGATGGACGGCCTCGAGGTCACGCGCGCGATCAAGGGCAATCCCAAGCTGAAGGCGATCCCGATCCTGATCCTGACCGCACTCAAGAGCGCCAGGGAGATGGGGGAGTTGCAGAAGTTGGGTGCCGACGTTTTCGCCACCAAGCCCTACAACGGCAAGGAACTCACCGCCCAGATCCGGCAACTGCTGGGCTAGTGCTGCCCGGGCAACCCCGAGTTCAGGACGGTGGCGCCGAGCAAGACCGCCAGCAGCGCAACCACGGCGCAAACGCCGATTACAGCCAGCGGGATGCCGAGCCAGAGGATGAACAGCTGGGTGTTCCGCTGGCCCTCATCGAGGCCCTCCGGAGTCGGGCGGGAGAGGTCGATCGAGAGCCAGAGGTAGCCCATCACCAGGAAGCCGATCGCGAGCGAAATCACCCCGGTATAGATCGTTGGCAGCACCTGGAGATGAAGCAGCTTGGCCCCGGTGTTGGTCCAGATGAAGCCGCAGGCGAGGCTGGCGACGATCGAGAGCAGGTAGCGGTAGAGCGTGCGCCAGAAGGTGAGCTCCAGCGGCGGTCGCTGGACTTCGTCAGCCAGGTTCTTGGTCTCGGGAGCCATGCCCGAGCTTACCCGGGGGCCTACGTCTGTCAGTCGAGAGCGTCGAAAAGGATGTTGCGCAGCTGCTCGAGCGCCTCGAACTCTTCGATCGAGGGCTTGGCGCTGGCGTGGACCTGGGCCGGGTACTTCATCCTCTGCACGGACTCCAGCAGCACCTTGATCTGGGACTCGGCCAGCTGCAGGCGGTAGACCGCGCGTTCCCGCGCCAGCGGCGCCGGGGACGGGGCGGGGTACGACGGCGACGGGGCCGGGTTTTGCCCTTCGTGGCCGGCGAGGCGGTCCGCGGGTGCCGGCTCAACCGGGGTTGTCTGTTCTTCGGCCTCGACGCGGGTTGGCCGGAACAGCTCCTCGGAGCCGACCAGCGAGATGCGGTTGAACTTAGGCATGAGTGAGGACCTCCTGGGCCAGCTGCCGGTAGGCCTTGGCCCCGTCGGTGTCGCCAGCGTACTCCAGGATGGAGCGGCCGGCCGGTGGGCACTCGGCAAACCGGATACTGTCCTTGATGAAGAAGGGGAACACCTCGTCCCCGTACGCCTGCTTGACCAGCTGCAGAACCTCCTGGCTGTGCAGGGTTCGCGACTTGTAGATCGTCGGCAGGATCCCTCCCACCTTGAGTTTGGGATTGAGCTTCTGGCGAACGCGCTCGATGCTGCGCTGCAGCTGCTGCATGCCCTTCATGCCGAAGTACTCGCACTGCAGCGGGATGATGACCTCGTCGGACGCCACCAGCGCGTTGACCGAGAGCAGGCTCAGTGATGGAGGGCAGTCGATGACGATGAAGTCATACAGGCTCTGCACCGGCTCCAGCTTGTCCTTCAGGATCTGCTCACGACCCATCTCGTTGATCATCTGGATCTCGGCCGCCGACAGTTCGAGGTTGGCGGGGATGAAGTCGACCTTCATCAACTCGGCCCGCATGATCAGGTCGCGAGCCTGGACGTCATAGTCCATCAGTAGGTTGTAGATCGTCTTGTCGATCTCGTCGGGCCTCCGGAGACCCATGTTGATGGTCAGGTGGGCCTGCGGGTCCAGGTCGACAAGGAGAACGCGCTGGCCAAGCTCCGCCAGTCCCGCGCCCAGGTTGACGCAGGTCGTGGTCTTGCCGACGCCCCCTTTCTGGTTGGCGACAGAGATGGTTTTCGCCATAGTCGGATGAGTTTAGCCTGAATTCACCTGAGCGCAGCCCAAACTCGACGTTCGTATACTCGCCCTGTGTTCGTGCTGCCGGCGCTGACCACTCTCATCAGCCTGGGCTTTGCCGCCCAGGTCCTCAACCAGTACCGGGCGCGGGGCCGGACGCACCAGCTCGCCTGGGGACTGGCGCTGGTGTTCTACGCGGTTGGCGCTTTCGCCGAGGTGATGGGCTCGCTGTCCGGCTGGACTGATATCGATTTCCGGATCTACTACCTCTTCGGAGCCATCCTGCTGGTGCCCTGGCTGGCACTGGGAACGGCCGAGCTAGTGCTGCAGCAGCCCAGGACGCACTGGGCTCGTTGGGCCTTCCGGGTATTTGTCGGCGTGACCACGGTGGCCGGGTTGCTGGCGATCGTGGCCGCTGTGCTCCACGCCAGCTTCATCAACGGCACTCATATCCCAGACAACTGCGCGATGTACTGCCCCCACGAGCACGGCTACGCTTTCGGCAACATCCTGGCGGTGATTGCAGCAGCGGTTGGCAACTCCATCGGCACCGGCGTGCTCGCCGGGGGCGCGGCGTACTCCGCCTACCGGACGTGGCGCGCGGGGCTGCCGAGGAATCTCACCCTCGGGAACATCCTGATCCTGGCCGGAGCCCTGGTGGTGGCCGGCATCGCAACTCTCACCCGCCTGGGTTATTACGAACTCTTCTACGCTTCCCAGGCCGTTGGGGTGGCCATCATCTTCGCCGGCTTCCGGGTCATCGCCTCGGCCGCTCAGACCCGATCCCAGCTGGCCTAGTGCGGCCTCGCCGGCTGCCCCAGAGCCCGGCTCGCTCGTAATCGCCGACCTCGTCATCATCCTGATCCTTCTCGCAGGTGTATACATCGGCATCAGCCGCGGCCTGATCGGGCCGCTGGTGGCCGAGGGCGCCTTCCTGGTTTCGCTCTACCTGGTGCTGCACCTGCACGGGCTCTTCGACTCGGTCCTGCCTTTTGGGTTTATCCGCACGGGCGTAAGCATCTTGCTGGTCCTCGTGCTCACGTTCGCCATGCGCCTGCTGGCCCGCCCGGTGGTTATGTTCTGGAACATGATTCCGCCGCTGAAGACCATCGACGCACCGCTGGGCGGCGCGGTGCACGCGCTGGCGGCATTCGTCCTGGTTTACGTGACGCTTGGCGTGATCCTGGACTTCGACCGCAACGTCTACCCGCTTCTCAAGACAGGCGTCGCCACCGCGGAGCAGATCGAGACGTATCGCCAGGCAGTGCAGGGCCAACCGTTGCTCAAAGGCTTCGTCGACGACGCGCGGCTCAAGCAGCTGGTCCAGCAAGCCGGGCCCAACCCATTGCCGATGCAGCAGGTCCGGCAGGTCGAGGGATTTCTGAACTTCTACGACAACAACATCCGGGGGCCGCTGTTGACCTCGCAGAC
>CABEAI010000173.1_pt1 | contig 14511 bp, 8 predicted proteins | sample 3132431 | NCBI WGS metagenome assembly CABEAI01 (sample SAMEA5534343, study PRJEB31848) | metagenome | biome: tundra; feature: field; material: soil | place: USA | collected 2013-05 | depth 0.45 m | reverse complement strand
CCGCCGAGGTGGCGGTGGCGATCGCCATCCTGCTGCTGATCTACCGGCTCCGCGGAACGATCTGGGTCGATGAGATCGACCTGATGAAGTGGTAGTGCGGGGGAGGGGATAGTGCCGGCTCCCTACACCCTGATGTGGCTGATCCTGCTCCTGCCGCTGGCGTCGTTTGCCATGATCTTCGGCCTCACATACGAGAACAAGCGAGTCTCAGCCTGGCTCGGGATCCTGGCCGCGGCCGGCGCCGACGCCGTCTCCATCTGGGTGCTCTTCGCAGAGCTGGCCAAGCCGCAGCATTGGCAGTACGGGCTCGGCGTCTTCGGCGACTTCATCTCCTTTGCGGACGTTCACTTCCAACTGGGCATCCTCGCCGACCCGCTGGCCGCGATGATGGTGGTGGTCGTCTGCAGCGTCAGCTTCCTGATCCAGGTCTACTCGCTCGAGTACATGCGCGGCGAGGAAGGCTACGTCCGTTACTTCGGCTTCATCTCCCTGTTCACCTTCTCGATGCTGCTGCTGGTGCTCTCGCCTAACTTTTTCCAGACCTACATCGGTTGGGAGCTGGTCGGCGTCTGCTCCTACCTGCTGATCGGTCACTACTTCAAGAAACCGTCCGCTGCCGCCGCCGCCAAGAAGGCTTTCATCGTTACGCGCTTTGGCGACTTCCCCTTCCTGGTCGGCATCGGCTACATCTTCTTCCGCTTCCACGGTCACCTCGCGGCAGGCACTGCTGACCTCGATTTCTACGCCCTGGCGCCGCTCTACGGCGCCGGCCTGGTCGGCAGTTTCGGCCTGTTTGCGATGTCGATGATGGTCTTCAGCGGCGCGGTCGGGAAGTCGGCCCAGTTCCCCCTCCATGTCTGGCTGCCCGACGCGATGGAGGGCCCGACCCCGATCTCCGCCTTGATCCACGCGGCCACCATGGTGGCAGCCGGTGTCTACCTGGTGGCGCGGACGTACAACCTCTTCGCGGCCAGCCATTGGGCTCTGGCCGTGGTCGCCGCGGTAGGGGCGACCACCAGCCTGATGGCGGCGATCTGGGCCGTGGCCCAGGACGACATCAAACGGATCGTGGCCTACTCAACCGTCAGCCACCTGGGCCTGATGATGTTCGGTCTGGGCGTCGGAGCCTACAGCGCGGCCGTCTTCCACCTGTTCACCCACGCGTGGTTCAAGGCCCTGCTCTTCCTCGGCGCCGGCTCGGTCATCCACGTGCTCCACACCCAGGACATCTGGGAGATGGGCGGGCTCTGGAAGCGAATGCGAGTGACCTCCTGGACGATGTTGATCGGGTGCTGCTCGGCGGCGGGCATCCCGCTCTTTGCCGGCTTCTGGTCGAAGGACGGGATCATGGCCGGCGTCTTCGCCTCTGAGAACCCGGTCTTCATCGTGGTGGCGGTCCTGATCTCGTTCTTCTCGGCGCTGTACACATTCCGGCTCTTCTTCGTCGTCTTCAGCGGCGAGCCCGCCAAACGGCGAGCCTTCGACCCCAAGAAGATCCACGAATCGACGTCACCAATCCTGGTTCCCCTGGTGGTGCTGGCGGTGATGGCGCTGCTGATCGGCTACACCGGTCTGCCGGGGATCAAGGAGAGCTTCTCCCAGTTCGTCTTCTTCGGTCACAAGCCCGAATTGGAGTCAGTCAACTACGTGGCCATCGCGGTCTCGGTGGCAGCCGGGCTGGCGGGGTTCGTGACGGCCGCGCTCTTCTACTGGCCGGCATACGCCCGCTTCAGCGCCGCCGACTTCAACAAGCGCTTTGCGGCCGTCTACGACTGGAGCCACCACAAGGGCTACTTCGACGAGATCTACGAGGCGCTCTTCGTCCGCGGCATCATCGTCAACATCGGGCGGGCCGCCCAGTGGTTTGACAGCAACGTCATCGACGGCTTCGTCAATGGGCTCGCCGACGGCTACCAGGACTTCGGCGACCGGCTGCGCAAGCTGCAGACGGGTAAGGTCCAGGGCTATGCCGTTGGGCTCTTCACCGCCCTGGTGGTGATCGCGGTGGTGGCTCTCATCTTCGGCTCCAGCGGTCCGCTGGCGTCCGCGACCGGGTTGACGCACTGATGCTGGCTCTCATCCACGCGGTCATCGCCGCCACCCCCGTGGTTACGCCAACCTCGACTGCCTCAAGCGGCAACTTCCTGGTCTCTCTGGTGGTCTGGCTGCCCTTGCTGGGTGCGCTGGTCATCCTGGCTCTTCCCAACCGCAACGAATCCGACCAGGGCAACATCAAGAACGTTGCCCTGGCGTTCACCGCGGCGCCGCTGGTGATCTCGCTGTTCGCGATTTACAGCACCTTCATCGAGATGCCGGCCGTCTTCAGTGGCGGCTACAAGTACGAGGAGAACTACAACTGGATCGGGGCCTTCGGTGCCCACTACCACGTCGGCGTCGACGGCATCAGCCTGCCCTTGATGTTGCTCTCGACAATCCTCTTCTTCGTCGCCGTGTTGGCGTCCTGGAACCTGAAGGTCAGGGTCAAGGAGTACTTCTTCCTGATCCTGATTCTGGACATCGGGGTCACCGGCGTCTTCACCGCCATGGACCTGTTCCTGTTCTTCGTTTTCTGGGAGATCGAGCTCATCCCGATGTTCCTGCTGATCATGCTGTGGGGCGGCCCGCGCCGGGTTTACGCGGCGTGGAAGTTCCTGCTCTTCACGATCGCGGCGTCCGCGCTTTTGCTGGTGGCGATCCTGGTCCTGTACTTCAAGAGCGGGGCCCACACCTTCGACATGCAGACGCTGGCCGCGGCCCACCTGGCGCCGGAGCTTGGGGCGGTCCTCTTCTGGCTGTTCTTCCTGTGCTTTGCCATCAAGCTGCCCGCCTTTGGGTTCCACACCTGGCTTCCCGACGCCCACGTGGAGGCGCCCACCGCGGTATCGGTATTGCTGGCGGGAATCCTGCTGAAGATGGGCGGGTACGGCATGATCCGCATCTGCGTCGGCTTCTTCTCGAGCTCGGCCAAGCAGTTCAGCCTGGCGATCCTCGCCTTCGCCGTGGTGGGGATCCTGTGGGGCGGGTTCGCCGCCCTGGTCCAGGACGACATGAAGCGGATGGTCGCCTATAGCTCGGTCTCCCACATGGGCTTCGTGCTGCTGGGGATGTCCGCGCTGACGCCACTGGCCCTGAACGGCGCCGTCTTCCAGCTGTTCGCGCACGGTGTCATAACCGGCGCCCTCTTCCTGTTGGTGGGGTTGGTGTACGAGCGCACCCACACGCGTTCCATCAAAGAGCTCGGCGGCCTGGCCCAACGAATGCCCTACCTTGCCGTGGCCTGGGTGGTCACCGCGTTTGCCAGCGCGGGCCTGCCCGGCTTCGCCGGGTTCATCGCCGAGTTCGAGATCTTCCTCGGCAGCTACCAGGTGCACCACGTGGGCACCTTCCTGGCGGTGTTCGGTGTGGTTCTGTCGGCCGGCTACCTGCTCTGGATGCTGGAGCGGGTGTTCTTCGGGCCCCTCAAGGAGGCCTGGAACAAACTCAAAGACCCGGGGCCGTTGGAGCTTGGATACATGGTGGGGGTGCTGACGGTCATCTTCCTGCTCGGCGTCGCGCCCAAGGCCCTCGTCCAGCTCATCAATTTCGGGCTGGGGCCGATCAGCCAGAAGATCGCCGGGGGATGAGATGAGCTTTTCGATGCTTGTCGATTTCATCCCCGAGATGATCCTGCTGGGGACGGCGCTGGTGGTGGTGCTCGGCGGCCTGATCCTCGAACCCAATCGCCTGGGGCTACTGGGCGCCGGCGCCCGCCGCGGCGAGGGCTCCGACGACGTGACCGGGGCGACCGCCCGCGCTTTCGCGTGCGGGGTCGGCCTGGCCGGCAGCATGGCTTCGCTGATCAGCCTCTACTTCCAGATTTCCCGCACCGTCTCGGAGCACGACCTCCTGCACGGCACCTTCGTCCTCGACCACTACGCGCTCTACCTCAAGGCCATCCTGCTGGTCTTCGCGGTGCTCACGATCCTGCTCAGCTACCGCTACGCCGAGCGCTTCAGGCCCAACCAATCGGAATTCATCGGCCTGCTCCTCCTGGCAACGGTGGGCGGGATGTTCATGGCCTCAGCGCGCGAAATGATCGAGCTCTACGTCGCCCTCGAGACGCTCTCGATCGCGCTGTATGTGATGGTCGCTTTCAACAAGCGCGAGCGGCTCTCATCGGAGGCAGGTTTCAAGTACCTGGTTGTGGGAGCGGCCAGCTCGGCGGTCCTGCTCTACGGGCTGGCGATCCTCTACGGCCTCACCGGTCGCACCGACCTCAACGCCGTCAGCCAGGTGATCGCCGCCGGAAAGGTCAGCAGCCCGGCCCTGGTGCTGGCGATGGTCTTCATCATCGGCGGCTTCTCCTTCAAGATCGCCGCGGTCCCGTTTCACCAATGGGTGCCCGATGTCTACCAGGGGGCGCCCACCCCGGTGACGGCGTTCATCTCGGTCTCTTCGAAGGTTGCCGGTTACGCCTTGCTGATCCGGGTCCTGACGTCTGCCCTGGGACCGCTGAGCCATCAATGGCAGATCTACCTGGCGGTCATCGCCGTGATCACCATGACGGTGGGGAACATCTCGGCGCTCAACCAGACCAGCGTCAAGCGCCTGCTGGGGTACAGCTCGATCGCCCACGCCGGCTACATTCTCACCGGGTTGGTGGCGATGGCCGACTCCGCCAACGCCCAGATCGCGCTAGGCGCGGTCCTCTTCTACATCCTCGTCTACGGGCTCACCAACCTTGCCGGCTTCGGCGCCGTGCAGGCTGCCGAGGAGGCGCTGGGCAGCGACGACATCAGTGCCTTCACGGGCTTCGCTCACCGCTCCGGCGGGGTGTCGCTGGTGCTCGCCCTGGCGTTCCTGTCGCTCACCGGGATCCCGCCGCTGATCGGCTTCCTGGCCAAGTTCTTCGTCTTCCTGGCCGCAGTCCAGGCAGGTTACTCGTGGCTGGTGCTGGTGGCAGTTGCCAACAGCGCCCTATCGGCGGTGTACTACCTGCGGGTGGTCAGGATCCTGTACCTGGACCCCGAGCGGGTGGGCAGCCCGCAGCGGCCGGTGCGTGTCGGCCCCGCGATGTGGACCGCGCTGGGCGTCGGCTTGATCTCCATCCTGCCCCTCGCGATCTTCGCCAACGGCTTCGTCACGGGCGCCCAGCAAGCCGCCTCGGCGATCTTCCACTAGCGCTGCGATAAACGCACGATCATGTGCGTGAGATGCGTGTGAGCAACCCCGGGGTCCGCGGCGGCTCGACCGAGAAAGTGATGGCGCCCAACGAATTCTTCGACGACCAGCTGCAGCGGCTGCGGAGTGGCGGATTCGGCGCCGGCGCGCTGGCCGAATTCGGGCGCCAACTCTGGCGGTCGTCCCGCGCCAGCGCCGACGCCCGCCCCGAGCTCCGGCGCGAGCTGCGGCTGATGCGATGGGGAGGTGTGGTGGCGAGTCTTTTGGTGGGTGCCCTCTGCGCCGTTTCTGGGGTTTCAGTGCTGCCGGCCCTGGCGCTTCCTGTGCTGTGGTGGCTGGTCCTCTGCGCCTGGGTCAGCGTCGAGCTCGGCCTCGTCCGGCATCCCATCACCGGAGCGCCCAGCCCGCGGATCGGGCCGGCCAACCTGATGACGCTTTATCGAGGCTGGGCCGTGGCGCCGGTGCTGACCATCGGCCTGGGCGCCGGCGGCCCAACGCCGTTGTGGGTGGTGCTGTGCCTGGCCGGAGGTTTGACCGACCTTCTCGACGGCACCGTGGCGGTGCGCCTGCACCACGAGTCCCGCCTCGGTCGCCTGCTCGACCCCGTCCTCGACGCCTTCTTCTTCTCGGCGGCGGCGGTCAGCCTGGCGCACTGGCGTCTGCTCCCGGGGTGGCTGGCGGTGGTGGTGGCATTGCGCTATTTCCTGCCCGTCGCCGGGTGGCTGGCGCTGCTCTTCATCCGAGGCCGCACCCTGCCGGTACAGCACACGCCCTGGGGTCAGCGCTCGACGCTGGCGATCGGCATCGCGCTGCTTGTGACCTGGATGTCGTCGGTGCTGGCAGTGCCCTCCGCGGTGCTGGTCGGCCTCTACGTCTTGGCGCTGGTGATGATGGCGCTGGCTCTGACGGGGATCCTGCGCCGAGCCGGCGCGGCCGAAACCGGCGGCGCGACATGATCGGCAACCTGGCGCTCGTTGTCGGCGCCTATCTTCTCGGCAGCGTCCCCACGGGTCTGACCCTGGGACGGATGGTCGCCGGCGTCGACGTGCGCAGCGTGGGCAGTCATCGAACCGGCGCCACCAACGTCCAGCGAGCCCTCGGGACACGCGCGGGAGCGGTTGTGCTGTTGCTCGATTTCGGCAAGGGCTTCGTGGCCGTGGTCGCGGTGCGCGCCATCACGGGCAACGACTATGTGGCCGCAATTGCCGGGCTGGCGGCCGTCATCGGCCACGTGTGGCCTGTGTTCGCCGGCTTCCGCGGCGGCCGGGGTGTGGCGACAGCCGCGGGAGTGTTGGCTGCATTCGCGCCCTGGGCGTTGCTGATCACGCTGGCCTTGATGATCATCACGGTGGCGGTGACGCGATACGTGTCGCTCGGCTCGATAGTCGCCGTCGCGACGGCCCCGGTTCTCGTCGCGCTGCTCTGGGGCCACGTGTCACCTGACGGCGACGCCGGGCTCCTGGCCGCTGTACTTGTGGGGGCGCTGATACTCGCTAAACACGCGGACAACCTGCACCGGCTGCTGCACGGAACGGAGAGCAAATTGGGTCAAAGAAGCACCTCAGGCAAGTCCGAGACGCCCACGTAAATTCTTATTAAGGGGGCCGTTTCGACCCCTCCGCGCCAATACCAGTCCCGCCGCCAAGTAAGCGCCCCTACGCAGCGCGGTACAATCGGCCTCGGTCGCGCTAGACGGGGAGTCAGCGGTGCCCTGCACCCGCAATCCGCTATAGCGGGGTCGAATTCCCTTCTGAGGGCCTGGGAACCAGGGTGGTCCCGGGCGGAGGCGTTGAGGGTCGGACCCTGCGCAGCTCGAAACCTATGAACCCCGCCAGGTCCGGAAGGAAGCAACGGTAAGTGGGTGACGGGGGTGCCGCAGGCAGTTCGGCCGGAGCTTTCGTCCCGGCAAGGCGCCCCGGGGCTCCGGGAACGAGGCGGGGTGCGCGACCGCTCATCAACCCTGCCACTGGATCGGATTGACCGCTCTCTACTCCACTTACAGATCGCAGCGCTTCGACGACCTGGTCGGCCAGGACGCCGCGGTGCAGACGCTGAAGAACGCGCTCGTCTCAGGCCGGGTTGCGCACGCGTACCTGCTGACCGGCATTCGCGGCACCGGCAAGACGAGCACGGCTCGAATCCTGGCCAAGGCAGTCAACTGTGAGAACCCCGTCGACGGCGAGCCCTGCAACCAGTGCCCCTCCTGCGTAGCCATCACCGACTCCTCGGCGACCGACCTGATCGAGATCGATGCCGCCAGCAACCGCGGCATCGACGAGATCCGTGACCTGCGGGAGAAGGCCAAGTACCTGCCGGCGTTACTGAAAAGGAAGGTCTACATCATCGATGAGGCCCACCAGCTGACGCCCGAAGCCTTCAACGCCCTGCTCAAGACGCTGGAGGAGCCGCCGGGCCATGTCCTCTTCGTCCTCTGCACCACCGAGGCCCACAAGCTGCCGGCCACCATCGTCTCCCGCTGCCAGCGGTTCAACTTTCGGCGCATCAGCGCCGAGAACATCGCCGCCCGGCTGCGGTACATCGCCGGCAAGGAGAGCCTTGCGGCGGATGACGGCGCGCTGGGACTGATCGCCACAATGGCCCAGGGCAGCATGCGCGACGCCATCACCATGCTCGACCAGATGGCCAGCGCCGGCGTCGAAACCATCGACGCCGACAGCGTGCGGCAGCAGCTGGGGCTGGTCAACAGCGCCGACATCGCGGCGCTCCTTGCCGGCGCTGCCCGCGGCGATGCCGCCTTCGTGCTGCGCGACCTCGACCGGCTGGCCCAGCAGGGGGCTGACATGCGCCAGCTGACCAACAGCCTCGCCGACATGGCGCGTCGGGCCGTGCTTGTCAGTCTGGGCGCCGGTGATGCGGCCGGCCTTGGCATCGATGACGCCGCCTCCGCCAGCCTCACCGAGGTCGTGACCTCGGCCGGTCGGGAGTTCGCGGCCGCCGCTTTCGAAGCCGCGATGTTGGCTTCGAGCGAGATGAAGCAAACCCACGATCCTCGGCTGCTTCTGGAGCTGCTGCTGCTGAGGCTCTCGGCTCGGGTCGGCACCGGCGCGCCCCCCGCGGTGGCTGCGGTTGCCCCGCCGATGGCCAGCCGCGGTCGGGGCAGTTCTGATGGGTCAGCGGCAGTCGAAAGCGTCGTAGCCACCGAGTCACCAGCGGCCGGCCCTCAGCCGGCGCCGCCGCCGGTCGCCGCCTCACCTGTGGCAGCGGCTGCACCCGCGGTGCCGCTGCCGGCTGACGCCGGGCTGGACGCTATCATCGAGCGCTGGCCGGAATTGCTGGAAACGCTGAGAGGCACATCGCCGGCGACCCGAGTAAAGGCTCTGCTGGTATCCAGTTCCGCAGCGCCGGCTGAACTCGACGACGACCTCCTTACTATCGGCTTTCGCTGGGCAGTGCACAGCGAGAAGACTCAGGAACCGACCAACCGGCAGGTGCTCGAGGCGGCCATCAGCCAGGTCTATGGGCGGACGTATCGCCTGCAGTTCAAGGTCGTCGCCATGACTGCGCCCGCCGACGCGACGCTGGCCTCGCCGGCAAGTTCCAACGCGGGCGTCGCGTCGACACCAACCGTATCGGCGGGCGATAGCGCCGGGCAAGGCCTGGTCCAAGCGGCCCAGGAGATCCTCGGGGCGCGCGTGGTCGACGTCCGCAACCGCGAGACGGCCGGCGGCTGACCGCCGCTCTGCACGCGGCTACAATCCAGCGATGGCCGGGAACATGAAGATGCTGCGTCAGTTGCAGGAGATGCAGGAGAAGATGGCGCGCATCCAGGAAGACCTGGGCAACCGTGAGGTTGAAGGCACCTCCGGAGGGGGAGTGGTCAAGGCTCGGGTCAATGGCCACCAGAAGGTCCTCGCGATTGAGATCCGCCCCGACGCGGTCGACCCGACGGACGTAGAGTTGCTCCAGGACACCATCCTGGCCGCCGTCAACGAAGCGCTGGATCGCTCCCGGGAGCTGGCAGCGAGCGAGCTGGGCCAGTTGACCGCGGGCATGGGATTGCCGCCGGGCCTCATCTAGTCTCCGGCGTGGAGATCCTGCCCCGCGCCTTGACCGCTCTGATCGAGGAGCTCGAACGGCTTCCCGGGATCGGGCCCAAGAGCGCCCACCGCCTGGCCTTCCACCTGCTCCGCACGCCGCGAGCCTCGGTCGAGCGCCTCTCCCGGTCGCTGGCCGAGTTGAAGGACGGGGTGGCCTTCTGTGAGATCTGCGCGTTCATCTCCGAAGGGCCGCGCTGCAGCATCTGTGCCGACGCACGTCGCGACCAGACCATCCTCTGCGTTGTCGAGCAGCCCACTGACGTAATCGCGGTGGAGCGCACCGGCGAGTTCAAGGGCCGCTACCACGTGCTCCTCGGCGCCATCTCTCCAATCGATGGGGTGGGTCCAGGTGAGATCCGCGTAGAGGAGCTCCTCGGCCGGCTCCGCCAGGGCGATGTCACGGAGGTGATCCTGGCTACCGACGTCGACATCGAGGGCGAGGCGACCTCGGCATACCTGGCCCAGGTCATCGGCGAACTCGGCGCAGAGATCAGGATCAGCCGGCTGGCTCGCGGTCTGCCCATGGGAGGTGAGCTTGAGTACGCCGACGAGCTGACAATCGCCAGGGCCCTGAGCGGACGGCGGCCCTTCTGAGGCGAGCCGCAGCCGATCTCACCGCGAGATCGGGATCTCGGTTGTTTACGATCCCTTGGAGGTATACAATCAGAGGTCGCCTCACCGCCTTCGGGCCGTCCGAGGCTGCAATCACCGGTAGTGCCGTTCGCCCTTGAGGTGTCCGGAGCCGTCGGGGCACCTTAATAATTGAAGAGTGAAGAGACTGATCCGCTAGGTAGCGGAGCTTTCCCGGTGCCACCTGCTCCGGGAGAGTGAACTAACAAACCAGACCCTTAGCCCGCGGTGGGCGACGGGTCTATGCCAGAACCGTCTAAAAGACATAAAACCGATGGCGTAAGCCAACGGTCTAAAGAGTCTTATTCGGAGAGTTTGATCCTGGCTCAGGATTAACGCTGGCGGCGTGCCTGACACATGCAAGTCGAACGAGCGAAGGACTTCGGTCCCTAGCGAGTGGCGGACGGGTGAGTAACACGTGAGGAACCTACCTTCAAGTGGGGAATAACTGCCAGAAATGGCAGCTAATACCGCATGTGGTTGTCTGTTGGCATCTTCGGACAACTAAAGATTTATCGCTTGAAGACGGCCTCGCGGCCTATTAGCTAGTTGGTGGGGTAACGGCCTACCAAGGCGATGATGGGTAGCTGGTCTGAGAGGACGATCAGCCACACTGGGACTGAGACACGGCCCAGACTCCTACGGGAGGCAGCAGTGAGGAATTTTCCGCAATGGGCGCAAGCCTGACGGAGCAACGCCGCGTGTGTGATGAAGTCCTTCGGGATGTAAAGCACTGTCCGAGGGGATGAATAAATGACAGTACCCTCGAAGAAAGCCCCGGCTAACTACGTGCCAGCAGCCGCGGTAATACGTAGGGGGCAAGCGTTATCCGGATTTACTGGGCGTAAAGAGCGTGTAGGTGGTTGCGTAAGTTGGTTGTGAAATCTCCCGGCTCAACCGGGAAACTGCAATCAATACTGCGCGGCTAGAGTGGCAGAGAGGAAAGTGGAATTCCCGGTGTAGTAGTGAAATGCGTAGATATCGGGAGGAACACCAGCGGCGAAGGCGACTTTCTGGCTGCCAACTGACACTGAGACGCGAAAGCTAGGGGAGCGAACGGGATTAGATACCCCGGTAGTCCTAGCCGTAAACGATGCACGCTAGGTGTTGGTCGTATTGACGCGATCAGTGCCGAAGCTAACGCATTAAGCGTGCCGCCTGGGGAGTACGGTCGCAAGATTAAAACTCAAAGGAATTGACGGGGGCCCGCACAAGCAGCGGAGCATGTGGTTTAATTCGATGCAACGCGAAGAACCTTACCCAGATTTGACATGCTTGTGAAAGCCTATTGAAAGATAGGTTCTGTCTTCGGACACACTTGCACAGGTGGTGCATGGCTGTCGTCAGCTCGTGCCGTGAGGTGTTGGGTTAAGTCCCGCAACGAGCGCAACCCTCGTCCTTAGTTGAATTTCTAGGGAGACTGCCGGGAGAAACCTGGAGGAAGGTGGGGATGACGTCAAGTCATCATGCCCTTTATGTCTGGGGCTACACACATGCTACAATGGCCGGCACAACGGGTTGCCACTTCGCGAGAAGGAGCTAATCCCTTAAATCCGGCCTCAGTTCGGATTGCAGGCTGCAACTCGCCTGCATGAAGTCGGAGTTGCTAGTAAACGCAGGTCAGCATACTGCGTTGAATATGTTCCCGGGCCTTGTACACACCGCCCGTCACACCACCCGAGTCTGGTGCACCCGAAGTCGCTGGCCGAACCCTTTACTGGGACGGAGGTGCCGAAGGTGTGCCCGGTAAGGGGGGTGAAGTCGTAACAAGGTAGCCGTACCGGAAGGTGCGGCTGGATCACCTCCTTTAAGGAGTCTTGACCAGCAATTGTTTCCGCGCATTTTTGGTGCAAGGGAATTCGCTGGGAAAGAATCCGTCAACTCAGGTCAGATGTAACCTGGTTGTGGAGTGGCCAAGAGTAGTGAGAAGCGCAACGCGCGCCAACCGCGAAGAGTAACCACGAAGCAGTCAGGGTCTCCAGACTGTCTGGAGAGCTGGCCGGCGGCAGTGAAATCCTGCACAACTAGTTTGTCTGGCTGGTCCTTGAGGACCCGCGAGGGAGTTGCGAAGTTCAAAGAGGCGGCGTGAGTCGTGTCGGCGGACAGAGCAACGTCAGTCTCTTCACTTTTCAGTACTTAAGGTGTTTGGCCGTGCAGCCATTGACACCCGGCTTCCCGCCATATTGGTGGGTAATTGGCGCCCGTGTTGATATCCTTCCGGGGATTTCACCCCGTGAATCAGGATTCCGGGGGACCCCGGAACGGGGGCCTTTAGCTCAGGTGGTCAGAGCGCACGGCTGATAACCGTGAGGTCTGTGGTTCGAGTCCACAAAGGCCCACCACTCCCCGGCATCGCGTCACCCACCACGTGGGGATGTAGCTCAGCTGGGAGAGCACCGCCTTTGCAAGGCGGGGGTCAGGGGTTCGAGCCCCCTCATCTCCACAAGCTCTACCCGCAATGCTTCGATCATGAAGCCGCGGAAAGAGACCAAGCACTTTTACAAACGAATAGCGAAGAACTTCAGTTAGCCAGAGGACGATTCCAATCTCTTGCCGAGTAGTTGGGATCACCTCAGTTATTGCTGGCCTGCTCGGTCCGGAAGTCAGTGCTTAAACAGTGCACTGGCCAGGGATCAAGCCACTGTGTAGTGGCGATAGGTAGGTCAAGCTACGAAGAGCACATGGTGGATGCCTTGGCATCGAGAGCCGATGAAGGACGTGGTTACCGACGAAACGCTTCGGGGAGCTGGAAACGAGCTTTGATCCGGAGATATCCGAATGGGGAAACCCCGCATGAGTAATGTCATGCGACTCCCGCCTGAATATATAGGGCGGGTAGAGGGCACCCAGGGAACTGAAACATCTTAGTACCTGGAGGAAGAGAAACTCCCTTAGTAGTGGCGAGCGAAAAGGGACCAGTCCAAACCTTCTCTGCGTGATAGGCGGTAGCCGTTTCGGAGAGGGTGTTGTGGGAGCCGCAGGTTGTTTCTACCGAAACGACAAAGAGTTACAAAGCCGTTGTTTAGCCGAGCGATCATGGAAAGGTCGGCCACAGAGGGTGACAGCCCCGTAGGCGAAAGACAGACGGCCTCTTAGCGGATTTCCCAAGTACCACGGGACACGCGGAATCCCGTGGGAATCTGCCCAGACCATTGGGTAAGACTAAGTACTCTCGATGACCGATAGCGGACTAGTACCGTGAGGGAATGGTGAAAAGTACCCCAGAAGGGGAGTGAAAGAGTACCTGAAACCGTGTGCTTACAATCCGTGAAAGCACTATGCCGATTTATCGGAATGTGTGATTGCGTGCCTTTTGTAGAATGAGCCGACGAGTTACTTCTCTGTGGCAAGGTTAAGGGGGTTACACCCGGAGCCGAAGCGAAAGCGAGTCTGAATAGGGCGTGTTGTAGTCGCAGGGAGTAGACCCGAAACCGAGTGACCTATCCATGGTCAGGCTGAAGCGTGGGTAAAACCACGTGGAGGGCCGAACCGACCCCGGTTGAAAACGCGGCGGATGAACTGTGGATAGCGGTGAAATGCCAATCGAACTCGGATATAGCTGGTTCTCCTCGAAATGCATTTAGGTGCAGCGTCATCGAAAAAGTGTGCCGGAGGTAGAGCACTGAATGGGATAGGGGCCATCACCTGGTTACCAAACCCAAACAAACTCCGAATGCCGGCACATATTGCGATGGCAGTGAGACTGCCGGGGATAAGCTTGGTAGTCGAAAGGGAAACAGCCCAGACCCTCAGCTAAGGCCCCCAATTCCTGACTAAGTGGAAAAGGAGGTCGGGTTGCTCAGACAACCAGTATGTTGGCTTAGAAGCAGCCACCATTTAAAGAGTGCGTAATAGCTCACTGGTCGAGTGATCTGGCGCCGACAATGATCGGGGCTCAAGTCAGGAGCCGAAGCTAGGGATGACGGCGTAAGTCGTCGTGGTAGAGGAGCGTTCTGCGTGCGGTGAAGCTGGACCGTGAGGACCAGTGGAGCGCGCGGAAGTGAGAATGTCGGCACAAGTAGCGAGAAACGCGTGAGAAACGTGTTCGCCGTAAACCTAAGGTTTCCTGGGCAACGTTAATCGTCCCAGGGTTAGCCGGGCCTAAGCCGAGGCTGAAAAGCGTAGGCGATGGACAACTGGTCATAATTCCAGTGCCACCAAAGTTCGTTACGAGCGATGGAGCGACGAAGAAGGATAGGTACAGCGGGCGATTGGATGTGCCCGTGTAAGCAGGTAGGCGGTCCCGTAGGAAAATCCGCGGGGCATTAACGCCGAGATGTGATGCCGAGCCCTGGTAACAGGGTGAAGTGGCTGATTCCAAGCTTCCAAGAAAACCTTCTAGCCAGAACTAGGTGCCCGTACCGCAAACCGACGCAGGTAGGTGGGAAGAGGATTCCAAGGCGATCGAGAGAAGTGTAGTTAAGGAACTCGGCAAAATTCCTCCGTAACTTCGGGAGAAGGAGGGCCCCCTGGGGTGAAGGACACACGTCTGGAGCTCTGGAGGGCCGCAGAGAAAAGGCCCAACCGACTGTTTACTAAAAACACAGGTCTCTGCTAAAGCGAAAGCTGATGTATAGGGGCTGACGCCTGCCCGGTGCCGGAAGGTTAAGGAGCGATGTTCACGCATCAAACTGAAGCCCCGGTGAACGGCGGCCGTAACTAT
>CABEAI010000172.1_pt1 | contig 14515 bp, 20 predicted proteins | sample 3132431 | NCBI WGS metagenome assembly CABEAI01 (sample SAMEA5534343, study PRJEB31848) | metagenome | biome: tundra; feature: field; material: soil | place: USA | collected 2013-05 | depth 0.45 m | reverse complement strand
CTTCGCGCTCGATCAGCTTCTGCCGCCAGTCCAGGAGCAGGTCGCAGAACTCTGAGACGCCCAGCTCGTGGCGCTCGAAGCGCTCGCTGCGGTCGTCGAGGAGGTCGACTGTGATCAGCCTCCCCGTGACTTCGACGAGACGGCCCGGGAGACCCAGGTCCTTGATCAGCTTCTCGACTGTCTTGCTGTCCATCGTGCTCATGTTGCTGTCCTTGTAACTAAGCAGGCACCGGTTTTCTTTCGTCCTCTCCGTGATAGCCCGGGTGCCTGGTGAGGACGGGAAAGAACCGGTTGAAATGTTTGGAAATCCGGGATGTTGCTTACCCGGCACATTCCGTTTCAAACCCGTGCGGCCGATCTCGCCCTGGGCCCCAGGATTGCGCTCTCATCGAGAATTGCCTGATGCCCAAGGTCGCCACCAAAACCAGCTCTCGATCCGTGGCGGCGCGCACCCGCCCGCCCAGGGCCGGTGCGCGGGGGGAGCCTCGCATCAAGCTCGGCACCAAAGCCGAAATCTTCGAGCGTGCCAGGCTGGCCGAAGAGCGGCTGGCGGTGGCCTATCCGCAGGCCGAGTGCGCCCTCGTCCATGACAACCCGCTGCAGCTCCTGATTGCCACCATCCTCAGCGCCCAGTGCACCGACGAGCGGGTGAACATGGTCACCCCCGCCCTCTTCAAGCGCTACCCCGACGCCCGCGCCTTCGCCGAGGCCGATCCCGCCGAGCTCGAGGCGATGATCCAGCCCACGGGCTTCTTCAGGGCCAAGACGCGGTCGAGCATCGGCTGCGCCAAGGCGCTCGTGGAGCGTTTCGATGGCCAGGTGCCGCCGCGGATGGATGACCTGGTGACGCTGCCGGGGGTGGGGCGCAAGACTGCCAACGTTGTCCTGGGAGTGGCCTTTGGCTTGCCCGGGCTGGCGGTGGATACCCACGTCACGCGCCTGAGCGCGAGGCTGGGCCTGACCCGACAGCAGGACCCGGTCAAGATCGAGTCCGAGGTCTGCAAGATGCTGCCGCCGGAGCAGTGGTCCAACTTCGGGTTGCGCCTGATCATGCACGGGCGCCGGGTCTGCAACGCCCGCAAGCCCGACTGCCCCGCCTGCGTTCTCAACGACTTCTGCCCCAGCTCGTCTGTGCTGCGTGGGGGGTGACTGATAGAATCCCTGCCTCAACCTTTCTGACCGTCCCGGCGGCTCGAATTTACGAGCGGGAGGCGGCCAAACCCGAAGGAAGGAGGTTCTATTTGGCGTCCTACGAGCTGATGTTCATCCTCAAGCCAGAGCTTGACGACGAGCAGGTTGCGACAGCCACCGACCGCGTCCACCAGTTGGTGGTGGCCAACGGCGGTAACGTGACCAAGACCGCGGCATGGGGTAAGCGGCGCCTGGCCTATCGTGTCGGGCAGTTCCGCGAGGGCCACTACGTGGTCTCCAACTTCGATATCGGCAGCGACAATATCATCGAGTTGGAGCGCGTCCTCAAGATCTCCGACACCGTCTTCCGGCACCTGCTGGTGCGTCGCGACACCCCGGCGATCGGGCAGATCGAGGTGGTCGTGCCCGAGGCTTCAGCCGAGGACATCGCGGCGATCTACCAGCCGCCCACCGACGAGGGTCTGGCCACCTACAACGAGGAGGACGTCGAGGGCATCGCCGCCGACGCCGAGCTAGAGTCAACCAAGGTGGACCACCCAAGCGAACCCGCCATCGCGCCAGAGCCCGCGGCTGAGACTGCGGCACCCGAGGAGGAGGCTGTCCATGAACCTCAATAAGGCAATGCTCATCGGCCGCCTGACCCGCGACCCGGAGATGCGGTACACGCAGTCGGGCACCGCGATGACCCGCTTCGGGATCGCCACCAACCGCTATGGCACCGGTCCTGACGGCGAGCGCAAGGAGTTCACCGACTTCCACAACGTGGTGGCGTGGAACCAGGGCAAGCGCAACCTCGCCGAGATCTGCGCCCAGTACCTCAAGAAGGGCTCGATGGTCTACGTTGAGGGAAGGCTGCAGACGCGCTCGTGGGAGGGCCAGGACGGCCAGAAGAAAACCACCACCGAGATCAACGCCCAGGACGTCCAGTTCCTGGAGTCGCGCGGCTCGGGCGGTGGCGGCGGCGGTGGCGCCGAGGCCATCTCCGACGAGGAGTTCGCACCCACCCCGGGAGCAGCCGCGCCGGCGGCAGCGCCCGCAGGGGCTCCGGCGGCGGCAGCGCCCGCAGGGGGTCCACCGGCGGCAGCGCCGCAGGACGGCCAGGACATCGACCCCGATGACATTCCCTTCTGAGCATGGCGATGGCTGACATGGATCGCGGCCCGCGCCGCCAGCATCGCAAGGTCTGCAGCTTCTGCGTGGAGAAGATCGAAGAGATCGACTACAAGGAGGTGGCACGGCTGCGCCGTTTCATCTCCGAGCGCGGCAAGATCCTGCCGCGGCGTGTCACCGGCACCTGCGCCCGCCACCAGCGCCGCCTCACCATCGCCCTCAAGCGGGCTCGGCACATCGCCCTCCTGCCGTACACGTCCTAGAGCCCTCGCTGACAGTCCGGTTGGGTCTTCGCTGAGTGGCTGACAGGCCCTTGCTCGACCACTTCGCGGTCGGCGTGAACAGTGCCGATGAGGCCCTTGCGCGTGCCGCCCGTGGCGCCGGCGGACGGGAGGTGGCGCGCTTCACCGAGAAGAGCTGGCGGGGGGCCCAGGCGGCGTTCGCTGGCGGGATCCGGCTTGAGGCGCTGGAGCCCATCGATAACCCCGAGGACGATTTCCTGCTCCGCTTCCTCCAGCACAGCGGCGAGGGCCCGCACCACTTCACCTTCAAGGTCACCGACATCGTGGCTCGGATCGAACGGCTGCGCTCGCTTGGCATCGAGCCGATCAAGATCGACCTCAGCGACCCCGGTTGGCAGGAATGTTTCTTGCATCCTCGCCTCGGCCTGGGCGCCGTGATCCAGCTGGCCCAGCAGGGCGGCGCCTGGTCGGCGGAGCGCGAACCGGCACCCAGGGACGGCAGCTTGATCGAGGCCGAATTCCTGGGCGCGGAGCTGCGCTGCACCGACCTCGCGCTTGCCGAGACCGTCTTCGCGCAGGTGCTCGAGGGCTCGTCGGAGCAGGTCGATGGCGGTGTCGCTTACTCGTGGCTGGGTTCGGGCACGCTGGTTGTGCGTCCAGCCGATGGCCGCGGATATGTCGAAGCGGTGGTCTTCCGGATCTTGCGCCTGCCCCCCGGAAGGGAGATGCCCGGCCGCGAGGGGCTGCTCTACGAAGGCCCGACCAAGGTGGTCAGCATCGATTCTGACGAGCCCTGGCCGGCCCCGCTGAAATCGGATGTCGGCGGAGAAGCTGTCCGATAGAATCCCTCCTGCCATGACCTACCAATTGCGCGTACCTGGACCCACGCCGGTCCCGGAGCGCGTTCGCGAGGCCATGAACGTGCCCATGATCAGCCACCGTGGCCCGGCGTTCGCGGAGCTGATCACGGAGTGCCGCGAGGGCCTCAAATGGGCCTTCCAGACCCAGAACGAGGTCGTCGTCTTCCCCGCGTCGGGCACCGGCGGCCTGGAGGCCGCGGTCCAAAACATGACCAGCCCCGGCGAGGAGGCGCTCTTCGTGACGATCGGCTCGTTCGGCGATCGCTTTGCCAAGCTCGGCGAGGTGTACGGGGCCGACGTCGTCCGCCTCGAATACCCCTGGGGCCATGGCGCCGACCCGGCCGAGATCGGGCAAAAGCTTGACGCGCACCCCGAGATCAGGGTCGTCTTCGTAACCCACAACGAGACCTCGACCGGGGTCACCAACGACATTGCGCCCATCGCCAAAGTCGTCAAGGATCACGACCGACGGATCGTGGTCGACGGTGTCAGCTCGGTGAGCTCGATCGACCTGCCCAGCGACGATCTGGGCCTCGACGTCGTCATCAGCGGCTCGCAGAAGGGCTGGATGCTGCCTCCCGGTTGCGCTTTTTTGAGCGCCAGCCCGGCGGCGCTCGAGCTCATGGCGACGACACGGACGCCGCGCTTCTATTTCGATATCCAGAAGGAGCTTGGCTACGAGCTCCAGGGCCAGACCTTCACCACGCCTGCGGTCGCGATTCTCTTGGGGCTGCGCGAGTCACTCAAGATCCTCCGCGAGGAGGGTCTGCAGGAGGTCTTCGGGCGGCACGCCCGCATCGCCCGTGGCGTCCGTGCCGCCGTCACCTCGCTTGAGCTGGAGCTCTTCGCCGACCCCATGTTCTTCTCCAACACCGTCACCGCGGTGTGCGCGCCGCGTGGTGACGAAGAGCTCAACAAGAAACTGCTCAGTACCCTGCGCGACAAGCACGGCCTCGAGGTGGCGGGGGGCCAGGGCGCGCTGGCGGGCAAGATTTTTCGCATCGGACACCTCGGCGACATCAGCGAGGAGGACGCGGTGGAGATCATCGAACGCTTGGAGCAGGGACTGATCGACGTCGGCTACATCGATGGCGCGGTGGGGGCGGTCGACGTGCTGTCCGCCGCGATGCGCGATCAGCCGGCAGCCGCCCCCGCATAGCCCATCGCTTCGCAGGGACGGTGATGGGGTGAGCGCCGAGCGCGAACGCGTCCTGGTTGCCGACCCGATCTCCGACGACGGCGTCGAGGAGCTCCGGCGACACTTCGAGGTTGACGTGCACACCGGCCAGACCGGCGATGAACTGCTGGGACGGATCGGCGACTACGAAGCCCTGGTGGTTCGCTCGGAGACCAAGGTCAGGGCCGAGCACATCGAGGCAGCCCGGCACCTGCGCGTCATCGGCCGTGCCGGCGTCGGCGTCGACAACATCGACGTGGAGGCGGCCAGCCGGGCGGGCATCCTGGTGGTCAACGCGCCGGCGGGCAATACCATCGCCGCGGCCGAGCACACGGTGGCGATGATGATGGCGCTGGCCCGCCACATCCCCCAGGCCAACCGGTCGCTGCTCGAGGGCAAGTGGGATCGCCAGAGCTTCATGGGCTTCCAGCTGCGCGGCAAGACCCTGGGCGTGGTCGGGCTGGGAGCCATCGGCGGGGAGGTGGCCAAGCGTGCCCAGGGGCTGGAGATGGAGGTCATCGCCTTCGACCCCGTGGTGACTCCCGACCGCGCCGAGCAGATCAACGTCGAGCTGGTCGACCTCGACGAGCTGTGCCGGCGCAGCGACGTGATCACGGTCCACGTGCCCCTGGTGGCCGCCACCAAGCATCTCTTCGACGCTGGCCGGATCGCCGCCTGCAAGCCCGGCGTGCGCCTGGTAAACGTAGCCCGCGGCGGTGTCTACGACGAGGTTGCGGTGGTGGCGGCGCTGGACAGTGGGCAGGTCGCGGGCGCGGCATTCGACGTCTTCGAGACCGAACCGCCGCCTGCCGAGTCGCCGCTGGTGGGGCACCCCAACGTGGTCGCGACGCCTCACCTGGGGGCTTCGACCGAGGAGGCCCAGGTTGGCGTCGCCACCGACGTCGTCGAGCAGATCGTCTCAGTGCTCAGGGGTGGGCCGGCGCGGTGGGCGGTCAACGCCCCCACGGTGCTGCCCGAGGAGATGCACGCCCTCCAGCCCTACCTGGCGCTGGCTGAGAAGCTCGGCTCCCTGTACGCCCAGGCCGGCCCCGGTGGCGGCGACAAGCTGGAGGTCGAGTTCACCGGCGGCCTGGCCCGGCACGACATCTCCTACCTGACGGCCGAGGCCATCAAGGGCATGCTCTCCCCGTTCACCGAGGACCGCATCAACGTGGTCAACGCGAGGATGCTGGCGGAGGCTCGCGGCATCGAGGTGGTGGAGCGGCGCTCCAGCGCAAGGGGCGAGTATCCAGATCTCCTGAGCCTGCGGGTGACCGGTAAGTCGGGCGAGTTCACCGCCGCCGCCACCGTCCTCCCGATGGGTCCGCGGCTGGTGCGCATCGGGGAGTTCCGCATCGACATCGAACCTGCGGGGTGCTTCCTCATCACCTACCACGACGACCGGCCCGGGGTGATCGGCAAGGTTGGTGGCGCGCTGGGCGAGGCCAACATCAACATCGCCGCGTTGCAGCTGGGCCGGGACGCACCCCGGGGAAAGGCGGTGATGATCGTTGCCGTCGACGACGAGGTATCGGAAGACGTGCGTGCGCGCTTGGGCCAGGTCGAGGGGATGTCCAACATCAGCTACGTCGAGCTCTGAGTTGTCCCTGACCCTCCTTGGCTGACGTCCGACCCTTCCCCGGCGTCACCTACGCTCCCGCCCGGGTCGACATGTCGCGCGTTCTGTGCGCCCCTTACGACGTGATCTCGCCGACGCAGCAGGCCGCCTACCTCGCCCGCGACCCCCACAACGCGGTGCGCATCGTTCTCAACCCCGCGCCCGGTGAGGCTCGGTACTCCGAGGCTGCGGCGACGCTGCGGTCGTGGCTGGGCGAGGGCGTCCTCCATCTCGCTCCTCGGGCCGAGCTCTACGTCCACCGCCACACCTTCGAGCTGCCGGGAACGGGTCGGTTGATGCGCACCGGGCTGATCGCGGCGGTGCGGTTGGAGCCGTGGTCGACGGGCGCGGTCCGGCCTCACGAGCACACCATGCCCGGGCCCAAGCAGGACCGGCTGCAGCTGATGCGCGCGACCCGCGCCGACACCGAGCCGATCTGGGTCTTTCATCCCGATCCCACCGGCGAGATGCGCCGGCGGCTTGAGTCGGTGACCGCGCGCGAGCCCATGATCGACACCGAATTTGTCCCCGAGGCCGACAGCGATGAGGCGCCTGCGGTGGAGCGCCACCAGCTATGGGCCGTGGATGACCCCGCCGAGACCATCGGGCTGGCGGCGGTTGCCGGCGCGCTGCCGCTTTACATCGCCGACGGGCACCATCGCTACGAGACCGCCCTGTTCCACGCCGAGGAGTCCGGTGGACCCGACCACGCCCCGACGCGGTTCAAGGTGATGCTTCTGAGCGCCGCCGAGGATCCCGGGCTGCTGGTGCTGCCCACGCATCGGATGGTGCGGGCATCAGAGCAGGCTCTCCACGCCGCCTTCACCAAGCTCCTCGCCGACGGCTGGTTCAATGACGACATCGCGGACCTTGACGCGCTCACCGCTCGGCTGGCGGTGCCCGCAGCCCCGGGGGACTTCGGCTTCGGAGTCTTTGCAGGCGGGCGATTCGGCTACCTCGAGGGACCCATTGCCGCTGACGCCATCCAGGAGGTCCCGCCGTCGATCGCCGCTCTCGACGTCGGCCTCCTCCATGAGCTGATCCTGCGGCCGCTGTTGGGGATCGGTGCCGCCGAGCTGGCTGCCGGCCACAGGGTCGCCTACGCGCGCGATCCAAGCGAGGTCGAGTCCCGTGTCCGCACCGGCGACTTCAATCTCGGCATCTTCATCCGTCCGCCGACGCTGGCTCAGATCCAGGCCGTTGCGGACGCCGGCGAGAACATGCCGCAGAAATCAACGTACTTCTGGCCCAAGCCGGCGTCCGGCCTGCTGATGGCTCTCCAGGAGCCTGGCGCGCGGCTCCATCCGGGCGCTTGATCCGACTCTCCCGCGGGTAGAATTCCGGCAATCATGCCGACTTACGGGTACCGATGCGAGACGAATGGGCACGAGTTCGAGGTCGTCCAGCCCATGTCCGCCGCGCCCCTCAAGCGCTGCAAGATCTGCGGCTCGAAGGTGAACCGCATGTTCTATCCCGTCGGCATCGCCTTTAAAGGCCCCGGCTTCTACGTCACCGACAATCGCAGTGGTTCGACCTCACCGAGCTTCGGCGACAAATCGGAGGGCGAAGCCAGGCCGGACGGCGCCGAGGTCAAAGCGGCCAAACCCGACACCAAGTCGAAGCCCAAGAGCGACTCCAAGCCCAAGAGCGGAAGCGCGGCCAAGAAGTCCTGAGCATGGGCCCGGCCGGCTGAGCCGTGCTGCGCCTCATCGCCCTGGTTCTGCCTCTCGGCCTCGACACCTTCGCCGTCTCCGCGGCACTGGGGATTGCGGGCCTGCCGCCGGATCGGCGGCTTCGAGTCAGCGCCGTCTTCATCGCCTTCGAGGTGGCGATGCCACTGGCAGGGGTGATGGCCGGCGTGGCGGCGGGGCACCTGCTCGGCGGTGTCGCCGAGTACGTCGCGCTGGGGGCGCTGGCCGCGGTTGGGGTCTACAGCTCTTGGAGACCGATCCCGGCGTGGCTCTCCTGACACGTTCTCGGGGAGCAGCGCTGTTGGGCCTCGGCCTGTCGCTCTCGATCGACGAGCTGGCGATCGGGTTCTCGCTGGGCCTGCTGGGCGTGGCCGTGGTGGCCGCGGTGGCGCTGATCGGGGGGCAGGCTTTCGCCCTCTCCCAGATCGGCCTCCGGCTGGGCGATCGGGTCGGCGCGCGGTTTCGAGAGGGGGCCGAGAGGTTGGCGGCAGCCGTCCTGATCGGCCTCGCGGCTGTGCTCCTGCTGCTGCGGCTTACCGGGGGGTCGTTCTAGGCGCCGAACACCGGTTCGGAACACGGAATACAGTTGCACCAACCGAGGTTGATATCCATACCTGCTAAATTCAAAAAGCGAGCAGGTTCGCCGGGCTTCCCGGATACCGCAAAACCGAGCTGGAGAATTACAAGAAATGCCTGAACTACTGCACCTGACCGATCAGAACTTCGAATCCGAGGTACTCAAGTCCTCGGCGCCGGTCCTGGTCGATTTTTGGGCCGAGTGGTGCGCACCCTGCCGCATGGTCGCCCCCGTCGTTGAGCAGATCAACGAGGAATACGAAGGCAAGATCAGAGTGGGCAAACTCGACGTCGACGCTTCCCCGGTCATCTCGGCTCAGCTTGGCGTCATGAGCATCCCCACGCTCATCCTCTTCAAGGACGGCAAAGCGATCCAGCGAATGGTCGGGTTCCAGCCCAAGCCGAGCCTCAAAGGCAAGATCGACTCCGCCCTGACCACGGCCGAGCAGGCGACGACCCAGGCCTAGCGGCCTCGCCGTCGCCGCCTCAGCGCAGGCATCAGAATATGCGCCTGCCTGACGAATCGACGGTCACTCTCGAGCGCGACGGCGACGTTCTGCTCATGGGCCTGAACCGGCCCGAGAAGCGCAACGCCTTCAACCGCGCCATGCTCAGCGACCTGAGCCTGGCCTATGCCGAGCTCGATCGCGACCCCGAACTGCTTTGTGGCGTCCTCTTCGCCCACGGCGACCACTTCACCAGTGGCCTGGACCTCGTGGACGTGGCCTCGATGATGGCCGACGGCGGCTGGTCCTGGCCCGAGGGGGCGTCGATTTCATCGGGCTGGGCAGCGGTGGGGTTTCCAAGCCGGTCGTTATGGCCGTCCAAGGATGCTGGCTGACCGTCGGCATCGAGCTGGCGCTGGCCAGCGATGTTCGGATCGTGGCGTCCGACGCGCGCTTCGCACAGATCGAGATCAAGCTCGGCATCATGCCCTTCGGCGGCGCCACCATCCGCTTCGTCCGCGACTGTGGCTGGGGCAACGCCATGCTCCACCTGCTGACCGCCGACGAGTTCGACGCCCAGGAGGCCCTGCGCATCGGGCTGGTGCAGCAGGTTGTCGAGCCGGGGCAGCAGCTGGACCGGGCCAAGCAGATAGCCCAGGTGATCGCAGCGCAGAGCCCGCTCGGAGTCCAGGGCACCTTGCGCAACGCGCGCCTGGCCTGGCGTGACGGCGAGGCGGCGGCGAACTTGTTGCCTGAGATCCAGGCCCTTATGGGCACCGAAGACGCCTCCGAGGGCGTCCAGGCGTTCATCGAACGCCGCGACGGGGTTTTCTCGCGGCGCTAACCCTCGGCCGTGGCGGTCGCGGCCGGCAACATTCCCTCGTTGATCAGGACCGCCTTGAGGTCGCGGTTACTGGGCTCTACGACGACCCTGGAGCTGGGGAACATGATCGTGGGCACGCTGCTGTAGCCACCGTTGATCTCCTGGACGTGCCGGCGGGCCTCTTCGTCATTGGTTATGTCGATCTGGTCGTAGCCGATTCCATGCTTGTCCAGGAATCGCTTGGTGCGAAAGCAGTCGCCGCACCATTTGGTGGTGTAGATCGTCAGTCGCACTTGGTCCATCTCATTCGCTCTAACCGTCGCTACCGGAATAACCTTCCACATCCGCGCCGACTACCATTGGCAGTCGCAAACCGAGCCAGACCGGAGGGAACGCGTTGAGCCAGGAGAAATCGATCCAAACCGAGCGCAGGGACATCTTCCAGCTGACCGACAAGGTGGCATTGATCACCGGCGGCAGTCGCGGCATCGGCCGTTCCATCGCCGAGGAGTTCGCCCGCCGCGGCGCCAAGGTGGTGATCACCGCGCGCAAGCCGGAGGAGTTGGAGGAGACCGCGGCGGCGATTCGCGCCGAGGGCGGAGAGGTCACCCCGATCACCGCCCATGCAGGCCGCGACGAAGCTGTTGACGCGATGATCGACCAGACGCTGGAGAAGTACGGCCAGATCGACATCCTGGTCAACAACGCCGCCACCAACGTGGCCTTCGCTCCCTTCAAGGACCTCGACATCGCGGCCTGGGACAAGACCCTCGAACTCAACCTGCGGGCGCCCTTCCTGATCAGCCAAAAGGTGGTCAACCGGACCATGGAGAAGACGGGCGGGAGCATCATCAACCTCTGCTCCGTCGCCAGCCTCAAGGCCGAGCCGATGATGGCCGCCTACAACGTCAGCAAGGCGGGCCTGGCGATGCTGACCAGGGTCATGGCCAAGGAGCTGGGGACCTTCGGCATCCGCGTCAACGGGATCGCCCCGGCGGTGATCAAGACCAAGTTCTCAAAGGTGCTCTACGAGACCGACTCGATCCGCCAGGGCGCTGAGGCCGCCAGTGCCTTGGGAAGGGTGGGCGAATGGAATGAGGTTGCCGGGGCGGCTGTCTTCCTGGCCAGCGATGCCTCCAGCTATGTGACCGGCAGCATCGTCACCGTGGACGGGGGCACCCTGGCCTGAGTAAGAAGCGACGGGCCGCGCCGCCGAGCCAGGGTGCGCCGCCGGGGGGTGGTGCGCCCCCCAACCGGCGGCGCACGATCCTTTTGTTTGGGAGCCTGATCACCCTTTTTTTGGTCAGCATCGTCGCCTTCGCGATGTTGGGGACGGCCCCCGCCCACTCCCCGACGCCGGGCAGCACCAACGACCCCGGCATCGGCGATACATCCAGCGGAGGCCAGGGACAGGACGCCGACGGCATCAAATGCGACACCGGTGAACAGCTTGCCTACCACGTCCACGCCCACCTCCTCATCCTCCTCGACGGCAAGCCCCAGACGGTCTCTTCGCAGATCGGCATCCCGGGCGGACCCGTGCTGCCGAAGTGCATTTACTGGCTGCACACGCATGACACCAGCGGGATCATCCACATCGAGTCACCCACCAAGCGGACCTACACCCTGGGACAGTTCTTCGATATCTGGGGGCAGCCACTGAACCGCATTGACGTCGCCACCCACCCGGTGCCCAGCGCCGGCCTGGCCGTCTTTGTGGACGGGGTACAGTACGATGGCGATCCGCGGGATATCGAGCTCAAGGTGCAGACCCAGGTGGTGCTGGAGCTCGGCCAGGTCGGACCGCCCCCCAGCTTTACGTTCCCCGGGGGCCTCTAGCGCAACGCGCCGGCGGCGCGATCTCTACACTTGACAACATGACGGCGCGGTCACTTTCACCGAGCACGCCGAGGGGGGAGGCCACCAGACAGAAGGTCCTTGAGGCAGCCGAGCAGGTATTCGGCGAGAAGGGCTACCACGGCGCCAGTGTCACCGAGATCACTCGGGCCGCCGGGGTTGCCCAGGGCACGTTCTACCTCTACTTCCCGGGCAAGAAAGAGATCTTCCTGGACCTGGTCGACGCACTGGGCGAGAGGCTCCGCGCCGTGACCCTGGACGCCAGCGCCAAGGCCGCGACCTACGCCGAAGCCCAGCGACTGGGCTTCTCTGCGTTCTTCGACTTCGCCCGTACCCACCGGCACATCTACCGGATCATCCAGGAGTGCGATCGGGTCGACCCGATCACGTACCGGCGCTTCTACTCGTTGCTTGCGGAGTCGTATCGGCGCGCCCAGGCCGACGCGACAGCCCGCGGCGAAGCCGCCGATGACGACCCCGAGGTGGTGGCTTACTGCATGCTCGGCGTCGGGCACTTCGTGGCACTGCGCTACCTGTTCTGGGACGGCGAGCTGGGCCCCGAGGCGGAGGAGACCGCCATCCGGTTCGCTCAAAAAGGGGTCGGCCTGGACTGACCGGGCTCGGTCTGTGGCATCACGGCGCGGCTCGTAGAATTCTGTGGTGGCCGGCCCCCTGCCCCTCTTCCTGCTTCGGACGGTGCTCTTCCCGCACATGCCGATGTCCCTGCATGTTTTTGAGGAGCGGTACCAGGAGATGATGCGTGACTCGCTCGACGCCGGCACCAGCTTTGGCGTGGTTGCCATCCGCGACGGCAAGGAGGTTGGTGGCGAGGCGGTCCCTCGAGGCGTCGGCACGCTGGCGCGGATCGTCCACGTCGAGCGCCTCCCCGACGGACGTATGAACCTGCTGATCACCGGCGCTTCGCGGTTCCGAGTCGGCCGGCGGGTGGACGGCAAGGCCTACGCCCGGGCAGAGGTTGAGTACCTGGAGGAGGAGTCCGAGGGCGTGCCCGACCACTTGGTGGCATCGCTGCAGACCACCTTCAAGAGCTACCTGCGGGCACTGCGCCAGGTGGCCCGAGGCTACGCCGACCTGCCTGATCTCCCGTCTGGGCCGGAGGCTCTGTCCTACCTCGTCGCGACCACCCTTGAGACCTCCGTCGACGCACGCCAGCAGCTGCTGGAGGCGGCCGACACCCGCGATCGCATCGAACTGGAGCTGAAGATCCTGAGACGCGAGGAAGACCTCCTGAACCGGAAGGTCCTACCCAGCGCGGTGCTGCCTAACTCGTTCTCTTTGAACTAGTTCGGAGGCCGGCTCGCCGCGGTCCCTGCCAGCGCCGCGAGCGCCACAGACCAATGAGATAGGGCCAGGCGAATCCGAGCAGGAGAACGAAGCCCGCCCCAACGAAGAAGATCGCCGCGTTGTTGGGTGCCGCCACCGGAACGGCGTCGATCTCGCCGCCGTGGCGCGCGCGGCTGACCAGGTTAGGTTGGCGCCCGCCAGGGTGTCGGTAACCCACTCCGTCGCAAGGCTCTTCGAGGTGGCATCGACGACATGCCGGCCGCGGGTTTGGGACAACGTGAGCTTGACCGTGGCGGCGCCGGATGCGTCGGTGGTGACGCTGGTGGCGTCCAGCTTCGCGTCGGACCCCGGACTCTGCTTGAGGACGAGGTCGACGTTCTTGCCCGACACGCCGTACTTGTCTGCCCCGTTTTGGCCGCTGACCGTGATCACTAGCGTGGCCACCGCGCCGGGTTCAGGCCTGGCCGGCTCCGACGCCAACGAGATGCTGGTGGCCTTCACGGGTGGAGGCGGCGGCGGGCCCTGGGCCGCGCCGATTGCGGAGCTCGAGATGCTGCCGCCAGGCGGCTGAACCGGGGGAAGCGTCGACCCCCTCGGTGGCGCCGACGGCGTCGGTCTGTGAGTCGGACTGGCGGTCGGGCTCATCGTGGGTGAGGGGGGCGCCGATGTGGTTGGGCTTGGAGACGCAATGCCAGTTGGCCCTGGTGAGGGAGAACAGATGGGTCCCAGGCAGTCGGCGCTGACAACGGTGGGACCCGATCTCGCGGAGCCCGCCGGCCACAGCAGAGCGCCCGGGATTGCCATCGCTGGGATGAGAAAGAAGGCACGTTTGCCCCGCTGTCTGGTCAGACGAACTCTGGCCATCGATCGATTATGGCAGGGCGATCCTCGGTTTCAGCCGCTTTGGGCCCGATTGCGTCCTCTTACTTGAAGTCGAGAACCAGCCGGTTAGGGGCGGTCAGATACCCCATTGAGAACCCGGGGCTGCCGTTGGTGCTGAACCTCAGGCTGGTACCCGAACCGCCGACCTGGGTGATGGCGGTGAGGGCCCCAGTGGGTGTCAGTCCGGACACCACAGAGGGTGAGATCGTCAGTCCTGGCACGCTCAGATAAACGCTGCCGTCGCTGCCACGTCCCAGCCGGGCGGTCGGTGCCGACCCGGTGCCGCCGAGGTCGAGGACGACTCGCGTGATGCCGTTGCCCGGGCTACCGAGGCGGATGCGGGACGCCGTCCAGCCCGTACCCCCGCTGCCGGCGGTGACCAGCTCGGACAGCGGGCCGCTGGCCGCGCCGCTCGCGGGTGATGCCGCCGTGGTCGGCTGCACGCTCGGCGTGGGCCGGCTGGCCGGGCTTGGTGCGGCGGCATGGCTGGTGGCGGGCTGGGTGACCGCGGTCGGCGACGGGTGCGTGTTCCGTGTCGAGTACAGGATTCCGGCGGCCAGGAGGATCACCATCAGGGCAGCCCCGAGCCCGATCTTGATCTGCATTTCCGGCGACGACAGCAGCCTGGTCCGGGCGCCGGCGGGCTTGGCCCGCGCCCACAGCAGCGCTTCGCGATAACCGCGAAGGTGAGAGGCGTCATCGTCAGGCGCGGGCGGCGTCTCGATGGCTGTGGCGGGCTCGGGCTCGACCTCGGGCGGCGTCTCGATGGCTGCGGC
>CABEAI010000167.1_pt1 | contig 14815 bp, 17 predicted proteins | sample 3132431 | NCBI WGS metagenome assembly CABEAI01 (sample SAMEA5534343, study PRJEB31848) | metagenome | biome: tundra; feature: field; material: soil | place: USA | collected 2013-05 | depth 0.45 m | reverse complement strand
TGTCCAGACGTCTGAACTTAGCTCCGCACCCGCCGCCGTCAGTTAACTCCATTGGGCTGATCTGCGAGGTTTGAGCGTGGGAATTTGAGATCAAAGCCGCCGCCTTGAATTCGCGGATACTCCGCCACTTTGGCGCCGTTACCCCGGGGACACCTACCCCGGAGACCTCTGGAAGGGGATCGCCAGCTACTACAACGTCAAGGTCGGCGACGACGTCAACCGCGACGCCGCCTGGTACTACCCGACGCCCAGCCAGCCCGCCGAGATGGTGCGCGACCGAGTCGCCTTCTGGCACGGCGTGACGGTCGAGACCGCCCAGGCGCCGCGGGTGGCGGCGGTCCCGGATGATGCCGTCTGCGAGGTGGAGCCCCGGGTCACGACCGCTCGGTAGCGAGGTCGAGGGCGACGACCTGGAGGCCGTCGATGCGCTCGTAGTGCCCCAGGTTGGCGGTGCCGACTCGCCAGCCGCTGGCGATCGCCGTTGCCGCGACCAACCGGTCGTGCGCGCCGATGTCGATCCTGGCAGCTGCCAGTCTCGCCCACAGCCGAGCATGCGCGCGCGCCGCCAGGAGGTCGAACGGCACCGGCGGGAAGGCCTGGATGACGGCCTCGACAAAGGCCTCGCGCCGCGACAGGTTCTCGGGGCTGGCGCGGTGCACTCCATGGAGGAGTTCTGACGCGGTGATGGCGGCGATCGCCACGTCCTCACGGTCGCCGAGCTCCCTCGTCAGCCGCGCGCCCACCTCCGCCATCGCGCCCTCCGCCGGGAGTCGCCTGAGCTGGCGCTCGAACTGGATGAAGACGGTGGTGTCTAGGAAGGTTCCCATGGATCCGCGGGGATCGCACCGACGGCAGCCATTACCGCTTCCATATCATGCCCGAAGGCCTCGTCAGGCAGCGGTGCCGCCAGGAGATGGGCCAGCGCTTCACTGAGAGGTCGACCACGTCTGGGAGCTTCCGACGCGCGGCTGTGGTCGTCGGGGTTGACGATGACCATGGTGGGCCGATCCCGGTTCAGGACAACCACCTCTTCGTGGTTGGCCACGGCCTCCCGGGCTCCCCTGGGGATGCGGACGTCGTCTGCGCGGATGGTTTTCACAGTCCAAGGCTAACACAATCCGTACGGAAACGTACGGCATCGGACGATCGTCTTAGGGCTGTTGCGTCCCGCCCAGCAGGCTCGGAATCTCGGCTGGTCGTTAATGGTGTGGACCTGAAGGGGGGCAAAACCCTGTCCAACTCGACCGAGCGGCTCGTCGGGGCCGCGGATGTTACCCTGCCTGATGCTTCAATATCGGCGACACGGCCAACATCACCGCGGCCAGCCTAAAGGTTGGGGAGGGTTAACGACCCAACGGTCATGAGCTTCTAGACATTTGGGAGGTCGGCTACCTCCGTCGCTGCCGGGTCGCGGCGCCATAGCCTGGACGGCCACCAGTTCCAGCCGCCCAGCAGGACCACGAACGCTGGAACGAGGATGGTCCGCACCACGAAGGTATCCATCACCACGCCGAACGCCACACCGTACCCGATCTGCTGGATCTGGCCGTCCCCGGAGCCTCCTCCTGCAAACGCCAGGACCGCGAACGTCCCGCAGAGGACTAGGCCTGCGGTCGTCACTGTCGTCCCGGTGGCGTCAATGGCGGCGCGCACGGCGCCCCGAGTGGTCGTTCGATACGCCTCCTCACGGATGCGCGTCATGACCAGGACGTTGTAGTCCGATCCCAACGCCATCAGGAAAACGAACATCAGAAAGGGCAGTGGAGGACATCGGCCGAGCCCGCGCCTTCTATGCCGACAAGCTGGGCCTCCAGCCTCAGGAGGAGAACCCGGGCGGACTGCTGTATCGGCTGGACGGCGGTGGCGAGTTCCTGCTTTATCCGAGCGGCAACCGGCCAGGTGGCCACACGCAGGCGAACATCAATGTGCGCGACTTGGACGCGCTCGTCGCCGGGCTGAAGTCAAAGGGCGTGTTGTTTGAGGAGTACGACTGGCCGGGGCTGAAAACGGTTGACGGCATCGCGACGACCGGACCACACCGATCGGCGTGGTTCAAGGACAGCGAGGGCAACCTTATCGGCCTCATGCAGACCGGCTCGCGAACGGCCGCGACCTAGATCGCGGCGCCTTCGAGGGAGTCGAATGGGGCAGCGAGGCCGCCATTCAAGGGCTCTGTCCACATCCTTGGGGGTCGCCTCGGCGCGTTCGATTGGCGACGGGATCCGAGGTTGAGGCAACGGAGGACCCCTTAGCCCTAGTTATGGGTCCCGCAAAAATCGGCATAAAGTGGCCTAAGCGCCCCTGCTGAGATCAAAAACCGGCGCCTTTATTCCGGAACCGTCGATCGGGAGTTCGAATCTCCCCGTCGGATCCAATATCTGTATTCGAAAGACGTAGCCAGACGACCGTCCGCCGACAAGTGCCGAAATCGAATACGCGAGAGGTCGCAGCAGACGAGCCTGGACGCTGAAAATCCGGCTCGTAAACCGGCGGTCGGTGGGACAAGTCGCTCAGGGCCTTCGGCAGGCTGGCGAGATGGGCAGGCAGCCGGCCTCCACCTATTCAAACGGCTGCCGCCCGTTGACGAGAATCTCGGCTCCGTTTGAGTCCTGTCGGCTGGACGCAACAGGTCACAATACGAACAAGGCGGAGCTACCTGAATACAGCTCCGCGTTTAGTGGCAACATGGCTGAACCCCCCTACAACCGCCCTGACGACTCCCGCCCACTTCGCGACGGCTGCGGAGCCCTACCGCGGTCGACAACTTGGGGATCTGCAACCCCAGCTGTTATCAATTTAGGCTCTTCCGGGTATTGAATGGGTGACTCGGCAGTGTTTCGGCGATGGCAAGAGGACCAAGATGATGCGCTCAGCACCGACCGTCCCCCCTCGTGCAGCCGCTGATTGGTGGCGTTCCTGATCTCAACGCGCTGGTTGGAGCCACCGCTGAAGGGGGGACGGTTGGGGAATACCCGCCGTCCCACAGCCGCCCGAGCATGCGGCCAGGAGACCCGGATCAGGGGCGCCATCCGAAGCATTACCCACGGAGAACCCGGAAGCGCCTCAATTTATGTATAGGAGGGGTGGGATGGTTTGGGGGGTTTGGCGCGGCGGCAAAGACTAGGACCGACGCACGAACCGTCGGCCTTAGGACTTGGTCAAGACACTATGAGATCTAGGTCGAGCGCGCTCTCGATCGCTTCGCGATGACGCTTGCGTTGCCCGCGCGCGGGAAGAAAACGGTCTCGTGACCGTCTGCCCAGCGAACCCGGTAGTGGACGGCGGGCCCCGGCGAGAGGACCTCGAGCACCTTGCCTTCCCGCGTCGGCTGGCCGACCCTCTCCGACTCCACTGCGATCCGATCTCCAACCTTGGCTTCCATCTCGAACCTCCTCAGCAGACAGCTTAGCTCCCTTGGAGCCGTGCTCGGGACAGCGATGGCGAAGCTGCTGGTTGCGACGCTGGGGCTAGTCGGCCTATTGGCTCGATCAATTTCAGCCCGGATCACGTCGTCCGATGCGCCAAGAGTTGAGAGCACGGCGCGTGCGTTTCCGTCTGTTCCGGCGAGTGCGACGAGCAGGCCTTGAGCCGTCACTTGGTCGGGGTAGGTCGCGGCCTCGAAAGCTGCTTCCATCGCGGTCTTCAACTCGGCCGTCGTGCCCAGGCCTTCGAGAGGCACCTCCTTGTCCACGACCTTCGCCAAGCGACTCTTGACCTGCTCCGTAGCAATCCTCAGGTCTTTGAGGGTGGCCGCCGCGACGCCTTCGCCCTGGAAACAAGCCTCAGCAAGAGGTCTCGGGTGCCCACATGAGTGCGACCATCGGTCTTCGCCAGGTTCCTGCGTTTGGACCATAGCCGCTTGCGCGTCGAGCGAGAAGCGGTTGAAAGGAAGCACGTCTCCCTTCACAAAGCGGCCCCCCTCGCGCGGCTGCAGCTTGGCGAGACGGCCGCGTTTCACGCTGAAGCCCAGTAGGCTTCGGGCCTCGGTCTTGTCGACGATACCCAGCTCGACAGCCTTTAGAAGTCCTGTTGTGGTCGTGGGTCTTAGCAGCTGGTAGACGAGGTTGGCCTCGACCTAGCCTTTCCAGGCCTCGAGCAGGCGCCGACCGGCCCCGTCCATGACTGAGTCCTACCCCCGTTTGACCAGCGCGTACCACACGCGCTCGGCGACCGCGGCCACGCCGTCGCTCAGCCGCGCGCTGTTGGTGAAGTTGAACACGACCGTGGCTACGATCCCGACCACGAGCGCAGCGGTCAGTGTAGGCATCATCGCCGACCGGCCGTGCTGGTGTCCGCCATACTGGCCACAGTAACCCGCCGGCGATCTGAGGAGCCCCGATGGAACTGCTCTCGGTGCGGATCGAGAAGCCCGAGGACCTGAACCTGATCCTCGGTCAATCCCACTTCATCAAGACGGTGGAGGACCTGCACGAAACGCTCGTGGGCAGTTCGCCGCACCTCCGCTTCGGTATTGCCTTCTGCGAATCGTCCGGGCCGCGCCTGGTGCGCAGATCGGGGAACGACGAGGAGCTCGTCGAGCTGGCGGTCAGGAACGCGCTGGCGATCGGGGCGGGGCACTCCTTCATCGTCTTTCTCAAGGATGGGTTCCCGGTCAACGTGCTGAACCAAGTCAAGCAGGTGCCCGAGGTGTGCCGCATCTACTGCGCCACCGCGAACCCGGTCGAGGTCATCGTCGCCCAGACCGACGCGGGGCGCGCCATCTGTGGCGTCGTGGACGGGGGCTCACCGATAGGGGTAGAGACTGAGACCGACATCGTTTCGCGCCACGACCTGCTTCGCAAGATCGGCTACAAGCTCTGATCCAGCGAAGGTCCCGTCGGCCGCTGTCGAGCGGAAAGTTGAACTCCCGCTCCTCAAGCCTGTGCCATCCTGCTTTGACGCCAGGGCGACGGAGCAATCCTTGGAGGTCTCCATCACGTCTGCTCGAGAGCTCATACCGAGTTTTGCCCTCCCACAGCGTTTAGGAGGCTTGCTCGGCGAGTACTATCCAGCCGATAAAAGGCTGCGTGATGTACTTTCTGCACCCCACAGCCCGAGCCGATCGTCATCGGTGCCGCCAGGATCAGTTGGCAGAGCGTTGCCACGGCAAGCACGGCAAGCCAGGATCGCACCATCCACCGGGATGGCCACGCGCTGAACGTCAGAGTCAGCGTCGGCGTTCATCGAACTCGGCCGTAGGCCTACATCTGCGGCTATGCCGCGGCCCCGTTGTTCTCCTCGGGGGTATCGGTGATAACCGCCTCGGTGGTCAGGGCCATCCCGGCGATCGAGGCTGCGTTCTGTAGCGCGGAGCGCGTCACCTTGGCCGGGTCGACGATGCCGAACTGGAACATGTCGCCGTACCGGTCCCTGGCGGCGTCGTACCCCTGCCCGGGCTTCAGCGCGCAGACGTGCTCGAGGATCACGGCGCCATCCTTGCCAGCGTTGAAGCAGATCTGCTTGATCGGCTGGTCCAAGGCCTTCTCCACGATACGGACACCGGTCAGCTCATCGCCGCCCAGCCCGAGACCATCCTTGAGCACAATGCGGGCGTTGAGCAGGATGGTGCCGCCGCCCGCGACGATGCCCTCCTCGATGGCGGCCCTGGTGGCCAGGACGGCGTCCTCGATGCGGTGCTTCTTTTCCTTCTGCTCCACCTCGGTCGGGGCCCCCACCTTGATCAGGGCGACCCCGCCGGTCAGCCTGGCCACCCGCTCCTGCAGCTTCTCCCGGTCGTAGTCGGAGGTGGTCTCGTCGATCTGGGCCTTGAGGGTCTCGATCCGCGCACCCACTTCCTCCGGCGTCCCGGCCCCCTCCAGGATGATGGTGTCGTCCTTGGTCACCGTGACCCGGCGAGCCCGGCCCAGCTGGTCGACCTGGGCCTGGTCCAGCTTGACCCCGAGCTCCTCGGACAGAACCTGGCCGCCGGTGATGATGGCGATGTCTTCCAGCATCGCCTTGCGCCGGTCACCGAAGGCGGGCGCCTTGACCGCCACGGCGGTGAAGGTGCCGCGGAGCTTGTTGACCACAAGGGTGGCCAGCGCCTCACCGTCGACGTCTTCGGCGATGATCAGCAGTGGCTTGGCCTGCTGCACGACCTTCTCGAGGATAGGTAGTAGATCCGGCATAGCCGAGACTTTCCGGTCGGTGATGAGGATGTACGGCTCCTCCAGGATCGCCTCCATCCGCTCCATATTGGTGGCGAAGTAAGCCGAAATGTAGCCCCGGTCGAACTGCATGCCCTCAACCATCTCGAGCTCTGTGGCGATGCCCTGCGAATCCTCGACCGTGATCACACCATCCTGGCCCACCTTGTCCATGGCCTCGGCGATGAGCTCGCCAATGACATCGTCGACTGAGGATATGGCAGCAACGTTTGCCACGTCCTCGTGGCCCTTGACCGGTATCGACAGGCGCTTGACCTCGGCTACCACCGCCGCCACCGCCGTCTCGATTCCCCGCTTGAGCAGCATGGGGTCGGCGCCCGCGGCCAGGTTGCGAAATCCCTCGTGGATCATCGCCTGCGCCAGCAGGGTCGCGGTGGTGGTCCCGTCGCCGGCGACGTCATTGGTCCTCGCGGCGACCTCGCGGAGCAAGCGGGCGCCGACGTTCTCAACGGGGTCCTCGAGCTCGATGTCGTTGGCGATTGTTACCCCGTCGTTGATCACCAGTGGCAGCCCGACCTTGCGCTCGAGCACGACCGTGCGGCCCTCTGGTCCAAGGGTCACCTTCACAGCATCGGCCAGCGCATCCATGCCGCGCTTCATCGCCTGCCGCGCCTCGGTGTCGAAATTGATTGACTTGGCCATGATCAGATCCTCCGTGTTGACTTATGTGTGGTCATCGAGCGCTCAGCGCCGCGGTCTTGTTGGGGGCGGGGGAACCGGGCAGGTGGAGCAGGCTGTGCACGCCCTTGACCCCCGGGACGCCACAGACCGCCGCTTCGATGAGGCGAATGTGATCGCCATCTTCGACCTGGCCGTGCAGGGTGACGATGCCCTCCTGCGCCTCCATGGTGAGGTCGGCCTTGGGGATGTCGATATTGGTGAAGATCTCGCTCTTGACCCGGTCGACGAGGGCGATGTCGTCGGCCGGCTCATCCATGCGGAGATGGAGTGCCCTCTGGCATACCCCGTAAGCCACCCCCTCGACCTGGCGGAGCCGGTGGATCAGGTGTCTACGGGAACGGCGGAAGGCCCCACCAAGCATCTCCTTGGCGTGGACCCGGCGGGCCCGTCCCCGGTCAGGGTCTATGAAGTATTCGATGACCGCGCCCAGCGCGGCGATCTGGATGAAGCGCACGAACTTTCGCATCTATCAACCTCCAGCTCACGACTCAACGTGCTCACGCATTGTCAGCGCTGCCCGCACCAGGGGGGCGGAGTCAGCCTGACCGCGCAGTCGGTGCGATCCTCGATCCTCCACTGCCGCTCCGCGTTCCAGACCGCGCAGAGGATGTCTTCCAACTGGGTGCCGAGGTCAGGCGGCGCGGGTTGCATTGGGGACGGCGTCGGCGATTGTTGCCGACTTCCTCCGCGGAATTCGTTGAAGCTGAGCAGCGCCACCTTGATGTCTCCTCGGGAGGATCCCAATCGAATTGTCTTGTGGACCCAGCCTGGGTCCGACCAAGTGGGCGCGGATAGGGCCGATCGGACCGGATCCAGAGGGACTCTGGCTGTGCCATGGTGATCAGCTGTCCCGACAGCCGGGCGCGCGCGGGTTTGGTCCGGCGTCCAACCGACGGTGTCACGTTCCGAGAGTGTCGCGTCCCTTTCCGAGAGAGCCGTTCGACCTTAGTCGATGACGCCGCCACCGGCGACGATTGTTGCGGCACCTCGGGAGGGTGCCATGTTCTGGCTGCCGATGACACCCAGCAGCACCGGCCCAGAGACGAGGTGGCGCGAGCATGAGTCAGGTTGGCAATCCAAACAGGAGCTGTCTCGAAGCCCCACCCTACTGGTGACACCAGGATGCGTGACGCCATGGCCCAATGGGCCCTACCGGCCCACGCCCCACCACTGTGGTCGTCCCAGGCTCAAACGCTACCGCTCCTTGCACATGACCAGGGACGCACAACCGCTGGGGATGTACGGCTTCGACGCCGCCGCCCACATCGTCGCCCAGGTCGCTCGCCGCGAGCAAAGGCCAGGATACGCGGGGCCGCCGTGCTCGACCTCGGCTAGCCCACGGCTAGGCCGCCCGAAGCGCGAGTGCCGACTGTCAGCTGGGGGCCCCCGATCTAGGGGACTTTCAGCCCTATCGCGGCCGACCGCTCGCGGCGACACTTCGATCATCAGTGGACAAGCAGGGAGAGAAGACATGACTGAGAAGAGCAAGGCCGGGCTCTATCCCGCCTCAAGCGCCAGTACGCGCGTGGGGTTGAACGCCCTCACTGAAGGGAGAGAAGACGTGAGACTCCAGGACATCTACCGGCCCCTGGTCCTTGACGCCGACCCTAGGGAAACGCTGTCCGATGTCGCCACCCGGATGCGCGAGAACGACGTCAGCTCGTTGGCCGTCATCGATGACGGCCAGCTGGTCGGGATCATCACCGAGCGCGACGTCGTGACGGCCGTGGCTGAGAGAGCGACTTCGGATACGCGCATCGCTGCTTATATGACCCCGCACCCGGTTACCGCGGACCCCGACGAGAGCGCTACTGTCGTCGTCCAGCGGATGCTGGACCTGGGCGTTCGCCACCTCCCAGTGGTACGAAGCGGCGCGGTTGTAGGCATGGTGTCCGTGCGCGACCTCCTGGCCTTGGAGATTTGGCCTCGCGCAAGCGGCGCCGACTAGGCGCCGAGGACCCCGAGGTGCCCTCCGAGACCCCGAGCGGGGAGCCTGCCCCCGCCACCTCTGAGGGCGGTCGAAGACGGTCGCGTGGCCTTCGACAACATTGGGCGCTTCCTGACCTGCCACCTGACAGACAACGTCGCCGAACTGGCGCCCTTCGTCATCTGGGCCCTCTCGGGAGGGCGCGTCCCCTCGATGATCTCAGTGCTCCAGGTCCTGGACCTGGACATCGGAACCGACCTGCTTCCGGCCCTGGCCCTAGGGGCGGAGCGGCCCGAGCCGGGAGTCATGGCGCGTCCACCCAGGTCCCGTGACACCAGGCTGCTCGGCGCGAGCGTGCTGGGGCGGGCCTTCGGGTTCATGGGCCCGATCGAGGCCTTGGCCTCGATGATAGTGCTGCCGCTGGGCGCGGCCTTCTTCGGTGGCCGGCGCCATGCCGGCCCCCCTGTTGGTACGCCGGTTGGACACTGATATTCGGCTCGGGCGCATCGCCGGGATCCCGGTCGGGATCAACTGGAGCCTGCTGCTGATCTTCGCGCTGATCACCTGGAGCCTCGCCGCGGGCGTGCTGCCAGCCGAGGTCAGAGGCCAGCCAGGCGTGTTGTATTGGGCGGTCGGCCTGGTGATCGCGCTGCTGTTCTTCGCCTCGATCGTCACCCACGAGCTGGCCCATGCGATCGTCGCCCGGCGATCCGGACAGCAGGTCTCCGAGATCACGCTCTGGCTGTTCGGCGGGGTGTCCAAGCTCGGCGGTGACGCCGGTACCCCGGCGATCGAGGCCACTGTCGCGATCGTCGGTCCGCTGACCAGCCTCGGTGTCGCGGTCGTGGTGGCCCTCGTCGGCTTGGCGCTCGGCGCGGCGGGCGCCCCAGCGATCCTCGTATCGGGCCTTTACTGGCTGGCGGGAATCAACGTGGCGCTCGGCCTCTTCAACCTAGTTCCCGGCTTTCCCTTGGACGGCGGCCGGCTGCTCCGCGCGCTGCTCTGGCGGTGGAGGGGGGACCGCGTTCGCGCAACCTCACAGGCCGCGGCGGTGGGGCGTTTCTTCGGGTTCACGCTGGCCGCCTTGGGGCTGCTCGAGTTCTTTTTCAACTCCGACCTCATCGGGGGCCTGTGGCTGGTCTTCCTCGGCTGGTTCCTGCGCAGCGCCGCGGGCGCCGAGGAGACCCAGGTGATGGTGACGCAGGCGCTATCCGGGGTGCGGGTGGCGGACCTGATGACCCCCAACCCAGTTGTGCTGCCCGGGTCTATGTCGGTGCAGGAGTTCCTCTGGACCGGGCCCTCACAACACCGCTTCACCACCTTCCCGGTCACATCCGCCGACGGGAGCGTGGTCGGGCTGGTGAGCTTGCGCCGGCTCCTCCAAGTGCCGGAGGCTGCCCGTCGGGAGACGGTCCTGTCCGACATCGTCGACCCGCTGTCGCATGTCGCCACCGCGCGGCCCTCGGACCCGGTCACCGAAGTCTTGAGCCACATGGGCCCGGCGGGGGAGGGGAGGGTGCTGGTGTTCGACGGAGACCGCCTCGCCGGCATCGTTTCACCGCGGGATATCGCCGGGGCGATCCCGATCCTGAGGGCCAGGGTCGGCTCGTGACGCCCCGCGTTACCCTTCCCGGGTAGACGATCCCGTCCTCAGCCGCCCGGGGTGATGAGCTCCCGCTCCACCGGGAGGTGAGTCGACCTGGGATGCTCGGCGCCCTCGGTGCGCGGGGCGGGGGTGGCCGCTTCGTGTCGCCTCCTTCTCTGCTGCCTGACGGGTTCGGGGTGGCCCGAATCGGCCCGGGCGGCCTCCACGACCAAGCGCCACTCCGCGGTGGCGATGGAGCGGCGGGCCGCGGTCACGGCGTCGGGGTTGACCGAGATTGAGGTGATGCCGTACCGGACCAGGTGCTCCGCGAACTCCGGGTGGTTGGAGGGCGCCTGCCCGCACAGTGAGGACGTCATCCCGGCCCGCTGCGAGGCACCAATGATCCGGCTTATCTCGTCCAGGACGGCGGGGTCAGACTCGTCGAACAGGTCGGCGCACACCGCCGAGTCGCGGTCGACACCCAGCATCAGCTGGGTCAGGTCGTTGCTGCCTATGGAGACCCCCTCGATGCCCATCGCAGCGTACTCGGGGATCCAGTAGGCGACCGACGGTACCTCGGCCATCACCCAGACCGGCAGGACGCTGGCCACAGGGCTGTCGTCGATGACCTCCAGACACGCCTCGAGCTCCCACCCGGTGCGGACAAACGGGATCATCAGGCGGAGGTTGGGGGTCTCCTCCAGGACGCGCCCCAGCACGTCCAACTCCAGCCGGAACAGGTCGGGCTGCCTGACGTACCGGTAGCAGCCGCGGTACCCGATCATCGGGTTCTCCTCCCTGGGCTCGAAGCGATCGCCTCCCTCGAGGTTCCGGAACTCGTTGGTCCGGAAGTCGATGCTCCGGTACACCACAGGACGCGGGTTGAAAGCACGCGTGATCCGCAGCAACGAAGCGGACATCGCCTCGACAAACGCCGCTTGCTCGCCGCGCTCCAGGAGCAGCCGCGGATGCACGCCCTTCAGCGCGTCGGTGACCATGAACTCCGCGCGGAGCAGTCCGACGCCGTCGACGGGAAGCGCGGCGATCTCCTCGGCGTGATCCGCCATCGCCAGGTTGACATAGATGCGCGTCGCCATGACCTGCGGTTCGGCGGCCACCCTGGGCGTCACGGCGGCTACCGACGTCGCTGCGGGTTGGGCCTCGCTCCCCGCCGCCGCGACCACGCCCTCGAAGATCTGGCCGAGGGCCCCGTCGACGGTGACGATCTCGCCATCGCGCAGGACGGTGGTGGCGTCGCGGGCGCCGACGACGCATGGTACGCCAAGTTCGCGGCTGACGATCGCCGCATGACAGGTCATCCCCCCGCCATCGGTCACCAGGGCGGCCGCGCGCTTCATGGTCGGGACCCAGTCGGGGGTGGTCATCTTCGCCACCAGGACCTCTCCCGGTTGCAGGAGGTGACCGTCGCTAGGAGACATCAGCACGCGCACCGCGCCAGAGGCCCGTCCCGCAGAGGCGGCGAGCCCCCTGGCCAGGACCCGGCCGGGCGTCGATGAGCCGGACGCCCCCGTGGCCGCCAGGGTGGTGATGGGCCGGGACTGCACGAGGTACGTCTTGCCGCCGGCCGTGGCCCACTCGATGTCCTGGGGGCAGCCGTAGTGGGCCTCGACGCGGAGTCCGAGATCGGCAAGGGCCAGCACTTCTGCGTCAGCCAGCACGCGCTCGCCGGCTCGGGCGGGGTCGAGGTCCACGCGCTGGTCGTGGCCGTCAGGTCCGCGGTAGATGGCCGCCGCCTTCCTGCCAACCCGGGCGCTGAGCAACCGCGGGCCCGCCTTGTCCACGGTGTAGGTATCCGGCTCGACCTGACCGCTGACGATCATCTCGCCCTGGCCGAAAGTGGCCTCGATCACCATGCGATCGGCGTCGGCGCTTGACGGGTCGACGGTGAAGATGATCCCGGAGCGATCCGAGGCAATCATCTGCTGAACGATCACGGCGATGCTGGGTTCGTCGTCGAGGGCGCGCGTCGCGCGGTAGAAGATGACCCTCTCGCCGTAGAGGGATGCCCAGCAGTCGACGAGCCGCGCAAGCAGTTCCTTCTCGCCGGTCACGTTGGTGAAGGTGGCGTTCATCCCCGCGAACGACGCCCCCGCCGTGTCCTCGATGGTTCCGGATGACCGCACTGCGACGGGCACATCGTCGCCCAGGCGCCGGTACGCCGCGGTCACCGCCGTGGCCAGTTCTTGGGGTACCGGGGTCGAACGCACCAGGCCCCGGGCAGCCTCGGCGGCGCGGGCGAGGCTGGCCGGGTCGTCGGCCGCGACCTGGCCCATGAGGGCCGCCAGGCGTGAGCGCGCCTCGCTGTGCGTGATCGCGTCGCGGTACGCCTCGGCGGTGACTACGAAGCCTGGTGGCACCGGCAGGCCGGCGCTGGTCAGCTCGCCCAGGTTGGCTCCCTTACCACCGGCGATTGCGCTGTCGCCAACTCGCAAGTCCTCGACCCACCGAATCAACTCCACGGTCACACCCCTTCTTGTTCTTGGCTGGTCCGGGCCGACGGGCCCGGTCTCAGGCGCCTCGGCGCAGCCTTTCGGCGACTCGGCGGAGCCGCTCCGACGCCTCCTCGGCAATCGGCGCAATCGCCGCGTTGGCGACCACCGACAGAGCCGACCTCGGTTCCATGAAGCGCACCCTGACCCGCTTGGCATCGCCCTCCTCGATTACTGTTGCAAGGCAGGAGCAGACCGATGCCCGGTTCGACCTCCAGGGCGCGGTGGGCGAGTTGAGGGTTGCAGTCACCGAGGATCTTGTAGGGTCGCAGCTCGGTCCCGAGCTTCGCCCTCAACGTGGCCTGCATGTCGATCTCCGTGAGTACGCCGGAGCCTTCGCCCTGGAGCAGCTCGCGAGTTCGGCCCTCCGCGGCTTCGAAGTCGAGATCCGTGTCGACAGCAAACTCGTAGCTCAAGGCCATTTGGTTAACCAGCTCCTTGTTCATGCACCGACTGCCGCGGTCAATTCGCGGTGCCGCGGACCAGCCGCCCGTGACGGGTCTACCTCCATCGCGCAGACGGGATCATGGATGGACGCCTGCGCTGGCGGCTTCGCCGCGAGAGCCATCTCGGCCTAGCCCCCACTCTGGATGAGCTGCTTGCGCTGGGCGAACTCCTCGCGGGAGTGATCTCGCCTTTGGCCAGACGCTCCTGGAGGATGCTGAGCGCCGCAGAGGACCTCGGCTCCGCAGGCCGGCTGAAGGACCTCACCGCCCCCAGCAACAGGAAGATGAGAGCGCCCCAGAAGACGATCATCGACAGCCCCATGAAGAGCCAGCCCACCCACCCGGCTCCTCCGTAGTACCACATCATGGCTTTACCTCCTTGGCGCGGCCCATGAACTCACGCTAGGCGCTTCACCCACCCGGTCCTAGGGCCGTTCGGCCTGTGCCCGCAGGGCACCCCGCCCAACCTGAAGCGATGCCGTCAGCCTTCATGAAGCCTTCACGCCCGAGCGTGACGGTGGGCCCGATACCGCTGGGGCGGTACCGGCGACGAAGTGATTGGTCCAGGCGCACTCCGACGCTCAGCGGGACGATCCAGTCGAGGAACGGGTTGTCGCCAGCCCAGCCGAATGTCAGCAGGCCGTAGGTGCCGTTGCTGATCCCGATCAGCGCGACAGCGGTGGCCGCCACGACGCCGAACCAGTTGGCCAGCACCTGAAAGACGACGAGGATGACGAGCCCGACGAGGCCACGCGTCGCCCCCGCGAGGCCCGTGGCGGTTCCCCGCGTCGTAGTGGACACGATGAAGTCGGTGCCGGCGCCGATGAAGGCGAGGGCGGCCAGCGCCATCACCAGCCGCGCCGCGGGACGTGGCCTGCCAGAACCTCTGACAAGCATGGCCCTGGGTCGCCATCGCGGTCTTCATCTGCCACCAGTTGATCACCCCCAGCGGCCGGCAGGAAAAGGCAGGTGCCCCTCATCTTCGGGACTCTCGGATGGTAGCCGAGCGCAAGAGGCTGCCGAGCTGGCAACTCCGGGCAGGCCACCTGGCCCTAACCCGTCGTGGCTGGGAGGTCCGGTCCTCCAGAAGTCCTCCGCCTTCTGGGACTGATGGCACTCGCACCGGCCGTCAGGCCTGCAGACGATGAGGCCGATGGCACCGTATCGGCTTTCGTCGTCGCAGCGCAGGCCCCGATGAGCGCCGCGGACCGAGATGTAACGGCAGGCGCGCCAGTCGCGGACCGGCTGATCCGGGAGTCGGCGTACAGGTGGGTGATCCCGCGCCACGGTGGTGAGCCACTCGCCCATTCGTCCGGGGGACCACCAGCCCTGTCGGCCGGCCGTTGGCTGCGCCACTGTTGGAGTAAGAACGAACTTAAGGCGGTCGCTGTCGTTGAGGTGAGGCGAGAAATGGCCAGATGAGAGTCCTGATAGTGGGCGTAGGCGTGATCGGCAGCTTCAACGCTGCACGGTTGAAGGAGGCGGGACACGATGTCTCG
>CABEAI010000164.1_pt1 | contig 15155 bp, 16 predicted proteins | sample 3132431 | NCBI WGS metagenome assembly CABEAI01 (sample SAMEA5534343, study PRJEB31848) | metagenome | biome: tundra; feature: field; material: soil | place: USA | collected 2013-05 | depth 0.45 m | reverse complement strand
TTACGCGTGGATATACTTGCCCTTGCTCTGGCCGCCCCTGGCGGTCTTTTGGTGCCCTTTTCCCCCTGGAGGTCCGAACTTGGCCGAAGTCCCCGAGAGGACGAAGACGCGGACACAGCTCGTCGAGGAAGCGATCAACGCCGCCCTCGATCGAAGCTGGCAGACGGCGTTGGAGCTCAACCAGGAGATCGCCGATCGGTTCGGTGTCGATGAGGAGACTCACAACCGGCTGGGCAAGGCGTATACCGAGCTGGGCAAGCTCGACGACGCGTTAACCGCCTATCGCGCCACCCTCGAGCTGAACCCGCTCAACGCCATCGCCATCAAGAACGTCAACCGGCTCGAGGCGCTGATCGAGGAGAAGGCCGACCTCCCCAAGGGCCAGGCCGCGGTCGACATCAACCTGTTTGTCGAGGAGATGGGGAAGTCGGCGCTAGCCAACGTCGTCCTCGAGAAGGGGTTCGATCCCGCGCTGGTGGCCCCTGGCGACCAGGTCGAGCTGGTCACGGCGGGCGACACCCTCAAGGTGGTCAGCTCCGCCGGTAAGACGATCGGCACCGTCGAGCCCAAGCTCGCCCGGCGGGTACACAAGTTCATGGCCGGCGGGAACAAGTACGTTGCCGTCGTGGCCACCGGCGAGGAGGCTTCGCTGCGGATCATCATCCGCGAGACCTACCAGGCCGCCGAGTTCGCAGGGCAGCCGTCATTCCCGGCCAGCAAGAACCAGGAGTTCCGCGCCTACGCCAAGGACTCGCTGCTGCGAGACGTGGAGACCGAGGACCTGGCCGGCGAGGACGGCGACGATGGCGAGGTTGGCGGCACCGAGGACGAGGATCTTGAGGGCATGCACCCAGTCGAGCCGGGTGACGGTGACGCCGCCGACCTGGCTGACGAGGACGGCTCCGACAACTACTAGCGGGGCTTCGCCCCAGCCCGACGAGACTTGGCACCTGACTCAAAAACTTGACTCATTTGCATCAACTTCCGCCACCCAAGGTACCTAGTCCCAGGGAAGGATCCGATGGGAGGGATTCGATGAACGATCGAGGCTTTGTTGTCGTCACCGGTGCCTCCACCGGAATCGGCGAGGCCAGCGCCACCCGGCTGGCGACCCAGGGCTTCATCGTCTTCGCCGGGGTCCGAAAGGCTGCCGACGCCCAGCGTTTGCAGAGCCGGAGCCTCCCCGGCCTGCGCCCGCTGATGATCGACGTCGCCGACGGCGAGTCGGTCAAGCGCGCCGCGGCCGAGGTCACCGAGGCGGTCGGGAACTCCGGGCTCAAGGGGCTGGTCAACAACGCCGGCGTTTCCTTTGGCGGCCCCCTGGAGTTTCAGGGCCTGGACGAGATCCGGGCGATGTTCGATGTCAACGTGTTCGGTTTGATCGCGGTGACGCAAGCGTTCCTGGCGCTGCTCCGCAGGGGAGGCGGCCGCATCGTGAACATGAGCTCGGTCGGCGGCAAGATGTCGGTTCCATTCGTCAGCGCCTATTCGGCCACCAAGTTCGGGGTCGAGGCCATCTCCGACGCGCTGCGCGTCGAGCTCCGACCGTGGGGGATCAAGGTGGCCTGCATCGAGCCGGGCTCGATCGCGACCCCGCTCTGGGAGCGCGGCCTCGAGCAATTCGACAAGCAGGTGGCGAAGATGACTCCCGAGGCGCTGGAGCTGTACGGCGACCTGATTCCGCGGATGCGCAAGCTGACCGAGCGGACCGCCAAAGCGGGGATTCCCCCCGCGCGGGTGGCCGATGCGGTGGAGCATGCGCTGACCTCGCCGCGGCCGAAGACCCGCTACCTGGTGGGCAACGACGCGCGCGGCCAATCAGTGCTGCGGCTGCTGCCTGACAAGGGCCGCGACGCCCTGCTGGCGCGAGTCGTCGGCATCCGTCTCAAGACCTGAACCGAAAAGTCTGACCTGCCGACCGGTGTTGACGACGGCCGCCGGCTTCCTGTAACTTTACTACGCTAAAGTAACGAAAACGACAGTGAAACAGCAGTGAAACAACCAACCTCGACGATACCCAATGGCCTGGCGGCGCGCGTTTCCGGCTTTGCCGACCTGCTGCCCGGCGCCGCGCGGCGGCGGCGGACCCTCGAAGACCGGATGCTGGGCACCTTTGTGTCCTGGGGATACGAACTCGTCGAGACGCCGGCGGTGGAACTGCTCTCGACGCTGCAGCTGGGAGTCGAACCGGAGCGGCTGCGACGGCTGTTCAAGTTCTCTGACGGGGACGGCCGGATGCTGGCGATGGTGGGCGAGCGGACGGTGCCGGTGGCCCGGCTCGCCGCCGGCCAGCTCCGCCAGGCGCCGCTGCCGCTGCGCCTCTGCTACCTGGGCCCGACCTTCGAGGGCCACCCCGCACCCGGCTTCGACCGCCAGTCCTTCCAGGCCGGCGCCGAGCTGATCGGGACCCACAGCGCCGCTGCCGATGCCGAGGTCGTGGCGATGGCGATCACGGCGCTGGAGGCGGCCGGGCTCGGCGAGTTCCAGGTGGAGGTCGGCCACATCGGCTTCTTTGGCGGGCTGATCGCCGGTCTTGCGCCCGCGCAGCGCGCCCGAGTGCTCGACGCGCTCAGCGGTCGCGACCTGGTCGAGCTGGAGAAGGCCCTGGCCGAGACCGACCTGCGTGCCGCCGAACAGGAGCTGCTGCTCCGGTTTCCGGCGCTGCGCGGCGACCCCGACATCCTGCGGGCGGCGGTGGCGCTGGTCGACAACCCCGTCTCGGAGCAGGCGGTGCGCGAGTTGCACGAGGTCCACGATCTGCTGGTCGCCCACGGTGTCTCGGCTCGGGTCAACCTCGACCTCGGCGCGGTCCGCGATTTCGACTACTACACCGGAATTATCTTCGAGGTGTTCAGCCCTGGGCTGGGAGCTCCGCTGGCCGCGGGCGGCCGCTACGACGGCTTGCTGGAGCGATTCGGCCTGGCCCGCCCCGCAACCGGCGTGGTGGTCTTCCTCGACCGGGTGCAGTCGGTCCTCACCAACGGCTCAGGGATCGCCCGCCCGGACCTGGTGCTGGTGGGCTTCGAGTCCGAGCCTGCGGCCGCCGTAGAGCTGGCTGCGCGCCTGCGCCGCGCTGGCTCCGCGGTGGTCATGGAGGTGGCGCCGTGTGGCGAGGCGGAGCTGCGACGGCGGGCGGCTGAGGTTGGTGCCGCGCGGGTGGTGCTCTGTGCCGGCGAGCAGCGCTGGCTGCTCGATGCCGATGGGCGGCGCCCATTCGAGTCCGCCACATGATCACCATCGCCATCCCCACGGGCTACCTACTGTCGGGGGCGCTGCGGCTGCTGGGCGGGGCCGGCGTGGCCGAGGTCACCCCCGAAGACATCGGTCGCAAGCTGGTCCTGCGTCCGAGCGACGACCTGACCCTGGTCACGGTGCGGCCGCTGGACGTGGCGGTTTACGTCGACCATGGCTCGGCCGACCTTGGCATTGTCGGCAAGGACGCGCTCTGGGAGACCGAGCGGGTCCACTACGAGCTCCTCGACCTCGCCTTTGGCGCCTGCCGGCTGGTGATGGCTGTTCCCGAGGAATCGCCGCTGGGCGGGCCTGACACCTGGCCGCCGATGCTCCGCGTGGCCACCAAGTACCTCGCCGCGGCGCGCCGGTACTTCGAGTCGCAGGGCCAGGAGGCGGAGCTGATCAAGCTCTACGGCTCGGTCGAGCTGGCGCCTCTGACCGGCCTCGCCGATGCCGTGGTTGACATCACCGCCACCGGCAGCACGCTGCGGGCTAATCGCCTGCGCGAGATCAACGAGGTCGGGCGCAGCACCGCCCGCCTGATCGCCAACCAGGTCAGCCTCCGGACCCGCGGGGGCGAGGTGCAGGACATGGTCGGCCGCTTGCGCCAGGGTGTCGCGGGAGCGGCGGTGTGAGCGGCGGGCTCCAGATCCCCACGTTCACCGCCGCGGAGTGGCGATCGCACGTGCCGGCGCGGCGTTTCTTTGTGCCGGACCTGCCCGCCGCGGCGCTGGAGCGCTTGGCGGCCGCGGTCGGTCGCCCGGTGAGTAGCGCCGCCGACGGCGTCGACGAGATCATCCGCCAGGTCGTCGCCGACGGCGACGAGGCGCTGCTGCGGCTGACCGAAGCCCTCGACGGTGTCCGACCCAAGAGCCTGGAGTTGTCGCGGGAGGAGTGGGACGAGGGCGCCGACCAGGTGGGCCCCGAGCAGCGGGCGGCGATCGAGGCGGCGGCCGCCCGCATTCAGGCTTTCCACGCCCTCCAGGTCCCCCATGCCCTGAGCCTGGGCGAAGTCGAGCTCTGGCCAGAGCCCCTGCGGCGGGTGGGCATCTACGTCCCCGGCGGTCGTGCCCGCTACCCCAGCACGGTCCTCATGAACGCCATCCCGGCGCGACTTGCGGGCGTTGACGAGATCGTCATGGTGACGCCGCCGGATGAGGCAGGCCGCATCTCCCCCGCGGTGCTCTACGCGGCGCGCCTTGCAGGGGTGGCGCGAGTGTTCAAGGTCGGCGGGGCGCAGGCGGTGGCGGCGCTGGCATATGGCACCCGGAGTTTGCCGCCGGTCGACAAGATCACCGGCCCCGGCAACGTTTTCGTTGTCCTTGCCAAGCGGGCGGTGTACGGCGTCGTTGATATCGACGGCCTGGCCGGGCCCAGCGAGATCCTGGTCATCGCCGACGACAGCGCCGACGCCGGCCAGATCGTCGCCGACCTGGCTTCGCAGCTGGAGCACGACCCTGTGGCGTGGGCTGTGCTGCTGACCGATTCGGCGGACCTGGCCCGCCAGGTGGCGGCCGACCTGGCCGCCGACCAGCTGGCGAATCGCTTCAGCGCCGAGGCCGCCGACCTCCACGCCGCCGTCGTCATCGTGGACAGCCTCGAGGCCGCCGTGGAGTTGGCCTCGGAGTTCGCTCCCGAGCACATGGAACTGCTGGTACGGGAGCCCGACCGGCTGCTGCCTCTGGTGCGCGGCGCGGGGATGGTGTTCGTCGGCCCCAACAGCCCAGTGCCGATGGGAGACTACGTTGCCGGCAGCAACCACACCCTGCCCACCGGTGGCGCGGCGCGCTTCAACTCGCCGCTTGGGGTCTACGACTTCTACCGGTGGACATCGGTGGTGCGGTTGAGCCCGGAGACCGCTCGAGAAATCGCGCCCGTGGGCATCGAGCTGGCCAAGATAGAAGGATTGGTGGCCCACCAGCGCTCGCTTGAGGTGTTGCTGGATCGATTGGAGGCGAGGCAATAGAGATGGCGAAAGCAGCCCCGCGGCGTCCCAAGGCGGCGCCTAAGAGGCGAGCCCGAGTGCGGCGCAGCACCCGCGAGACGCAGCTGAAATGTGCGATCGCCCTCGACGGCAAGGGCACCGCTGTCGTCGACACCGGACTGCCGTTCCTCAACCACATGCTGGAACAGACCGGCCGCTACGCCGGCTTCACTCTGCAGATGACCGGCCGGGGCGACATCGAGATCGACGAGCATCACCTCACCGAGGACGCCGGTATCGTCTTCGGCCAGGCCCTGAGCCAGGCGCTGGGGGCGCGTGTGGGGATCGTGCGCTTCGGCTCCGCCTACGCCCCGCTCGACGAGGCCCTGTCCCGGGTGGTGGTCGACCTCAGCAAGCGCCCCCACTGCATCTTTGAGGACCAGGGCAAGCTCAAGGGTGTCTCCGGGACTTACGCCACCGACAACCTGGTGGAGTTCTTCAACGCCTTCGCCATCCACGCCGGCGCCACCATCCACGTCGACTACATCCGCGGCCGTGACCGTCACCACATCGCGGAGTCGATGTTCAAGGCGCTGGGCCTGGCTCTTCGCGACGCCGTCAGCATGGGCGGTGGTGGCGTGCCCTCGACCAAGGGCATCCTCTAGGCTCCTGCGGTGGCCATTCGCATCGCAGTCGTCGACTACGGCGTCGGCAACCTGCGCAGCGTTCGCCGCGGGCTGGAGCACGCCGGCGCCGAAGTCGAGGTGACAGCCGACAGGCAGTCCCTGGCCGACGCCGCCGGCATCGTCCTGCCGGGGGTGGGGGCCTTTGCGCCGGCGCGCCACAAGCTCTCCAGCTCGGGGCTGGACGGCTTCCTGGTGGAGCAGGCGCGGGCGGGCAAGCCAATCCTGGGTGTCTGCCTCGGCTACCAGCTGCTCTTCGACTCCAGCTACGAGGACGGCAAGACCCCAGGGCTCGGGCTGCTGCCCGGCCCGGTGCGCCGGCTGGTCCAGGCGCCGGATCGCAAGGTCCCTCACATGGGCTGGAACCGCGTCCGGCAGCTGGCGCCTGACATCCTCTTCAGGGACATCCGCGACCGTGCCTACTTCTATTTCGTGCACAGCTACTACCCCGAGCTGAAGGGCGGCCCCGAGGTGCTGGGCACGGCCGATTACGGTCGCACCCTCTGCGTGGTCGCTCGCAGAGGGTCGGTGGCGGGGACCCAGTTCCACCCCGAGAAGAGCAGCCAGGATGGGCTGCGGCTGTACGCCAACTTCGTCGCCGGCTGCGCCGCGGCCTGAACCGTAGACGATGCTGGCCCGCCGCGTCATCCCCTGTCTCGATGTCACTGACGGTCGGGTCGTCAAGGGCACCAGGTTCCTCGACCTGCGCGATGCCGGCGACCCGGTGGAGTTGGCGGCGTTCTACGACCGGGGCGGCGCTGACGAGCTGGTGCTCCTCGACATAACCGCTTCCTCGGACGCACGCGCCATCCTGATCGACGTGGTCAAGGCCACCGCCGACCAGGTCTTCATCCCGCTGACCGTGGGCGGCGGCGTCCGCACCGTAGCGGACATGTCGATGCTGCTGGAGTCCGGCGCCGACAAGACCGCGGTCAACACCGCCGCCCTCGACCGCCCCGCGCTGATCAGCGATGGCGCCCGGCTGCTGGGGGCTCAGTGCGTGGTCCTGGCCATCGACGCCAAGCATCGCGAGGGCGCTGACGGCTGGACCGTCTACAGCCATGGCGGCCGCAAGGACACCGGCCGCGACGCGATCGAGTGGGCCCGGGAGGGCGTGGAGCGAGGCGCCGGCGAGATACTGCTCACCAGCATGGATCGCGATGGCACCCGGGACGGCTATGACCTCGAGCTCACCCGCGAAGTCGCCGAAGCGGTGCCGGTCCCAGTGATCGCCTCGGGCGGAGCCGGCAAGCCCGAGCACCTGCGCGCCGCCCTGGTCGAGGGCAGGGCCGACGCGGCGCTGGCGGCGTCGATCTTCCATTTCGGCGAGTACTCGATGGAGGACACCAAGGCCTACCTTGCCGAGCACAAGGTCCCGGTGCGCCTGGAGCCGCAAGAGTGACCCCTCCCCAAGGTGAGGCCAAGTCCTCGAAGATCACCGAGCCTGATTTCTCCGCGGGCCTGATCACCGCGGTGGTGCAGGACGGCGCTGACAACGCCGTCCTGATGGTCGCTCACATGAACGAGGAGGCGTATCGCAAAACGCTTAGGACGCGCCGGGCGTGGTTCTGGAGTCGCTCCCGCGGCCAGCTCTGGCAGAAGGGGGAGACATCGGGCAACGTGATGGACGTCGATTCGATGACCATCGACTGCGACGGGGACGCCGTTCTGCTGCGCGTGCATCCGCACGGCCCGGCGTGCCACACCGGGGAGCGCAGCTGTTTCCACAATCGCCCAGGCGGCCCTTGAGGTCACCGCCGGTTTAGCGGTGCCGGTCGAGGCGATTCAGCCAGCAGCGCGGCGGTGAACTATCGAGGCATCCTCAGCCGAGAGCGCCTCTTCCTCCTCGACATCGACCAGCTGCGGTTGGAAGAGTCGCTGGGCGATCAGGGTGGGGACGAAGGCGGACAGGATGACCACTGTGACCAGCTCTGAGTATTGGGACTGGTCGATGAGGTGGTGCGTCAGCCCAAAGAGGGCCGAGATCGAGCCGAACGTCAACCCGGTCGCCATCAGCAGGGTGGTGTAGGTCCGCTCCCTGCCCTCCACTCCGAATTTCGCCGCCACCGGCCAAACACCGACCAGCTTGGTCGCGATCTTGACCGTGAACAGGATGGCGATGACCCCGGCTCCGCCAAGCAGCGCCGGCGCCGAGATCAGCAGCCCGGCTCGGAGGAAGAAGAACGGCGTCAGGAGCGCGAACGCGATTGTGCGCATCCTGTCGATCAGGACTCGGTCATGCAGGAAAACGCCGGCCACCACCAGCCCAGCGATGTAAGCCGGCAGAACCGCTTCGCTGCCCGCCACGGCGGCCAGGCCGCCAAGGCCAAAGAGCACCAGGAGCAGGAATTTGATCTCGGGCTCGCTGACGCGATGACCGAAATGGCCAATCATCTCCAAGGTCAGCCGCGGCAGGACCAGCAGGACCCCCGCTGACACCACGATCAAGACGAGCAGCAGGACGTTGAAGCTGGCGAACAGGCCGCCCAGGGCGAGCACGGTGCCCAGGTCGGTCACGAAGCATGCGGCCAGGATCAGCTTGCCCAGGTCCTGGCGATTGAGGCCCGGTCTCGACCATGACCGCGTAAACCACGGCCACCGAGGTGGTGCTGAGGGCGATACCTCCGACCTCGGCTGCCTGCGGAGCCCAGCCGAGCAGGAATCGGCAGGCTGCCGCAGCCCCGAGGAACGGAAGCAAGAAAGAGATCACCCCCGATCGACAGGCTCGCCTTCCAGTGCCGGCGCAATGAGACCGGGTCGATCTCCGCCCCAGCCAGGAAGGTGAGCATCACCGAGCCAATGCTGGCGAGGAAAGTGGTGTAGGCCGTCTGCTCGATGAAGTGGTTGAGGCCGGGGATGTTCCCGGCGACCGCTCCCACCAGGATCTCGATCAAGGCAACCGAGATGCCCACCCGAATGCTGATCAGCGACGCCAGCAGGGCCATCGCCAGCCACACCGCGGCGACCAGGTAGATGTTCACAAGACTCCTCCTTTTTGCTCGCCGGGGGAGGCAGGGTCTCGGGCTCCCGACGGCGTGATGTCCATCTGTAGAAGCCATCAACCCGGCGGACCGGGCGCTTCAAGGAGCGAGCTTCATCGCGCCGTGGGTTGCGGCGACTATAACGGCTGGCTCACCTCGACGTCTGGCGGGCGCCAAGCGGATGCAACTTTATGCAGCTTCGTTGTATACTCATGCGATGGCTGAGAAGAAGACGGTCGCCGTGGTGGGCGCCAACGGGTACGCGGGGGCGACCGCGGTCCAGCTCCTCCTGCGCCACCCGAACGTGGAGTTGGTGCGCGCCACCTCGCGGAGCTACGCCGGCCACAAGCTGAGCGCTGCCGTTCCCGGGGTCGACAGCGACCTCGAGCTGGTCGCCGAACCCGACCCGGGCGACGCCGAGATCGTGGTCGTGGCGCTACCGCATGGGATGACAGCCGGGCTCGCGGGAGCCTGGCGCGACGCCGGCAAGACGGTGATCGACCTGGGCGCCGACTTTCGGCTCAAGGACCCCGCCGCCTACCAGAAGTGGTACGGCGCCGAGCACGTCAACGTCGCGCTCCTTGAGGAAGCGGTCTTCGGTCTCCCCGAGATCGCCGAGGGCGACCTGCAGGGGGCGCACCTGGTCGCCTGCCCAGGGTGCTACTCGACAGCGGCGATCCTGGCCTTATATCCCGCGGTGACGTCGGGCCTGGCTCGCCCCGACTTCATCGTCGACGCCGCCAGCGGCGTCAGCGGTGCCGGCCGCTCGCTGGGGTTGGACTGCCAATTTGCCGAGGCTGCGGAGGATTTCAAGGCTTACGGGGTGACCGGTCACCGCCACATGCCCGAGATCGAGCAGGCGCTCGGCCTTGGCGGCAAGCCGCCGCGGGTCACCTTCGTGCCGCACCTAGTGCCGATGGTCCGGGGCATCCTGGCCACCTGCTACTTCGACCTTGCCGTCAGCGCTGGCATCGAGGACCTCAAGGCCGCCTACGCAAAGACGTATGTCGGGTCTTCGTTTGTCCGGGTGGTGGACGCCCCGCCACGTACCAAGCAGGTCGCCGGCACCAACCTCTGCCTGATCCATGTGACCGAGCAAGCCACCGCGAACCATGGATCGCGGGCGGTCGTGGTCGCCGCCATCGACAACCTCATAAAGGGCGCTTCAGGGCAGGCGGTGCAGGCTCTCAACCTGGTCATGGGCTGGCCAGAGACCGCGGGACTGGAGCTCGCGGTCCGGTGGCCGTGACCGCGGCTGAACCGCAGGTGGCGCGGCCCGCGACCGGCATCACTGCGCCGCTTGGCTACCTCGCTGGTGCCGCTGCCGCGGGCATCAAGTCGGTTGACACAGGTGGAGTTTCCGGCGCACCTGACCGTCTCGACGTCGCCGTGCTCTACTCCGAGCGCCCCGCCACCGCCGCCGCCGTCTTCACAACCAACCTGGTCAAGGCCGCGCCGGTGGTCATCAGCCAGCTCAACCTCAAGAACGGGTTGGCGCGCGCGCTGGTGGTCAACTCCGGCAACGCCAACGCTTGCACCGGCAGCCAGGGCTTCAAAGACGCCCTGGTGATGGGCAAGCTGGCCGCCGATGCCCTCGACCTCGACCCCGCCGAGGTGCTGGTCGCCTCGACCGGGGTGATCGGGCGGGCGCTGCCGATGGATCGGCTCGCGGCGGGGGTGTTGAATGCCGCCGGGGCGCTCGACCTCTCCAACGGCGAGGCCGCGGCCAGCGCCATCATGACCACCGACACCCGGCGCAAGGAGTCTGTGGCGCACTTCAGCCACGGCGGCCGCAGCTACACCATCGGCGGCATGGCCAAGGGCTCGGGAATGATCCACATCAACATGGCCACCATGCTCGGGTTCCTGACCACCGACGCCGCGGTGCCCGCTGCAGAGCTGAGCCAGGTGCTCACCCGTTGTGTTGAGCGCAGCTTCAACCTGGTCACGGTGGACGGCGACACCAGCACCAACGACATGCTGGCGATCTTCGCCAATGGCGCCGCCGGTGGCGGGGCGCTCCTGCCAGGCGCCGGGCTGGAGGCCTTCGAGATGGCTCTGCAGCAAGTCTGCGTTGACCTCAGCAAGCAGATCGCCCGCGACGGCGAGGGCGCCACCCGGATGTTCACCGTCGCCGTCGTCGGCGCCGCCAGCGAAACCGACGCCCGCAACCTGGCGCGCACCGTCGCCGGCTCCAATTTGGTCAAGACCGCCATCCACGGCGGCGATCCCAACTGGGGCCGTATCGTCGCCGCCCTCGGCCGCGCCGGCGCGGAGCTGGTGCTGGACAAGCTGACCGTGACCGTGGGCGCCGCGATCGTCTTCCACAACGGCGCCGGCATCCCCGAGGTCGACCTTGACCAGGTCCGGCGAGCCTTCGAGAGCGACGAGGTTAGCATCCGCTGCGAGCTCGGACTCGGCGATGGCGCCGCCACCGCGTACGGCTGCGACCTCTCCGCCGAATACGTCCACATCAACGCCGACTACACCACTTGAGAAGGGAGCTGCCATGAGCGTCGAGAGACTGGAAGCCGTCAAGAAAGCCGAGGTGCTGGTTGAAGCCCTGCCCTTCATCCGCAAGTTCCACGGCGACACCATCGTGGTCAAGATCGGGGGCTCCTCGATGGCCGAGGCCAAGGAGAACATCCTCGAGGACATCGTGCTGCTGCGCTACGTGGGCATGAACCCCGTGGTCGTGCATGGTGGCGGCCCCGAGATCACCGCCTGGCAGGAGAAGATGGGCATCGAGAGCACCTTCGTGGACGGTCTTCGGGTGACCGACGAGAAGTCGATCGAGGTCGTCAAGATGGTGCTCACGGGGAAGGTCAACCCCGAGCTGGTGGCGGCCCTCAACGGTCTCGGCGGCCAGGCGGTCGGGATGTCTGGCGAGGATGGGCCCTGCATCCTGGTCAAGCCCGCCAACAGCGCCGGCGGGGTTGACCTCGGGCTTGTGGGGGAGGTGGCGCAGGTCAACCCCGAGCCGATCAAAGCGCTGCTGGACCGCAACTACATCCCCGTGGTCGCATCGCTCGGCCTGGGGTACGACGGCAAGTCCTACAACATCAACGCCGACACCGTGGCCGCCGAGCTGGCGGTGGCGCTGGGGGCGCGCAAGCTGATCCTGCTCACCGATGTCGAGGGCATCAGGGGCAAGAACGACCAGCTGATCACCGAGATCCGTGCCCACGATGTAGGCGACATGATCGATGACGGCACCGTCACCGGCGGCATGATCCCCAAGGTCAAGGCGGCGGTCCGTGCGCTGGCCGGGGTCGAGAAGGCGCACATCATCGACGGCCGGGTCCCTCATGCGCTGCTGCTGGAGCTGCTTACGGCCGAGGGCATCGGCACCATGATCGTGTCCGGATGACCGACACCATCGGGGCTGGGCTGGAGGCGCTGGCGCAGGCCGAGAAGGACTACCTGATGCAGACCTCCAAACGGCAGCCGGTGGAGCTGGTGCGTGGCGACAAGTGGAACGTCTACGACCCCGAGGGTCGCGAGTACCTCGACTTCGTCGCCGGCATCGCCGTCAACGTGCTCGGCCACAACCACCCCGCCATCGTCGCGGCCGTCAGCAAGCAGGCGGCCGAGGCGATCCACGTCAGTGACCTCTACTACAGCCGCCCCCAGGTGGAGCTGGCCAAGCGGCTCAATGAGCTCGGCTTTACCGGCCGTGCCTTCTATTGCAACAGCGGCGCGGAGGCCAACGAGTGCGCCATCAAAATCGCGCGCAAGTGGGGCAAGCAGAACCGCTACGGCGCCTACGAGATCATCAGCGCCAACAAGTCGTTCCACGGCCGCACCCTGGCGACGATCGCGGCCACCGGCCAGCCCAAGTACCAACAGCCCTTCCTGCCGATGCCGGAGGGATTTGCCCACGTCGACCTCAACGACATCGGCATGCTGCGCAACGCCACTGACGACCGCACCGCGGCGATCCTGCTGGAGCCGGTGCAGGGCGAATCCGGCATCGTCCCGTGCACCCAGGAGTACCTGAGCGCGGTGCGGGCCTGGTGTGACGAGAGGAACCTGCTGCTCATCTTCGACGAGGTCCAGACCGGCGTCGGCCGCACCGGCCACTTCTACGCCTTCCAGGGCTTCGGCGTGACCCCCGACATCGTCACCCTGGCCAAGGGCCTTGGAGGGGGCGTGCCGATCGGCATCTGCCTCGCCGGCCCGCGGGCGGATGTTCTTGGCGCCGGCGAACATGGCTCCACCTTTGGCGGCAACCCGCTGGCGGCGTCCGCCGCGCTCGCCGTCCTCGACGTGCTGGAGCGCGAAAGCGTGGTCGAAAACGCCCGCGACGTCGGCGAGTATCTGCAGCAGCAGCTGCGCCAGCTGGGAACCGACTTCGGTTGCGTCGCCGAGGTCCGCGGCCTGGGCCTGATGCAGGCGATCGAACTGGACCGCGACATCGCGCCCCAGCTCGAAGCGGCGGCGCTGGAACACGGCCTGCTGGTCAACGCCATCGGTCCGCGCGTCCTCCGGATGATCCCGCCGCTCATCATCGGCAGGGCCGAGGTCGACCGCGCCGTGGCGATCCTGGGTCAGTGCCTTGACCTCATCCTGAGCCACGCGACGTGATCGGCGACAAGGCCCACCGGCAGCGCGCCATCCTCGAGCTGGTCAAGAGCCGCCCCATCCACACCCAGGAGGAGCTGGTCCAGGAACTGCGCAGGCTCCACCACCCCGTCACCCAGGCCACCGTGAGCCGCGACATCCGTGAGCTTGGGCTTTTCCGCGAGCCGGGCCCATCGGGGAGCCGCTACGCCGTGCGCAGCGGCCTAGGGTTGCGCGCCGGCCAGGTCCTTCGCGACTTCATCACCTCAGTCGATGGCGTGCAGTTCATGGCCGTGGTCCGGACCCCGCCGGGGACCGCCAACCTGGTCGCGGTGGCCATCGATGAGGCCGGCTGGCCGGAGGTGCTGGGAACCGTCGCCGGCGATGACACCGTGCTGGTGATCTCACCTGATGCACGCAGCCGCAAAGCGCTCGAGCATCGCCTCCTGGCTGTCGAACCAGAGGCCCTGCCCGTGGTCGGGAACGGTCGATGAGCAAGCGGTTGGTGCTGGCCTACTCTGGCGGTCTCGACACCTCGGTGGCGATCCACTGGCTGGCGGAGCGCGACTACGAGGTGCTGGCGGTGGCGATCGATCTGGGCGAGGCCAAGGACCTCGACGCCATCCAGCGCCGAGCCCTAAAGCACGGCGCCACCAAGTCCTTCGTCGTCGATGCTCGTGACCTCTTCCTGCGACATTTCGTCTGGCCCACGCTCCAGGCAGGCGCGCTCTACGAGGGCCGCTACCCCCTGGCCACCGCGCTGGGGCGGCCCCTGATCGCCAAGCTGATGGTCGACCTGGCTCGCGAGGAGGGCGCGGTGGCGGTCGCCCACGGCTGCACCGGCAAGGGCAACGACCAGGTCCGTTTCGATGTCGCCACCGGCGCGCTGGCACCCGACCTCGAGGTGGTGGCCCCGGTTCGCGAGTGGGGTATGACCCGCGAGGAGGAGATCGACTACGCCCGGCAGCACGGCGTCGAGGTGCCGGCTACGGTGGAGTCGCCATACTCCACCGACGTCAACCTCTGGGGCCGATCGGTGGAGGCCGGCGTCCTGGAGGACCCCTGGCAGGAGCCTCCCCCAGAGGTGTTCGCCTGGACCGTCGACCCGGAGAAGGCGCCCGCCAAGGCTGCCTACGCCGAGGTCAAGTTCGAGCATGGCGTCCCGGTAGCGCTCGACGGAGAGGAGCTGACGCCGGTGGAACTGGTGTCGCGACTCAACGCCGTCGGCGGTGAACATGGCGTCGGCCGCATCGACATGGTCGAGAACCGGCTGGTCGGCATCAAGTCGCGCGAGATCTACGAGGCGCCCGCCGCTGTCATCCTCACCACCGCCCACGAGGCGCTGGAGTCGGTGGCGCTCTCCAAGGACGTGGCGCGCTTCAAGGCCAAGGTCGCCGCGGAGTGGGCAGACCTGACGTACAACGGGCTCTGGTTCTCGGCCCTGCGGCAGGACCTGCAGGCCTTCGTCACCAGCACCCAGGAGCACGTCAGCGGGGAAGTCCGCCTCAAGCTCTTCCGGGGTGGCCTCCAGGTGGTCGGCCGCAAGGCGCCGGAGTCGCTCTATCGCCTGGAGCTGGCGACATACGGCAGCGGCGACGCCTTCGACCAGGCGGCGGCCAAGGGCTTCATCCACCTCTGGGGCTTGCCGTTGCGGACCCAGGCCCGGGTTCAGGGGCTGCTCGGCGAGGGCGCCCAGAAGAGCCTGCTGCCGCTAGACATGAAGCGTCTCACCGCCGACGCAGCCGAGCCCGGCGATGGCTGAGAGCAAGG
>CABEAI010000162.1_pt1 | contig 15282 bp, 11 predicted proteins | sample 3132431 | NCBI WGS metagenome assembly CABEAI01 (sample SAMEA5534343, study PRJEB31848) | metagenome | biome: tundra; feature: field; material: soil | place: USA | collected 2013-05 | depth 0.45 m | reverse complement strand
ATCATCGCCCTCGATCTCCACGCCGACGCCATCCAGGGCTTCTTCGACATCCCCTTCGACCACTTGACCGCGATCCAGATAATCTCCGAGCACATCCGCCACCGGCACCTCAAGGACATCGTGGTGGTCTCGCCCGACGTTGGCGGTACCCGGCGGGCTCGCGCCGTTGCCAAGATCCTCGACGCCCCCTTCGCCATCGTCGACAAGCGCCGCCCCCGCGACGACGTCACCGAGATCCTCAACGTCATCGGTGAGGTTGACGGCATGAACGCGTTGGTCATCGACGACCTCATCTCCACCGGCAGCACCCTTGTCGGCGTCGCCCACGCGCTGGTTGCGAATGGCGCCCGCACCGTCGACGTACTCGCGACCCACGGGGTGTTCTCCGACGGCGCCGTTCAGCGGCTGGCCGATGCCCCCATCGACCAGATCGTTGTCACCGACTCGATCCCTTTCTCCGAGACGCACGAAAAGCTCCACGTGCTCTCGGTTGCGCCGCTGCTGGCCGAAGGCATCCGCCGGGTGCACGAGGATCGCTCCGTCAGCGAACTGTTCCGCGACCCGCGCTTCCCCGACATGGACACCCTCGGCGGGAGAGACCTATAAGGCGTCGATGGAGGAGCTCCGGCCGGCCCTGACCCGGTGCCTTTGAGTACCTACGACCTGCTCCTGGCGGCGCTCCTGATCGTCACCTTCATCGCTGCCTCGTTGGCTGCCTCGGCGGAGACCGCGCTGACCTCGATCAGCCGGATCAAACTGCGCCGTCTCGTGGAGGAGGGCAACCAGCGTGCCGCCGTGATCGAGAAGCTCCACCGCGAGCCCAACGACTACCTGACCGCCATCCTCACCACCAACACCCTGGCGATCGTGGTCTCGGCCACCTGCGCGGACCTGATCGCGGACAACCACGGCATGGGCGCCTTCTTTCCACAACTGCTGGTCAGCTTTGTCGACGCCGTGCTGGTGCTGGTCTTCGCCGAGATCACGGCCAAGTCGCTGGCGCTGTCGAACATGGGCTATGCCCTGCGGGTGGCGCCGGCGGTGAGCGCGATCACCGGGTTCCTGCGTCCAGCGCTGCGGCTGATGAGCGGCTTCGCGCGGCTGGTGTCGCGTAGCCGCGGCACCGTCAAGGGCCCGTTCGTGACCGAGGAAGAGCTGAAGATGCTGGTCACTGTTGGTGAGGAGGAGGGGATCATCGAAGAAGAGGAGCGGGAGATGATCCACGGCATCATCGAGATCGGCGACATGACCGTCCGCGAGACGATGATCCCGCGCATCGACATCGTCGCCGTGGAGGTCACCCGACCGATCTCGGAGATCGTCGGCCTGATCCTCAAGCACGGCCACACCCGTATCCCCGTCTACGACGACACCATTGACCACATCGTCGGCGTGGCCTACGCCAAAGACCTGCTCCGCTACAGCTCCCAGCGACGCGGCGAAAGCGGCAAGAACGGCGACCTCCGCAAGGTGCTGCGCAAGCCCTACTTCGTGCCCGAGAACAAGAACCTCTCCGAGTTCCTGCATGAGATGCGAGAGAACCGGGTCCACATGGCGATCGTCATCGACGAGCATGGCCAGACCGCGGGCATGATCACGATCGAGGACATCATCGAGGAGATCGTCGGCCCCATCCGCGACGAGTACGACGCGATGGAGGAGGAGGAGCTCCAGTTCCTGGCCCCCAATGACGCTGTCCTGGATGCTCGCGTCTCCCTGGACGACGCGCGTGAGGCGCTCGGGCTCAGGCTGGAAGCCGAGGATGTCGACTCCCTGGGCGGGTTCATCTACACGCACCTGGGGACGATCCCCAAGAGTGGCGAGGTGATCAACGTGGAGGGTGCCTCGATGACGGTGGAGACGGTGCTTGGCCAGCGGATCGGCAAGGTCCGCGTCCGGGGTGAGCGACCTTTCCCCGGCGCCATCCGTCGTGAGGAGGCGCGAGCGGAACAGGAGGAGAGGGCCGCCGCCGCCGAGGGCGAGTGAGGACCGGGCGAGACCTCTCGCCACTCCTGGAGCCGCCGGCCGGCGGCCGCCGGCCCGACTACGCGTCCGCCAAACTGCTTTCCCGGTTGGCGGTCGCGCTCCTGCTGGTCGCCGCAGCGATGCTCGCGTACCAGGCGTACCTCAACGGGGTCACCATCCCGGGGCTGGTGGTGATGGCGGCGGCGGTGGTCGCGTCGCTGACCTGGCTGCAGCGCGCCTACCGCAACCTGGCCGCCCTGGGCGTGGCCGAGACCCGCGACTCGCCCGCGTCGGCGGTGGCATGGTTCTTGATACCGGTGGCGAACTGGCTGCTGACCTACGCGGTCCTGCGCGATCTCTACAAGCTGAGCGATCGCTCCGACCCCCACGGTTTGAGCCAGTCCCGGTCGCTGCTGATAAGCCTGTGCTGGCTCTTCTGGGCGGCGCCGCCGGCGGCCAGCATCTTCTCGCTGCTCTTCTTTGAGCGCCCTGGGCTGGGCACCACCTCGGCGCGAGTCCAGGCCCTGGTCAGCTTCGACCTCACCTCTCTCGCGGTCGCCTCGGTGTTGGCTGCCCTCATCATCATCAGGGTGACCTCACTGCAGGGAGCCAGCCACAGCAGGCTCGAGAACGACGCCGATGCCGGTCTATAGCGCCGAGGCGGTGGTCCTGCGCAAGGTCGACTACGGTGAGGCGGACCGGATCCTCACCCTCTTCACCCGTGAGCGCGGCAAGCTCCCTGCCATCGCCAAGGCGGTTCGGCGGGCCAAGAGCCGGATGAGCGGCCAGCTCGATGTCTTCTCCCACGGCCAGATGCTGCTGGCTGAGGGCCGCCGGATGGACGTCGTCACCCAGTTCCAGCGCATCACCCGCAGCGATGGCCTGGCTGCCGACCTGGCCCGGGGCGCGGCCGCCGCGGTCGTGGTTGAGGTTGCCGACAAGGTGCTGGAGGAGCGGCATCCGCAACCGGAGCTGTTCGAGGTGGTGGTCGGCGCCCTCGGCCACCTCAGTCAGCCGTCGGTGAGCGCGCGCCTCGAGCTCTGCGACTTCCTGATGCGGGTGCTGGGCGAGCTGGGCTATACCCCGGCCCTGGCCGACTGCGCACGGTGCGGCAAGCCGATTGGGGAGTCGGGGCTCGGCTTCTCGCCGATCGCGGGCGGGGTCATCTGCGGCGACTGCAACAAGAGCGAGCTGCCCAGCCCGACCATCTCAGCCCGCGCCGTCAAGGTGCTGCGCGTCTGTGCCGCGGGCGATCGCGACCTATTCTTTAGGCTTCGCTTGGACGAGGACGACCTGGCCGCCCTTGAGGGGGCACTGGAGGCGCAGTTCGAGCATCACCTCGACCGGCAGTTGAAATCGATCGACTTCGCCCGTCGAGTTAGACGCCCCGCCTGAGCCACAGCCGGGGCACCAGAGGTAGGCACTTGAGCATCCCCGCACAGCGCAGCATCGCCGAGCCTGAAAAGCTGATCGAGAGGCTGGTCTCGCTGGCCAAGCGCCGTGGCTTCATCTTCCCCTCCAGCGAGATCTACGGCGGCATCAATGCGATCTACGACTTCGGGCCGCTGGGGGTGGCCCTGAAGCACAACATCCGGCAGCTTTGGTGGCGGCAGATGGTGGAATTGCGCCACGACATCGTGGGGCTGGAGAGCAGCATCATCATGGCGCCCAGGGTCTGGGAGGCGTCGGGGCACGTCGCCGGCTTCACCGATCCCCTGGTGGAGTGCAAGAACTGCCATCAACGCTTCCGCGAGGATCACCTCAAGGGTGTATGCCCCAACTGCGGCGCCAAGGAATTCAGCGAGGCGCGGCAGTTCAACCTGATGTTCAAGACATTCCTGGGTCCGGTTGAGGATTCGGCGGCCGAGGTCTACCTCCGGCCGGAGACCGCGCAGGGCATGTTCGTACAGTTCCACAACGTCCTCAACGCCACCCGCAAGCGGATTCCCTTCGGCGTTGCGCAGCAGGGTAAGTCGTTCCGCAACGAGATCTCGCCCGGCAACTACATCTTCCGGCTCCGCGAGTTCGAGCAGCAGGAGATGGAGTTCTTCGTCAAGCCCGGCACCGACGACCAGTGGTTGGACTACTGGAAGCAGGCACGGCTGGACTGGTACAGCTCCCTTGGGATCCGGCCCGAGAAGCTGCGCCTTCGGCCCCACGGGCCCGATGAGCTGGCCCACTACGCCAAAGCCGCCTTCGACGTGGAGTACGAGTTCCCGTTTGGCTGGCAGGAGCTGGAGGGCATCGCCAACCGCACCGACTTCGACCTCAAGCAGCACTCCGAGCACAGCGGCAAGGACCTCAGCTACTTCGATGAGGAGACCAAGGAGCGGTACCTGCCCTACGTCATCGAGCCGGCGATGGGTGTGGACCGCTGCCTCTTCACGCTGATGATCGACGCCTACGACGAAGAAGAGGTGCGCGGCGAGAAACGGACGGTCTTGCGTTTTCATCCCAGCGTGGCGCCGATCCAGGTGGCGGTGCTGCCGCTCTCCAAGAACGAGCAGTTGCTGCCGACATCGAGGGAGGTGGAAGAGCTGTTACGGCCGCACTTCCGCGTCGAGTACGACGAGACGCAATCGATCGGCCGACGCTACCGGCGCCACGACGAGATCGGCACTCCCTTCGCCGTCACCGTCGACTTCGACAGCCTCAAAGACAAGGCCGTGACCATCCGTGAACGCGACAGCATGGAGCAGGTGCGAGTCGGCATCGCCGAGCTGGTGCCGGCGTTGACGGAGAAATTCCGGGCTGCCGCCGGGGACTGAATTGGCGACACCCACCGAGCCGGAACTCCAGCTCAAGCTTCAGGAGGCCCGCGGGTCTGGCGACATCGAGGCCCAGGGCACAGCCCTCTTCGAGCTGGCCCGCCTGGCCAGGTTACGCGGCGACCGGGCGGCGGCGGTTGAGCTGTACCAGCAATCGGGCTTGTTCTGGCAACAGCTGAAAAAGGAAGCCAACCTGCTGGCCACGCTCAACAACCTGGCGCCGCTGCTGGCCGACATAGAGGAGTACGACCGCGCTTACAACTCGGCACGGGCCGCCACCGACTTGGCCCAGAAGACGGGCGACCCGGGCGCCATGGCGATGGCCGTAGGCACCCTGGGGATGGTTGCCAATAGCGCCGGGGATCGGGAGAGCGCCCGCACCGCGTACTTCAAGAGCCTTGAACTGGCCCAGGCTGCGCAGGACCCGGTTCGAATCTCGCGCGCGCAATACAACCTCGGTTGGGTCGCCTTCCTCGCTGGCGACTACGCCGAAGCCAGCTTGCGAACCCACGCCGCCGCCGAGGCGCTCGGCCACACCGTCGACCCGGTGGTGCAATCGTCGATCAGCATGCTCGCGGGGCGTCTCGCCATCCGCCAGCACGGCTATGACCGCGCCCTGGCGAGGCTGGGTTGGGCGGCGCGCACCTTCCACTACGCCGGCCGCGACGAAGAAGCTGCCCTGGCCAGCTTTGGCTTCGGGGTCGCCGAGTACCTGGGCGGCCAGCACGCCGAGGGGCGCCGGCGCATCGAGGCGACTTTCGCCGGGATTCGACTCACCCGCAACCGCAGAGCCACGGCGCAGCGGCTGATCGGCCTGAGCCGCCTGGCCGCCGCGGCCGGCGCCACCGACGACGCCTCGGCTTTCGGCCGGCTCGCCGCCAACATCGGCAGCCACCTATCCGATACGGCCATCGAGAGCATGGCGCGCCAGCTTCTCTCGGGCGGGGCATACGCCGGAGCCGCCGACCCCGGTATTGCCCTTGCCACAGGCGAGCTCGACGTTGCGAACGCTCTTGGCGAGACCCCGGAGCCCGCCGGCGCCGGCGATGGACCTGACCTGGCCTGGCTGGAGCACGACCTTGGCGTGCCTCCGCAGGCGCCCCCACCGTCGCCGCCGCCGGACGCCCCAGCCGCCGCCGAGTACGTCGGTCCGATCCGGATCCTCGACTTCACCGCGGATGGTCACGGTTACTCCATCCTGCAGGACGTCGCCGGGGAGATCGGGGTGGCCACCAACCACGAGGCCGAGGCCAGCCTGCAGGCGGTGCTGCGGCGTCGCGACCCGATGTTGCTGCGCCGCCTGGACTTCGACAGCGAGGCGGGCGGTGTTGGGATCAGCGCCAGCGACCACGAGGACATCCGCACCGCCGCGACGTGGCTGGCGAGCATGTTCAGGAGCGCGAGCGGGGCATGACGGGCGCGCGAAGGCAATAGACTGACCTTTCGCACACCAGTTGAGGAGGCGATCGAAGCTATGGCGACTACGGCTGTTAGGACCACGTGGGTCTACCTGTTCGAGGAAGGCAACCAGGACATGCGCGACCTCCTTGGCGGCAAGGGGGCCGGCGTCGCCGAGATGACCCGGGCGGGGCTCCCCGTGCCCCCCGGCTTCACGATCACCACCGAGTGCTGCAACGCCTACTACGAGAAGAACTCGTTCCCCGATGGGATGTGGGACCAGGCGATGGAGGCACTCGCCCACATCGAGGAGAAAACCGGCAAGAAGTTCGGCGACCCCGAGCGCCCGCTGTTGGTCTCGGTCCGGTCGGGGGCCAAGTTCTCGATGCCTGGGATGATGGACACCATCCTCAACCTCGGCATCAACGCCGAGGTCGCCGATGGGTTGGCCCGGCTCGGTGGTGACGAGCGATTCGCGCTGGACGCCTACCGGCGCTTCATCCAGATGTTTGGCAAGACCGCCAAGGGCATCGGCAAGGACGACGAGAACCCCTTCGAGGCCGCCCTTGAAGCCCAGAAGCAAAAGTCCGGCGCCGCCACCGACGGCGACCTCAGCGCCGCCGACCTGCGCGAGCTGCTCCAGGCCTATAAAGAGATCTATCGCGGCGCCCTCGGGGAGGACTTCCCCGAGGATCCGAAGGTCCAGCTGCAGGGAGCCATCGAGGCTGTTTTCGCCTCCTGGATGAACCCCCGCGCCAAGGCCTACCGCAAGAACGAGCGCATCCCCGACGAGCTCGGTACCGCCGTCAACGTCCAGACCATGGTTTTCGGCAACATGGGTGCTGACTCCGGAACCGGTGTCGCCTTCACCCGCGACCCCATCACCGGCGAGAAGAAGCTCTACGGCGATTACCTCCTCAACGCCCAGGGTGAAGACGTCGTCGCCGGCATCCGCAAAACCGAGCGCATCGACGCCCTCAAGCGCGACATGCCCGAGGTCTACGCGGAGTTCGAGCGGATCGCGCAGCAGCTGGAGGCGCACTACCGCGACGTCCAGGACCTCGAGTTCACGATCGAGCGGGGCAAGCTCTACATGCTCCAGACCCGCGCCGCCAAGCGCACCGCCGAGGCTGCCATCAACATCGCCGTCGACATGGTCGAGGAGGGGTTGATCAGCTCCGACGAGGCGGTCCTGCGGGTTGAGCCGCGACAGGTCGAATCGCTGCTGCACCGCCGCCTTGATCCGGGCGCCCAGGTCGAGGAGATCGGTCGGGGGGTGCCGGCAAGCCCGGGCGCCGCCATCGGCGCCGCGGTCTTCGACGCCAACACCGCCGAGGAGCGGGGCAAGGCCGGCGAGCAGGTGATCCTGGTCCGCATCGCCACCGACCCCGACGACGTCCACGGCATGATCGCCGCCCAGGGGGTGCTCACCAGCTCTGGTGGCACCGCCAGCCACGCCGCCCTGGTGGCGAGGATGATGGGCAAGCCCTGCATCGTCGGCGCCGACAGCATCGACGTCGACCTGCTCGGGCGCAGGTTCACCAGCGGCGGTGTGACTGTCAGCGAGGGCGAGATCTTCACCATCGACGGCACCACCGGTCGCGTCCTGAAGGGCGCGGTCCCCACCATCGAGCCGGTGCCCAGCGAGAAGTTCCTCAAGCTGCTGGGATGGGCCGACGCCGCCCGCCGCCTCGAGGTCTGGGCCAACGCCGACTACCCGCGCGACGCCAAGAAAGCGCGTGAGAACGGCGGCCAGGGGATCGGGCTCTGCCGCACCGAGCACATGTTCATGGAGCAGGAGCGGCTGCCGATCGTGCAGGACATGATCCTCGCCACCGATGCGGCCGAGCGACGGCGGCTGACCTTTGAGCTGCTGCCGTTCCAGCGCTCCGACTTCGAGGGCATCCTCGAGGCCATGGACGGGCTGCCGGTGGTGATCCGCCTGATCGACCCGCCGCTGCACGAGTTCTTGCCCAGCTACGAGGAGACCCTGGTCGAGGTGACCCGGCTGGAGTCGGCCGGGACCGAAGGCAAGGAGCTTGATGAGAAGCGCCACCTGCTCCACGCCATCGCCTCGATGCGCGAGGCCAACCCCATGCTGGGCCTGCGTGGCTGTCGCCTGGGGCTGACCCGCCCCGAGATCACGGAGATGCAGGTCACCGCCATCATCGAGGCGGCTATCGCGCTCAAGCAGCGCGGGCTCGACCCGCACCCCGAGATCATGGTGCCGCTGGTGGGCACCGTCAACGAGATCAAGGCCGTCCGCGAGCAGCTCGAGGGTGTCGCCCGCGACGTCATGACCAAAGCCGGCGTCGAGGTCGACTACAAGTTCGGCACCATGATCGAGGTGCCCCGCGGCGCTCTGGTCGCCGGCGACATCGCGGAGTTCGCCGAGTTCTTCAGCTTCGGCACCAACGACCTCACCCAGACCACCTACGGCTACTCCCGCGACGACGCCGAGGGCAAGTTCCTGGTCCAGTACCTGGAGAAGGGCATCCTCAAGGACAATCCCTTCCAGACCATCGACCGCGACGGCGTCGGCCGCCTGATGTCGATGGCGGTCAAGGAGGGTCGAGAGACCAAGCCCGAGCTCAACATCGGCATCTGCGGCGAGCACGGCGGCGACCCCCGGTCGGTGGAGTTCTGCCACGAGCTGGGCCTCAACTACGTCAGCTGCTCGCCCTTCCGGATCCCGGTGGCGCGGCTGGCGGCGGCCCAGGCGGCCATCACCGAGAAGGGCGCCGGCGCCGACAGGGACAAATAGCCTCGCGCTAACCTCAGGCATGGCTGAGACCTCCGAGCGCTCGGCACCACGGGTATCGCCTCGTGGCCGGGTCGTCGGCCTCGCGGCGCTGGCAGTGGCTCTTCTGATCGCGGGGGCGGGGCTGTTGTCGCTGTGGGTCGACTTCAACCCACCCGAGTTGCAGCTTCTGCCCTAGGCGACAACTTGCACCGCCCAGGGCGTCGCCAACGGCGACAACTGCATCCAGACGTTGCCGGCGCGCGTCGGCGTCTCCAGTCGTGCCGGTGTCTTCTTCAGCCCCAACGCATCGATCGACCTCAGTGCCGGTGACCGCGAGGGATCGGTCGTGGTGGGGGTTGGCGGCGACGTCGCCATTCCCCGCCAGGGGACGACGGTGCAGGTCCACATGTGGCGGGAGCGGATCGTGGAGGTGGAGCTGGCCGGCCGCTGGTATCCCACCTCCGAGGTTCCTCAGCCGTTGACCGACAACGTCGGCGTGGTCGCCTTCAGCCTCATCTTCGCTGTCGCCATCCTCTACTTCGCGGTCCGGCTCCTCAGCGGGCGGGCCAGCGCGCTCGATTACTTCAGCTGATCCCCGGAGCGGTGTATCCCGAGGCGCTAATCTCTAGCGTGCCGGCAGGGGATGCCAAGCAGGAGGTGAAGGACCGCCTCGACATAGTCGAGGTGATCTCTGGGTACGTCCGGCTGCACCGGCAGGGCCAGGAGTTCGTCGGCCTCTGCCCCTTCCACTCCGAGAAGTCGCCTAGCTTCACGGTCAGCCGCGAGAAGCAGCTCTGGTACTGCTTTGGTTGCAGCGAGGGGGGAGACCTCTTCGACTTCATCATGAAAGCCGAGGCGGTCGACTTCCCCCAGGCCCTCAAGATGCTGGCGGACCGTGCCGGCGTGGAGCTCGAAGAGCATCGCGGCGGCGGTCGCCAGCGAGCCCAGGAGAAGCAGCGCTCCAAGGAGGCCAACCAGCTGGCGGCGCAGTACTTCCACCACATCCTGCTCAACCACCGCGCCGGCACCCGGGGCCTGCGCTACCTCGAGAAGCGCGGCGTCGAGCCGGAGACGATCGAGACCTTCCAGGTAGGCTTCGCGCCGATGTCGGCGTCCGCCGACAACCTGCTCCGCTTCCTGCGCAAGAAGGGAGTCAGCGACGAGGAGGCGGTCCGGGCCGGGCTGGCCCTTCCGCCCCGCGAGCGCAGCGAGCGCGCGCCAGGATCCGCGGGGACCCCGAAAGGGGCCGACGGCCGCCGCACCATCGATCGGTTCCGCGGCCGCCTGATGATTCCCATCCTCGACGAGTCGGGAACGGTCATCGGCTTTGGCGGCCGGGCCATGGACAGCACGCCGCCCAAGTACCTCAACTCGCCCGACACCGCGATCTACCAGAAGGGGCGGACCATCTTCGGTCTCAGCCACGCCCGCAAGGCCATCGCCAAGCAGGAGCGGGCGCTGCTGGTGGAGGGCTATTTCGACGTCATGATGGCCCAGCAAAACGGCATCGACATCGCAGTGGCCAGCTCCGGCACGGCCTTCACCGAGGACCAGGTGCGGATGCTGCGCAAGATCGCCCAGGAGGTGCTCGTGTGTCTCGACTCCGACGACGCCGGCCGCGCCGCCACGATGCGGGTGATCGAGATGATTTCCAAGGCCCACATGCGGGCGCTGGTGGTGGAGCTGCCCAACGCCAAAGACCCGGGTGAGTTCTTCCAGAAGACCCCGCAGCTCTGGGGTGACGCCGAGGGTCTGGCGCTGCCCGGCTGGGAGTGGTGGATCAACATCGCGCTGGGCGCCCACAACCTCGCCACCCCCAGCGGCCGGATGGTGGCGGCGCAGTCGATCGTCACCGTCCTCAGCCGCATCCCCGAGGAGGCAACGCTTGACATCTTCTGCCAGTACACCGCCGAGCGCCTCCAGGTGGACCCCGCCCGCCTGCTGGCGGACATCCAGACCTTCCGTCGCACGGGGCTGCGCCCCAAGGATGTCGACATCGTCAAGGTGGCCCCGCTGGCGGCGCCGATGCCCGGCAACGGCGGCAACCCAGAGGAGGATCGCCTGCTGGCGCTGCTTCTCGCCAACCCCGACGCGGGCGCGATCCTGGCCGAGCTATCGCAGGACGAGCCGGCCGGATCGGCGGGCCTGCGCCAGTTGGTGGCTGCCGTGCTCGAGATTGGCGACGGCGATGAGGGCGGTACTCTTGAGCGTCACCTCGAGCGGTTCGCCGAGCCGGAGAGATCCCGACTGGTTCGTCTGAGTCTGATTTCGACCCTGGTTATCGATCCTGCCGAGCTACGGGCGGCCCTGGCTGACTGCGTGAATAGGATCAGAGTCATTGATTACGAAGCCGCCATGGCGGCCCTGGAGGAACGGTTACGGGCGAGTGGCGTGGGTGAGGACGGGGGCGCGCGAAACGGTCTGCTGGACGAGCACCGGCAGCTGGCTCAGCGTCGGGCAAAATTGAGGGTGCAATTGTTCCAGGGCCGCGTGTGAGTCCCGCCGCCAAGAGACCCATCCCGGCTCCCGCGGCGCGGACCAAGTCGGCGGCGAAGCCCACCAAACCGGCGGCTGCCGCGCCTCGCGCCGTTGCCGCCCCCAAACCGAAGGCCTCGCCGGCCAAGGCGACGGCGACCAAGCCCATCGCCACCAAGCCCGCGACCGTCGCTGCCACCAAGCCCCACAAGGCGGCCACCGCCGTGGCTGAAAAGCCGTCGAAACCCGTCGCCCGGAATGGGCAGGAGCCCAAGGCTGCCGTCCTGCCCGAGACCAACGGGGCGGTCGTCGTGGCTGAGATCGACATCGAAGTCGACGTCCAAGTGATTTCCGAAACCGTGGTTACAGACGCCAAAGGTCGCGGCCGGGCAAAGTCCCCGCGGGGCCGCGACGACGAACTGATCCTGGGTGCCGAGGCCCTGATCATCAAGGGCAAGGACCAGGGCTTCCTCACCCCCGACGACATCCTCACCGCCTTCACCGGAATCGATGCCGAGCCAGACCAGCTCTTCCGCATCTTCAACGCGTTTAAAGAAATGGGGATCGAGGTCTCCGACGAGGGCAAGGACTTCGAGGAAGTCGCCGAAATTGACGACGACATGATCCAGCAGGTCGAGGTGATGGAGGCCGTCAGCCTCGATGACCCGGTGCGGATGTACCTCAAGGAGATCGGCCGGGTGGCGCTGCTCAAGGCGGAGCAGGAGGTGGAGTACGCCAAGGCCATCGAGGCCGGCAGCGGTGACGCCAAGCACCGCCTGACGGAGGCCAACCTGCGCCTGGTGGTGTCGATCGCCAAGAAGTACATCGGCCGCGGCATGAGCTTCCTGGACCTGATCCAGGAAGGCAACATGGGCCTGATCCGCGCCGTCGAGAAGTTCGACTACAAGAAGGGCTACAAGTTCTCGACCTACGCCACCTGGTGGATCCGGCAGGCGATCACCCGCGCCATTGCCGACCAGGCCCGCACCATCCGCATCCCGGTGCACATGGTCGAGACCATCAACAAGCTGGTCCGGGTGTCGCGCCGGCTGCTCCAGGAGCTGGGCCGCGAGCCCACCGACGAGGAGATCGCGGAGGTCATGGGCATCACGCCCGACAAGGTCCGCGAGATCATCAAGGTCAGCCAGGACCCGGTGTCACTGGAGACGCCGATCGGCGAGGAGGAGGACTCTCACCTCGGCGACTTCGTCGAGGACAAGGAGGCGATCGCTCCCAGCGACGCCGCCAACCTGACCATGCTGCGCACCGAGGTGGAGGACATCCTCGACACCCTGACGCCCCGCGAGCGTCGGGTGCTGCAGCTGCGCTTCGGCTTGATCGATGGTCACCAGCGGACGCTGGAGGAGGTCGGCAAGAGGTTTGGCGTCACCCGCGAGCGCATCCGCCAGATTGAGGCCAAGGCGCTCCGCAAGCTGCGGCACCCCAGCCGCTCAAAGAGGCTCAAGGACTACCTCGAGTAGGGTGAGCGTGTCGCCGGGGGCTCGCGGCTAGACGCTCAGGTCACGGGGAGGTACTTGGCCCCGGCGATGGCGAGGTGCTGAAGCCGAAGCTCTCGAGGATCTCGTGGAAGGTGGCCAAATCTGGCTGGTTGGCGGCGCGGAAGGTGATAAGCAGGGCTTTGCCGGTGGCCCAACCGACCTTCACGTCGGCCTCGAAGCCGCCGCCATTGAGCTGATAGGTGTGCTCGACGACGGTGATTCCGCCGACCTCGATCTGGAGCGAATCCAGGTTCGAGCCCGGAGTGGTGGGGATGGTGGCGAGCTTGTCGATGCCGGTGGCCGCATGCAGGAGGAGGCGAGTGGCCCCCACGCCCGGCTGAGGCGCTGCGCTGGCGCTCGCCGGAGATTCCGGCGAGCGCCCGGGACTGGCGCCCAGCGCTGGAGAGTCGACCTCGACGTCGGCGCCCCTGTCAGCCACCGACCAGCTCGCCGGGTAGAGGAAGTAGTAGTCATTGCTGGAGCTGGAAAACGAGAGCTGCGGGTGGATGCTGACAAGGTCCAGCGGCGGGCTGCTTCCGGGCAGCCGAGCGGCGATCCAGCCGGTGTTGGCGCCGTAAGTGACCTTGTACCAGGTCGGGTCGCCGGCCTGCTTGGCGGTGGCGGTTAGTTTGGTGCCCTGGGGGATCGTTGCCAGCTGGGTGCCCGAGGTGCTGGGCTGATCGCGAAGCTTGACCCCGATCGGGCTCAGGACCCACAGCCCCAGCAACAACGGGCCGCTCGAGGAAGGGGAGAGGAGAAGCGGCGAGGGGCTGATAGTGGTGCTGGGCGGCTGCTGAAAGAAGGAGCAACCGGCGATTGTCAGCAGTGTCAGCAGTAGGAGGGCCCGGCGCAAAGCCACCTCAATATAATTTGCGGGTATTCCGGAGTAGCTCAATGGTGGAGCAGGCGGCTGTTAACCGCAAGGTTGTCGGTTCGAGTCCGACCTCCGGAGCCAACTTCTGAATACGAATCAGGCCCGCTGCCTTCCTGAGAGCGACCCGCCGGAGGCCATTCGCTCACGATTCGCTCACAGAGCGCGCGGAGCGGCGTCCACCACGTCGGAGATCCAGTTGGCGGCCTGCTCCTGCCTCGCCGGGATGACCCCGCTGTATGTGTCCATGGTCACCTTGACCGACGAGTGGCCCAGCCGCTCCTGCACGTCCTTAGGGTGGTAGCCGGCCGCGAACATCAACGTGGCACACGTGTGCCGGTTGTCGTGGAAGCGGATCACGGGGACCCGCGCGCGGCTGGCCAGGCGCTGGAACTGGTGGGTGACGACGGCCGGGTCAAGCGGGCTCCCGTCCAGCCTACAGAAGACGAGGTCGAGGTCACGCCGGTACGCCTCTCCGAGCGCGATCACGCTCTTGGCCTGCGCGGAGTGAAGGCCCTCCAGCGCAGCGAGGGTGACGACGTCGAGGGGGATGCTCCGCTTGCCCGCAGCGGTCTTCGGCTCCCCGAACTTCTCCGGCCGCGCGTGGACTAGCTGCTGGACAACCGCGAGCCGCCGCCGCGACAGGTCTATGTCGCGCCAGCGCAGTCCCAGCAGTTCGCCTCTCCTCATGCCGGTAGCGGCAGCCAGGCGCCAGAGCACTGCCTTTTCGTCGTCCGCGACCGAGGCCAGGAACGTCCTCAGCTCCGGAGCCGACCAGTACCTAATCCCCGGCTTGTCCGCCGGGGCGGAGCAGGCACGGTCGGCAGGGTTGCTTTTGATGAGGCCCTCGTCGACCGCCGCGTCGAGCGCGCGGTGCAGCGCCAGGTGGATGTTGAACACCGATTTGGCCGCGAGCTGGCCCCCGTCCTTCGCGTTAGGCTCGGACCGCAAGCGGTCGTACAGGCCTTTGATTTGGCCGCGGGTCAGCTGTTGGAGCGGGATGCTACCGACGCGGGGATTTATGTGGCGGCGAACCGGGGCGGACCGCCAGCACCTGGTCGTTGCCGCCTGAAGCATCAGATCCGTCCCCTCGACCGTCCGGGAGCCCTTCCCCCAACGCTGAATCACTCCCGCCTCCCGCTCCCGTAGCGCCCGGACCGCACTGATCTTGACGGCCTCGTCAGGGGGTAAAGACAGCAACGGTGCGATTTTGGTCGGTAACGGCGGGATTGGAGAGGTGATCAGCGGAGGCCAGAGGATCTGCTTGCAGGAACCTCCTTACCAGTTATCGCAGGGAATGCGCAGATTTGGACCTTACCCTGATTTCAAGGCCCCGAGTTCAGAAGGAGACGGCGCGATCCCTCGATATCGCGGGGAATGGTCTGTTCCCTGCGGTAACTCCCCTTACCGACCAAAATCGCACCGCTGCTGTCTCTACCCCGTCTCGGCGACCGCCGGCGACGGCGCCGCGCCATGTCGGTTGCGGGGCGCGACGCGTCGTCGGAGAGTTGCGTCCAACCCATCTCGTTTGTGGTCTTGTGGTCAGGCGGCGCTGGGTGGGGC
>CABEAI010000160.1_pt1 | contig 15318 bp, 16 predicted proteins | sample 3132431 | NCBI WGS metagenome assembly CABEAI01 (sample SAMEA5534343, study PRJEB31848) | metagenome | biome: tundra; feature: field; material: soil | place: USA | collected 2013-05 | depth 0.45 m | reverse complement strand
TGACCGGGCTGCCCACCTTCATTGGCTTCAAGCACGCGGCCCCCTTCGTCGCCGACGGCGCGCGGGAGGCCGCCGAGCGGGGAATCACCCGGCTGGTCGGCCTGCCGCTGGCGCCCCACTACGCGCGGATGAGCCTGGGTGGCTACCAGCGTGCGCTCGCCGAGGCATGGGACTCAGAACTGCTCTTTGTGCCCGGTTTCCACGACCACCCGGTCTTCATTGAAGGCGTCGCCTCTCTGTTGCAGGAGGCGCTCGCCCAGGGCGAGCCGGAGCGGCTTTTCTTCACCGCCCACAGCCTGCCGGAGCGGATCGTCGCTGAGGGCGACGGCTACTACGACCAGCTGCTGGAGTCGTGTCGACTGGTGGCGGCGCGGATGGAACTGCCGCCTTGGGAGTTCGCCTTCCAGTCGGCGAGCGCGACCGGCGAACCATGGCTTGGGCCGGACCTGCTGCAGGCGGTCGAGCGGTCGGGAGCCCGCAGGGTGCTGGTCTGTCCGATCGGTTTCGTCGCCGACCACCTGGAGATCCTCTACGACCTCGACGTCGAGGCTCAGCAATTCGCCCGCGAGAGGGGACTCGAGATCCGCCGGACGGCGTCCTTCAACGACCGCCCAGAGTTCATCCGGGCGCTGGCGGCGGTCACCGCCGACGCCCTGGCAGAGGCCGGCTGGACGCCGGCCGTCTCAGCGCGAGGCGATCAGTAGCTCCAGCGAGTCGACCAGCCGGGGGCCGGGCCGGTTGAAGTAGGCGGAGCCGCCGAGCACCACGACCCGGGAGGCGCCGACAGCGTCGCTCCGTTCCTGGACCAGCGCCGCCTCCGCCTCCGCCCGCTGCTTGGAGAAGCCGCAGGGCACCAGCACCAGCACCAGCACCTCCGGACGAGCAGCTTCGACGTCGGCCCAGGAGCCGGCGACCGAGTGAACGCCCTCTGGTGTTCCCGTCGAGCTCTCCAACTAACCTCCATGAGCACCGACCCTGTGGGGTTTCAAAATGACGGCTGCGCGGCCTCCCAGGTCGTTGAGGGGATGAAATCGGTCTGAGACAGCACCAGGGTAGTCCGGGCGCCACCTCGGGCGCCGAAGCGAACTCGATCGCGGAAAGGCTCGCGAAGACTATCCGCGGGGAGTGTCTCAACCACGTCATCATGGTCAGCGAGGGTCATCTCCGAAGGGTGCTGGCTGAGTTCTTGGACTACAACCATGACTGCCCGCACCGAACGCCCTCTCCACAGAGTCCAGTGTCGTACGCGAATCCAGGGCACTGTCCTGTGGTATCGACGCCGGTGCTCTAGGCCGCTTGCACTATGCCTACGCGCGTGCGGCCTGAACTCGGATGGCCTTTTGCCGCCCCACAGCCAACCGGGCCCGGGCCGACTGGCCCACTGGGAGGCTGAGGTCGGGCGCCTCCTCGACGTCGATCTGGACGCCGGGCAGGGCGTTGTGCAGGGCGGCAGACACGAATCTGGTCAGGTGTTGCGGGCAAACGCAGCGAGCGGTGACCTGCCCTCCGCTCGCCAAATACTCGAAGGCGAACAACGGTTTTCCGACCGTTGTTTACGCTGCGCGTCAGTTCCGGAATCCTCGCGGGGTAGAAGTCGCTGACCGGACCGAGGTGGGGGGAACGTCATTCCATGCGCACGAAGAGCGACAGCCCTGTGGCTGAGACCGTGGCCACGAAGATCCTCCACTGCTCGGGAGCACCGCGCAGGTTCGTCGCATTGCGGTCCTCGAAGTTGAATGGTAGTGACGCCATGCCCGCGCCGAACTGGCAGGACGCCCGGCCTCTCTGAACAACCTTGACCAGCAGGTCAGTGGCCTCGTTTGCGAAGAGGTGGTGCTGCGCGAAGTCGGCGGCAGCGTTGACGAGAACGAGTAGCTGTCTACTACTCCAGCCCACGCCGTGCGACTCCGCGGTCAGTGATGCGGGGACGGAATCGAGGTCGGCCTGCCGGTGGGCGCTGACGTCGGCGCGGGGTGGGAGGTCGCGGCTCGGGACGGCGTCACGCCCGGCCGTGGGCTTGGTGCCGGGCTGGTGGTGCTCGTCGTCCCAGCCGGCGGTGAGGCGTTTCCGGTGGTCACTTGCACTGACGGCGTACTTCTTGATCCCCCAGTGCTGGGCTCGGGCGACGGAGACCCGCTGGACGTTCCCTGAGGTTGCAGCGGCTTTGCCGCAATGCCGCCAATCTTGGGCAGAAGGTCGGACGGCGCCTGTAGCCCAGCACCCTCGGGTGCCGTCGCCAGCACAGCCAGGAAGAAGGTCCCGACCAGCGCAAGCGCGGTGGCAAGCACGGCCTTGCGCACCTCTCGGTTCGCCAGAGCGGGCCTTTGGCCCGTGCTCTGAGGCGAGTCGCGGAAGATGCGTCGCATCGGGGTGAGACGGATGCCTTCGGCGCGGACGGCATTAACCGGGGCGTTGGCATAAATAAGCCACCTGGATTAACCCGCCACCCATACCGACCGAAGCATCACTCACTAATTTCGAGAACGAGGTGTCTCATGGGGCTTGACAGGCGCCGAAGGAAGCCCAAAGGAGGCACAGAGGTGGCTGTTGCTCAATACAGTCCAACCCAACCCGCGGTAGCGAGGGACTCCGAACCAACGGTCGTCCAGGTCATGCACCGCGGAGTTGTAACTTGCTCTGTAGACGCGTCCACGAGGTCACTCGCCGTGCGGCTGCGCCAACACGGCATCCATCACGTGATCGTGGTGGAAGGAAAGGAACCAGTTGGCGTCATTAGCGAGGATGACTTGCTGCGCGCCGGCAACACCTCGACCAGCAGTGCTCCGTCGTCTACCAGGCCTCGCAGCCGTTTCCGATCAACTACACCCGGCAAGGCCGCCTCCACTTGCTCCGCAATCTGGAATCGCTTAGAAGCAATTAAGCATTGAGGGGCCGTCAGGTCGGCGGGCCGCCACGAGTCAGCGGGCGGCCGCGGAGCGCGCCGCGACACGGGCAGTCAGAGCCGCGTAAGTAGATCAGATCGCCGCTGTTAAGCGGAGGGTCGGCGGGGGCCAGGTGGGTGAAGTACATCCGGTCCGCTGCCCCCGGGCCGTAGGTCGAGGTTTCCAGCCACAGAGGATCACCAAGGCTCCGTAGAACTGCGTCGTCAAGGATCACAGCCAGGCGACCGGCCGCCAGGTGCAGGGGGCCTGCGTGCACGAACCGTGCCAGGTCGTACTCGGGAGCACCTGCACGATTGGAGAACATCTCGCCGGCGCGGCCGTGCGAGTCCTGGCCCACCGCGACGACGTCGTACTCCGGAAGGTAATACATCGCTGTCCGATAGGAGGACGGGCCTTCGGGGTCGGTGAGCAACACCGTGGTTGAGGGGTCGAACCAATGCACCGCGGCTGTCATGGCGGCGACGTGCTGGTCGCGAGCGCGCACCTGCGCCGCGAGCGAATTCGATGGCACCAGGAAGACGGCTACGTTGGCCACGACACAGACGCCGAGCGCGACGGCGCGCAGCCTCAAGCGCGCCAACTCGCGCTTCGGGAGGGTCAACGTTGCCAATCGGGTCAGCATCGGGCCGGCGAAGAGCAGCAAGAGCGGGACCCCGAAGAGAACGTACGCCAGCTGCCCGATGTGAACCAGAAGGTAGATGAGAAGAGCGGGGGAGAGGCACAGGGCCACCAGGGCCACCTCTCTGCGATCTCTTGACGGTCCGATCGCACGGCCTTCCGCCAGGCGCAGCAGCCCAGCCGCGAGCCCGAGTGGGAGGACGACCACGAGGCTCATCAGAAGTCCGTTGAGGACGGCACTCGTATCCAAGTTCAGACCACTGAGTCCGGCGCGCCAGATCGCCGAGCTGGAAGTGACCCGCTCGCCCAAAGCCGCAGAGTCACGCAGGTAGGCCGGCAGCCCACCGCTCAGAACCACCAACGGCAACGCCCACAGCGCCGTAGCCCCAACGACAGCGGCTGCGACCAAGGCGACGGTCTGGCGCGATCCCGGTCCGCCACGGCGCAGAGCCAGCAGCCCGACCGCGGCCAGCGCCGGAAGCAGGAAAACTTCGGAGCTCTCACGGATGGCGCCTTCGAGCCCGATCACCCCCGCGGCGAGGACCAGTCCCTGGCCGGAGTGTCGGCTCGCCCGGAATAGCAACCAGAAGGCCAGCAGGGCCAGCCCCGGCTCGAGGCTGTAGGTCAAAGCTGTCTCGCCGTACATCCAGTAGAGCGGGCTGCTCAGCAGAAGCAGTGCGGCGGCGAGACCCGCGAACTCACCGAAGAGGCGGCGCGCCACGAGGTACAGCCCGACAACGGTGGCGGCCTCGGCTGCGATGCTGACCGCGGTGAGAACTGACTCGACGCTTGCGCCCGTTAGATGAGTTAGCAACCGCCCGAGATAGATGTATCCGATGTAGCCCGGCGGATGCGGTCGGTGTGCAGCCAGATCGAAGCGCTGGATGCCGAGCGCGAACTGCAGAGCGTCCCAGTTGAACAGGTATCGGCCGCGCAGCGGGAGCCGGGTGGCGATGGTTGCGACCGCGAAGCCGCACCCCACCAGGGCCACCCGGGCCCGAGTCCGCGAAAGGCCACGAACCCATTGGAGTCCGGAGGCCTCGAGGGCGTGGAGGCCTGCGATGGTAGCCGCCTGACCCGGATCAACTCGCTGCACGAGATTAGGAGACCCTTGCGGTCGCCCGCCTGGGTCCGATTCTCCTGTTCCCTAGGAGGTTACGTTGACGTTGGTGTTGAACCAGTGCAGCGACCCGACCCCGTATAGGAAGAACACAATCAGAAGAATCGCGATGAGTAGGACCGCGATCGCGGCCGCGGGGCTTTGTGCTGGACCGCCTTCCTCCACCACGCGCCCACCCGGGCCGTAGTAGGTGCGGTATACGTACCCGCCTCCACCCAGCGCTACCGCCAGCAGGAGAACGATCAGGATTATCAGCAGCAGACCCATTAGAAGTTGCCTCCGTGTGTGGTCGCCCCCGGTCCTCTGACCAGGGGCGACTTGAAAGTCTCGTGAACGCCATAGTAATTCCAGCAACTCGGATCGTGCTCCGCGGTTGCAGCCCCAACTGGGCTAAGTTGATACCTGTACACCACTCTTAGGAGGCCACCTGGATGGGCGAGATTAAGAACAAGGTCGCCGGAAACGTGAAGAAGGCAGCCGGCCGAGCCACCGGCAATCGAGACCTAGAGGCGCGCGGGGAGGGTCAAAAGACGGTCGGCAAGGTCCAAGAAGTCGGTCGCAAGGCCAAAGGCCAGGTCCAGGAGGCGATCGGCAAGGTCACCGGTAACACCGCGAACAAGGCCAAGGGGAAAGCCAGACGAGGGTGAGCGTTTAGCGCCTCTGCTCGCGCTTACCCAAGAATCACGCGAACCCGGTTGGTTGGAGTTGGACTCGTCAAAGGTTCGGCGGCGGCGGGTCAGTTCGGCAACCCGAAGCGCCCAAGAGTCGTGGGTCTCTGAGCTCGACCTCTCGACCAGACCTTGGCTGGTTCGGCCGCCATCAGCTCCCGGTGGTCATACGCTGATGGGGACCCCCGCCTCGATCGGCAACTGCCGGTCGAGGCGTGCCCAGCCGGGCCGCCCCGCGCAAGCGCCCAGGCACCCGTCAACCAGGCAGCGCCCGGTCAGTCGTTTAGGAGTTAAGAGTCCAGTGAGCGCCATAACAATTGCAGCAACCGATCGGCGCAAACAAGATGCTGACTTGTCGGATCACCCTGATACGGTCAACTAGAACGAAGGAGGAAACGCGATGTGCCTGACCTGTGGATGCCATCTGCCTCACGACAACCGAGGCAAGCCCGATTACCGGCTGATCGACGAGATGGAGAGGAGCGCGGAGCTCGATGGCTACAGCCTCGAATGAGGGCAGTCCGTTATCTGGTTGAGACTGTCGAAGTCGCAAAGAAGGAGCCCGAGCACCAGCACAAATAGTCGACATACCGCGGGACTGAAACTCGGTCTCGGGTGGTTGGGTTCAGCCGCTACGACGGCGAGCGACGACCGTTTGCGGGATGCTTCTTCCGCCGCGTGCGGGGCAAAGGCTGGTCGCCCGACACTCGCTGCCACCCAAGCTGCCCGGCAGTCGAGATTCTTCACGCGGCTGGGCGCCGGTTACTTCAGGCTCACCGGTGGTGGATTGTCGACGGCTTAAGCCGAAGCCTTGGCGACCTGGCTAGCCGCACGTTCCGCCAGTTCCGCCAGCACCTCGGACCAGTGCAGCCGCTCGAAGACCAGCAGGACCGACGCGATGCGGCCACTTATGACCTTGATGTGCTCGACGCTTACGACGGCCCCGGTCGGGGGTGTCGGTGACGAAGTCGCCTCCTCAGTGGCGCCAGCTGCGCCTGGCTGAGATCTGCAAGTAGACACGTTGCGTGGGAGGCGGCGACCTGGCAAGAACGTTCGCGCGTCGCACCGACGTCACACCACGCGCCTTTGGCTACATGGTCATCGAGAAAGCAGCCGGCTTACTTGTGGCTGCGGGCCGGTCGGCAGCGACTAGAGCTGTTCTGCGGGTGCCTCTGCGGGTGCCTCTGCGGGTGCCTCTGCGGGTGCCTCTGCGGGCGCCTCCGCGGGTGCCTCTGCGGGTGCCTCCGCGGGTGCCTCTGCGGGTGCCTCTGCGGGCGCCTCGGTTGGCTCGTCTGTGGGTGTGGGGGTTTCGCTCATGACTTCTCCTTGGTAGATGTTCAGCCTGATCTTAGCCGGGAAACACCGTTTTCGTACGGTGAGGGTTCCCGAGCGGTAGGCGACGGGCATTTTTGAGGTCAGGTGCTGGGTGGAGGCGCCGAATCCTGGCGGTAGAGATGCCTGGAGCCGTGTGGAGCGGCGGCCGAGGATGCAGGGGTTGGATTTGCGGCCATTCCGGGCCGGGTCAGGGCGTGCTTCGTCCAACGAAGTTGCGGGGGAACCAGGTCCGGAGAGGCGGCGGGGTCAGGTCTGGAGCGGGATCGCGCGCAACCGCTCCAGCGCGGTTATGAAGGGGTCTGACCAGGGCCAGTGTTCGGGGAGATGGAGCCGCCAGCGGCGGCCGGAGTAGGTGAGCCATCCCGGGATGTTGAGGTGGCAGAAGCGCAGGCGCTTGGTGGTTATGAGGCGTTCGCCCAGACCGAGGCGGCTGACCCAGCGGGCGAGGTTGTGGGCGAGCACGTTGAGCGCGAGCCAGACGGCGTTGGCGGCGAACTTGCCCGACGGCAGATGGTTGAGACCAACGCCGTACTTGAGGTCGCGGATGGTGTTCTCGACCTCGGCGTGACGGCGGTGGTCGGCTTCCACCTCGAGCATCGCGCCCGGTCGGTTGGTGACGAAGGCGTTGTACCGAAACGGCACTCCGAAAAGATCCAGCTGGCTCCCCGGTGTCGGCCGGACCCGGCGTACCAGCAGCCGCACCGGCTCGTGGCGGCCGGGCCGGTGAGCGAATGGCGTATAGGTCGTCTCAGCCACCTCGGCGCCGTCGAGGAAGTACGGGATCTTGACCCAATCCGAATCGGGGATCGCCTCAATCACGGCCTTCAGCGGCTTGGTGAGCCTGGCCGAAATGGAGTACGCGACTCCGGCCTTGAGGCATGACGCCACCACCTGGTGGTTGTAGAAACCGGAATCCGCCCGCAGCACCATCGGTCCGCTGGCTCCCGCCTGGCGCACCCTCCGGATGGTCTCGGTGACGAACTTGCCCGCTCCCTGGGCCGCGGTCGCGGCACCACGGCGCAGGCGCGCGTGGCAGACGCCACCGCTCCCGGCCACCGTCGCCAGCAGAGGGTGGTAGCCGCGGACGTGGCTGTAGGTGAAACCCCACCCTCCCTGCTTCTGCAGGCCGTAGGTCTCGCAGATGGTGGAGTCGAGATCAATGGTCACCGCGCTCAAACCGGGCCCCGCGCCAGCCGACCAAGCCCGCTTCAGCGCCTCTCCCAAAACCTTCTCAACCTGCAGCGAGTGGCCCCATGTGAAGGCCCGCAGCCAGGTCCCCAACGTCGACGGCGCGGCAACCCGGTGGCCCAGAACATCGGCGGTACCACCGGCTCGCAGTGCATCCACGTCGTCGATGCAATCGCCCCCCGCCAGCGCCGACGCCACCAGGGTCAGCGCCTTGCGCCCGACGTTGGCACCCGCGTGATGCTCGCCCAGGTGGACGTGCTCCTCGAAGAGCTCCTCCAGACCCAGATGTTGCGCCAGCGTCGCCGGCAGCAGCAGCCCCGCATTGGCAGTCAGGCGGTGATCGTCGAAAGCTACGTCGAGCCGGTCAGGGCTGTGCGATGATTTCATCCGAAAGGTGCTCCTCTGCTGAGACGTGTGGTGCGGTTACAAACACCATTGTCCCAGTTCAGGGAAGTACCTTTCTCTATCTCAGCCCGACCTCACCCGGCCCGTAAATCGGTGGATCGAGGCTTAGCCGAATGCCGAAAAGTTACCTCAGTCTCGCTGACTCATTCGTCGACCTCTTTTTCCATCCGCCTAGATGAGAATCGCCAAAGCCACGCCGGCGATCATTAGCAACTCCAATTTGGGAGTCATGTTGACGATGCCCACCAGCGCGAGCGCGGTAAAGACCAACACCGCGAGCGCCAGTATCCAGCCGATTCCGGGGGCACGGTAGGGTCGTTGCATATTGACTCCTTGTAAGACGTATGGATGTACGCATGATCGTCCTTCCTGAGTAGTAGGTGTGAGGCGGCAAAAGGCCGTCCGGTGTTCGAGTCACCCCGCGACCGCCACTTCCAATCGTGAGCGTCTTTTGATCTAATGTAGAGCCAGCATCCACCCATTGAAGGAGTTCGAATGCTGCTCGCAATCGCGTTGATCTTGCTCGTTCTCTGGCTGCTGGGGTTCATCGTGGTTCCCGTCGGTGGCAGCCTTATCCACATCCTGCTGATCATCGTGATCATCGTGGTGATCCTTCACTTCGTTCAGGGTCGACGATCGGTCTGACCCCGTAGGGCGGCAAAAGTCCGTCTAATAAGAAACCGAGGGAGGACGAGGCGGCCAGACCGGCAACCGGGCCGTCCGCGAGGGACGGCAAGGCGGCTGCCGCTACCTTGCGGCTAAGCGGCCTGCCACGCCAGTAGGTGCCGCCGACCGGTCAGGAACGCCAGAGCGTAGAGCACCGCGACCAGGATCAAGAGTTCTCGGTAACCGGTAACCAGGGCCAGGTACTCGAGCAGACCGCCAACCATCGCGCCCACCAGGTTGGCTCCAAATGCCACAGTCGAGTCGCCGACATCGCGGAAGCGCTTGGCGAAGACCAGGTTGGCGACGAAGATCGGCGCGAACGCCAACGTAGTCGCGACCAGGAACCGGGGCAGCGTTTCGAGCTGGAGCAGCAGGTGCGGCGGAACCAACCACCCCGCCGCAAGCGCCACCAGAAGAGCCGGGTACAGGACTTCGGGCCGCGGCAAGGCGACTTTGCGGGCGAGCTGGGTGGCGCCGTAGACGGAGATCAGGATGCCCGTGAAAACCAGGGCGTTGACCTGCCAGGTGATGCCGAAGAGGAGCGCAAACTGCACCACGTTCTTGGTTTCCAGCAGCAGGAATGCCGCACCCATGAAGAAAAGGTCGGAGTATTGAAGCATCGGCTGCATCGGGCCGCCGGCCAACCTGACCAGAATCAGCGATGCCAGCGCGATCAGCGCCAGGGTCATGAGGTAGAAGCCCGGTATGGTGTCAGTTCGCAGGTACGGGAACGGGTGGTCATCCGTGGCCGGGGCAGGGATCGACGCGGACGCCGGGGTCCATGGCGTGTCGCAGCGAACCACGCCTGGATATGGGCTCACGGTGAGCACCGCACGGTGACCCACGGTCCCCAGTGTTTGGACGCAGGGATCATGACCGAAGGCCCCGCGAAGGGTCGACGCCAGGCGATCTACCAACCACCCCTCGCGATAGTTGTTGTAGGCCGAGAAGGCGCCGCCGGGCTTGAGGTGGGCCTTGACAGCGTCCATTGCTTCTGCCGTGAAGAGGTAGCTCTCCAGTCGCAGTGACGACTGGCCGGTGAGGAGGGTCTGCGAATCCGGTAGGCCGAAGACGACGAGGTCGTACTTGCGATTGGTCCGCTCGAGAAAGGCACGGCCGTCGTCGTTGATCGCCTCCACGCGGCGGTCGTCATAAGGATGGTCGGGATTTAGCTGCTTGCCCAGGGTGAGGATTCGGGGATCGATCTCGACAGCGTCAACATGCTGGGAGCCGCGGGCCAGGGCAATCGCGACGTCGTGCCCGGTACCTGCCCCGATGACAAGGACGTCCTTCGGTTGTTCTCGCAGCTGGCGGTAGGGAACCTGGTAGAAATCGCTCTGTTGAGAGGCGGGCGATTTGGCGTCCGCGAGGTTGGGTTGCGCGGTCTGCGGTCCGATCGTCTCGATCGTCTGGATTGGGATGCCGTTGACCATGACGGACGTGGCGGAATCCTGGCCGAGGCTGGTTGGTTGAGTGAAGCTGAACGTGGTGACCTTGTAGTACGGCGACCAGGTGGTGTCGGGGCGGGTTGACTCGACACCCAGGACGACCAGCACCGCAAGGCCGCAAGCTACGTGGATTGGACGCAGCCGCGGTGGATACAAGGCCAGCAAGAGGGTGACCGCGATGACGCCCCAGCCGAGCGGGGGGGCGCTGAGAAACGAGAGACCTGTGAAAACCGCAATCCCGGCGAGGCTGCCCAGTAGATCGAAGCTGTAGGCGCGGAGGGGATCGAACTTGACGAAGGCCCTGGCGACGCCCTCGCCGATCATCTCCATGACCCCGGCCACCATTAAGAAGACGGCGGGCAATGTAATCCAGACGGGAAGGCCGGTCTTTTCCGCCCCAAAGAAGAGCAGCAGATCGTTCGGGCCGGGCGTAATTTGCACCGGGAACGCGAACACCGAAAGAACCAGGACTGCCAGCGCCGCTGGCGCCCACGGCGAGAGGTCGCGATCGGCGGTTGCGCGCAGAAAGCCCAGGCCAATGCCAAGGAAGCTTCCGAGCAACACGAAGTTCGCGAAAAACGAGAGGTCGAGGATGTTGGAGCCGATCCAACGGATCAGTGCCAGCTCGACGAACAGCATTGTGAAGCTGAGCAGGAACAGCCGGAGCCGTGGGTCTCGGAGGCTCAAAGCACCGACCATTCCGAGGGATGATACCGGCGGCCAGAGACGGCACGGTTGTAGGGCGGCAAAATGCGATCCGAATATGACCGGGCGGTGTTGAGGCCACCGGGGGCTGGTATTCTGCCGGATGCTTTGGCTGCTTCTGATGCCCCTCCGTGCTCTGCTGGCCCTTCGCACAGTGACCTTGCCCTCGAGAACCTCGAGTTGCGCCATCAACTTCACGTCGCGCTGAGGACAAATCCCCCGCCCACGCCTCCGGCACTCCGACCGGATCTTCTGAGTCTGGCTCCGACGCCTGTGGCTCGGCGGATGGCGGCAACGCGTATCAATCGTTCGGCCAGACACGGTTATCGGCTGGCACCGCAAGGGCCGGCGGCTCTACTGGACCTGGCGGTCGCGCAGCCGCCGGGGCCGCCTCCGGCTTCGACCCGAGGCAGGCGGTAATGACGGAGTTCATCGGGTACTACAACCAGGAACGGCCGCACCGATTCGCTGGCACTGCAGATGCCGTTCCCGCGCTCTGCGTCGCGGGCGGGCGAGGCCGTTCCGAAGTCGATTCTTGGCGGTCTGCACCACGCCTATGCCCGAGCGGCCTGAACTCGGATCGCGTTTTGCCGCCCTACAGCGCCAGGCCGAGATCCCAAGCTGCGCCGACAATTCTCGGTGAAAAGGTTTAGGGTGAGGAGTTAGAAGTCGGAGTGGCCAATCGGCCATTCCCGCTCCTCTTCCGAGATCCGCGGCTCTTCAGATTTGGAGCCTCAACGCCTCTCCCTCATGGGGTTTCTGGTGACGTCAAGGCAGGCGTCGCTGTGGATTCGTGACTTTCGCGGATTCGGTATGTAGAAGACTTGCCATATGGCAGATCTCAAGGAGTACCAAATGACTATGACTGTTGCCATCCCCCTCGCCGAGAGCACTCGGCAGTTCAGTTCGTCGACCCGTGCGCTGCTCATCAATGGCAAGTTCGAGCAGGCTGCTAGCGGCAAGACGTTCGACACCGTCAATCCCGCTACCGGTGAGGTGCTCGCAAGCGTCGCCGAGGGCGACGCACTGGACATCGATCGCGCAGTGCGGGCTGCTCGCCGCGCCTTCGAGGACGGCCCGTGGAGCCGAATGACACCCTCCGAGCGAGGCCGGATCATGCACCGTATCGGTGACCTGATTGTCGAGCGCGCAGACGAGCTCGCGGAGCTCGACTGCTTGGACAACGGAAAACCGCTGAGCGTGGCCCGTGCGGCCGACGTCCCGCTCGCCGCCGACCTGTTCTGGTACATGGCGGGCTGGGCGACCAAGCTCAACGGTGGCACCATCAACCCGTCGGTGCCCTACCTTCCCGGCGCCGAGTTTCATGCGTACTCACTGCGCGAGCCTGTCGGCGTGGTCGGCCAGGTCATCCCCTGGAACTTCCCGCTGCTGATGGCCGCGTGGAAGCTCGGTCCGGCATTGGCCACGGGCTGCACGGTGGTCCTCAAGCCCGCCGAGCAGACACCGCTGTCGGCCCTGCTATTGGGCGAGCTCATGCTCGAGGCGGGCCTCCCCGACGGGGTGGTCAACGTCGTGACAGGGTTCGGTGAGACGGCTGGCGCCGCACTCGCCGCGCATCCGGGTGTCGATAAGATCGCGTTCACGGGCTCCACGGAGGTCGGCAGACTGATCGTCAAGGCTGCCGCCGGCAACCTGAAGAAGGTCTCGCTGGAGCTCGGCGGCAAGTCGCCGAACATCATCTTCTCCGACGCAGACGTCGACGCGGCTATCGCTGGCGCGGCGCAGGGGATCTTCTTCAACCAGGGCGAGGTGTGCAGTGCGGGCAGCCGCCTGTACGTGCAGCAAGACCGCTTCGATGAGGTTGTCGAGGGTGTCGCTGCGGCGGCGAAGAAGATCAAGGTCGGGTCCGGTATGGATCCGGACACCGAGATGGGCCCGCTGGTCTCCCGCGAGCAGTTCGAGCGGGTCACCGGGTATCTGGCCAAGGGCGAGCAGGCGGGCAACCGCGCGCTGGCCGGCGGCCATGCAATCGACGGCCCGGGCTACTTCGTGGAGCCCACGGTGCTGGTGGACACCAAGCCCGACGACGCCGTCGTGCGCGAGGAGATCTTTGGACCCGTGATCGCCGCGCTGCCGTTTAGCGACGTCGATGACCTCGCCCGTCAAGCCAACGACTCCGAGTACGGCCTGGCCGCGGGCGTGTGGACCAGGGACATCTCGAAGGCCCACAAGCTCGCCAAGCGCATCAAGGCGGGCACCGTATACGTCAACACCTACAACGTGTTCAGCGCGGAGCTGCCGTTCGGCGGCTTCAAGCAAAGCGGCTGGGGCCGCGAGATGGGCGAGGAAGTCCTCTCCAACTACCTCGAGACCAAGTCGGTGATTGTCCAGCTCTAGACACTTGCCCCGGATAAACAAGCCGGGGTGAGAGACGAAAACGGCCGCGCCCAGGGGCGCGGCCGTTGTGCAAATCGGCTCCGGGGTGGATGGTCCGGTCAGCTTGGCCTTGAGTGCACCGTTGCGGGTAGGTACGCCGACACTGCCTTGTTTACCCAAGTCCTGAAGGGGGGCATAAGTCGATCCAACACGTCACGGGCTCCTGTCACCACGGCGGATGCTACCCTGCCGGGTGCTTCCACTCCTCTCCCTCCTGCTCCGCAGTCTGCTGGTCGCGCTCCGATCTCGTCGTGACGTCGCGCTTGAAAACCTCGTTCTCCGTCACCAGCTTCAGGTTGTCCTTCGCACCAATCCCTGTAGGGCGGCAAAATGCGATCCGAATACGATCGGGCCCCTGTGGGGCGGCAAAAGTGCCGTCCGGTTGCCCAGACGGCTCCCGCCAACCGTTCATCGCTAACCTGACGGATGCTCCAACTCTTGCTTCTACTTCTCCGCGCCCTCCTCACCGGCCTACGGTCTCGTCGTGACCTCGCTCTCGAGAATCTCGTCCTTCGCCACCAGCTTCACGTCGTCCTGCGCACCAACCCCAACCGGGCCTCCGAAATCGAGATTGAGTCCTTTGGGTCTGGTTCGCCTGCTCTGGCCAAAGGGCTGGCGCCAACACCTGCTGGTAGTCCGGCCCAAAACCGTCCTCCGGTGGCATCGCAAAGGATGGCGGCTGAACTGGAGTTGGAAGTCACGCACCAGACTCGGCCGCCCTCGACTCAGCCGCGAGGTTAGGGATCTCGTCGCCCGGATCTTCCAAGAGAACCGGCTCTGGGGTACCGAGCGCATTCGCGGCGAACTGCTCCGCTACCTGCTGGGTGCCGAGGTGACCGAGGTGACGGCGCTCTTCGATACCGGGCGAGCGGAGGCGATCGAGCTCATGGCGCTGGTGCTGCTGCGGTTCTCCAACGGCACGCTGGCATACGCCAATGGAAACCAGATGAGTCCGTTCCCACTGGACGAGATCGTCATTCACGGCACCGAGGGAAGAATCGATGGCCGGGGAATCACGCGCCTCGGTCAGGAGGGCGACATGCGCGTGCGGACCCGGGACGCGGAAACCACCGAGCACTACTCCAACAAGGATTGTTACGGACGTGCGGTGGCCGCCTTCAGCCGCGGGGTGCTGGCCGGGGAGGAGCCCAACCCGTCCGGGCGCGATGGGCTTCGGAGCGTCCAGTTGACCGAGGCGATCACCCGCTCCGTTCGCGAAGGGCGGACGATTGTCCTCGACCTTGCCGCGGCGTGAGTCGCCGGCGCTGCGCCGGCAGGCCTGGACCTGGTTTCGCATTGGGATCGAGAGCTGGGGTGGGGGACAGGGCATGCGACGTGGTGCAGGGTCCCTCCCGATTCTCTGGGCGGCTCCAGTTGGGCCCAGCCTCCAGACCCAGGCGCCCCACGGTTCATTCAGGCGGAAACCGGCCTTCCGCCAGAGGAGCTGCCCAACATCATCCCGGACGTGATGGGCCTGCAGCTGATGCAGCACGCCCACACCGAGTTCAAGTACCTCTCGCGATTCCTGCCGTCGTTGTACACCGCCGAGAATCGCGACGCCGAAGAGGTCGTGTTGCCGTGGTGAGGACACCTCCCATCCTCTGGCGACCCACCGACGCGGACGTCGCGCGGTCCAATATCAGTCGCTACCGCGATTGGCTCGCCGCCGAGTGCGGCCTCGACTTCGACGGCTATGATCGAGCTCTGGAAATGGTCCGTAGAACAGACGGAAGTGTTATGGGTTAGCCCTGGGTTAGCCCGCAAGCAGACACTTGCCTGTGATTCTGGTCGGGGCAGCTGCCCTGACCTGGTTGGCCGCCGGCCACCCAGTACCTCAACTGTTGAGCCGCGTGTCGACCGCGGCG
>CABEAI010000156.1_pt1 | contig 15723 bp, 14 predicted proteins | sample 3132431 | NCBI WGS metagenome assembly CABEAI01 (sample SAMEA5534343, study PRJEB31848) | metagenome | biome: tundra; feature: field; material: soil | place: USA | collected 2013-05 | depth 0.45 m | reverse complement strand
CCCGAGCCGGCGCCCGAGCCTCGCCCGCAGGTGGTGCTCCCGCCTGCGAAGCTACCGCCGGTTGAGCCGGTCGCACCCGCGCCGGTGCCGGCGGTAAGCTCGGAACCGATCCCCATCCCTGGGCCGGAGGCGACGCCCATCCCACCCCAGCCGGCGCTCCCGGAGCCAAGCGTTCCAGCTCCGATGGCGCCCCAAGCCGCCGAGCCCGCCGCCGCCGTCCCGGCTGCGCCGGCGCCTACCCCCGCGGGGGGTGCCGTCGGGGGCCAGTTGATCCTCCTGATCGAGGACGACGAACGGATCGCCAAGTTCTACACGATCCTGTTCGAGGCCAAGGGCTACTTGGTGCGCAACGCCCGCGACGGCATCGAGGGGGTCGACCTGGCCACCGCCCTGAAGCCCGCCCTGATCCTGCTCGACGTGATGATGCCCAAGATGAACGGCTTGATGGTGCTCCAGACGCTTCGCGCCAACCCCGAAACCGAGCATACTCCGGTGGTGGTCCTCTCCAACTACATGGAGCCTCCGCTGATCCAACGGGCGCTGCAGCTGGGCGCGATCGAGTACGTGATCAAGTCGCAGGCGCGACCCGAGCAACTGGTCAACGCGGTTCCGTCCTGGCTCATCGGCGAGCCGGCGCTGCACTGAACGCACACTCCGGATCTCCGCCCTTCGACCGAGGCGGCTGCAAGGGGCGTCCAACTACAATTCGAAGCAGACTGAGGGACGGGCACCGCCGGGGTCATTGATCCCGCAGCCAATAAGGAGGATTGATGGCATACACATTGCCTGCACTGCCATACGGATATGACGCGCTGGAGCCTCATGTCGATGCTCGGACGATGGAGATCCATCACACCAAGCATCACCAGACCTACGTCGACAAGCTGAACGCTGCCCTGGAGGGCTCTGGGCAGCCGGATGGGGAGTCGGTCGAAGACCTGATGCGCAACTTCGACAAGGTCCCTGACAACATCAAGACGGCCGTTCGCAACCACGGTGGCGGGCACGCCAACCACTCCCTCTTCTGGACCATCATGGCGCCGGGCGCGGGAGGTCCCGCCAGCGGCGAGGTGGCCGCCGGCATCAACGATGCCTTTGGTGATTTCAACGCTTTCCAGGAGAAGTTCAACGCTGCCGCCACCAACCAGTTCGGCAGTGGCTGGGCATGGCTGGTGGTCGATGGCGGCAAGCTGGACGTGATCAACCGGCCCAACCAGGATTCGCCCCTCGCGGAGGGCAAGGAGCCGATCCTCGGCCTCGACGTCTGGGAGCACGCGTACTACCTGAACTACCAGAACCGGCGGCCCGACTACATTACCGCCTGGTGGAACCTCGTCAACTGGGATGAGGTCAACCGGCGCCTCGCCGCGGCCAAGGGGTAGATTCAGGACCAACAGGCGAGCGTTGAGGCTCCCGGCCCGCAGCCGGGGGCCTCTTCTTCTTGCGAGGCCTTAGCCCAGCTTCAGCCCAACGCTCCCGGGCAGTAAGACGTGGATCTCCCGCCCCGACTCCAGGGCACGCTCCACCGTCTTCCGGGTTCCAGCGCTCTCGCCGTCCCAGAAGGCGACCACGACTTCGGCGGCGTCGACCAGCTCCTGGTTGCGCCGGGCCGAGGCGGTCGGATCGTTGGACTCCTCGAACCGCGGCGGCAGCTTGATCAAGCCCAGCTGGCGGGAGCGCGCGGCCTCGCCCGCGGCGGCATCGACGCCGCTGGCTCCGCCGGTCACCACGGTCGCTCCCAGGGGCAGAGAGCTCACGAAGTCGCGCACTCTCTCCAGCTCGGGAAAGTGGCGGCTACCAACGATGGCGACCTTCACGCGGCGGATTATACGGGCCGCTTTCGGGCAGTAGAGCGTCTCGGCGGCCGGAACGGCGGTCTCGTACGCCCACCACCCAGACGCTCCGCTGGGGGCCGCCTGCAATACTCAAAGCATGCGCCGCCTCGGTCTTCTTGCGCTCACCGTTCTGGCTCTGGCCGGCTGCCAGCAGTCGTCAGCCGGTGGCGCCTTCAGCGACCAGCCGAGCCCGGTGTCGACCGCCGTCCCCAGGGCTCAGCTGAACCTGGATGCGCTCCGCCACCTCCGTTCCCAGGTGGCCGCGAGCCTGACCGGCCACGTCGCCGGCGCCGACCTGGCGCCGACCTGGGGCCCGGGCACGCTGCTTCCAATCGCCGGTCCCTACCGCGAGGACGCCATCGCCGCTGACACTCTGGCCCTGATGGCCGCTCGATCCCTGGCAGCGCATCCGACCGGTGGTTCGGGCGACGCCCTGGCCTCGCAGGCGCAGGCCCTGGCGTCGGCATCCGCGGCGGCCGTGCGCCAGCTCGACGGGCCGCAAGGCGCTGCCTACCTGCTGCTGGCGCAGGCGTCTCCCCCGCCGGCGTCCGTTCCCAGCGCCACCGGCACCCCGGATCCCTGCGTTTCTCCAGTTCCCGGGCAGGAGCGGCCGCAGTGCCTGCGCAAGCAGGTCGCCGACGGGCTGCTGGCGGCGTGGTATGCGTCCGACACCAAGATGTTCCTGCACCTGGGCGATACCACCACGGTCTATCGGCCGGTGGAGGCGATCTCGGTGGGCGCGGCGCTGGTGGTGGCCGGCTACGCGGAGTACGACGAGACCAAGATTCAGGCCGGCGCCAACATCATCGCCGTGGAGATGCGAAACGACTTCGATCCACACTTCGGGCTGGCGTACGGCCTGGTCAGCGCCACCAACAAAGGCGGCCACGACGCGGCCGACAGCACCACCCACCTGGCTGACCAGGCGGGGATCGCCGAGGCGCTCCTGCAAGCCTTTGACGCCTCCCGCGAGCAGCAGTATTTCGCCGATGCCCGAACCGTCCTCCAACCCTTGCTCGACGAGGCGGTCGGGATCCGCGGAGAGTCCGGCTACGTCACGGCTTTCGACCTGAACACCGCCGGGCCCGCCGATGGCGCTCCCATAGACGTGGAGGCCGCCGTGCTGACGCTGCGGGCGGCGCGGCACTATGACCGCGACGACGGCGGTCGCTTCGCCCATCTTGAGGAGAACGCGACCCTGGCCTTGCTCGCCGGGGCCGCCAAGTCCAATCCGAGCGCCGGCCTGCCCGGCACCCTGCCGGCACAGGGCTCCGCGCTTCGCTCCGGGGTGGTCAGTGCGCTGGCGGTTGTTACGCTCGGCGAGGTCGTGGCCGACCTGGCCCCATCCCCATCGCCGTCGCCCAGCTGAGGCGGGCGGTTAGCCCAGGGAGCTAAGCCCCGGTACCGCCTCGGCGACCTTCTTGAGGGTGCGGCGGACGCCGAACCGGCTGCCTGTGGTGCCGTTCTTCTGGTCGACGAAGATGCGCAGGTAATCGCGCAGGTAGCGCGTGATGAGGAAGTTCTCGCGCACGTGCGCGTGGCCGGCCTTGCCCATCCGCTCCGCCAGTTCGGGCTGCTGGAGCAGTTGTGTCACTCTCTCGGCGCATTCCTCTACGCTGTCGACGAGGAACCCGCTGACGCCGTTCTCGACCTGGAGCGGGATGCCGCCGACGTTGCCGGCGACCACCGGGCGCTCCTTCCAGAGCGCCTCGGCGACGGTCAGCCCAAAGCCCTCGCGCAGCGACTTCTGGATGACCACTTCGCTGGAACGCTGGAAGGCGTTGACCTCCACGTGGCCGACTCCGTGGACGTTGGACAGGATGTGGATGTCGAAGTCCTCGCCGGCGCGGCGGACGGTGCGCTCGAAGAAGCCCCAGCCCTCGGGGTCGTCGGTGGCCATGGAGGCGATCATCAAAACCTGCAGCCGTGGCTCGTAACGACGGCAGAGACGGTAGACGTCGATGACCCCAAGCGGGTCCTTCCAGGGATCGAAGCGGGAGACCTGGCAGATGATGGGGCGCTCGGGGTCGACCCCGTACCGCCGCAGGATCTCGTCGACCGTCTCCTTGTGAAGGCGGTTGTTCTTGGGCGCCAGCGGGTCGATGGCGGGGGCGCAGATCCGGATGTCGCGACCCTCCAGCTCGGGCTTGACGTAGTCCTGGCTGGTGAAGATCAGGCTCTGAAAGTTGTCCAGGTAGGGGGCCAGGAAGGCCCAGGCCTTGGGGAGAGCGTCGGTCAGGTCGATGTGGCAGCGCCAGGTCAGGCTGCCCTTGAGGGGCCGTCCGGCCTCCTCCAGGTAGTGCGGAATGCCCGCCGGCTGAGGGTCGTGGATGACGGTGAAGTCGAAGTCCTCGTCCCAGTCGGCGGCGTTCTGCTTTTGGTACCTCTTCCAAACCTCGCCGCGCCCCCTGCTCCACTCGTTGGCACCCTGCAGCGAGTTGTGCATCGCCTTGGTGACCGTGAAGAAGCGGTCGGTGCCGTGCATCACCTGCCAGTCGGCGTTAAGCCCGAGGTCGCGCATCAGGGGCACCAGCGTTCCCAGCAGCTCCGCCACGCCGCCGCCAAATGCGGTGGCGTTGAGGTGAAGGATGCGCGCTCCCTGCAGTTCGGCGGCCAGCTCGCGGATCTCGGTGGTGGCCTCCTCGCCGATGATCTTCTCGTACTGTTTGAACTTCTTGGGCAGGACCGGAACGGCGGAGAACACGGCGCTAGTCTACGGAAGCTTGGGTGCCGATCGCATCCCGCGGGTTGACGACCCCGGCGAGAGGGCTAGAGACCGCCGGAGCGGAAGAGGCCGAAGAGCAGCCAGAGGCCCAGGAAGAACGAGGTGATGAACATCAGCAGGGCGAAGACCGGGATGTCGAACAGCTTGGGCCCGATGTGCACCTGCGATGAACCTACGATCAGCGCTGACAGGAAGATGGCGGCGGCGACGCGGTTGAAGAACTTGCCGGCTCGCGCCGAGAAGGTGTCGACGAGCTGCTCGATCTTGCGGACCTCGCCGAGCGTCTCGTGGAGCTCGTCGAGGAGATCGGAGACCTGGTAGGGGTAACGGCTGACCAGGTCAACCAACTCGCTGGCCTTCTCGACGTTCTCGCCGGCAAGACTCCTAGGGCTGTAGCGGCGTAGCGCCATCCGCCGAACGTATGGCTCGGCCACCTCGAAGACGTTGAAGTCGGGGTACAGCTCCCGCCCGGTGCCCTCCACCGTGATCAGCCCGCGGAGGATCAGGAAGTACTTGGTCGGCAGCTTGATGCGGTAGCGATAGACCATCTCCAGCAGCTCGGTCACAAGTCGCTGGGTGTCGACCTGGGCCAGGGTCACGCCGGTGTAGCGCCGCAGGATGCCGTCGGTGGCGGTGGCGATGTCGCCGTCGTATTGCCGGGGGAAGGTCATGCCCATGGCGCGCATGTCGCGGACGATGCGCTCGGGCTGCTGACGGACCAGGTGGATCATGTAGTCGGTCAGCACACGCAGCTCGCGGTCGCTGATCTGTCCGATCAGGCCGAAATCGATGAGGCCGTACTGGTCAGGGCTGACGATGATGATGTTGCTGGGATGGGCGTCGCCGTGGAAGGCGCCGTGCTCGAAGACCTGAGTCATCGAGATCTGCGCTCCCAGGGTCGCGAGCTTGTGGCGGTCTTCCCAGGTGTACTTGGTGGGATCGAGCTTGCTGAGGAGGGTGCCGTCGATGAAGTCAGTGGTCAGGACCCGGCTGGTGGTGCGGTCCCAGTGGACCCCGGGGATGACGACGCGCGAATCGCCCCGGAACTCCTCGCCGATGCGCTGTGTGTTGTGGGCCTCTTCGAGGTAGTCCAGCTCCGCGTAGAGGAAGGCTTTGATCTCGTCGACCAGCTTCTCGGGATCGACGGGCAGGTCGGTCGAGCGCTCCTTGACGACGCTGGCGATGTCGGCGATCACCGGCAGGTCAGCCTCCACCTGGGCCCGGGCGCGGGGCCGCTGGACCTTGACCGCGACCTTGATGCCGTTGTGGTGGGCGATGTAGACCTGGCCGATCGAGGCGGAGCCGATGACGGTGTCATCGAAGGAGTCGAAGAGCTCGCTGATGGGTGCGCCGAGGTCCTCCTCGATCACCGGCCGGATCTCCTCGAAGGGCACCGGCTTGACCTCGTCGCGGAGGCCGCGCAGGGTCAGGAGCGCCTCCGGGGGCAGCACGTCGGGCCGGATCGAGAGCATCTGGCCGACCTTGATGTAGGTGGGGCCGAGCTCCTCGAGGATCTCCCGCAGCTCCTCGCCCCAATGGACGGGGAGGCGGTCCTCGTGGGCGACGCCGCGCGTGCGCAGCAGGAACCGTCCCAGCGCGTACCGGCGCAGGACGTAGCCCATGCCGTGCTTGGCGAAGACCTCGGCGATCTCGCGCTCGCGCGGCAGGTTGCGGATTCGACTTACGGTGCGCAGCATCCCGCGCTCAGTTTACGGGGGCGACCACATCCTCGGCCGGGAGGCCCGCCCCGTGCCTATCGGGTGGCGCTGGTGAAGTTGAACTTCTCCAGGCGCACCGCCGGGACCCGGAGCCCGGCGGTGAAGTCGTAGTCGTCGCCGGCCTGGAGTTTGGTCGCCGCGGTCAGGGCCGACGCCGAGGCGAAGGCATCCATGATCGACTGGGTGAAGCGCATGTTCTTGATCGGCCGGGTGACCTTGCCGTTCTCGATCAGGAATGTCCCGTCCCGGGTCATCCCGGTGAGCTGCGACTGCTTGGGGTGGACGATGTTGACGTACCAGAAGCGGGTCACCCAGACGCCGCGCTCGATGCCTTCGCAGAGCTCCGCCTTGGAGCGTGCCTCGCCGCCGGCCATGAAAAGGTTCACGGCCAGGGCGCCGGTGGGGTTGGGAGCCGGCAGTCCGTGACCGGTCGACTCCACGCCGGCCCGCGCCGCCGAGGCCATGTCGTGGACCAGGCCGCTGCTGACGCCGTTGGTGATGAGGTCGACCCGCTGGCGCGGCACGCCCTCCCAGTCCAGGGGCATCGGCAACCCGGCGGGGTCGCGGCCGTCGTCCCAAATGCTGATGCGGTCGCCGGTGATCTTCTCGCCTGGGCGCATGAAGCTGCGACCCTCCTCGACCGACAAACCGCTGAAGCCGATGAAGGAGAGGTATTCGATCAGCTCGGCAACGCCGTACTCCTCGAGGATGACTGGGTAGACCCCGGGCTCGATGGCTTCGGCATCGCGGGTCCGCAGGCACTTGTCGATGGCCTCCTCGCCCACCGTGGCGGCGTCGATTTCGTCGAGACGAGAGCTGGTGCGGTCGGCATAGCCGCTGCCGCCGTCCCCCATCGCCACCGTGCGGAGGTGGGCGACGACCCGAGGCGTGGAGATGAAGAGCCCGTTGGTGTTGGCGACGGCGTAGTCGACGATTCCGGTGCTGAGGGCGCCGAAGGCGTTCACCCCGCTGCTCTCCGCCAGGGCACAGATCGCGCCGACTCTTTCGGCGCGTTCCTCGGGGGTGGCGTGCGCGGTGGCCTCATCGATGGGAGCCGGATCGAGCTCGGCGGGCGGCGCCAGGGGCGGCAGGTCAGGGCGCGGCGGTTGCGTGCGGGCGCTCTCGATGGCGCGGTCGAGGGCCTGCCGCATGGCGGCCTCGCCCAGCTGGTTGGTGCTGGCCACGCCAACGCGCTCCTCATGGATGACGCGGATGCGAACGCCGATGTCGCGCTCGGCCACATTCTGGTGGATCTCGCTGTTGGCGAAACGCGTAAGGGCCACGTCGGTGTTGGTGACGATGACCTCGGTGTGGTCGGCCTTGGAGGCGTCGAGGATCTCGCTGGTGATCTCCCGCACGTCGAGCTGCTGCTCTATCAAGCGATGCCCACGGTGACGTCGCGGAAGCGAGCGGGAGCCGCGCCGTGCCCGACCCGCATGACCTGTCCAGGCTGGCCTTTGCCGCAGTTGATGAGGCCGAACATGCGCCACTCGGACGGCCCCGCGATGGCGTCCAGGGAGTTCCAGAAGTCGGGCGTGATGCCGGCGTAGCTGGCGTTGCGGTAGAGCTTGCCGCGCTTGCCATCCTTGATCTCCCAGGCGATCTCGGTGCCGAACTGGAAGTTGAGGCGGCGGTCGTCGATCGACCAGCTCTTGTTGGTCTGCATCAGGATGCCGTCCTGGGTGTCCGCGATCATCTCTTCGAGGCTGCTGTCCCCCGGCAGGATGTTGATGTTCGTCATGCGGATGAGCGGGATGCGCTGCCAGCCGTCGGCCCGCATCGCGCCCATGCTGCCACTGTTGCCCAGTTCGGCGGCGGTCTCCCGGCTGGTCAGATAGCCGACGAACAGTCCCTCGTCGATCAGCTTGACATTCTGCGCCTCGACGCCCTCGTCGTCGTAGCCGAAACTGCCGAGACCGCCGGGAACGGTGGCGTCGGCGACGATGGTGACCTTGTCGCTGCCATAGTGGAGCTTGCCCAGCAGGTCGGGGGTCATAAAGCTGGTGCCGGCGTAAGCGGCCTCGGTTCCGTAGACGCGATCCAGCTCGGTGGGGTGGCCGCACGACTCGTGGACCTGGAGCGCCAGCTGCGAGGCGTCCAGGATGATGGTCTTACGGCCGGAGGGGCAGTGCTCCGCGCGAAGTAGGGCGCTGGCCTCCTCGGCCATCCTGGGGGCGTTGGCGATCAGCTCCATCGCCTCCACCAGCTCCCATCCGCCCTGGCCCACCTCGCGGCCGAAGGAGTTGGGATAGCTGCGCTTCTGCAGCTCGTCGTCGCTGACGGCGCTGCACTCGATCCCGGCCCCGGTCTCGAGAGCCTCCTGTTCGATCTCGGCGCCCTCGGTGGAAACGAAGAGCTTGTGCCAGTGGGTGCACTCCGCCGAGGCCTCAGCGACTCGGATCTCCGGCTGGGACCGGAGCAGGCCTTCGGCCTCCATCAGCAGGGCTACCTTGTCCGCGAGGCTGACCGAGAAGGGATCGACCTTGACTGGCCCCTTGAACCTGCCCTGGTTGGCGGCCGGTGGGCCCAGGTCGACAGGGCGCCGATGGACGGTGGCACTGGCCCGGGCGATCCCCAGGGCGACGCCAACCGCCTGGTCGATGTCGCTCGAGCGCATCGTTGAGGTGGCGGCGAAGCCCCACGCCCCATCGACGAGCACGCGCACGCCCAGACCTTCGGAAGAATCCTGGATCAGGCCGTCGACGCGCCGGTCCTTGACCGAGACCTCCTGGTGCCGCGTCTGCTGCACCCTGACGTCCGCGTACTGGGCTCCGCCGATTCGGGCCGTGTCAAGTGCGCCCTGAGCGAGTTCTTTCACGCCACCTTTTACCCCTGAGTGCAGGCGTGAGCGTCTCGAGCGTCCACCACTTGGATGCTACACCCGCGGTCCCCTTGGCTCCGATACCGGGCCCCCGAGATGCATGAGTGTTATGATACGGGCGCTATAAAGTTTGAATAGTCAGGAAGGATATGTTAGAGGAGTACGCCCGGCATCTGCTGGAAGGCTGGCACCCGGTCATCGTAGCCAACCGTGCGCCAGTCGAGGTCCAGCGCCGGGGCTCCAGATACATCGCCACCCGAGGCGCCGGCGGCCTGGTTTCCGCGCTCTCGACGCTGGCCTCGAGCACGGACGCGGTATGGGTTGGCTGCGCCCGTACCGACGCCGACCGCGAGGTGGCCGCCAAGCATCCCCGGAGCCCGGTCTCGATCACCGGGGAGGACGGCCGGACCTACCGTATCGGCTTCGTCACCCCTGACGAAGAGACATACGACATGTACTACAACCAGATCAGCAACCCGCTGCTCTGGTTCCTGCAGCACTACCTCTGGAGCCTGAGCCACAACCCCACCATCGACCAGGCCACTGACCACGCCTGGACTGAGGGCTACGTCAAGGTCAACCGCCTCTTCGCCGACCGGGTGGTGCAAGCCGCGAGGCGGGCCGGCCCGGGGGAGGGCAACGGAGGCCGACCTTTGATCATGATCCAGGACTACCAGCTCTACCTGGTCGCCAAGATGGTTCGCGAGCGGCTGCCTGAGGTCACGCTGCAGCAGTTCATCCACATCCCCTGGCCCACGCCGCAGTACTGGAAGGTCCTGCCCAGCAAGATGCGCGACCCGATCGTCGAGGGCCTTCTAGGCAACGACATTGTCGGCTTCCAGACGCCGCGCGATTGCCACAACTTCCTGCTCACCTGCGAGGAGAACATGGGCCTCTCGGTCGACTACATCGAGCAGGCGGTCTTCATACGCGGCCGCACGGTGTGGATCCGCTCCTACCCGGTGAGCATTGACGTCGACCAGTTCCTGGAGCGAGCCGAGAGCCCGGCGGTGCTCCAGGAGCAGCGCAACATCAGCCGCTGGCGTCCCAACAAGCTGATCCTGCGCGTCGATCGTAGCGATCCCTCCAAGAACCTTTTGCGCGGCTTCGCCGCCTACGACCACATGCTCCAGGCTCATCCCGAGTTGATCGGCGAGGTGCAGTTCTGGTCCTACCTGCAGCCCTCCCGCCAGGACATCCCCTTCTATCGGAAGTACCTCGAGGACGTAAAGTTCGTGGTTCGCGAGCTCAACCAGCGCTACGGCCACGCCGGCTGGAAGCCAGTGCGGCTGGAGCTGCGCGAAGACCTCGACCGCGCCATCGCCGCCTACAAGGAGTTCGACGTCCTCCTGGTCAACTCGATTTATGACGGCATGAACCTGGTGGCCAAGGAGGGGATGATGGTCAACGAGCGCGACGGCGTCCTCATCCTTTCGGAGAACACCGGCTGCTACGCCGAGCTGGGCCAGTGGGCCTTCACCATCAACCCCTTCGACGTCGACCAGACCGCCGAGGCGCTCTACCTGGCCCTGACCATGGACCAACGTCCGCGCCACGCTCGCCTGACCCGGATCCGCAAGGTCGTGCGCCAGAACGACATCGCCCGCTGGATCTCGAGCCAGCTGCAGGACATCAGGGACCTCGCCAGCCCCGGCCGGCCGCGCAACCGCTCCGCCCCCCGCCGCATCGCCTCCTAGGCGGATCAGGGGGCCGAGCTACCCCTCCGCCATCTCCAAAAGGCGGCCCAGCAGACCGGACAGCTCGCCGCGGCCGTCCAGCACCACGTCACACACCTCAAGCTCCGACGCCGGCATCTCGGCTGAGCGGATGCCCACCGGGACCGCCGGCATGGTCGCGCCCAGCTCTTTGACCGCCCGCCACGCCGGCACATCGCCGAGGTCGTCGCCGGTGAAGACCACCGCGGAGGGGGAGAGCGCGCCGGCGAGGTGGCGCACGGCCCAGCCCTTGTCGACCGCGCCCTGCGGCTCGACCTCGATCACCAGCCGACCGGCCACAGCGCGGCACCCACGGCTCTCGGCCAGGCTATTGACCTCCGGGAACGTCGCCGGGTCGGCGTAGTCCGCCTCGGCGCCGCCTCGGAAGTGGACGGCGATCCCCCAGGTCTTGCGTTCCAAGCGAGCGCTCGGCCAGCGAGCGACCAGCGCCTCCAGGTCATGCTCGACCGCATCCAGCGAATCGCGCGCGGCCACCGGGTCAAAGCCGTCGGGATAGCCGGAGGCTGAAATCGCCTCCGGAAGCTCGAGACCGTAGCTGCCCAGCGTCAGCCAGTCTGCCGGCAGACGGCGCGCAAGCGTTGCGCGGTCGCGCGCCGAGATCACCGCTAGGTAGCCGACCATCTTGGCGATGCGCTCCAGCGAAGGCGCCAGCGCCGGGTCGAGAACGGCGTCTTGGGAGCGTGGCACGATCTCGCTCAAGGTCCCGTCGAAGTCGAAGGCCACCAGCCAGCGGCGCGGGTCGGCGGCGCGCAGCCGTTCCAGCCCGGGAATTGGCGTCAGAGGATCTCGCTGTACATCTGGTAGGCCTGCTTCAGGTCGGGGTGGGGTTCGAGGTTGGACTTGTGCATGATCTCCAGCAGGCCCAGGATGTGGCGGACGCCGGCGAGGTTGACGCCGCGCTCGCGGGTGAGGTGCTGGATCACCTGCAGGCGCCGGATGTCACGCTGGCTGTAGCGGCGCCGGTTGGTGGTGGTGCGGTGCGGGGTGACCAGCCCCAACTCCTCGTACATCATCAGCGTGCGAGGGTGGGTTTCGAGGATCTCCGAAGCGACGCTGATGGTGTAGACGGCCTTGTCGAGATCAAAGGGGGCCTGGCTCACTCCTTGATCCATTTGCCCACTCCACGGGACAGGGTGGAGGGGGTGGTCTCGGCCTTGATCAGGTAGTCCAGGGCGCCCAACTTGAGGCCCCGCTCTACAAGCTCAGCCTCACCGTAATTCGACAGGATGATCACGGGGATGCGGCTCAGGGCCTTTTCGGCGCGCAGCGCCTCGAGCACGGAGAAACCGTCCATGTGCGGCAGACGGATGTCAAGGAAGACGATGTCCGGCGGCTTCTCGCGGGCCAGCTTCAATCCCTGCTCGCCGTCGGGAGCGATCGTCACGGTGTAACCGTCCAGCTCCAGCTTAAGCCGGTACATCTCCGCCACGGCGGCGTCGTCTTCAATAAAGAGGACGCTGACCTCTTCCTCGGCGTCGGTCGCCACGGCTATCGCTCCTCCTTGGCATTGGGGTGGAAAACCCTACCTGTGCCTCTATCAGATTTCCCCCGCAGGCGCGCCCTCTTTATATCACCACGGCTTACGCTGGTCGAGCTGGCCCGCGGTGCGCGGTCGCAGCACTGAAGTTAGACTTGAACCATGGGCGAGGGTCTGTAAAGCCCATGGCCGTCACGTTGGGCCAGGGCGAGATAGGGTTGGACAAGCCGATCTACACAATCAGCGTTGCGTCCGAAATCCTTGCCACGCATCCTCGGACCCTGATGATGTATGAGAACCTCGGCCTGATAACGCCGGGCCGCACGCCGACCAACCGCCGGCGGTTCTCGCGGCGAGATGTGATCAAACTGCGCAACATCCAGAGGCTGACCCGCAGCCACGGCGTCAATCTCGCCGGCGCCCGGCACATCCTCCAACTCCTCAAGATCCTCCAGCAGGCCGGCGTCGGTGGGCCCAAGGATCTCGCCGACATCGACGTCACCGAAATCGGGGTCTGACCCAGGCCGGCCGACCCGCCCGGGTGAGGTGCTCCAGACAATCCTTATACCGACGCTGGTAGATTGACTGACGACGACGTTTGCGCCTTCGATGAGGGCAAAACAAGGTGCTACACTGAATTTGTCCCCCCTCTTCTGAGGCCCCCCACTCCGGTGGCGGGGCCTCGTTTTTCGCCACTCCCGGAAAACCTTCGGGCCTTCTAACGCCTTCTAAAGGAGCATGGCTAGACTCCAAAGCAATGCCCGTCGTGGACCGACCCATTATTTGAGCCGACCATGAGCCAGTGGCGGCCGGTTGGCGGCCAGATTCGGCCTGGGGCCACCCTGCGGCAATCGGGGAGCGGTCCCAGCCGCCCTCGCCGTCGAACCGGCGGGCAGCCTCCCAAAGGCACAAACAACAGCGCCAAGCGTGGATCGCGAGGACCGTTTGGGTGGAACAAATGGCAGACCGGCGCCGGGGTTCTCGGGGCGCTCCTGGCGGCGTTTGTGCTCCTGGTCATCGTGGTGGCCGCCCAGCTGCCGGACCCCAGCAACGTCCAGGTTCACGCCGGCGAGGTCAAGCTCTTCGACCGCACCGGCACCAAGCTGGTGGCCGACGTCAGCGGTGGCGCGAATCGCGTCCAGGTCCCGCTCAACCAGATCTCACCCAATCTGCAGCACGCCACCGTCGCCGCCGAGGATCGCCACTTCTACGAGAACCGCCTCATCGGTGTCGACTTCGGCCGCCTGGTCAAGGCCATGACCGTCGACCTGATCAGCCGCCAGGCCGTCCAGGGGGCCAGCACCATCACCCAGCAACTGGCGAAGAACGAATTGCTCTCATCCGATCGCACCATCACCCGCAAGTTCAAAGAGGCGATCCTGGCGACCGAGATCGAGCAGCGGTTCTCAAAGGACGACATCCTCTCCCTCTACCTGAACTCGATCTTCTACGGCCACCACGCTTACGGCGCCCAGGCCGCTGCCCAGGTGTATTTCGGCAAGGACGCCAAGGACCTCACCATCGGCCAGGCTTCGTTCCTCGCCGGCCTGCCGCAGGCGCCCAGCCTGTACGACCCCTACACCAACTATCAGGGGGCCAAGGACAGGCAGTTCTATGTGCTCGGGCAGATGGTGCGCGACGGCTACATCAAGCAGTCAGACGCCGACGCGTCCATCGCGGAGGACCTGCGGCCGCAGCTCAAGTCGGGCAACCTCCAGGCCGCCACCGGCCCGGCGCCGCATTTCGTCGAGTACGTGCTCGGTCAGCTGGACGCGCAGTACGGCGCTGCCGCGATCCGCGCCGGCGGAGTGCAAGTGACGACCAGCATTGACCTCGACGTCCAGAACGCAGCCAATACCGCCATCCAGAACGGGGTTGGCAAACTCGGCCACGGCGTCAACAACGCCGCCATGCTGGTGACCGATCCCAAAACCGGCCAGATCCTGGCGATGGTGGGGTCGGCCGACTTCAACAACGTGGGTATCGCGGGCCAGGTCAACATCACCAACACCGGGCGCCAGCCGGGGTCCAGCTTCAAGCCCTACGTCTACCTGACGGGCCTCAACAACCACAAGCTCGACACCACCACCGTCCTCAAAGACGCTCCTGGAGCGGTGCCGGGCACGGTGAACGACTTCGACAATCGCTTCCTGGGAACGATGCGGATGCGCACCGCCCTGGTCAAGTCCCGTAACGTGCCGGCCGAGCAGGCGATGATGATCTCGGGGCCGACGGACGTGGTCGCTATGGCGCACCTGGTTGGGATCAGCTCGCCACTCGAGCCCAACCTGGCAACCGCCATCGGGGGCCTCCACACCGGGATCACGATGATCGATCATTCCATCGGCTATGGCGTCCTGGCCACCGAGGGCATCAAGCACGACGCGGTCTCGCTTCTCAAGGTCCAGGCCAGCGACGGGCGCGACATCACAATCGCCCCGCCGGCCGGCCAGAAGGTTGTTGAGCAAGGCCCGGCGTTTATCGTCGACGACATCCTCAAGGGCTACAACAAGGAGTGGAGCCTCGGTTTCGACCGTCCGCTGGCGGCCAAGTCAGGCACCACCAACATCGGCTCCAACACCGGAGACGGCTGGCTGATGAGCTACAACCCAGCCGTCGTGATCGCGACCTGGGCCGGTCACACCAGCAACAACCCCACCGAGGGCAATGCCACCCGGGGCTTCTTTGGCGTCAACCTCGCTACCCCGATCGTCGACCCGTTCCTGAAGCTGCTGCCCGGACGCTGGACGAAGAACGTCGACTTCACCAAGCCCGCAGGCATCAGCACCGCCAACTGCGGGAGCACCCGTCTGAGCGTCGCCGACCCGGGCCCGGACTACATCCTCCAGGGCACCACACCCAACTGCACCCCGCCGCCGCCGCCGCCGCCGGAGGCCGCCAGCCCGGTCCCGACCGAGAGCCCCTCACCGAGCCCAAGCCCGTCGGGCCCCCCATCGCCGATCATCGTCTTCCCAAGCCCGACCCCATCCGCGAAGGCGAGCCCATCCGCGAAGCCGATCCCGTGAACCTGGCCGTGATGCTCGCCAGCGATCGCGAGCTGAAGGATGGCGCAGCTGTCGACGGGATCTGCCGCGCCGCGCTGCGTCGGGGCCACCGGGTCCGACTTTTCCTGCTGGGCGACGGCGTTCGCCGCCTCGACCTGGGCGTCCAGCTGGCTGCCGCCGGGGTCGAGGTCTCGCTCTGCGAGGCGGACGCGGCAATGCGAGGAATCCACAAATCGGGTCAACCCGGCGTCTTCTTTGGCAGCCTCTACGACTGGTCGAACCTGGCTGAAGACGCCGACCGGGTGGTGTCCTTTGCCTGACGGCGCGGCGGTTTTGCGCAGCGCCGATGCCGAACTGCAGCTGCAGGGGCTGCGCACCGCCCTGAGCCTGGCGCTCGGCGATCGCC
>CABEAI010000154.1_pt1 | contig 15863 bp, 15 predicted proteins | sample 3132431 | NCBI WGS metagenome assembly CABEAI01 (sample SAMEA5534343, study PRJEB31848) | metagenome | biome: tundra; feature: field; material: soil | place: USA | collected 2013-05 | depth 0.45 m | reverse complement strand
GAGGAGTACGGCGGCGGGGGCATGGATCACACCGCCTTCGCCATCCTCATCGAGGAGATCTCGCGCTTCTGCGCCAGCACCGCGGTCATCATCGACGTCCACACCTCGGTGGGGATGGAGCCGATCCTGGTCTACGGCACTGAGGCCCAGAAGCAACGCTGGCTGCCGCGGTTGGCCAGCGGGGAGTTCCTCGGCGCCTTTGCCCTCACCGAACCGGGGGCCGGCTCCGACGCGGCAAGCCTCCGGACCACCGCCAAGACGGTCGACGGCGGCTACGTCCTCAACGGCAGCAAGACCTTCATCACCAACCTGGGGCGCGCCGGCACCTACATCGTGATGGCCCGCACCGGCGCGCCCGGCGCCACCGGCGTGAGCGCCTTTGTCGTCGAAGCCGGCACCCCAGGGCTGCGCTGCGGCCGGGCCTTCGACAAGATGGGGCTCAACGGCAGCCCCACTGGCGAGCTTCACCTCGAGGACTGTCGCGTCGACGCCGACGCCCTCCTCGGCCGCGAAGGCCAGGGTTTCGCGATCGCGATGTCGGCGCTGGACGCGGGCCGGATCGGGATCAGCGCCCAGGCGCTGGGGTTGGCCGAAGGCGCGCTCGAGGACGCCATCGAGTACCTGCGCCAGCGGCAGCAGTTCGGCCAGCCCCTGGTCGAATTCCAGGGGCTGCAGTTCATGCTGGCCGACATGGCCACCCAGGTCGAGGCCGCCCGGCTGCTGGTCTATCGCGCCGCCGCGCTCTGCGATGCCGGGCAACCGTTCACCCGCGAAGCCTCGATGGCCAAGCTCTTCTGCACCGACACCGCCATGCGCGTCACCATCGACGCGGTCCAGCTGCTCGGCGGCTACGGCTACATCGAGGAGTACCCCATGGCCCGCCGGATGCGCGATGCCAAGGCCAGCCAGATCTACGAGGGCACCAACCAGGTCCAGCGCGTGGTCATCGCGCGGCAGCTGCTTCAGTGAAGTTCCCCGGTCTCACCAGCGACCGGGTCCTGCCGCCGGCGCTCAGAGGTCCCTTCGATGCCGAGTCCCGGCGCTGGATGGACACTCTCGACGTAGCCGGCTACGACCCCATCCACGATCTCCAGCCGTGCCGCGTCAAGCCGATTGCGTGCGGGCGGCTGGCGATCGTCCAGGACGGCCGCCGCACGGGCGTGGGCATTCCGATCATTGGCTACCTGCTGCAGGCGCCGGAAGAATTGATCGTCGTCGACTGCGGCCTGTCGCCCCTCTGGCGCGGCGGGGGTCGGGTTCATCTCGGTCCCGAGGACAGTCCCAGCCCGGGCACGCCCTACATGCCCGAGCTGGAGGGCCCTTCGCTGGCCGAGCAGGTCGCGGAGATGGGGCTCAAGCCCGACCGGGTGATCTGCACGCATCTCCATGAAGACCACGGCAGCGGCGCTGCCGAGCTGGGGCTGCCGGTCGAAGCCTCGGCGGCGGAATGGGCCCGGCTGGAGGAGTCCGATTCGGAGTCGCTGGGCTACCCCGTGGACGAGCTCGCCGAGGTGCCTCGCCGCACCATCGATCTCGATCCCTCTGCGCCGCTGGGGCCCTTCGTCGCATCCGCCCGGATCAACACCGACGTCATCGCCGTCGACACCGCCGGCCACACGCCCGGTTCGATCAGCCTGGTCGCCTGCCTTGGCGCGGCGTGGGTTTTGATCTGCGGCGACGCGGTCTATCCGCGGATGGACCGGCCGGAGGCGCCGGCGTGGCGGGGGATGCTCCGGATCTCGCGCGCGCTGGCAGACGTGCCCGCGCTCAGCGTCCTGCCCGCGCACGACACCACCGTGCTCAGAGCGGTCGACGGTGATGCCTGGATGGGTACCGAGGGCGGGCACGTCGACTGACTAGACTTGCCCGCATGACTTGGCATCTCACCGACGAGCAGATGATGATCCGCGAAACCGTGCGCGAGGCGGCGCAGGACAAGATCGCGCCGCGCTCCAAGGAAGTCGACGAGACGGCCGAGTTCCCCCAGGACTGGGTCGACCTGCTGCGCGAGCTGGGGCTGTTCGGCATCCCCTTCAAGCCGGAGTACGGCGGCATCAGCGGCTCGGCCCTGACGCTGGCGGTGGCCGTGGAGGAGCTGTCCAAGGTGGATGCCACCGCCGGGCTGATCCTGGCGGTCCAGGCGCTCGGCGGCTATCCCTTCAACGTCGCCGCCACCGAGGAGCAGAAGCAGAAATGGATCCCGCCCCTGGCCAGCGGCGAGAAGCTCTGCGCCTACGCCCTGACCGAGCCGGGGTCGGGCTCTGACGCCGCCGCCATGAAAACCCGCGCCGTCAAGAAGGGGGATCGGTACGTCGTCAACGGCAGCAAGATCTTCATCACCCATGGCAACGTCGCCGACACCATCGTCATCTTCGCCGTGACCAACCCGAAAGAGGGGTCGAGGGGGACGTCGGCCTTCGTCATCGAGCGCGGCTACAAAGGCTTCACCTCGACGCCGATCAAGGAGAAGCTCGGTATCCGCGGGTCGGACACCGCCGAGCTGCACTTCGAGGATATGGAGGTGCCCGAGGAGAACCGGCTGGGGCCGGAGGGCGACGGTTTCAAGATCGCACTCCGGGTGCTGGATCGGTCCCGTCCCGGCGTCGGCGCCCAGGCCCTGGGGATCGCGACCGGAGCGCTCGAATACGCCACCAACTACGCCAAGGAGCGCCAGCAGTTCAACCAGCGGATCGCCGACTTCCAGGGCATCCAGTGGATGCTCGCCGACATGGCGACCCAGGTCGAGGCCGCGCGCAACCTGGTCTACCAAGCGTCCTCCATGATCGACGAGGGACACCCCCAGGTAACCAAGTTCGCCGCCATGGCCAAGCTCTTCGCATCGGACACGGCCATGAAGGTGACCACCGACGCGGTCCAGATCCTGGGTGGCTACGGCTACATCAAGGAGTACCCGGTGGAGCGGATGATGCGCGACGCCAAGATCACCCAGATCTACGAGGGCACCAACCAGATCCAGCGCGTGGTCATCGCCAGGCATCTTCTGAAGTAGCCTGCCGATCTCGGGCGGTTCTCAGCCCGATCTCATAACCCTCTGTCAAGATCGGGCCCACATGTCTGCTCCCATCCGCCGCAAGCGGAGATCAGTGAGCGCCATTACGATGCGCATCCGCGACAAGCGCTGGATCGCTGCTTTCGTCCTGGCGTTGCTTCTCGCCGTCGGCGCCTATACCGGCTTCCGCTTCTGGCAGGCGGCCAGCCAGGTGAACGGCAACGCCGGCCCGGGCGACATCATCGGGCTGGCGCAGAACCTCGAGAACACCCCCGGCACGTTGGCCTACAAAATCCACCACGGCGAACGGGTCAACGTCCTGCTGCTGGGGTACGGCGGCGCCGGCCACGATGGCGCCTATCTCACCGACTCCATCCTGGTTATCAGCATCGAAGGCCCCGACCGTGTCGCGCTGACCTCGGTGCCGCGCGACACCTGGGTCTCGATCAAGGCCTTCGCCAACGGCGGCCAGTATGACGGCAAGATCAACACGGCCTACGAGATCCCGCTCTCGCAGGGGGCTTTCGGCAAGGTCCAGCCGCAGTACGACCAGGGCTTCAACGGCGCCGGCGCGCTGGCCAGCAAGGTGATCGGCGACTACATCGGCCAGAAGATCGACTACTGGGTCGGGGTCGACTTCACCGCCTTCAAGGACGTCGTCGATGCCGTTGGCGGCGTCGATGTCAACAATCCCTACGTGCTCGACGATTACCAGTACCCGGTCGGCGAGACGGGACAGACGATGCACATTCACTTCGAGCCCGGGCCGCTGCACCTCAACGGCGACCAAGCGCTGATCTACGCCCGCGAACGCCACTCTGACAACGACTTCGGGCGTTCCCGCCGGCAACAGGTGCTTGCCGCCGCGATCAAGGACAAGGCCCTCAAGATCGGTGCCCTGCCGAAGCTGTTCGACCTGCTCAATGCGCTGCAGAACAACGTCAAGACCAACATGACGCTGAACGACATCAAGACCTTTGGTGGCATCGCCAACAAGATCAACAGCGACGCCACCCACCACGTGTCGCTCGACAACACCGCCTGGCAGTACGACAGCTTCAGCAATGACGGCCAGTACATCCTGCTGGCGCGTGACCACTCGCTTTCGTACCTGCAGCACTTCATCGACAGCGAGATGGTGGATCCGAAAGTGCTCGCCGAGAAGGCACACATCCAGTTCTCCAGCACCCCGGGGCAGGCCTCCCAGGCCCAGGACATGGCCGGGATCTGGGCAACCCTGATGCACCAGCTCAACTTCCAGACCCTGGCGCCTGCCACCGGCAACACGGCTCCGGGGACCACCGAGATCCACGACTATTCCGGTGGCAAGGACGCCAAGACGGTGGCCTGGCTGCGGCAGTACTTCAACGGCACCGTCGTCACCGAGAGCGGACCACCGCCGGCGCCGGTCGGCGGCGCCAGCCCCTCGCCCGGTGCCTCCCCGTCGCCGGCCGCATCTCCGGACATCGTGGTCGTGATCGGCAAGGATTTCGCCGCCGGCTATGACAGCGAGCTCCTCCCGACGTACACGCCGCCACCCAACTACATCCCGCCGATCAGGAGCCCCAGGCGGGTGGCGGCGCCGATTGCTGTGCCGTCGCCGAGGCCCAGCCCGTTGCCGAGGCCCAGCCCGTTGCCGTCGCCGGTACTTTCGCTGTCGCCGGTACCTTCGGGGTCATCCACGTGCCAGGTGGTCGGCGTGCCGCCGCCGGCCTGTAAGTCCCCGAGTTCCTAGCCCTTACCCCAACCCTGGTGTCGGGTCTGGACCCCCAACTAGACTTCTCGGCGATGGAACTCGCTGAGCGCCTCCTCGCCGGGGACACCCGCGCGCTGGCGCGCGCCATCAGCCTGGTGGAGCGCGACGACCCCGCCCTGCCGGAGCTGCTCTCGGAGCTCCAGGCCCACACCGGGCGCAGCTACCTGGTGGGCTTCACCGGCCCCCCCGGCGGCGGCAAGTCGACGCTGGTGGACGCCGTCATCGAGGTCGTTCGGGCGCGCGGCAAGACAGTGGGCGTGCTCGCCGTCGATCCCAACAGCCCCTTCACCGGCGGTGCCGTTTTGGGTGACCGTGTCCGCATGCAGCGCCATGCCCTGGACCCCGGCGTCTTCGTGCGCAGCATGGGGGCGCGGGGGCACCTCGGCGGGCTGGCCGGGTCGAGCCGCCAGGCGGCCAAGGTGCTCGACGCCTTCGGGCGCGACTACGTGCTGATGGAGACAGTCGGCGTGGGCCAGTCGGAGCTCGAGGTCTCGAGCCTGTGCGACACCACCGTCGTGGTCCTCAACCCGCGGCAGGGCGACGAGATCCAGGCCATCAAGGCTGGCATCCTCGAGATCGCCGACGTCTTCGTTGTCAACAAGGCCGACCTGCCCGGCGCCGACAGCGCCGTGCGCCAGCTGCAGCAGACCTACCCCGACGATATGAAGGAGGGTGACTGGCTGCCGCCCATCATCAAGACCGTGGCCACTCGCAGGGAGGGCGTCGAGGAGCTCATCGACGCCATCGAACGGCACCGCCAGTTCGTCATAGACAGCGGGCAACTGGAGCAGAAACGCCGGCGACACCTGCGCGACGAGGTTCTCGACTTTGTCGCCGAGCGCGCCCGCCGCCGCGCCGAAAAGAAGATCGGCGCCGCCACCGACATCGGCCGCCACATTGCCGAGGCGCCGCTCAGCGAACTCGATCCGTATGCGATCGCCGGCGATATCATGAACTCCGATGGCTAAGGTGGTGTCCCGGCCCGCCGACCGGAAGGCTTGGGACGCGCTCTACGTCGCCGCCGGGCGCGCGCCCCGCGAGGCCAGGACCATCAGCGGCATTCCTCTGCAGCCTCTGTACGACGCCGCCAGCCTGCCCGAGGGCCACTTCGAGGAGAAGCAGGGTTATCCCGGGCTTCCGCCCTACACCCGCGGCGTGTACCCCTCGATGTACCGAGACAAGCTCTGGACGATGCGCCAGTTCGCCGGCTTCGGCTCGGCGCAGGACACCAACCAGCGCTACCGCTACCTGCTGGAACAGGGCCAGGACGGGCTCTCGGTGGCCTTCGACATGCCCACCCTGATGGGGCGTGACTCGGACGACGAGCACTCTTCCGGGGAGGTCGGGCGCTGTGGCGTCGCCATCGACACCATGGCTGACATGGAGGTCCTCTTCGACTCCATCGACCTCGGCGCCATCACGACCTCGATGACCATCAACTCGCCGGCTGCGATTCTGCTGGCGATGTACATCGCCGTCGCCGAGAAGAAGGGGATATCTCGCGAGAAGCTGGGCGGCACCATCCAGAACGACATCCTCAAGGAGTACATCGCCCAGAAGGAGTACATCTACCCGCCCGAGCAGTCCCTGCGCCTGGCCGTCGACGTCATCGAGTACTGCACCGAGACCATGCCCCGCTGGCACCCGGTCTCGATCAGCGGCTACCACATTCGCGAGGCCGGCTCGGACGCGCCCCAGGAGCTCGCCTTCACCCTCGCCGACGGCTTCGAGTACGTGCGGGCGTCAGTGGAGAGGGGCCTCCACGTCGACAGCTTCGCCCCCCGCCTGAGCTTCTTCTTTGACGCGCACATCGATTTCTTCGAGGAGATCGCCAAGTTCAGGGCCGCCCGGCGGATCTACGCCGACGTGATGCGGGACCGCTTCGGCGCCAGCAACCCACGCTCGATGTTGATGCGCTTCCACACCCAGACCGCGGGCGTCTCTCTGACGGCCCAGCAGCCCCTCAACAACATCACCCGCACCGCGCTGGAGGCGCTGGCGGCGGTGCTCGGTGGCACCCAGTCGCTGCATACCAACGCCATGGACGAGGTCGTCGCGCTCCCCACCGAAAAAGCTGCCCGGGTGGCGCTGCGGACGCAGCAGATCATCGCCCACGAGACCGGCGCCGCCGACGTCATCGATCCTTTGGGTGGCAGCTATTACGTCGAATCTCTCACCGACGAGATGGAGCGGCGCGCCTACGACTACTTCACCCGCATCGACGACCGCGGAGGGGTGGTCCCAGCGATCGAGCAGGGCTTCTTCCAGCGCGAGATCGCCGAGGCCAGCTATCGCTTCGAGCAGGCGCTGAACGACAAGCAGCGGGTCATCGTGGGCGTCAACGACTACGTCCAGGCGGGCGACGACGACATCGAGGTGCTCAAGATCACCCAGGAGATGGAGGAGGACCAGAAGCTTCGCCTCGCCGAGGTGAAGCGCAGCCGCGACGGCAAGGAGGTGGCGCGCACCCTTGGCGACCTCGAGGCAGCCGCCCGCTCCAAGCAGAACCTGGTCGATCCCCTCCTCGCCGCGGTTCGTGCCTACGCCACCGAGGGCGAGATGATCGAGACCATGCGCCAGGTCTTCGGCGGCTACCGCGAAACAGCGATCTACTAACCTGCGGATAGACTAGAGTGGCGATGTCTGAGGCAACCGCCCGTAAGATCCGCGTTCTCACTTGCAAGGTCGGTCTGGACGGCCACGACCGTGGCGTCAAGGTCGTCAGCCGAGCGCTGCGCGACGCCGGCGTCGAGGTGATCTACGCCGGCCTGCACCAGACCCCAGGGATGGTGGTCGAGGCGGCGATGCAGGAGGACGTCGACGGGATCGGCATCAGCCTCCACTCCGGAGCGCACATGACGCTGGTGCCCAAGGTGCTGAAGCTGCTCAAGGAGAAGGGCATGGACGACGTTGTCGTCTTTGTGGGCGGCATCATTCCCGAGGAGGACATCGTCGAGCTCAAGAAGTTGGGCGTGAGTGAGGTGTTCACCCCGGGCACCTCGCTGCAGACGATCGTGGAATTCGTCAATACCAGGTTCGCGGATCGGGTCACCGCCGCCTAGACCGTTGTCCGAGCACCGCGAGCCGACGGCTCCCTTACCCACGGCGACACGCGAAGAGATGGACGTAGCCCCGCACACGGTGCTGGCCGAGGACGCCTACCAGCTCGGCGGTTTGAGCCTACGGCTGGTGCCGGACGCCCCGGTCTTCATGGATGGCGGCGCCATGTTCGGGCTCACACCCAAGACGCTGTGGATCAAGCACAAGGTCCCCGACGAGCGCAACCGGGTGCCGGTGGCGACCAACTGCCTGCTGGTCCAGGGGCCGCAGGGCACCAGCCTCATAGAGGGGGGCGTTGGGGAGAAGTTCTCCGACAAGCAGAAGGACATCTTCGGGCTCGACGACCTGGGGCGCTTGAAGCGTGGCCTTAAGGCGGCCGCCGTCGAACCCGAGGAGGTCGACAGTGTCTTCCTGACGCACCTCCATTTCGACCACTGCGGAGCCGTCACGACGTACGACGGCAGTAGCCTGCGACCGACCTTTCCTCGCGCTCGTCACTTCGTTCAGCGCCGCGAGTACGAGACCCTCCTCAACCCGGACCCCCGCAGCCGGCCGACCTACACGCCCGAGAACATCGAGGCGGTAAGGGAGGCGGGCCTCCTCGAGCTCCTCGATGGTGACTGCGAGCCGGTGCCTGGTTTCGAGATGCGGTTGACCCCCGGGCACACCGCCGGTCACCAGGTGGTGCTGGTGCACAGCACCGGCGGCACCGCCGCCTTCATGGGCGACCTGGTTCCCTTCCCGTCGCACTTCAAGACCAACTGGGTCGCCGGCACCGACCTCGCGCCACTGGACACGATGGCCACCAAGGAGCGCTTTCTCGCCGAGGTGCGTGAGCGCGAGTACCTGGTGGTCCTGTACCACGAGCACCTGACGCCCGTGGGCCGGCTTACTTCTGAGGGCTTTCTCCCGACTTAGCCCGGTTCTCCTGGCGCCGACGCAACAGCCCGCCCACGCTCACGGAGCGAGGCTTCTCCTCGGCATGCCGTCCGGCTCGGTCTCGCTGTAAACCGGCACCGCCGTCTCCGGGGCCGCTCGGTATCCGTCCAGCTGCGTCGCCCTCGAGCCCGCGCCTTGATCACCTGCGGCCGATTGCTCCACCACAGCCTCGAGGGCCTCCTCCACCGGCAGGTCTGCGATGGCGCCGGGCACCGCTGGTTTGGCCCCCACCCGGTAGGGCTCCGAGTTGAAGATCGCCAGGTCGGTGTAGACGCCCGCGAACTCCATCTTGGCCAGGCTCTCGAGGATGTTCCCGGTGGGCGCGAAGGTGACCTCCCCGGAGGAGCTGCGCTCGAGCCGGAAGATGTCATTGAACACCGGCTGGTCGCCGTCGTAGCCTCTCATCTCCGAGATCTGAATGATTTTCCGGCTGCCGTCGGGCATGCGTCCTTGGTGAATGACCATGTTGATTGCCGAGGCGATCTGGGCGCGCACCGCGGCCAGGGGGCAAGTCGACCGAGCCCGAGAGCACCATCGTCTCGAGGCGGGAGAAGGCGTCGCGGGCGGAGTTGGAGTGAATCGTGGACATGCTGCCGTCGTGGCCGCTGTTCATCGCCTGGAGCATGTCAAGGGCGGCGGCGTCACGGACCTCGCCGACGATGACCCGGTCGGGGCGCATCCGAAGGCTGTTGCGGAGGAACTGCCGGATCGTAAGCTCTCCCCGCCCCTCGACATTGGCAGGACGGAACTCCATCGCCACCAGGTGGGGGTGCCCCATCTGGAGCTTGGCGGAGTCCTCGATGGTGACCACCCGCTCCTTGTGCGGGATCATCGACCCGAGCACATTGAGGTGGTGGTCTTGCCCGAGCCGGTGCCTCCGAAACCATCAGCGACAACTTGCCCTTGACCACGTTCTCGAGGAAGGTCGCCATCGCGGGGCTCAGCGACCCGAGCTTGATGAGGTCGTCGAGGCCGAGCTGGAAGCTGCTGAACTTGCGGGGTGTGATGGCCGGGCCACGGATCGCCGCGGGGGGATGACAGCGTTGAAGCGGCTCCCGTCGGGCAGGCGGGCATCCACCATCGGGCTTGACTCGTCGACCCTACGGCCGACGGTGGCGGCCATTCGCCGGATCGCGTTCATCATCTGGCTGATGTCGTCGAACTTCACGCGGCTGCGCAGCATCTTGCCGTCGCGCTCGATGTAGATGTCGTCGACCGCGTTGACCATGATCCCGGTAATGGGTGGGTCCTTGAGCTGGGGATCGAGGGGACCGAAACCAACGGCCTCGCGCATGATGATGCCGATCATCTGGCCCTTCTGCTCAGGCGTCAGGCGACAGCACCACCAGGTCCTCATCGAGGAGGTGGTCCAGGCGTTGGGAGATCGCCTTCTCGAACTAAACCGGGTCACCTGACAGCTCGAGGTCCCGCTCCCGGGCGAGGCGGCGCTGGTAGGCGCCGGCCAGGCGCCGCGTCTCCGGGTCGATCTCGAGGCTTTGGTCGTCGAGCAGCCACGCCGTGGGCGCCTCTTCGCTCTTGTGCTGCCGGCGTCGCGTGGCATTGGCCCGCTTGTCCTCCTCAGTCCGCGAATCGAATGATTCGACGAAGAAGACGCCCTTGAGGGCGTGCAGCGAAACCATCACCCGCGTCTGGGAGCGGGTTTTGGGGTCCCAGAGGCGGACGTTGTAGCCCTCCGACTGCTGCCCGAAGTACTCGTCCTTCTAGGTGTGCATGGTCTCGCCGTGAAGGAAGTGGAGGACCACCTTGGGCATGCTCTGGCCGACCCGCAGGTCGCCCCCCTTCGTTGCGATCGCCGGCAACGGGGTTGATAGCCACGTACTTAATTGCCACCAGCGAGAGGTAGACGTTGCTGGCGTTCTTAACCCGCCCCCAGCTTCAGCGGGAAGCCGATGTGCTCCAGGCTGACGGGTCGGACTCGCCCTTGAGTTCCTCGCCGTCGACGAAATGGACTGCGACCCTCAGCCTCTCAACTCCGTCCGTTCAGCCTGTGACTACCGGCGTACCGACGGGCGCCCAGTCGTACATCCAGATGGTCACGTCGGTGGGCATGTTGATACAGCCGTGGGTGCCGCCGGAGCGTCCTGGGCCGTTGGTGCCCGGCCCGAACTGTGAGCGCCCGTAGGCGTCGTGCAGGCCGGAGCCGTCGTCGTTGAACCAGAGCACGTATTGGACGACGGTGTCCGGGTACCAGTACGGTGAGCTGGTTGGGAAGGGCGAGTGCATCGTCCAGGGGTGGTTCTTGCGCAGCACTGTGAAGCTGCCGATGTCGGTGGGAAGCTCGGGCCGGCCGGCGGTGACCAGGCTCTGGCGCACAAGGTTGCCCTTCTTGTAAGCTCGGAGCTCCTGGCGGGCGACTGAGACGTATATGGCCTTGTCGGGCATCCCCGCGACCATCGCCGCCTGCAAGCGGTTGGTGTCGGAGCGCAACCAACCGATGGCCCTTGCGAGGGCCGCCGGCGTGGTGGCGGCGTCGGCTTCGGCGCTGTGCTGGGTGGTCCGAGCGATCAGGCGATCGGCCCCCGCGATGTGATAGTGGCTGGCGGCGTTCGCGGTGCCGAGGCCGTCGTCGCGGAGGGTGTCAGCCCGCTGCTGCGCAGCCGCGACATCACTGGTCGCCAGCGGCAGCTCTTCGGCGGCGGGCTTGACCTGGGCCTGGTTGTCGGCCTGCTGCTGCGCCAGGCCGGCCTGGAGTGCGGCCACCAGGTCCTTGATCGTCGCCTCCATCTTGTTGAGGTCGGGAACGGTGGTCACGGTCTGGCTGTCGGAGCCGAGCTTGGCCGCACCGCTGGCCAGGGTGTCGACGTCCGCGGCGGTGCCGCCGGCCTGCCTCCATGCATCAGCACCCACGGCTGCTGCTGCTGCTGCGGCGGCGTTCTGCTGCTTCAGGTCGGCGACCAGGGTCTCGCGACTGGTGGTCAGGTGGCGGCTGAGATCGAGGTAGGACTGGCGCTGCTGACTCCAGAAGTCCATGCGCTGGAAGTCGAAGAGGAACAGACGCGCCGGGGGGCCTGGCTGTTCAAACGATCGAGCGACTGCTTGGCGCCGGCCAGTTGCGCCGCGCTCATGCCGGCCTTGACGTCGGCGTCGTAGGTGGCCATGGCGTCGTGGCGAGCGGCCGCCAGCGAACCCAGGCGATCCGCTTCGGTCTGGCCCTGGTACACGAAGCCGAAAGTCAGCCCTGCGACGATCATCGACACCAGTACCAGGCGCACGGCGATTCGGCCGTTGAGGAGCCGATGGCCATGCTCTTGGTGCAGGCGGGAAGTGGATTCAGGGATCGTCAGTGCTTGGCCCATGTTGTTTCAAGCGGCTTGCTCGATCCCAGGGTCGAGACGGCGAAATCCGTTGCTCATGCTACCATTCCGAGTTCGCCATGGCTGACACAACGGTGCTCGAAATCACCCCCCGGACGGAGCTGCGCAAGCAGAATCGTGGCCTGCGCGCTACCGGCGGCGTACCCGGCGTGGTCTACGGACATCGGGTCGACACGGTCTCTGTGACCCTGCCTCGGCGAGAGTTCGAGCGCGCCTTTCATAAGGTTGGGCGCACCCAGCTGCTCGACCTCAAGATCGACGGCGAGGGCAGCCCCCGCAGGGTCCTCGTCCGCGAGGTCCAGTACGATCCTCGAGGCAGCGGCGTTCTCCATGTCGACTTCTACCAGGTCAACCTGAAGGAGAAGATCACGGCCGATGTGCCGGTGGTCCTGGTGGGTGAGTCACCAGCGGTTCAGCGCCGCGATGGCGAGCTCCAGCAGAACGTGAACAGCCTTCGCGTCAGCTGTCTACCGGCTGACATCCCCGAGCACGTCGAGGTCGATATCAGCGGACTGGAGGCGGTCGACGACGCGATCCGCGTTGGCCTGCTGTACGTCCCCGCCGAAGTCGAGATCCTCAACGACCCTGAAGAACTGGTGGTCAAGATCGCTGTGATCCGCGAGATCGAGGAAGAGGAGCCCGTCGAGGTCGAGGGCGAGGAGGGCGAAGCCGCCGAGGGCGAGGCCGCCGAAGGGGCCGAGGGAGCCGCCCAAGGCGAGGGTGGCGGCGGGGGAGGTTCCTCAGACAGCTCGGGATCGGAGGAAGGCTGATCCTGGCTATTGGAGGCCTGCGGCTGCAGGCTTCCGGCGATCTCAACCGCGAGATCCTCAAGGCGCTCGGACTGAACTCGCCCGCCAGCAGCATCGACTGGCCCGCGCTGGGACTTACCGCCATCGAGGGCGTGCTGGTCCTTCTCCTGACCTTTGTGCTGGCGCGCCTGGCTCGCCGGATCAGCCGCCGCGCCAGCCGGGGGGCGCGCTGGGACGTGCAGCTGGTGTTGCTGGTGGGCCGGGTCGTCTACATCGGCGTGCTGGCACTGGGCTTCTTCACCTTCCTGGACGTCGTCGCGGCCCAATACGTCGCGCCCACCCTGGGCGCGGTCGGCCTTCTCGGTCTCGCCTTCGGGCTGGCCTTCCAGGACGTCCTCAAGAACTGGATCTCGGGGTTCTTCCTGCTGCTGGAGCGGCCCTTCCGGATCGGCGACAACATCCGCGTCGGGACCTGGGACGGCCGGGTCGAGACAGTCCGCCTGCGGGTGACCGAGCTGCGGGCCATCGACGGCGAGAAGATCCTGGTGCCGAACCAGCAGGTCTACACGTCGGCGATCGTGAATCGCACCAGCTACCCGGTGCGCCGCTTCGTGTCGACGGCCAAGATCCCTGATGGTGCCGACCTGCGCGGCATGCTGACGCGAGGCCTGGCCGAGATGAAGAAGGTGCGCGGCCTGGCTGCGGATCCCCTCCCCACGGTGGCCCTGGTGCCGCGGGCTGACATGGGCCCGGCGCTGGAGGCGAGGTACTGGGTGAACTACCGCCAGGCCGACGTCGACGCCGTCAAGGGCGAGGTCGATGCCCGCATCGCCCACGTGGCGTCGGGAAGGCTTCTCGACAGCGGCGCCGACCTCGCGGTGGCACGAGAGGTCGACCTGATCGGGAAGCCCGACGACGACAAGCTCCCCAAATGAAGCCGCCGCCGCGCAAGCAGGCGCCGGGTAAGCGCAATGCCCCCGCTGCTGGTCGGCAAGCTGCAGCCTCGGCCGTTCGGCGGCCGGTGCGCAGGGGGTCAACCAGGACGGGGTAGGTGATGGTCGGGGCGCCCGGATTTGAACCGGGGACCTCGTCGTCCCGAACGACGCGCGCTACCGAGCTGCGCTACGCCCCGACATCCGCCCACGGTCAAGCCGCTTGGGCAGGCGTCCATTCTACTAGCGAGGCCTGAGCTCACTGGCGTCCCCTGCCGGAATGGCTCAGAATGGCGCTGAAACCAAGGTCACACTTGCGCCACAGCTATTCCAGGCGGCGGAAGAGCGTGGATGATTAGGGGATGGCAATGTCGGAGCAACCGCAGCCAACAGCTAAGTACGGCCAGGACCCGTGCTCCGAGGTAACGTGTGACAGCCAGTACGGCGCCCCCTGCGAGTACGTCGATCGGCGGGCTAAGGAGTGCCCCACGGCGTGGTGCCCCAAGCACCAGTACGTGGTCGGCGAAGCCGTCTATTGCCGGCGGCACGCGGGTGTGATGGCTGCTCTCCTCACCCTTCCCGAAGAGGACCGCGGGTGCCCAGACCTCGATAACCGGGCGCCCTCTCTCCTGGAGCACGTCGCCCGGCGCCTGCACCAGGGCGCCGTGCAGATGCTGCAGGCCAGGGGTGCCGAATACCCCGGGTCGTCGATCGTGGTCGACGCCCTCCACATGACCATGGCCGGCACTCCCCGCGTCCGCGGGTGGGAGCATCGGTGGCGGCTGTCGGACCACACCGGCCCGCTGGCGACTGTCGGTATTCGCGTCGACGAGGACACCGACAGCCTGGTGCAGGTCAAGGTCGACGGCGGCGTGGTGCACACCGCCGAGCCGCCCTGGATCGCCGCGCGGACCACTAAGTCCGTCGAGGAGGATGCCGCTCGCCGCCAGGCCTACGAGCAGGAGTTGATCAATGCCATGTTCGAGAGCCTCCAGCGCCGGCGCGAGTTCCGCTATTAGCTCGCTGGCTACCGGTCAGGTAGCTCCTGTACTCGTTTTCCGGCTGCGCGTCGACCCGGACACTGGCACCGATCGGACCTTGGCTAGCTATCCTCCCGCTTTGGCCTCGTAGCTCAGGGGCTAGAGGCAATATCGTTTACTTAAGCTCAAAAGGGATGATATTGTGGCCTCGTGCCACGGGCTGGATGGGTCAAGCCGCAGACCAATCAGCGGGTATCGGACCACATCTCAATCGGGGTTCTGACCCGGGTGTTCCCCCCGGAGGTGGTGGACCGGGTTGTGGCCGAGGCAGGTCGGACCGAGGTGCGCCACCGGCTGCTGCCGGCTCGGGTAGTGGTGTACTACGTGCTGGCCTTGTCGCTGTTCAGCCAAGCGTCCTACGAAGAGGTTATGCGCAACCTGGTCGAGGGACTGTCGTGGGCCACGGGATGGGTGCAGGCCTGGAACGTGCCGACCAAGGCGGCGTTGTTCAAGGCCAGGTCACGGCTGGGTCCTGAGGTGCTGAAAGCCCTTTTCCATGCCGTCGCCGGGCCGCTGGCCACGCCGACCACAAGGGGTGCGTGGTATCGGGGATGGCGACTGATGAGCGTCGACGGCACTTGCGTGGATGTGGCCGATACCCCGGCCAACGAGGCGGCCTTCGGGCGGCCGGGATCGGGGCGGGGCGAGGGGAAAGGCGCCTTTCCGCAGGTGCGATTGGTGGGCTTGGCGGAGTGCGGCACGCACGCCCTGGTCGACGTGGCGGTGGGTGCTTGCACCATGGGCGAAGCTACTCTGGCGCGAGGTCTGCTTGGCTCGCTCGGCTCCGGGATGGTGGTCCTGGCCGACCGGAGCATCTTCAGTTTCGCCTTGTGGAATGAGGCTCGGGCAAGCGGAGCCGAGCTGTTGTGGCGCACCAGGTCGAACCACCTGCTGGCGGTCGAGCAGCGTCTTGGCGACGGTTCTTACCTGAGCCACATCAACGCCGTCGACGACCGCCGCCGCGAACATGGAGTTACGGTCCGGATCATCGAATACACCCTCGACGACCCCGGTCGACCCCAAGCCGATGCCCGCTACCGAT
>CABEAI010000153.1_pt1 | contig 15877 bp, 13 predicted proteins | sample 3132431 | NCBI WGS metagenome assembly CABEAI01 (sample SAMEA5534343, study PRJEB31848) | metagenome | biome: tundra; feature: field; material: soil | place: USA | collected 2013-05 | depth 0.45 m | reverse complement strand
CAGCTGGGGCTCTGCGCAGAGTTTGCCGTAGTAGGGCTGCGCCTGCGTGTAATCGGTGATGGCGACCAGCTTGCCGAGCTTGAGCCCGGTGGCCGAGGCCAGCGTCTCGGCCTTCTTCTGGGCATCCTGGTAGGCGCTCTTGATCAGGTCGGCGTCGGGCTGGGCGTTGGCGTCGGCGGTCTCCTTGAAGGCAACCCCCCAGGCGCTGAGGCCGTCGCCATTGGCGCCGACCTGGCCGAAGGGCGGTGTTCCGGGCTGAAACGGACCCGGGCCGGGGTAGGGCTGGAGGATGGCGGTGTTGCCGCTGCTTGGCGCGCCCAGGGCAACGCCAGGGGCGCCGTTGGCGGTGTCGACCGCGGGCAGATTGACGACCCGGCCCAGCGCCGGCGAGTTGCTCGCCGAATGGCTGTCGCGCCCCGCGTGGATGCCTTCGTACATGGCGGCGGCCACGGTGGCGAAGATGGCCAAAAGCACGATCACCATCGCGGTGACGACCAGGCTCCTCTTATTGAGCATCGTGTTGAGCGTCGTCATTGGGGGTACCTCCAGTTCAGTCCTGCCCCTGGGACGAACCGACGAGGTGAAAAGTTCCAATGAGCTACGTCGAGCTCCACTGCCACTCCAATTTCTCCTTCCTCGACGGCGCCGCCCACCCTGAGGAGCTGGCCCAGCTGGCGGCGGCGCGGGGGATGCGGGCGCTGGCGCTCACCGACCACAACGGGCTCTATGGCATGGTCCGGTTCGACAGCGTCGCCCGCAAGGTTGGGCTGCGCCCGCTGATCGGCTGCGAGCTGACGCTGGAGCCGCTGCCGGGCGTCGAGACCCCTGACCCGGAGCTGCTTGTCGATCGTCGCGATACGGTGCCGGTGCGCCAGCGCGAGCAGGGCCGCCACCATCTCACCCTGCTGGTCGCCGACGGCGACGGCTTCCGCAACCTCAGCCGGATGCTCAGCCTGGCCAACCTGGCGGCGCCGCGAAAGGGCCGGGGGGCGGCGAGCTGGGAGCTGCTCGCTGAACACGCCCAGGGTCTCATTGCCCTGTCCGGCTGCAAGCGCTTCGGGCTGATTCCGCGGCTGCTCCGGGCCGGCGCCCGCGGGCAGGCGTCGGAGGTGGCGTCGAGGCTGCGCGAGATCTTCGGCGCGGATGACTTCCTGCTCGAGCTGCAGAGCCACCTCCTCCCCGACGACCCCTGGCTCGGCGCCGAGCTGGCCGACCTCGGCCGGGAGCTGGGCATCGCCTGCGTCAGCACCAACGACGTCCACATGCTGGTCCCCGCCGACAAGCCCCTGCAGGACGTGCTGGTCTCGATCCGCGAGCGGGGCAGCCTCGACGAGGCCGCCGCCCAGGGCTACCTGGCCCCCAACGCCGAGCGCTTTCTCAAGACCCGAGAGGAGATGGAGCAGGCGCTGCTCGGCCCCGGCGGCCAGCGCACCCCGATCGCGCTCGAGCCCTGGCTCCGCCGCGCCTACCTGGAGTCACTCGACAAGACAGTTGAGGTCGCCGAGCGCTGCGCCTTCGAGCTCGACTTCCGCAGCAAGCGCTTCCCGGGCTTCCCCGTGCCCGCCGGCGAGACGCCTTTCAGCTACCTCTATCAGCTCTGCCAGGAGGGAGTGAAGCAGCGCTACAAGCCGATGACCTCAGCGGTGGCGCGTCGGCTGCAGACCGAGTTGGAGGTGATCGAGAAGACGGGGCTGGCGGAGTTCTTCCTCATCAACTGGGACCTGATGCGTTTCGCCAAAGACAGCGGTATCCCGGGGCAGGGGAGGGGGTCGGCGGCGGATTCCATCGTCGCCTACCTGCTGGGCATCACTCGCGTCGACCCAGTGGAGCACAAGCTGCTCTTCGAACGCTTCCTCCACGAGGAGCAGAAGACCACCCCTGACATTGACATCGATTTCGCCTCCAGCCGCCGCGAGGAAGTGATCCAGTACGTCTACGAGAAGTACGGGGCAGAGCGCACCGGCATGGTCGCCAACGTCGTCACCCTTCGGCCCCGGCTGGCGATCCGGGAAGTCGGCAAGGCGCTGGGTTTCTCGCCCGCGACCATCGACCGCCTGGCCAAGTCGGCCGACTCCTGGTACCCGCAGGAGGCGCTCGAAGCAGCCCAGGCGGCCCAGGCGGCGAGGCCGCACAGCGGTCACGCCTGACCGCCACTAACCTCAGCATCATGAGAACCGCCGCCGATCGGCGTCGGCTGCTGGCTGAGATCCCTGGCGGCTTCGGCGACATCGGACTGTTGGCGCCAATGGCGGTGGCACTGATCACACTCAACCACCTCAACGCCACCGTCGTCCTGGCCGGCGCCGGGATTTTCTACATCACCACCGCGCTGATCTTCCGCCTGCCGGTGCCGGTGCAGCCACTCAAGGCTGTGAGCGCCATCGCCATCGCCAGCGGCCTGGGCCCGCCGGGGATCGCGGCCGCGGGGTTGATGATCGGCGTCATCTTCGTGGCCCTGTCGGTCACCAACCTGACCTCTGTTTTGCGCCGCATCTTCGTGGCCCCGGTGGTGCGCGGCATCCAGCTCAGCATCGGTTTGCTGCTGGCGCAGGCGGCGCTCGGCCTGGAGGTCGAGCCCAAGCGCGGAATAGATGTCGACGGCAGCTTGATCTGCGGCCTCCTCGAGCTGAGCGATGCCGAACGAGCCCAGACCGCGGCGGCGAGTGGGCGCAACCTGGCAGCGACCCTGTCTGCCTCGCGTGCTTAGCCGGGCTTTCGATCCGCTTCGGGCCCTCGGCACCCTGACGGAGAGCGGCGTCCGCTTTGTGGTCATCGGCGGGTATGCCGCGGCGCTCTGGGGCTCGCCCAGCGTCACTGTCGATACTGAGATCTGCTACGCGCGGGATCCGCGCAACCTGGATGTGTTGGCGGCGGCGTTGCGACAGCTGAATGCTCGGCTTCGCGGTCCCGATGCGGAGGTGCCCTTCATTCTCGATGCCAAGACGCTGGCCATGGGCGACCATTTCACCTTCGATACCGATGCCGGTCCTCTCGATTGCCCGGGGACTGCCCGCGGGCTCGGGCGGTTATGAGGCGCTTGAGCGGGCCGCCGGGGTCAAGAACCTGGGAGGTGGCCTGGAGGTGAAGGTCGCCGCACTCGAGGACATCATGCTGATGAAGAAGGCCGCCGGCCGCCCCAAGGACCTGATCGAGCTGGAGATCCTGGGCAAGCTGCGCGAGGAGATCGAGGCGCGGGAGCGCGGCCGCCCGACCTGAGGCGCAACGCTAGCGAACGAATGTTCGCTAGAATTGGGGCATGGGCGTCCCCGGCAAGCCCTTCCATGAAAAGCCCCCCCCGCTCGGCCAGTTGGCGGAGGCCGAGGCTGCGTCCGTGCCGGCGCGTCCGCCCGGAGCCACCCGGATCAAGCCCGGTTCTGAAGCCGGCAACCCGGGGGCGTCGCCTTCGCTTGTCGATGCCGCTTTCACCGGCGACGCCACGCCGGAAGACGCGCTGGAGGCATCTCCGCAGTGGCGCCAGTTCTTCGACATCTGCCGTCGCATCCAGGGCTTTCCCCGCCATCTCTCGATCCACGTCGGCGGGATGCTGGTCACCGGCCAGCCGCTGATCGAGATGCTCCCGGTGGAGCGTGCCACTATGCCCGGCCGCGTCGTGGTGCAGTTCAACAAGGACGACGTCGAGGACCTCGGCCTGATCAAGATGGACATGCTCGGGCTGCGCACGCTGTCGGTGGTGGAGGAGTGCCTGGAGCTGGCCGAGGCGCAGACCGGCGAGCGCCCCGACCTCGACGCCCTCGACCTCAAGGACCCCGAGGTCTATCGCATCGCATCCGAGGCCGACACCGTGGGCGTTTTCCAGATCGAGTCGCGGGCGCAGATGGCGACCCTGCCGCGGACCCGGCCCGACAAGTTCAGCGACCTGGTGGTGGAGGTGGCGATCATCCGCCCCGGCCCCATCCAGGGCAACGCCGTCAACCCTTACATCCGCCGCCGCCAGGGTCGCGAGCCGGTCAGCTACCCCCACCCCAAGCTGGAGCCGATCCTGGAAGACACGCTGGGCGTGATCCTCTTCCAGGAGCAGATCCTGCAGATCGCCATGGACCTCGGCGGCTACACCCCCGCCCAGGCCGACGGCTTCCGCCGGGCCATGGACCGCAACCGCAGCAGCGCCGCGATGGAGGCGCTCCGCGACGACTTCCTGCGCGCCTGTGCGGAAACCTCTGGCGTCGACGACAAGCTCGGCAACGAGATCTTCCACGCCATCTCCGGCTTCGCCCAGTTCGGCTTCTGCCGCTGCCTGGCGGGGTCGACGCGGATCGAGGACCCCATCACCGGCCGCACCGCCACGCTCTCCGAGTTGGCCGACATCTCCGAGTTCTACAACTGGCGTGGCAGCACGCTGCTGGCGCCGCCCGTGACATCGGTGATGGCGTGCGGGGTCGATCGCAAGCTGCGCCCCGCTGGCATCGCCGCCATCTATCGCAATGGGGTCCAGCCCACCTATCGCGTCACCAGCAACAGCGGCCGCGCCATCGTTGCCACCGGCAACCACCCCTTCCTGACGCCGCAGGGCTACCGCCAGATCGACGACCTCGGGCCCGGCTGCGAGGTGGCGATGCAGTGGACCGGCGAAGACATCTTCTGGGATCGCATCGCCGCCATCGAGGACGCGGGCGAGCAGGAGACCGTCGACCTCACCGTCGATCCGCACCACAACTTTGTCGCCGAGGGATTTGTCGTCCACAACTCCCATGCCGCTGCCTTCGCCCGCACCACCTACGAGACCATCTGGCTGCGGAGCCGCTTCCCCGCGGCCTACTACTGCGCCCTGATGAACAACCAGCCGATGGGCTTCTACGCGCCCTCGGTGCTGGGCGAAGACGCCAAGCGGCACGGGATTGAGGTGCTGCCGGTCGACATCAATTTGAGTCGCGAGCGCTGCCTGCCCGCTGGCAAAGACGCAATGCGGCTGGGCTTCAACTACGTGCACTCCATCGGACAGGGGCAACTTGAACGGCTACGGCGCGAGCGCCAGAAGGGCGAATTCCGCGACCTCCAGGATTTCTGTGACCGCGTCTGCACTCCCACCACCGATACGGCGCCGGTTAGCGAGCGCGAGGGCACCTCGTCGGCTCCCGACGGCCGCGCCGGGCACTTCGGCACCAGCCTCAACCCAGCGGTGCCCGCGCCGCTCAGCCGGGAGGCGGTCGAGAACCTCGTCATGGTGGGCGCCTTCGATTTCCTCGGTCGCCCCCGCCGCCGCATCCTCTGGGACGTGCGCGAGGCCTACGAGTCAGCCGGGCAGGACCAGCTCGTCGAGCCCACCGCCGAGGAGCTGCCGCTGCCGGAGATGACCGAGATCGAGGTCACATCGATCGACTACCAGCTGCTGCAGGTGACGACGGGACGGCACCTGGTCTCGTACTACCGCGACGAGTTGATCGCCGACGGCGTCACCGACAGCCGCGGTCTAAAGACAGCTCCTCACAACAGCCATGTCCGGGTGGCGGGGCTGGTGATCACGCGCCAGGCGCCGGGCACCGCCAAGCGCTTCCGCTTCTTCACCCTCGAGGACGAGTGGGGTCACATCAACCTCATCCTTCATCCCGACTTCTTTTCGCAGCACCGCGCCACCTGCAACCGCGACCAGATGCTGCTCTTCGACGGCATCGTCCAGAACGTCGACAACGTGATATCTGTGAAAGCCACCGACGTGCGGGCGCTGCACCGGCCGGCGGTCGCGCCCAGCTCGCACGACTTTCGCTAGGGGTTATTGAACTCTCCTGACACCCCACCAATGGGAGGGGTGAAGCCGCAGAAGAAGACCCATCCGCCGATGTAGAGAACAACCTTGAAGGCGTAGAGGAGATAGGCACCGATCGGCGAGCCGTAGCCCTGCATCGCCCACGCCGTGCACACCATCTGGGCCTTCTCAGGCCAGGGTTTCTTCTCTCACTCCAAAGGGTCGTACGGGGGCGCGACCGGCGACATCAACGACATCACTTCCCTCCTAAGCTGCGACTGTCCCGGCTGCCATTCCACCACAATCGGTGGCACTGCGTGGCGGCTCGGTTGGGGACGCTGGCCGCGAGCGCTCTGAGGTTCTAGAGCTCGACTCCGATGACGTTGAGCCGCCGCTGGAGGGCACTCATGCCGTGCTCCAGCAGGGCCCCCGGTTTGACGCCGAGGATCTCCTCCGCGCCGGCGGGCGAAAGTGAGGCATCGACCGCGGGAAGCAGCCCTTGAATCCGCTTACGGACGACCGCGGCCATCTCCGGCTGCTCCGAGACCGCACGCCCAAGGAACTGCGTCGCATACGCTATGTGCCGTCCCTCGTCCGCCGCGATGAGCCCGTATCCCTTTGCGAATCCCGGTAGGATGGCCCGCGCCCGGAGCAATCCGAGCAGGAAGTGGGAGGTCGTGACTCCGAGCGTCCCCTCGAGAATCATGTGGTAGGTGGTCGCGAAATCGACCTTGGCCTCCCGGTTTCGAGGCTCGCGGACCAGTCGATCGTGGGCGCTGACCAGGGCGCCATCAAAGATCTCACGGAAGGGGGCCTCGAGAAACTCGCGTGCCCTGGCAACGTGGCTGCCGATGGTGCCGGGATCCGCGATCACCTCGCTCTGGAAGCGCGCGTAGAACTGCATGTGGTGGACCTCATCGACGAGCTGGCTGGAGAGGAAGCTGCCTTCCTCCTCGCCGTCCTGGGCCAGGACCAGCCCGCAGAACTGAGTCGAGATCCGTTCCTCGGCAACCATCAGCGAGGCCAGGGCGAAGAGCAGAAGGGTGCGCTGGGGCTCGGCGACGGACGCCCAATCCCGCATGTCCTGGCTGAGGTCGATATCGTGCGCAGACCAGTGGGCGTGCTCCCAGTCCACGTACATCTGCTGCGGCGACCGTAGGGTGGCTTGCGGGGATATCTCAGGCGGGATCGAGGCCGGAGGCGGCCTCGCGAGGCAGGTCGGCAGTCTCGAACGCTCGGAGGACGTGCACGTCGATCTGCGAAGCCCCCCGGATGATGTCGCGCTTGATCGAGCTCCCAAGCGGACCGGCCTTCTCCTTGTGGTCGCCACGCGCGAGCACAATCTCGGTGACGTGAGTTCTCTTGGCATAGTCCAACAGGACCTGACCGGGCTTGCTGCTCTTGAGCACCACGAACTGCCCGCCCAGCTTCATCGTCAGCTCCTGGTAGAGCGCGGTGGCGTTGGGGGCCTTGGGGTCCTTGCCCTCGCTGGAGTCAACGCTGACAACCACCAGCTTGCCCTCGGAACGGCGGGCGCTGGCAGCGGCGCGTTCGATCAGCGGCTCCAGCCCGGGTTGCGGGGCCACCGCAGCCATCACTCGCGTCATCGATTCCCACGGTGAGGTGATACCTCGAGCCTCCATGTAGGCCAGCAGCCGGTCGTCGGTATGGGTCGCGACCAGTCGGAGGGCGATCTCTCGCAGCCGCCCCAGCACATCAAGGGTGAAGATGCTCCGGAGCTCTTCGCGTCGCTCCGGGCTGACGGGCACGTCGTGGCTCTCGAGCCGTTCCAGCAGGACCGCCGGTGGGACGTCGACCAACTCCAGCTCGGTGGCCTGTCGCAGGACCCGGTCTGGAACGTTGCCCTCCGTGGGGATCCCGGTGGCGGCGCCGACCACGCCCGCAACGCTGGCAACGTCGCGGACGTGCACGGTGGCGACAACCTTGAAGCCGGCGCTGCGCAGCGCCTCGACCTCCTCGTATCGGAATTGGTACTTGGCGTCCGGCGCGCGGTTCTCGTAGCCGAGGTCGTCGACACAGACGACCTGCGCTCCCGAGGCCATGACAGCGTCGAGGTCCATGTCGCTCGAACCTCCGGGCCGGCTCGGCGCGACGCGAGGCGGGATCACCGTCAGGCCCTCCAGCGCCTCTTCGTTGGCGGGCAGGCCGTAGGTGGCGGCGGCGCCGACCACGACTTTGGTCCCTCGAGCGGCACGGCGCTGCCCCTCGCGCAGCATTGTCGACGTGGTGCCGGTGCCGGGCGCGCAGCCCACGTAGATCCGTAGGTAGCCGCGCTCGCCACCCTCGGTGCCGATGGGGTCGGCGGCGGTGTCCTCAGTAGTGGACTCGACCGTCGCCTTGGGGTCGATGTCCGCGACATCGATGGGATCGAACCTGGCGATGATGTGCATGTCGACATCGGTGAGCTCGTCGAGGAGGCGATCGACCAGGCTACCGCGATGGCGCTCTATGAACTTTCCACCGGGGGCTCCGATGAGGAGCTCGGAAACATCGTGCCGGCGCACCGCTTCGACGATCGCCTCCGCGGGGTCGGTGCCGGTCAGGACCTCGAAGCGGGCCTCCAGCGCTTCGGCCAGGGTCAGGCATGGCTCCAACTCGTCGGCCAGGGGCTCGCCCGGATGGAGCACCGTGACGATCGTGCAATCGCCGCGGTAGCGCTTGCTCATCCGGACGGCGCGCCGGATCAGGGCCTGGCTTTGCAGTGGCTCCCGGACGGCGGCGAGCACGTTCTCGCGCGCCACCAGCTTCTGGTCATCGGCGATCCGATCGGCCTCGGTGTTGGCCAGCCAGTTGAGCGCCAGCTCGCGCAGCGCTGCCAGGTTGCCCGGCCGGAAGAAGCCACCGAGGGCGCGCTCGATGTTCCTGTCGGGGTAGATGTTGCCGTGCTGCATCCGCTTGCGCAGGGCCTCGGGGGAGATGTCGACCAGCTGCACCTCGTCGGCGTCCTCGAGCAGGTGATCGGGGATGGTCTCGCGGATCTTCAGCCCGGCGATCTGCTCGGCCACGTCCTTGAGGCTCTCGAGGTGCTGGATGTTCATCGTCGTGATCACGTCGATGCCGGCGCTGCGGATGTCCTCGATGTCCTCCCAGCGCTTCTCGTGCGTCACACCCGGCGCGTTGGTGTGGTAGATCTCGTCGATCAGGACGACCTCCGGGCGGCGCGCGATGATCGCCTCCAGGTCCATCTCCTCGAGGTCCACGTTCTTGTAGTGGACAACCCGTCGCGGCACGACCTCGAGGCCTTTGAGCAGCGCCTCGGTCCGGGGCCGGCCGTAGGTCTCCACCAGTCCCACGACCACGTCCCTGCCAGCCTCGTTGAGGCGATGTCCCTCCTCGAGCATGGCGAACGTCTTGCCGGCGCCTGGAGCCGCCGCCACCAGCACGGTGAGCCGTCCGCGCCGAGTCTGCGTCGCCACCGCATCGCCGGTCCCCGGCGTGCTGATCTCGGTCATGGTCGGCCCGCCCCTACTTTGTCCACGCCTCCCTTCTCATCGATGCCTTCGGCGAGATGGTAGGGCACGTTGACGACCACGGTTCCCGGTCGGAAGAGCAGGGCAGCTTTCACACGCAACGCGGTCTGGTTGTGCAGGAACTGGTGCCACCAGTGCCCGTAGACCATCTCCGGAAGGATAACCATCAGGGTTCCGCCGGCGTTCTGCGCTTCGACGGCGTCGAGGTACGTCAGGAGCGGGCGGATCATCGACCGGTACGGTGACTCGATGATCTCCAAGGGGACGTGGTTGCCCCAGACCTCCCATTTGTGCTTGATCTCGTTGATCTTCTCGGGGTCGTCGGAGATGAAGACCGCGACCACGTGGTCTGCGATTCGGCGAGCCAGTGCCAGCGTCTGCAGCTGGACGTCATCGAGGTCGCCAATTGGGACCACCGCCACGGGGTGCACGTCTCCGGGCGTGATCGGAGTCTCCGTCTCGATGCGGCCCTTGGCGGTGTTGTAGTGGCGGTGGATGGCGAGTGCGGTCAGAACGATCAGCGGGATCAGCACCACCACGATCCAGGCCCCGGCGAGGAACTTGGTCGAGATCGCGATCACCAGGACCAGGCTGGTGGCGATGGCGCCGGCCAGGTTCATAGCCAGCTTGCCCTGCCAACCCTTGGCGTCGGGGCCGCCCTCGCGGCTGATCCGCCGCCACCTCACCACCATCCCCAGCTGGCTCAGGGTGAAGCTGAGGAAGACCCCGATCGTGTAGAGCGGGATCAGCGCGTCGGTGCTGCCGCCGAAGATCGCGTACAGCAGGCCGGCCAGCACACCCAGGGTGATGATGCCGTTGGAGAACGCCAGCCGGTCGCCGAGGCTGGTGAACTGGGAGGGCGCGAATTTGTCGCGCGCCATGAAATAGAGAAGCCGGGGGAAATCGCTGAACGAGGTGTTGGCCGCCAGCGCCAGGATCAGGGCCGTGGTGGCCTGCACATATAGGTAGGCGGGGCTGTTGCCGAAGACGACGTGCGCCAGCTTGGAGAGGATCGTCTGGTACGGCTGGTCCTTGTTGTAGTTGTGGGGGTCTTCCATCGGCCCCGTCAGGCCGCCGGTACCGGGAATGAAGTTGGGCTGCAGCTGGAACTGGTGGGCCAGGAAGGTGATCCCAGCGAACGTGACGGCGAGGATCCCAATCATGAACAGCAGGGTGGTTCGGGCGTTGCGCCACTCTGGCGGCTTGAACGCCGGGACGCCGTCGGAGATGGCTTCCACACCGGTGAGAGCGGTGCAGCCCGAGGCGAAGGCGCGCGCGATCAGGAAGGCGCCGCCGATGCCGGCGATCCCGTAGCCCGGGATCGGCAGCGGACCGACGTAGTTGCTGTGGCGCAGCAATTCTGGGACGGCGGGGCCCTGGGTGATGAGGTGAACGATGCCGAAGACGATCAGCGCCCCCATCGCCGCGATGAACAGGTACGTCGGTGCCGCGAACAGGTTGCCCGCCTCGCGGATGCCGCGCAGGTTGCCGAGCACCAGCACCGCGATCACCAGCAGACCCAGCGGCACCGTGAGAGGAGCCAGGGCAGGGAAGGCCGACACCACCGAGGCAACTCCCACCGACGCCGACACGGCGACGGTGAGGATGTAGTCGGTCATCAGCGACGCGCCCGCCACCAGCCCTGGCACGTGGCCGAGGTTGTCGCTGGCGACGATGTAGGAACCGCCTCCCTTGGGATACGCGTGGATGGTCTGGCGATAGGAGAGCCCCACCAGCAGCAGCAGGATCACGATGGCGACGGCGATCCCGGGCGAGTCCTGCAGTGCGGCCGGTCCGGCGATAAGCAGCACGGCGAGGCTCTGCTCGGTGGCGTAGGCCACCGACGAGAGCGCGTCCGAGGACAGCACCGCCAGAGCCTTGACTTTGGTCAGGCGTTCGTGAGACATGCGCGCCGACGCCAGCGGCGCGCCTAGAAGCGCACTTCGAACATCCGCCACGACGCGGCCAAGGCCTTCCTTCGGCCGCTCCGCACGGACGGTGGCGCGCAGGTAGCCCTGCTTGCGACGCTCCAGGCCGGCGGCCTCGCTGCGCGCGACTCGGACCACCCCGGTGCCGCCGCCGGTGTCCTCGTCCTCTTCGTACAGCTCGACGTCCGGGTCGACCCGGTGCCAGCGGCTGTCGGCTTCCTCCGGGGTCTGGTGCGACCAGACCTCGCCGGCGTGCCGAAGAAAATCGTCCCCCTCGGCGGGGGTCCCAGTCTGAGGCGACTGCTGGCTCACGTCATTTCCCCTCGCAGGTGCTCGGAGTTCGCCCCAGCCTCGGTCGCCATGCACCGACGATCTTAGGGGCGACGGGTCGCGGAATCAGCCCGGCTTGGCGGCCTCGGAGTCGGGAACCAGGAACGGCTGCACCGGCGGCACGATCTCGCGGGAGGTCGAGCGCAGAGTGCGAAGCAGGGTGGAGAGTTCCTCGGCCGTGAATGGCTCCCCCAGGCGATGAATCACCACCAGCCCCACGTAGCGTCGGCCTTCCAATATGGGGACGCCCATCCACGCCGACAGACCGACGTTGCGCCGTGGCTGGGCTACGTGCGAGGGCGCCTCCGCGATCAGGATCGGGCGCCGCCGGTCGGCTGCCTTGAGCAGTTCCTCTGGTGGCGTGTCGAACTGGCTGAAGGCGGCCGCCAGCACCTCTTCATCGGCGTCGTGCGGCAGCATCCGGGCCTCACCTTTGACCACCAGGGCGGCGCGCAGGAGGATCGCCTGCTCCACCGTACCGGTGCCCAGCGTCCCGGGCAGCCGCGGAGATTTACGCAGCAGGCGGCGGTGAACCAGGTAATTGAACGCCATCGCCACCACCACGCCGCCGAGCCCGGCGGTGACCACGCTGTTGGTTCGGAGCAGCACGATGAACACGATCAGGTTGAGGCACCCACCGATCATGGCTACCGGGAGGTAGACCGGGCGGCTGCGCCCCGGAGTGAAGGGATTGGCAACGTCGGCGAAGGTGAAGATCTGGTTGAGCCGCCAGTTGAAGGCCAGACTCACCGTGAAGGCCAGAGCCCAGGACTGGAACGGGCCTAGGCCGATGGCTTGTCCCAGAAGCAGGAGGCCGAGGAAGAGCGCCAGGCCGGTGACGCCCACGAGGGTGTACTTCCAAAGCCGTGCCGAGCCGCGGACGTGGACGATCAGCGACCAGAGGTGACGGACGAAGGCCACGCCCTGGGCGACAGAAGCGTTGCTTTGTCCCGCATGCCTCTTGTCGAAGGCCAGCGGTACGTCCTCGACCCGGGCCGAGGACGCGCAGACCAGGATCTCCAGGAGGATCTTGAATCCGATCGGCCTGAACTCCAGGCCCTCGATGGCGGATCGGCGGCAGACGAAGTACCCGGACAGCGGATCCGAGGTCTTGCGGGCTTCGCGGAAGAGGCCCTGGACCAGCCGTCTGCTGGTCGCTGCCGCAATTCTCCGGGCCGGCCCACTCAGCCCCCGGGGGCTGCCGCCGTGGGCGTATCGCGACGCGATCACGATGTCGAGGTCGTCCTTGTCCAGCAGTGGCAACATCTGACGGAGGAGCTCAGGGGGGTGCTGGAGGTCGCCGTCCATCACCGCCAGCACCTCGGCTCGAGCTGCCTTCATGCCCTCGGCGGCGGCCGACCCCAGGCCCGTGCGCCGGTCCTGGGGACGGTGAATGACGGTGAGCATGGTGCCCTTGGGCGCCTTGGCGGCCAGCCTGGAGAGGACTTCGGGGGTGTCGTCGTCGCTGTCGTCGACGAACACGATCTCAGCCGAGAAGTCCTTCAGGACCTCTCGCAGCCGCGCCACCAGCGCTTCCACGTTGGCAGACTCATTTCGTGTCGGCACCACGACGGAGAGCAGGGGCGGCTGCTGTGATCTTGCCGGGCTCACGATCAGTAGCTTAAGGCGCGCGGCGCCGGAAATTGGGGGTGGGCGTCGGCCAGCGGGGTGCCAACGCCCACCCTTGCGCCTACTATATCGTCCCGGTTCCTGTTTTCGTCTTTTTCTCAGAAGCGGGTGGCCCGTAGTCTTAGGCGTGCTTCGCCGCGGCCTGACCTGCCTCCTGACGGCCCTCCCGACAATCGTTCTACTGGCCGCCTGCGGCCCGTTCGGCAGCACCCAGGGCGGGGGGACAATCGTGGTTCCGCTGCCCGCAACCCCCCAGCCTGAGCCTTCTGGAATCGCGCAGCGCCAGCCCAACCTCAAGCACATCCACGCCATCGCCACTCGCGATGGGGGCCACCATCTCTTGCTCGGCACCCACACCGGCATCGCCACCGCGACCCCGGGCGGCTCGCCGCAACCGATCGCCACCGGGCCCAAGGGCGACGTCCTGCAGCTAGTCTACGGCGGCGGCTCCACCTTCTTCGCCGCCGGCCACGCCATCGGCGTCTGGATCAGCAACGATGACGGCGTTAACTGGGGCATGGCGTCGCCGGATGTCGCCGGCTTCGACGTCCATGGCCTGGCGGTCGATCCGCGCAACCACACTGACGTCTATGCCTACGCGGTCGGCAAGGGGGTGCTGGTCTCGAGCGATGCCGGGCTCCACTGGACCCACCGCGCCGGCTTCGCGGACAACAACTACCTGACCGGTCTCACCGTCACCGGCGACGGCACTCTCCTTGCCGGCAGCCCCGAACTGGGCATCCTCGCCAGCACCGACCGCGGCGCCAACTTCGTGCCGGTTCGGAACGCCACCGGCCAGGTCTACAGCCTCGCTTCGGCGTCGACCAACGGCGACGTCGTCATCGTGGCGGCCCAGACGGGGCTCTTTCTGACCCCGGACGGGGGCAAGAACTGGTCGGTGGGCGACCCCAACGTCGCCATCACAGGCGTCGCCGTTGACCCCGCCAATAGCTCCCACCTCTATGCCGGGACGGCTGACGGCACGCTGTCAACCTCGACTGACGGCGGCACCACGTGGGTGAATTACTGAAGACGCTGCACCTGGTGCGAAAACCTGTTGATGAGTTGGCATGGGAGGCGATCCAGGTCAGCGCCAAACACGGCGAGATCCGGGTCGTGCTGATGCAGGACGCCGCCGGAGGGGAACCGCCACCGGGGATCACAGCCGTGAGCAGCCCGCCGGTCGAATACGATGAAATCGTGGCGATGATGGAATGGGCGGACAAGGTGGTGGTCTGGTGAGAGCCGACCTGGCCGCCAACCTGGAGGTCATGGCGGGCGAGATCCGCAGGCTGGACGGCGTCCTGGTGGCCTACTCCGGCGGCGTCGACAGCAGCCTCGTGCTGGAGGTCGGCTCGCGAGCGCTGGGTGACGGTTGCCTGGGGGTCATCGCCAGCTCACCCAGCCTGCCCCGTGCCGAGCTCGAGCAGGCCCTTGAGATCGCAAAAGACCGGGGCTGGCGGGTCCGAGTCCTGGAGACTGCGGAAGTCGAGCGCGCCGATTACGCCGCCAACAGCCCTGATCGCTGCTATTTCTGCAAGAGCGAGCTGTACAGGCGCCTCGCCGAGGTCGCCGATGAGACGGGGTCCCGGGCGATCCTTGACGGCTTCAACCGCGACGATCGCGCCGACTGGCGTCCCGGGCGGCGCGCCGCCGCCGAGCACACCGTCATCAGTCCCCTGGACATCGCCGGCCTCACCAAGGACGATGTCCGGGAGGCCGCCCGCGAGCTCGGGCTGCCCAACTGGGACAAGCCCGCCGCGGCCTGTCTGTCGTCGCGCATCCCTTACGGCATCCCGGTCACCGTCGCCACTCTGAGTCGGGTCGAGTCCGCCGAGCGCGTCCTTCGCGAAGAGGGCTTCCGACAGCTCCGAGTGCGTGACGCTCACGCGGCCGCGACCCTCGAGGTCGAGTCCGACCAGCTGCCCCGTCTGCGCCAGCCCGAGCGCCTGGCGCGGATCGAGCGGAAGCTGCGCGAGCTCGGCTACACCAGCGTGGCTGTGGATGAGAGCGGCTATCGGCGCGGCAGTCTCAACCACGCCCTCAAAGGCTGAGCATCCGTGTCGCTGACCGACGCCCAGGTCGAACGCTATAGCCGGCAGCTGATCCTTGACGGGGTGGGGGAGGCCGGCCAGGCCCGCCTCGGTGCGGCCCGCGTGCTCGTGGTTGGGGCCGGTGCCCTGGGCTCGCCGGTTGTGCAGTACCTGGCTGGAGCCGGCGTCGGACACCTCACCATCATCGACGGGGAGGCTGTTGAGCTCTCCAATCTCTCCCGCCAGCCGTTGCATGGCGAGGCCGACCTGGGCGCCTCCAAGGCCGAGTCGGCGGCGGCCGCCGCCGCTTCGCTCAACTCCGAGATCGAGATCGTGGCCGAGTCGCGCCGGCTCGAGCTGGGTGAAGCCGCCGGGGTGGTTGGCTCATTCGATGTCGTCTGCGACGCCACCGACGACTTCGCCATCAAGTTCGCCCTCAACGACGCCTGCGTCGGCGCCGGGATGGCGCTGGTCCACGCCGCCATCCTGCAGTACGGCGGCCAGGTCACGACCGTCGTTCCCGGCGGGCCCTGCTACCGCTGCCTGTTCGGCGCCGCGCCCGACCCCGAGGCGGTTCCGACATGCGCCCAGGCCGGCATCCTCGGCCCGGTGGCCGCAGTGGTTGGCGGTCTTCAGGCGACCGAGGCCCTCAAGCTCATTCTCGGAGTCGGCGAGCCGCTCAGCGGCCGCCTCCTGGTCTACGATGGCCTGCGGCCACGTGCTCGTACTGTCGAATTCGGGCGCGACCCCCGCTGCGCCGCGCCC
>CABEAI010000151.1_pt1 | contig 16060 bp, 14 predicted proteins | sample 3132431 | NCBI WGS metagenome assembly CABEAI01 (sample SAMEA5534343, study PRJEB31848) | metagenome | biome: tundra; feature: field; material: soil | place: USA | collected 2013-05 | depth 0.45 m | reverse complement strand
GCCCCAGCTGCCCCGCCCGCCAATCGGGCTGCACAGGCTGGCTGAGCTCGGCTGGCCTTTCCTTTGGGCCGACCTCCTCACCCTGGAGGACTTCGACGGCCCGCTCCGCCAGTGCCTGGACCTGGGTCTTCTCGACCAGCATCGTCAGAGCGCGATAGCCGTCGCGCGCCTCGATGTAGAAGGCGCGATGTCCCGGCTCCCCGATCGCGCCGACGGCCAGCGTCTCGACCGGGTCGAACTCGACGTCCTGTCCCATTGCAGGCTAAATCTAGACGACTCGGCGCCGCCGGCGCGGCGGCACCAGGTCCTGGAGACCGCCGGTGTCATTGAGGTGCACCAGCGCGGGAGCTGGCCCGCCCAGGAGGATCGTGGTCACGGAGACGGGGCTGATCACCAGGCGCTGAAAGAGGTCGAGGTGGATCCCAACCAGGTGGGCAACGGCGAACTTGATCATGTCGCTGTGAGAGAACACCGCAACGCAGTTCTTGGGATGGCCGTTGGCGATGGTCTCGAGGCTGCCGACGATCCGCGACTGCGCTTCCCGGACTGCCTCGCCCTCGGGGAAGCGCGCGTCCGCCGGTCGCGTCTGGACGCGCTTCCAGAGGTCGGTCTTGCGCAAATGCTTGAACTCCTGGCCTGACCACTCGCCGTAGTCAACCTCGGAAAGGCCGCCATCCTGGTGCACCGACAATCCGCGGTCGGCTGCCAGCGGCGCGGCTGTCTCAAGCGCTCGGTCGAGCGGGCTGGAGTAGACATCCGCGATCGGAACGCCACGGAGGCGATCGACCAGTCCCAGCGCCTGGTCGCGGCCCAGCTGGCTGAGGTGGACGCCGGTGGTGCGCCCGATGAGCTGCTTGTTGGTGAGGTCGGTCATGGCATGCCGAATGAGGAGCAAAAGCACAGCGCAAGGCTACCGCCCTGCCGCCGCCATTGTTGCCGGCTTGCGACTGGATCTTTCATCACGGGTGCGCCCGCCGGGTACACCTTTGGGAAGAAGCCCGGCCCGGCCGTGGTTGAACCGAATGTGTCCCCGATCCGTATGTGGTTAGAGGACTGAACAAGAGATGGAAGAGGCGATCAACGAATTCAAGGACCAGCATGCCCTGCTCCTCACTGAGATCCGGCGCCTGAGCGAGGAAGAGGCGGATGATGCCAAGAGCGCACGGACGCGCGAGCTCCGGAGCATCCTCAAAGTCGTCGCTCGCAGCTATCTCCGCGAGGCGGTCGACCTCGGCATCACCGAAGAGCAGCTGACCCACTGGCTGGGCCGCCTCGAGGCTGCCTGAGGCGCAAACCACCCGGGCCGTAGACTCTAGTCGTGGCCCACGAGAAACTGACCCGCGCCGAGCAACGCTACAACTATGGTCTCGCCATCGCGGCGGTGGCGATGGTGGTGCTACTGGTCATCGTTTCTCCCCACGTAACGGTCGAAGGCACCGACGTCCCGGTGCTCGTGCTGGCGCTCCTGGTAGGCGCGTTCCTTTTCGGCCTGGGGCAGATGATCGTCGGTATCAGCAGGCGTCGCCGTTACCTTCGATCCCTGGCCGATACTGAGGAGTCCACGTCGGCTTAGGCTGATCCCCGGCATGCGGTGGGCGACGGGGTCCAGAATGCCCTGAGATGGGGGTTTCGTCGGTGGTGGTGAGGGTATAACCGAACAGGCTCTACGAGATCTCGAAGAGTTAAATTTGACTGGTTGGAAGACCAAGGAGTACGTATCAAGAAATGGCCAAAGCAGTAGGAATAGACCTCGGAACCACCAACTCCGTTGTCGCCGTCATGGAAGGCGGCGAGGCGGTGGTTATCCCAAACTCAGAAGGAGGTAGGACAACGCCGTCGGTGGTGGCATTCGCCAAGGGCGGCGAGCGCCTCGTCGGCACGCTGGCCAGGCGCCAGGCGGCCGTCAATCCCGAGAACACCGTCTACTCCATCAAGCGCTTCATGGGCCGCCGTTTCTCGGAGGTCGACTCCGAGCGCAAGATCGTGCCTTACAAGGTTATTGCCGGTAAGGACGACCGGGCGGAGGTCGAGATCGCGGGCGACAGGTTCACCCCCGAGCAGATATCCGCGATCGTGCTCCAGAAGCTGAAGGCCGATGCCGAGGCATACCTGGGCACTGACGTCAAGGACGCCGTGATCACGGTCCCGGCGTACTTCAACGACGCGCAGCGCCAGGCCACCAAGAACGCCGGTGAGATCGCCGGCCTCAACGTCATCCGGATCATCAACGAGCCCACCGCGGCCTCGCTGGCCTACGGTCTGGACAAGAAGGCCAACGAGAAGATCCTCGTCTTCGACCTCGGGGGGGGCACCTTCGACGTGTCCGTGCTGGAGGTGGGCGAGGGCGTCTTCGAGGTCAAGTCCACCAACGGCGACACCCACCTCGGCGGCGACGACTACGATCGCCGCGTCGTCGACTGGGTTGCCGACGAGTTCAAGAAGGACCAGGGCATCGACCTGCGCACCGATCGTCAGGCGCTCCAGCGGCTCACCGAGGCTGCCGAGAAGGCCAAGATCGAGCTCAGCTCGAGGCAGGAGACCGACATCAACCTGCCCTTTGTGACCGCTGACGCCTCGGGACCGAAGCACCTCGACATGAAGCTGACCCGCGCCAAGTTCGAGCAGCTGACCGACGATTTGACGGCGCGCTGCAAGGGCCCCTTCGAGGCGGCCCTGAAAGACGCCGGCCTGAAGGCGTCGGACATCGACGAGGTCATCCTCGTCGGCGGCTCGACCCGGATGCCGGTGATCCAGGAGCTGGTCAAGAGCTTTGTCGGCAAGGATCCCCATCGGGGGGTCAATCCCGACGAGGTCGTGGCCATGGGCGCCGCCATCCAGGCAGGTGTGCTGCAGGGCGACGTCAAGGACGTGCTCCTGCTCGACGTCACGCCGCTGAGCCTCGGCATCATGACCGAGGGCGCGGTCAACACCGTGATGATCACGCGCAACACCACCATCCCAACCAGTAAGACGGAGACCTTCTCGACGGCGTCTGACAATCAGCCGAGCGTGGAGATTGTCGTGCTGCAGGGCGAACGGCCGCTGGCCAAGGACAACAAGGAGTTGGGCAAGTTCACGCTGGACGGCATCCCGCCGGCGCCACGTGGCATGCCCCAGGTGGAAGTCGCCTTCGACATCGACGCCAACGGCATCATCAACGTCCACGCCAAGGACCGGGCCACTGGCAAGGAACAGAAGGTCACCATCACGGGCTCGACCACGCTCGACAAGGGCGAGGTCGACAAGATGGTCAAGGAGGCCGAGGCCAACGCGGCCGAGGATGCCAAGAAGCGCGAGGAGATCGAGGCCCACAACCAACTCGACGGCCTGATCTACCAGGTCGAGAAGTTCCTCCGCGAGAACGCCGACAAGCTGCCCGAGGACGTCAAGTCCGAGGTCGAGGGCAAGCTGCCCTCAGCCAAGGAAGCGCTCGAGAGCAACGACACCACCCGGATGCAGGAAGCCGTCAAGGACCTCTCGGAGTCGTACCAGAAGGTCGGTACAGCGATGCACGAGCAGGCCACCGCGGCCGAGAGCGCCAACGGTGCGTCGAGTGACGGCGCCGGAGCCGACGGCAAGGCGCCCGAAGGCGAGGTTGTGGACGCGGAGTTCAAAGAGGTCTAAGAAGGTCTAAGAGCGGTCTAAGAGGGCGCAGCCTGGGCGCGGCGCCGCGGCACGAGCCCAGTGCCTCACCCGCGCGTCCTAGCGTCAGGATCACGGGTCCTGACAGCAGCTTCGATGTCGACGGGTACGGCCTTCGGGTGGATTCAGTCGTCACCGGGCTCGTGCCTAACCGCCGCCCCCACGGTGCGGCCTCTTAGGTCTGGCAGGGAGACCGCCGGGTTGGCGGGGTTTTTACGCAGCGCTCGTTGGGTAAACCTGAAGCAACATGAGAATGGATCGCTTCACGGAAAAATCGCAGGATGCCCTCCAGGCAGCCCAGGAGTTGGCCGAAGGTGTGCAGCAGCAGGCCATCGAGCCGGAGCACCTGTTGCTCGCCCTGGTCGAGCAACCTGAGGGCATCGTTCGGCCGGTCCTCCAGAAACTGGAGGCTCGACCCGACGAGGTTGCCGGCGCGCTCCGCGAGGAATTGGCCAAGAAGCCCAAAGTTTCTGGTGCGTCTGAGCAGGCCTTTGCGTCGAGCGACCTGAAGAAGGTGCTCGATGCGGCCTTCTCCGAGATGCAGAAGCTCAAGGACGAGTACGTCTCCACCGAACATCTGCTGCTCGGCCTGCTGGCCGGCAAGAGCCGCGCCGCTGCCATCCTCGCCGACGCCGGGGTCAGCCACGACGCCGTCTACAAGGCGCTCGCGGAGCTCCGTGGCAGCCAGCGGGTGACCGATCCCAATCCCGAGGGCAAGTACCAGGTCCTCGACAAGTACACCCGCGACCTGACCGCGCTCGCACGCCAGGGCAAACTCGACCCCGTCATCGGCCGCGACGAGGAGATCCGGCGCGTGATCCAGGTTCTCTCCCGGCGCACCAAGAACAACCCCGTCCTCATCGGTGAGCCGGGCGTTGGCAAGACCGCCATCGCCGAAGGGCTGGCCCAGCGCATCGCCACCGGCGACGTGCCGTCCACGCTCAAGGACAAGCGCGTGGTCGCGCTCGACCTCGGGTCGCTGATCGCCGGCGCCAAGTTCCGCGGCGAGTTCGAAGACAGGCTCAAGGCCCTCATCAAGGAGGTCGAATCGGCCGCCGGCGAGGTTATCCTCTTCATCGACGAGCTGCACACGCTGGTCGGAGCGGGTGCCGCCGAAGGCGCCATGGACGCCTCCAACATGCTCAAACCGGCGCTGGCGCGCGGCGAACTGCGCGCCATTGGTGCCACCACGCTCGACGAATACCGCAAGCACATCGAGAAAGACGCCGCCCTCGAGCGGCGCTTCCAGCCGGTCGTCGTGGATCAGCCGACGGTGGACGACACCATCTCCATCCTGCGCGGGCTGAAGGAACGCTACGAGGTCCACCACGGGATCAAGATCAAGGACTCTGCCCTGGTGGCGGCCGCGATCCTCTCCAACCGCTATATCACCGGCCGGTTCCTGCCCGACAAGGCCATCGACCTGGTCGACGAGGCCGCCAGCAAGCTGCGCATCGAGATCGACTCCATGCCCGCCGAGCTGGACGAGGTGGGTCGCCAGATTTCCCAGCGGGAGATCGAGAAGCAGGCGCTCAAGAAAGAGAAGGATGCCGCCTCCAAGACCCGGCTCCAGAACCTGGAGAAGGAGCTCGCCGCGCTCAACGAGAAATCCCAGAGCCTGAAGGCGCACTGGGAGCAGGAGAAGGCGATCATCGAGAAGCTGCGCGGCATCAAGGCCCAGATCGAGGAGACCAAGGCCGAGGCCGAGCGTGCCGAGCGAGCCGCCGACTTCGGGGCCGCCGCCGAGCTCAAGTACGGCCGCCTCACGCAGCTGGAAAACGAGCTGGCGGAGCAGACCCAGAAGCTCATCGAGCTTCAGTCCGAGCGGAAGATGCTGAAGGAGGAGGTCGACGAGGAGGACATCTCTGAGATCGTCTCCCGGTGGACCGGTGTGCCCGTCTCCCGGATGCTCGAGAGCGAGATGCAGAAACTGCTCCGCATGGAGGAGCGCCTGCACGACCGCGTCATCGGCCAGGACGAGGCGATTGCCGCGGTGGCCAACGCCGTCAGGCGGGGCCGGGCTGGACTGTCCGACCCCAACCGTCCTGTGGGCTCCTTCATATTCCTCGGCCCGACCGGCGTCGGCAAGACGGAGCTGGCACGAGCGCTGGCTGAGTTCCTATTCGACGACGAGGCGGCCATGGTTCGCCTCGACATGTCGGAGTACATGGAGAAGCACACCGTCTCGCGACTGGTCGGGGCGCCGCCCGGCTACGTCGGCTACGACGAAGGCGGGCAGTTGACCGAAGCCGTCCGACGGCGCCCCTACTCGGTGGTCCTGTTCGACGAGATCGAGAAGGCCCACCCCGACGTCTTCAACGTGCTGTTGCAGATCCTCGAGGACGGCCGCCTCACCGACGGCCAGGGCCGCACTGTCGACTTCAAGAACACCATCGTGGTGATGACCAGCAACATCGGATCGCACCTGATCCAGGAGCTGGGATCAGACGAGGCCAAGACCCGCGACGCGGTGATGGAGGCGCTGCGGCAGAACTTCCGCCCGGAGTTCCTCAACCGTGTCGACGACGTCATCATCTTCCACTTCCTCTCCAAGGAGCAGCTCCGCGGCATCGTGGAGATCCAACTTGGTGGCCTGCGGCGGCGTCTCGCCGATCGCAACCTCCACCTCGAGGTGACCGATGAAGCCAAGGACCGGCTCGCCGAAGAGGGCTACGACCCGGTCTACGGGGCGCGCCCGCTGAAGCGGACCATCCAGCGCCTGCTCCAGGACCCGCTGGCGATGCGGATCCTCGAGGGTGAGTTTCACGAGGGCGACACCATCAAGGTCGACGCCAAGGGGAACGAGCTGGTGCTGACGCGCGTGGCCGGACCGGCAGCGGTGCCGGCCGAGCCTGAACCAGCCCCTGCCTAAGGCAGGCGGCCTTCTTCCTGACCCTGCCCGACTGAGGGCCTTGATATTTCGGCGTGCCTCTGTAAAGATTTAGGCATGCCTCAATCTAGGGAGAGACGCGCGGAGGGCATGGAGGACTCGCGCGCCGCCCAGGACTACGTCAAGGCGATCTACAAACTACAGGCGGTCGGCAGGGCGACCACCCTGGCGCTGGCGATCAAGCTGCGGGTCAAGCCCGCGTCGGTCACCGAAATGGTCAAGCGCCTGGCCGACGACCCCGGTGGTCCGTTCCTGACCCACACGCCGTATCACGGCGTCGCCCTCACCGCCCGCGGTGAGGCCCTGGCGCTCGAGATGATCCGCCACCATCGCCTGATCGAGCTCTTTCTGACCGAGCACCTGGGGATGCCCTGGGAGGAGGTGCACGCCGAGGCCGATCGCCTCGAGCACGTCATTTCCGAGCGGCTGGAGGAGCTGATCGCGGCCAAGCTGGGGCAGCCCCTCCACGACCCGCACGGAGGCCCCATCCCGGCCCGCGACCTGACCATCGATGTGCCCGATGACGTTCCCGTGAGCGCGATGGGGGAGGGGGAAGCCGGTGTCGTCAGCCGCGTCCCCGACGGCGACCCGGCGCTACTCCAGTATCTCCGCGGCTTGCAGTTGATCCCGGGCACTCGCCTCTTGGTGGCGTCGATAGCGCCGTTCGGGGGAGTCGTCACGATCCGGCTCGGTCGCGATCTTCACCCTCTCGGCGCCGAGGTAGCGCAGATGGTGCGGGTCACCGTGGACAGGGCGGTCTAACGGATGGCCAACGCCGCGGCCGACGAGATCCTGACACCCGCACAGGTCTCAACCCCCGCCGAGATCCTGACCCCCGAGGACCTGCGGCGATCCGGCGACCGCCATCGAGTTGTCGAAGCTCGGCGCCAGCACCGGCGCTTCGGGCTGCTGTGGCTGCTCATCGGACCGGGGATCCTCGTCATGCTGGGCGAGAACGACGGGCCCAGCATGCTCTCATACGCCGCCACCGGGGCAACTTACGGCATCGGCTTCTTCCTGCCATTCATCGTCGTAACCTTCATGGCCGCGATCGTGGTCCAGGAGATGGCCATGCGGGTAGGGGCCGTCACCCATCGTGGCTTCGGAGAGCTGATCTTCCAGCGCTTCGGGCCCTTCTGGGGCTGGGTGTCAGCCGCCGATCTCGGTGTCACCAACCTAGTCACCCTGATCACCGAGCTGATCGCGGTGCGGGTCGGGATGTCCTTCTTTGGGATCCCAACCATCGTCGCGGTCGCGGCGGGTCTTGGCCTGGTCGTCTTCAGCGTGGCTGGCGGCCGCTACTGGAGGTGGGAGCGGGTGGCGCTCGGCCTGGCCGGGTTCAACCTCCTTTTCCTGGTGGCGGCAGTCTTCAGCCACCCCGACCCCGGCGCGATCGCGAGGGCCTTCGCCACCTGGCAGCCCCTGCCGAGGGGCTCCCTGCAGCTCTTCCTTCTCCTCCTCGCTTCAGACATCGGCGCCACGGTCACCCCCTGGATGGTGTTCTTCCAGCAGAGCGCCTCGGTCGACAAGGGCATGACACCGCGTGACATCCCCGAGGGCAGGATTGACACCGCGCTTGGGGGAGTGCTGGCCGCCATCGCCGCTTGCGCCACGCTGGTGGTGGCCGCTGCGCTCTTCGCTCACCACGTCGACGTCAGCCAACTCCAGGGCGGGGCCGGCTTCGCCGAGGCGCTCCGGCCCATCAGCGGCTACCCGGTGGCGGCGCTCTTCTCGCTGGGGTTGATCGAGGCGGGTGCGCTGGCGACGATGACGATTTCCGCCAGCATCGCCTACGCCTTCGGAGAAGCCGTCGCCGGTCCCCACAGCTTCAACCGCAAGCTGGCCGAAGCGCCCAGTTTCTACGCTTTCAATTTCGGAGTCGCGCTGCTGGCTGCGGCGATCGTGCTGATTCCCGGCGCACCACTGCTTTCGATCACGCTCAACGCCAACCTGCTGGCGGTGGTCCTGATGCCGGCCGCGCTTGTCTTCCTCCTGATGCTGGCCAACGATCGCGAGCTCATGGGCCCGCAGGCCAATCCCAGGCTGCTCAACGTCGCCGGCCTTGTGGTCGCCTTCTTGATTGGCCTGGCGGGAACGTCATACGCCGTCGTCGCCTTCATCAACACTGTTACGGGGCACACGGGAGGTTGAACACGGACATCCACCGCCAACACATTTATATCGGTGAGCCCGACGAGGACCTCATCGAATCGTTGGAGCCCGACCAGCTCGTCAGTGTCATGAACCTGCCTGTCGCGCGCCGACAGATGAGTCGCGCCCTTTCGGCTGGTCTCTGGGGGCTTCGTGTGTTTCTGTTCGGCGTCGCCGGGCTGGTCGTCTACGTATTCGTTGCGGGCGTCATCCGAGGGGTTGGCTAGAGCCTAGAACCTAGACCTCGTCGCCGAGAAGCAAAGTCACCGCGTTGTTGACGACAGCGTCGACGTGTTTCGCCGGCGCATGGCTGGCAGCCGACCACAGCCACCCGCGCGTTGCAGCGCCGGCCCAATGTCACCGCCGACGGTACTCATCTCAGTGGGCCTTCCCGTTCCCCGAATCCGCGCCCAGCATGATCACCGTCCGCAGCTGTTCGCCCGCCCGCATGGCGTCGAAGGCTTCGTTGATCCGCTGCAGTGGCAGCGTTGAGGTGACCAGCTTCTGCAGGTCGATGCGGCCCTGGCGGTTCAGCTCCAGGATCATGGGGAAGTCACGGGCCGGCCTGGCCGAACCGTAGAACGAGCCGTGGACCTGCTTCTCGCCGACGATCATGAAGAAGGTGTTGACGGAAAGCTCGGCGTCCATCCCGGGCAGTCCGACCAGGATGGTGCGCCCGCCCGCGCGGGTCATGTCGTAGGCCTGGCTCTGCAGGGGAACGCGACCCACCGCTTCGAAAGCGGCGTCCGCGCCGTGACCGTCGGTGAGGGCCTTGACCGCGTCGACGGCGCCGTCGCCCGCCTCGAGAGCGTCGGTGGCGCCGAACTCGATCGCGGCCTTGCGGCGGGTCTCGAGGGGGTCGACGGCGATGATGATGCTCGCTCCCGCGACCCTCGCACCCTGGATGATGCTGAGTCCCACGCCGCCGCATCCGATCACGACGACACGCTCACCCGGCTCCACCTTGGCGGTATGGATGGCGGCGCCGATGCCGGTGGTGACTCCGCAACCCACCAGGGCGGCGATCTCGAAGGGGATCTCCTGCGGGATGGCGACGACAGCTGTCTCCCGCAGAACGGTGCTCTCCGCGAAGGTCGCCGCGTTGAGCCCGTGATAGATTGTCTCACCGCCGATGCGCATACGCGAGGTGCCGTCGTCCATGTTGCCGAAGGCCGCCAATCCACTCTGGCAGAGCTGCGGCTGGCCCCGCAGACAGAAGAAGCACTTCTCGCAGGTGGCGACCCACGACACGATCACGTGGTCGCCCTCCTTGACGCGGCTGACGCCGGGCCCCACAGCCTCGACGATTCCGGCACCCTCGTGGCCCGCGACCATCGGCATCATGAACGGGATGACGCCCTCGATGACCGACAGGTCGGAGTGGCAGACGCTGCTCGCCTGCATGCGGACGCGTACCTCGCCTGCATGCGGTTCGTCGATCTCGACATCGGTGACGTCGAGCGGCTCGTTGAGGTTGTGTAGGACGGCAGCACGCATCAGGGGTTCCTCCTTAGTCTTGCGGGATTGAGCCGCCGTGGCCGGTGACGGATCGCCGGCATCGACGGCGGTGCGCTGCGTCCAACTGTAGTCAGGCTGCCGACCGGCGAGCGCTGCACCTCGGGAAAAGGCGGCCGTCGACTCGCTGGCCGCGGTTCGTTTGCAGATCGCGTTCTACGGCTCGACGCCGGCGTACCGGCCGGTGCTCGAACTGCACGGCTGCGGCGACCTGCAACCAGAGCTCAACACCTCTCCAAGGAGGGCCGGTGGATGGAGATGGGTGAGCTGGTGAGGGACGAGATGATCGACACCTTTGCGGTCCAGGCGCCCATCGACTCGCTGGCCAAGGCCGTCAACGAGCGCTTCGCGGGCATCCCCGACCGGGTCAGCCGCAATCTTCAGTCGGGCTCCGACCGCGACCAGTGGCGCGCCTTTGTCGCGGCGCTGCGGGCCGACGCGCCGGCAGCCGCGAAAAGCGGGTAGAGCCGCGCATGGGCACCAACCAGCGGCAGCAGATCGTCATGAGCGACGCCGAGATCGCCGCCTTCATCGAGTAGAGTCGCACCGCCGCGGTGGCTACCATCGGGCCGACCGGTACCCCGCACGTCATGGGCATGTGGTACGGGGTCATCGACGGGCAGATCTGGTTCGAGACCACGATCAAGTCGCAGAAGGTCCAGAACCTGCGCCGCGACGACCGGCTCACCTGTATGACTGCGACGGCGAAACGTACGACACCGTTCAGCTTTCCGGAACAAATGGGAGTTCCGGTCTGCTGATCGCTGCTCTCGGCAGCGAACTCCGAGACTGACGCCGACCCTGTGGCCGACGGCTCGGTTCCCGCTTCACTGGGGTTGGCTCGGCGGTGCCGAGACTTACATCCCCTCAACGGGCGTTTTCCGCCTCCGGCGCACTGCCGGCGGCGATCTGGGACTGCGCCCAGAGCCTCAGGTTGATGGCGGCGTTGTGGTCGCGGCTAAGCGTCAGGCCGCACCGCTCGCAGCTGAACACGCGCTCTCTAAGCGTCAACTCCGCCCGGATCGCACCGCAGGCCGCGCAAGCCTTGCTGGACGGGAAAAACCTGTCCGCGACCAGCAGCCTGCCCCCCCGCCCAGCGGCATTTGTACTCCAGCATCCGCCAGAACTCCGACCAGTCGCTGTCGGCGATGGCCCTCGAGAGTTTGCGGTTGCGGATCAGGTTACTCACCGCCAGGTCTTGGCTCCGTCCTGGCTCAAGCCCAAGCGTGCCGGTCAGCGCCATGCAAGGAACACCAGCGAAAGTCAGCGACTTAATGGGCCAGAGTCCCGGGCGAAGGAGAACCAACGGCCCTACGTCAGCGGCGGCCTGAGCTCGCTAAGCTCCGATACCGGCTTAGGACCCTATACCGTGGCGGCTGCCTCGTTCGCCCGCGCCCCAGTCGCGCCCTCGGCTTGGAGGACGACCTTGAGGGCCTTGGTCGTAGCGGCGTCAGCAAAGACGTCGTATGCCGACATCACATCCGACATCGGGAAGTGGTGAGTGGCGAACACAGTCGGGTCGAGACGGCCACCCTGGATCAGCGAGAGCAACTGCGGGATGGAGTATGTGTCCACCAATCCGGTGGTTATGGTGACGTCACGGAGCCACAGTTTCTCGAGGTGGAGGGTCGCGGGCTTCCCATGGACACCGATGTTGGCCACATGTCCTCCCGGCCGAACCAGGTCAGCGGCCAGCTCGAACGTTGCGGGTACTCCAACCGCCTCCATCGCAACGTCTGCGCCCAGACCATTGGTCAGCTCGAACACCGTCTTCACGGCGTCCTCGCTTCCATTGTTGATCGTGACGTCGGCGCCGAACGCCCTGGCGCTGGCAAGTCGGGAATCGGCGAGATCGATCGCGATGATCCGGCCCGGGGTGTAGAGCTTCGCGGTCATGATGGCAGCGAGACCGATCGGTCCCGCACCGACAATCGCCACCGTGTCCCCGGGCTTGACCTGGCCGTTGAGGACGCCCACCTCCAGAGCGGTCGGCATGATATCTGACAGGAAGAGGACCTGCTCGTCCGTGAGTTCAGCAGGGACCTTATATATTGAGGTGTCGGCGAAGGGGACTCTGGCGTATTCGGCCTGCAGACCGTTGATGAGATGGCCGAAGATCCAGCCCCCGCCGCCGGAGCATTGCCCGTAGCGGCCCACCTTGCAGAAGCTGCAGCGTCCGCATGCGCTAACGCAGGAGATCAGAACGCGGTCGCCGATCTGGAAGGCGGTCACCGCCGACCCGGTCTCGACGATGGTGCCCACCGCCTCATGCCCGAGAATCGTCCCCGGTTTGCACTCGGCGACGTCACCTTTGAGGATGTGGAGATCGGTTCCGCATATCGTGGCGGTGTCGACTCTGGCGATGACATCGGTGGGAGCCAGAATTTTGGGATCGGGGACGACTTCCCAGGCGCTCTCGCCGGGCCCGTGGTAGACGACAGCCTTCATCTCCTGCCTCCTTGAGCAGAACCTGGCACGGAACCTTTTCAGCGAAGGAGGTTCCGGGTGATCAGAGTAGATTCGGGGGGCTGGACCGGGCAGTGCCAAATGTCCCGTCTTCAACGGGCCCTTCAGGACTGCCTGCCGCGGCGGAGCGACGGGACTGAGGCCGTCGCCGTGCCAGGATTGGCGGGCGCGGCTGCGGGGCCGCAACCCGCACCCGCGCATCCAGAACGACGGCACCCTCGGGCGTCGCGGCGAGAGGGTTGAGGTCGATCTCGGCGATCGCTTCGTGCCGGTCGGCCATCGCCGCCAGGCGGACCACGACGTCGCCCACCGCCTCAAGGTCAGCCGGTGGCGCACCACGAAATCCGGCGAGCAGCGGATAGGTCCGCAACGAGCGGAGCATCCTGGTCGCCTCGCGCTCGGTCACCGGCGTGAGTGCCACCGCCACGTCCTGGATGAGTTCGGCGGTGATACCTCCGGCGCCGCAGGCGACGACCGGCCCAAATGACGGATCCTGGACGGCCCCGAGGATCAGCTCCACCCCGCCATCCACCATTCGCTGGACCTGGAAGCCCTTTACCTTACGGCCGGCGATCTTCAGGATCTTGGCCATGTCGATCGCTGCGCGCTGCACGGCAGAGGCTCCGTGGAGGTCCAACCGAACCGCCGACGCCTCGGTCTTGTGCACGAGCCCGTCGGCGACGGCCTTGAGAGCGACCGTCCCGCCGAGTCGGGCGGAGGCGCGACCAGCCTGGGCAGGGCTGGGTGCGAACTCCCAGTCCGCGACCCTGATGCCGTAGCACGCCAGTAGTCGTGAGGTTTCGGTCGGGTCGAGCCATCCCCCGCCAGCCTCGAGCGCCGCCGCGACCAGTTGGGCTGCACCAACCGGGTCGACGCCGTCCAGCTTGGGCGACTGGTCATCCGGCTCGCGCAGGAATCGCCCATAGCGTGCCGCGTGACCGAGAGCGATAGCGGCTTCCTCAGGGAAGGCGTAGACAGGAACCGTACTGCGGGGTTGGTCGCCGCCGGCGGACATGAGGACGGCGGCCAGGGTCATCTCCTTCTGGCCTCGCGACGCGACAGCATCCACGGCCTCCAGCACCTCCTGGCTGCGGTGCCCGTGGATATCGATGTGGATGACGATGGCGGCGTCGTACTGTCCGCTCTTGGCTATCGCCCGAAGCGCACGAGCGTAGTCGTCAGGCGTTGCTCCGGCGAGCATGTCGAGGGGGTTTCGCAGGGCCGCAGCGGGGGCCATGAACTGGCGGAGTTCCGACTGGAGCCCGGCAGGTGCTTCCGGAACCTCCATTCCGGCGGCTTGGAGCGCATCCGCGCAGAGGATGGCCGGCCCACCGGCGTTGGTTAGGATCACCACCCGCGACCCGCGGGGTGGCGCCTGAGTGGCGAGGAGGCGCGCCACCGCGAACATCTCCGCAAGTGTGTCAGTGCGGATGACACCGGCCTGGTGGAACAGCGCATCGACGGTAACGTCGCTCGCGGCGAGGAGCGCGGCCGTGTGCGAGCCCGCGGCACGGGAGCCGGCGGTCGAGCGGCCGGCCTTTACCGCGATGATGGGCTTCGTGCGAGCGACCCGCCGCGCCAGCCGTGCGAACTTGCGCGGATTGCCGAACGATTCCAGGTACAGGAGGATGAGATCGGTATCGGGATCGGTCTCCCAGTAGCTCAGCAGGTCGTTGCCGGAGATGTCGGCTTTGTTCCCGGCCGACACGAAGGTCGATATGCCGAGGCCGTACTTCGAAGCATGCTCCAGTACCGAGATCCCCAGCGCCCCGCTCTGGGACATGAAGCCGACCCGCCCCGCGACCGGTTGAGCGTCCGAAAAGATCGCGTTCATTGAGACGTCGGGGGACGTGTTGATGATGCCCAGGCAGTTGGGACCGATCAATCGCATCCCGGATTCCCGGCAGATCTTGAGCAGCTCTGTCTCGGCCCGGGAACCGGCCTTACCGGACTCGGCAAACCCAGCCGAGACAACGACAAGCGCGGCGACGCCCTTCTCGGCACACTCTGCAGCTGCCTGCGGAACAGCCACTGCCGGCACGCAGATCACTGCCATGTCGACCTCGTCCGGGATGTCTCGGACGGAGGCGTATGCCCGTACTGCCTGCACCGATGTGGCTTTGGGATTCACGGGATAAACCGGGCCCTGGAAGCCGCCGGCCATGAGGTTGTGGAAAAGCTGCCCAGCAGGAGCCGCCGGATCGCGGGAGGCGCCGACCACCGCAATACTCCTTGGCCTGAAGAACCGACCCAGCGCCGATCCGGCGGCAACCTGCTCTCGGCGCTCGAAGCGATCGATTGCCTCGGGCGTCAACGATGTTGGAAATTCGGCCATGGTCACCCCGGAGTCGGCGTGCGTATGCACTGGGAAGCCACTGTCGCGGAAGACCTCGATCATCTTGCGGTTACCGGCCAGCACGCTGGCCTCGAAGGTCTCGATCCCCATGGAAGCGGCGTACTCCGCGAGCTGACCGAGCAGGATGCTGCCCAGGCCGCGCCCCTGATAGGCATCCCTCACCTCAAAAGCAGCCTCGGCGCGGCCAGGCTGGGTGGCCATGTAGAGGGCGTGGGCGATGATTTCGCGATTTGGGCCCGCTGTCGCCACGAGCCCGAACCGCTCACGGTAGTCAACGTTGGCCCAGTCCCTGGCAGCCTTGGCAAGATTCGGCCCCCCACCGAAGAAGCGGAAGTATCGCGACTCCTGCGATAGTGACTCGAGCAACCGGAGCAGCTCGCTGTAGTCCTCGGGGCGCAGGGGACGGATGCGGACAGTTGATCCATCTCGCAACACCACGTCCGCTTCGCGGTCGGACGGGTAGGGACGGACGTCCTGTCCCGGCGCTGGTGCGGCAACGTGCGACGGCCGGGGATCAGGTATAGCTGCCCTTGAAGCCACTGACTTTGCTCGGATGTCCGTCCGGATCGACGAGGCACACGCTTGTGAACTCCCCCTTTCCGCACACGGCGATCGTTTCGTAATCAGCGTCGTCTGCACCGGTCCGGCCGGGTCTGAGGCGTTGAACCTCCACGTGGTCGCCCACCACCCGCAGGCGATCCGCACCTGATATCAGCTGGAAACCGGCACGGGTTTGTATCAGCGCCTTCAACGGACTCGCCTCCACTCTTGAGCTACGGGATCCTTCAAGCAGCATGACCGGAGGTACCTGATGAAGACAGGGCCAAAGGTCGTCGAAGAGGCGGGCTGAAGGTCCCTCTTAGTCTGGGGCGGACGGCACTGACGTCCCCGATCCGTCGCGAACAGGATGGTCACGACCGATGACAAGCGCCATACTGTCCGGGCGAAGTGCACATCCGGCGAGCCGGAACCCGATCGGCCTGTCGCGTATCGAGGTCGCCGTCCAGCTCGAAGTAGACGTCGCCGATGTAAACGACGTC
>CABEAI010000148.1_pt1 | contig 16212 bp, 17 predicted proteins | sample 3132431 | NCBI WGS metagenome assembly CABEAI01 (sample SAMEA5534343, study PRJEB31848) | metagenome | biome: tundra; feature: field; material: soil | place: USA | collected 2013-05 | depth 0.45 m | reverse complement strand
TACAAGAAAGCCGTCGTGGCCGTCGCTCACTCCCTGCTGGTCATCGCATACCACGTCCTCAGCCGCCAGGCGCCCTACCACGACCTCGGCTACGACTACTTCCAACGCCGCGACTCCGAAGCCCACAAGAACCGCCTCCTCCACCAACTCGAGCGGCTGGGATACCAAGTCACCGTCGCTCCGGCCGCGTGAGTTGCGCAGGGGCTATTTTCACCTCAGGACCCCCACTGCGCCGTGGCTCGCGCTACAGTGGGTCCCTGCCCGTGCGGGCACGGGCGTCAGCCATCGGGGAGATTGAGGAATGACGACCACCACGGCTCGAGACAGCTACGTCACCACTTCCGCCCAGGGACTCCGCTTCGACAGCGTCCCCATGCGCCTCTTCCAGAAGGCCAAGAAGCTGGGCACGTGGGATCCCGCTGACCTCGACTTCAGCCAGGACAAGCGCGACTGGCAGGATCGCACCGACCTCGAGCACGACTTCCTGCTCCGCCTGCTGAGCCAGTTCCAGGCCGGCGAAGAGGCCGTGACCCTCGACCTGCTGCCGCTGATCTACGCCGTCGGCCACGACGGCCACGTCGAGGAGGAGATCTACCTCACCTCGTTCCTGTGGGAGGAGGCCAAGCACACCGAGATGTTCCGCCGCTGGCTGACAGGGGTTGCTGGTGTCGACTACGACCTCCACCATTTCGTCAGCCCCAGCTACCGCGCCATCTTCTTCGACGAGCTGCCGAAGGCGATGGGCCGCCTCCTCACCGACCAGTCCCGCGAGGCCCAGGCAATCGCCTCGGTGACCTACAACATGGTGATCGAGGGGATGCTGGCGGAGACCGGTTACCACGGCTTCCGCCGGGCCCTCAAGACCAACGGCCTGATGCCCGGGTTGTGCGGAGGCATCGAGCTCACCGCCCGCGACGAGTCACGCCACATCCGCTACGGGGTCTACCTGCTGCAGCGCTTGGTCAGCGAGGACCCCGCGATATGGGACGTCATCAACGCGCGGATGAACGAGATCTTCCCACTGGCGATGAGCATCGTCGTCGAGTTCTGGGAGCCTTACGACGACGCCAACGGCCCCTTCGGTTTGACGATGAACGAATTCGTCGAGTTCAGCGTCGCCAAGTTCGACGCCCGCATGCGGGTGATGGAGCGCGACCGCGGCAAGACCATGGACGAAATCGAGAAGGCCGTCCTGGGCGACCTCGAGGTCGACGAAAAGGAGATGGCCGAGGCGTTCGCCTAGCCGGCTTTGGCCTCCACGGCGGGCTCGTCGGCGCGTTGACTGACGTCGGCAAGGGCCTCCAGGAGTGCCTTCATGAACGCCTGCGGCTCCTTGCCGATGGCGAGGTGGTCACCCTTGACCTCGAATAGGCGGGCTCCGGGGATGGCGGCGGCCAGCTCCCGCTGGAACGCGGGGGGCACCAACTGGTCGCGGGTGGGACAGATCACGTCAATGGGCGCCTCGATCTCCGCCAGCCACGGTCGCGAATCGAAATGGGCCATCTCCCGCCCAGCTTCGGCGATCGCCCGGGGGTCCGAGCGCATCAGCTCACTGATCATCCAATTGGCGACATCCTTCCCCGCAGTCAGTCCTTCGCGTCGCAGCGCGCCAGTCCAGAACCGGCGGTTGTAGTGGGTCAGCGCGAACTGGAGGGCGCTCATGGTCCGCCAGGCCATGCGCATCCGGCGCTCCTCGCGCCACTGGGCGCTAGTCGCCGCCAGGACCACGCCGCGTACGAGCTCCGGGTGTCGATGAGCCAGCAGTTGGGCGATGGCGCCACCCATCGAGTAGCCGTGCACCAGCACCGGCCCGAGATCGAGCTGGCGGATCAGGGCGGCGGCATCGTCGGCGCAGTCGACCAGCCGGAAGGGCTCGAGGCTGCGGATGCCACGACCGTGGCCGCGGTGATCGGGCGCGATGGCCCGGTAGCCCGCCTCGCGCAGCGGCTGCCACGCTGTTATCCAGTTGAAATCGGCGCCGAACATCCAGCCATGGAGGAGCACCACCGTGCCCAGCGGGGCATCAACGTCGCCGGTGTCACGGACGAAGACTTCACCGCGACCCGGCAGCACGACCGTACGGCCGGGAGCGTTGAGCGCCTGTACTTCAGTCATGGGCACGTAGTTGTAACACCATCTCAGGTCCACCTAATTCCTCGCGTGTAGGCTAGAGACGAATTGGACGGACTCCTTGCGACGATCAACTCACCGGCCGACCTGCGCCGCCTCGATCGTGGCCAGCTGGATCTGCTCAGCCAGGAGATTCGCGAGTTCCTGATCCAGCAGGTCAGTGCCAACGGCGGACACCTGTCGCCAAACCTCGGCATCGTCGAGCTGACGCTGGCGCTTCACCGCGTATTCGACAGCCCCCGGGACGCCATCGTCTGGGACACCGGCCACCAGGCCTACGTCCACAAGCTGGTGACCGGCCGGCGCGACGACTTCACCGGGCTGCGCCAGGAAGGCGGGATGTCGGGCTATCCCTCGCGCCGCGAGAGCGAGCACGACGTGATCGAGAACAGCCACGCCTCGACGTCGCTCAGCTATGCCCTGGGAATCGCCGAGGCCCGCCTGCGTAAGGGAACGCCGGGAGCGGTGATCGCGGTCATCGGCGACGGCGCCCTGACGGGGGGCATGGCCTACGAGGCACTCAATCAGATCGCCCACCTCCAGCCACCCAACCTGGTGGTGGTCATCAACGACAACGGCCGCTCCTACGCGCCCACAGTTGGTGGTCTCGCCAGCCATCTCTCCCAACTCGCCGTGAGCCCCCGCTACGAGCGCTTCAAAGAGCGGATCTCCAAACGCCTGCGCGAGATCCCGGTGGTGGGCGAGGGCGCCGACGAGGCGGCATTCAGGTTCAAAGAGAGCTTCAAGCAGCTGGTCCAGCCAACCAACATCTTCGAGAGCCTCGGCCTCAAGTACGCCGGCCCGGTCCCGGGCCATGACCTGGGCATGCTGGAGGATGTCCTGCAGCGGACCAAGCTGCTCGATGAGCCCATCATCATCCACGTCGTCACCGAGAAGGGCCGCGGCTACGGGCCCGCGCTCAATGATGAGACCGACAGGATGCACGCGATCTCGGTCTCCGATCCCCGCACCGGGCGGCCGCTCAAGACTGAGCTGACCTACACCAACGTCTTCAGCGAGGCGCTCCTCTCCGCCGGCGCCCGTTACCCCGACGTGGTGGCGATCACCGCCGCCATGCCCTCCCCCACTGGCCTCCTCGATTTCGGCAAAGAGTTCCCCGAGCGCTTCTTCGACGTCGGCATCTGTGAGCAGCACGCCGTCACGTTCGCGGCAGGCCTGGCGATGGCCGGGATGCACCCGGTGGTGGCGATCTACTCCACGTTCCTGCAGCGCGCCTACGACCAGACGCTGCTCGACGTCGGCATGCACAACCTGCCGGTCACCTTCATCCTCGACCGCGCTGGCGTTACCGGCCCGGACGGTCCGTCGCACCACGGCGTCTTCGACCTCAGCTACCTGCGCACCATCCCCAACCTCGTGATCGCAGCACCGGCGGACGCCACTGAGCTCTGCGCGCTGCTGGAGACGGCCCTGGCGATGGACGGCCCGATGGCCATTCGCTACCCCAAGGGTGCGGTGCCCTCTACGCCCGACCTGCCTGTCGAAGCACTCCCGGTGGGACGCTGGGAAGAGGTCCGCAAGGGCACCGACGTGGCCATCCTGGCGATCGGCAAGATGGTCGGGGTCGCGCTCGAGGCGGCCGACCTGCTCGAGTCCGAGGGTGTCAGTTGCGGCGTCATCAACTCACGCTGGCTCAAGCCGATCGACCTCCGGTTGGCGAGCGACTGGGCGGTCCGCTACCCCGCTCTGGTGACCGCCGAGGACAACGTCATAAGTGGCGGCTTCGGCGCGGCGGTGCTGGAGAACCTGGCTCCCGTCGGACTGGCCGGCAAGGTCCGCATCATGGCGCTGCCGGATGCATTCATCGCCCACGCCAAGCCGGGCGACATCCTGGCCCGCCACGGCCTCAACGCCAGTGGTTTGGCGGGCGCGGCCCGCGACGCCGCCCGGGCGGCCAACCCGAAGCTGGCTCAATAGCCGCCGGCTAGGGCGCCTCCGGAAGCCAGCCGCCGGCCCGGTCGCGGGTTTCGGCCCGGACTGCGTCCAGCTCTGGGCCAACCCATTTGGCGGCCTTTAGGTCCAATCGCATCGAGGGGCTGTCCTCCATCGCCTCGACCTCGTCCTCGGACATCCCCGCCAGCGCCTGGCGTTTCCAGCCCTCGGGGTCGCGCCACAGCTGGTCGAGCTCGTCGAGGGCGGATTCGGCGGCCAGGCGGGCTGAATTGTCGGTGGCGGGAAGCCCGTAGCGCGAGGACCACGACCGGGAATCGCCCGCGATGTTGACGCGCACCTCGTAGACCGCGCTGGGCCGGTTGGCGCCCGAGGCCTTCACCCCGATTGGGGTGGCGGCGATCTCGAGCGAGCCCAACAGGAACGTTTGGGGTGGAGAGCTGACCCAGGTCGACTCGTCCTCCCAGGCGGCATCCTCTTTGGATCGCCCCTTGAACGTCCGCAGCAGCCAGGCGCGGGTGCGGGTACTGAGGCTCGGCACCCTAGAGGCTAGCGGTTGAAGCGAGGCAAACCTGCGCCGCGCTGTCTGACACGATTGGCTGCGATGGCTCGAAAGCTGTTCAAGGGCGGGCTCTGGTCCCACGCCGACTTCCTGCGGCTGTGGACCGGCGAGACGATCAGCCAGGTCGGCTCGCAGGTCACCTTGCTGGCCTTCCCCAGCGTGGCCATCCTCTTCTTCCACGCCAGCCCCTTCGAAGTCGGTCTGCTGACGACGCTCGAGTTCCTGGCCTTCCCTGTGCTGGGGCTTTCGCCGGCGTCACCGCCGACCGCGTCCGTCGCCGGCCTATCCTGATCGTCTCGGACCTCGGCCGAATGGTCGCCCTGGCCGGCGTGCCCATCACCGCCTACCTGCACACGCTGACGATCTACCAGATGTACGCCGTCGCCCTGGTAGTGGGCATCTTCACCGTCTCTTCGACGTCTCCTACCAGTCCTACCTGCCGGCGCTGATCGACCGGGCCGACCTGGTCGAGGGCAACTCCAAGCTCGAGGTCACCCGGTGATCGGCCCAGGTCGCCGGGCCCGGGACCCGCGCGCCCCGGCGCCGGGCGATCAGCTGACGCTGGCGGCGGAAGCGGGCACCTCTGGCAGCACGTGGTGCTTGAACCGGTCGCGGAGGACCTTCTTGTCGAACTTGCCAACCGATGTCTTGGGGACCTCCTCGATGAAGACGACATCGTCCGGCAGCCAAAACTTGGCGACCTTGCCCTCGAGGTGGTTGAGGATGTCCTCGCGCGTCAGCGTGGCTCCCTGCCTGACGACCACGCAGGCCAGCGGGCGCTCATCCCACTTGGGATGCACGACCGCGATCACGGCCGCTTCCGCTACGTCCGGGTGGGCCATGATCAGCCCCTCAAGCTCGACGCTGGAGATCCACTCGCCGCCGGACTTGATGAGGTCCTTGGTGCGGTCGACGATCCGGATGTAGCCGTCGCTGTCGACTGTGGCGACGTCGCCGGTGCGGAGCCAGCCGTCGACGAATTTCTCTGATGAGCTGTCGTCGTTGTAGTAGGCGGAGGCGATCCAATTGCCTCTGACCTGGATCTCGCCCACCGCCTCGCCATCCCACGGCAAGGCCTTACCGGCATCTTCGGCAAGGCGCATCTCGACGCCTGGCACGATGCGCCCCTGGCTGGTGAGGACTTGGTCGAGCTCCTCCTCGGGGAGCCCTTCGTGGACCGCCATTGGCCGGCAGATCGAAGCCAGCGGGCTGGTCTCGGTCATCCCCCAGGCGTGGATGATGCGCACCCCGATGCCCTCGTGGTAGGCCTTTTGCAGCGTCGGCGGCACCGCCGAACCGCCACAGATGATGCTGCGCAAGCTCAGCTTATCCTTGACCTGCTTCAGCGGCTCGGTCATTGCCAGCCAGATGGTAGGGACGCCAAGGCTCAGCGTGACCTTCTCGTCGACCATCAACAGGGTCAGCGCATCGGGGGTCATGAAGCGCGCCGGCATCACCAGGTTGGCGCCGGTGAGCAGAGCCGCGTAAGGCAGGCCCCAGGCGTTGGCGTGGAACATCGGCACGATCGGCAGCACGGTGTCGGTCTCGCTGAGCCCGATGGCGTCGACCATCGCCGTCATCATCGAGTGAAGGACGTTGGAGCGGTGGCTGTAGAGCACGCCCTTGGGATGGCCGGTGGTGCCGGACGTGTAGCACATCGCGCAGGCGTGGTCCTCGGAGATGTCGGGCAGGTCAGCCAGCGGCTCATGCGAGGCGATCAGCTCCTCGTAGTCGAGGGTGCCTTCGGGGACGGGGCCGGGACTGTCATTGACGCAGATCACCTGGCGCACGCAATCGACGTGGGCGGCGACCTTCTCCCACTGCGGCCACACGCTCTTGTCGACCACCACAACGCTGTCCTGGGCGTGGTCGACGATGTAGGCGAGATCCTGCTCGAAGAGCCTGATGTTGAGGGTGTGCAGGATGGCGCCAATGCAGGGCGCGGCGAGATAGGTCTCAAGGTGCTGCTGTTGATTCCAGCAGAACGTGGCGACGCGCTCGTCCTCCTTCACCCCCAGGTCGAGCAACGCCGACATCAGTCGCCGGGCGCGGTCGGCGGTCTCGGCAAAGGTGCGTACCGAGACTCCGTCGTCGGTCTTAGTCGTCACCTTCTTGCGTGCGTGGAGCTGCTCCGCGTGCCGCAGCACCATCGGGATGTTGAGCGGCTGCTCCTGCATCAGACCATTCATCGAATCGACCTCCTCGGGCGCCGGCAACCGGGCCCCGCAATCACACCCTGCATCGGCGACAGTATGCGCGCCCGGGCGACGTGTCAATGTCGGATTCGAGTTGCCGCCACCCCGGGTCGCGTTCATACTCCTGCGGCATGCCTGACAGCAGCGCGCCGGTTCGCCCGGCCCGGCCGGACTGGCTCCTTGTCGACGGAAGCAGCCTGATCTTTCGGGCCTTCTTCGGAGTGCCTCAGACGGTGGTCGCCCCGGACGGCCGTCCCATCAACGCGGTGCGCGGCTTCCTTGACTACCTGGCCCGCTTTATCACCGATCGGCGGCCGGTACACCTGGCGGTGGCGACCGATGAGGATTGGCGGCCGGCGTTCCGGGTCAAGGCGCTGCCGACCTACAAGACTCACCGTACCGCCGAGCCGGTTCCGCCGGCGCTGGAGCCGCAGATGGAGATCATCATGCAGATGCTGGGCGCCTTCGGCATCCCCGCCGTCGGCGCCCCCGGCTACGAGGCCGAGGACGTGATCGCGTCGCTGGTCCAGTTCGCCCAGGGCCCGGTCGAGATCCTCAGCGGGGACCGCGACCTCTTCGCGCTTGTGCGCGACCCCGACGTTGTCGTGCTCTACCCCCAGCCGCGGGGCGAGGTCCTGGTCGTCGACGAGGCCGAGATCAAGCGCAAGTACGGTATCCCGGGCAGGTCCTACGCCGATTTCGCAATCCTGCGCGGGGACCCATCCGACGGGCTGCCCGGGCTTCCCAACGTGGGCGAGAAGAAGGCGGCGGCTCTGATCCAGCGCCACCGCAGCATCGAGGGCGTCCTCTTGGACGGCAACCTCACCGAGGAGGACATCGACTACATCCAGCGCGCCATCAAGGTGGTGCTGCCGGTGGCCACGATCCCGCTGGAGCGACCCGACGGCAGGCTCCGGGCCGATTCCGGCGACGCCAGCCGGATCGCCGAGCTGAAGAAGAAGTACGGCCTAGGTGGTGCGGTCGACCGGCTCCTTCGGGCTATCGGGGCGGTCGCCTGAGGCGCCGCCGCCCGTGCCGGGCGGGGCGTCGGGGTCCCGTCGCTCAAGGCGGTCGAGTTCGTCCAGTGCGGCCACCTCGCCCACTCAATCCCAGTGACGATGGCTCGCGCCTCGTGGGCCAGCCCTCGGATCAGGTCTTTCCCGAACACGCCAACCTCAGGATGCCGCCGAAGATGAGGACGGCGTCGATGCTGAGGCGGCCCTCCTTTTCCCAGTAGACGTCCTGGAGGTTGAGGAAGGGGGCGAACTCGTCCAGCGTCAGCGCCCCCAACACCAAAGGCGATCGCCCCGAGACGGGTGACCAGGTTGGAGATCGGGCCTCGAGTTCCGAACTCGACCAGGGCCACGTAGCCGACCGCCAGTAGCAGCAGGATCCCCCAGACCAGGTGGTGGACATGGGTCCCGCCGACGGACACATCGTGGAAGGGTTCGACGTTGTAGCCGTTGTAGCGGATCGAGTAAGTCAGCCCCCGGATGAAGACGAAGGTGAGGAGGAACGCCAGCGTGGCCAGGAAGAGTCGCTCCCGGCGGGGGTCGCGGGCAAGACGGTGATGGTAGACGCGGATGAAGCGACGGATGCTGTGCCGCCGTCGTCTCGGCGGCACAGGGGCAGGCATTGGAGCCCTAACGTACCACCCTCAGACGGGCCTTCCGGTTGCTGCCCAGGAAGTCGCGAATCAGCAGGTTGGTCTTGGTGGGGAACTCGTATTGTGGGACGTGGCCGCAGTCCTTCAGGACCACCGACTCGCAGTTGGGCAGGGCCTGGCACATGTGGTGCTCGAAGCGCGCCGGCACCAGCCAATCCTTCTCGCCCCACACAAACAGGGCCGGACGTTTGAGCGCGGGCAGACGATCCCAGAAGCCGTCCTCACCCGAAGGCTTCTCGAGGTAGACCTGGCGAGCCGCGGAGAAGAAGGCCACCCGACCCCGCGGCGACGCGAAGACGCGCAGGAACTCGTCGGTAAAGGAGTCGTACCACTCCGACCGCAGCCGGTCGGGCTTTGAGAACATGGAACGCGCGACCTCGACCACGGCCCGGTGGGTCAGCAGTATAGGGACCAGCGCCAGCTCCGGGCGCAGCAGCTTGACCAGGGGAACCGCCCGCCGCCCCCGAAGGAATGCCGGCGAGGGACACAGGAGAACCATGCGGTCGACCCGGTCGGGCAGGCTGAGGCCGGCCTCCAGGGCGATCCGCCCCCCCAGCGAGTTGCCGATCAGGACCGCCTTCTGGATCCCGACGGCGTCGAGGAAATCGCGCAACCACCTGGCGAAGAAGGGGAAGTCGTACGAGCGGATCGGCTTGCCCGAGCCGCCAAACCCGGGCAGGTCGGGGGCCAGCACGCGGTGGTCACGGGCCAGGTCCCAGAGCGGGGGCAGCATCGAGGCGTTGGTGGCGCCCAGGCCGTGGAGGAGAACCACCGGCGGGCCCGAGCCGGCCTCCAGGAAGAAGGTGTCGACGTCGCCGGTGCGCACCATTTTCGGGCGCGGGAACCGCCTGGGCCGGGCGCGGGTCGCGAACAGCCCCTCGATCTGCAGCGACAGAGCGATGTTGCCCCGGACTCGGAGCTTGCCCTCGAGGAAGGCCTCGACGCCTGAGGCCGAGCCTTTGATGATCGCTTCGAGCAGGTCGGGCTCGCCGTAAATGGCGGTCCGGGCCCGGACCCCGAAGAGTCCGACTCGACCCTGCTGGATCTCGACGCTCCAATGGTCAGGGCCATCCATGTGCAGCGCCACCTGGGCGTCGCCCATGGTGCGGAGCCCCGGCGTGAGCGACCCGCGATCCACGGTCCGGTCAGCGTGCCGGCGGCCGTCATCCTCGCCCCGTCGACCTTGGAGAAAGTCGACCAGCGCCTGGGAGCTCGAATCTGGTTGGACGTCGAGTGGATTCATATCGAGTGCGACGCGTTGGGGCCCTCTTTCTTGCAAAGTAACATGAAACGGTGACAAACCCCCGGTTGACGGACCGGTTCAGCCGAGAGATCGAGCAGCGGGAGACCAAGCGATGAAAGTAGGGCTGGTGCTGGGCGCCGGCGGCGTCATGGGCGGCGCCTGGATCACCGGGGGACTTGAGGCCCTGGCGGCCGAAACCGGCTGGGACCCGGCCAGCGCTGAGTTCATCGTCGGCACCTCGGCGGGGGCGATGATGGGCGCGCTGCTGGCGGCCGGCATACCTCCCTGGTTCATGGTGGCCCACTCGGCGGGCGACGACTTCGAGGGGTTCGCGGGGGCCGATGGCCGCCTCGCCGCGAGCGCCGACCGCTCCGCGGGAGCGCGTTTCACCTGGCACCGCGGCTTCCCCCGGCTGGCCCTGGGCTCGCCCGAGCTGATCATCCACGGCCTGCACAATTTCCGCACTACGTCCCCGCTGGGGTTGCTGGTGGGATGGGGGCCGCAGGGCCTGATCTCGACCGAGCCGCTCAAGGACGTCGTCCGCCGGGTGGTTCCCAGCGGCTGGGCCGATCATCCCAACCTCTGGCTGGTGGCGGCCGACTACGGCACCCTCGAGCGCACCGTCTTCGGCCGCGCCGGCTCCCCGCGCGCCGACCTGGCCGACGCCGTGGCGGCGGCCTGCGCCATCCCGAACTTCTATCACCCAGTCAAGATCGGCCAGCGTCGCTACATCGATGGCGGTATCAACTCCGTCTCCAACGTCGACCTGCTTGCCGACGAGGAGCTGGACCTGGTGATCTGCCTCAACCCCATGACCTCACTTCATCGCCCTCGACGGTTGGTGGCCCGGGCCGGGGCGGCGCTGAGGAGCCGTTACGGCCGGCAGCTCGGCCATGAGGCGCGGCTGCTGCGCGAGAGAGGCACCAAGGTGGTGTTGATCCAGCCGATCGCGCGCGACCTGGCCACGATGGGGCCGAACTACATGAGCTCCAAGCGGCGGCACGAGGTCATCGAGACCGCGATCGAGACGGTGGGCCAGCAGTTGCGCCAGCCCGAAGTTGCCGCCCTGCTGAGGAAGCTGCCCCCGGGCCAGTCCCACAAGGTCGCCCGGCCGGACCTGCCGGTGAGCGCCTGGGCAGACCTCATGGACATCGGCGGCCGCGCTCGCCGGTCGGCCTGATGGAGGATCCCTTCGAGCTGGTGCGCCGGGCGGCCGACGCCCTCCGACCCGATAAGATCGCCGCCGCGGTCGAACAGCAGATCTACACCGTGCGGGTCCTGCTCGGCACCGGGTTCGCCGCGCCGGTGCGCCCCGACAAGATCGCCAGAGCGGTCTGGCTGCTGCAGCGCTGGAGCAACACCCCGGCGGGCGCATACAGCATCAACGCCCTGACCAACCCCGAGCGCGACGCCGTCATCGACGAGCTCGGCAGTCTCACCTTCCGGGAGCTGCACCTGCGCACCAACGCCCTCGCCCACGAGCTCAGCAACGCCGGCATCGGTCCCGACCAGAACGTCGCCGTGATGTGCCGCAACCACCGTTATTTCGTCGAGGCCACGGTGGCCCTCTCCAAGCTGGGAGCCAACACCCTCTACCTCAACACCGCCTTCGCCGGTCCTCAGATCGCCGAGGTCGTCAAGCGCGAGGCCGCCAGCGCGGTCATCTACGACTCCGAGTTCGAGGGCCTAGTGGCAGCGGCCAAGGCCGGCCGTGCTTGCTACACCGCCTGGGAAAGCGATTCCAATAGCGCGCAGCCAACCCTGAAGCAGCTGATCGAGACCGGCGACCGGGGCGACCTCGACCCGCCGCCCGCCCCGGGCCGGGTGGTGATCCTGACCTCGGGGACGACCGGCACGCCCAAGGGCGCCGCCCGGTCGCAGCCCAAGAACCTCGACCCCGCGGTCGCCCTGCTCTCGAGGATCCCTCTGAAGGCTCGGGAGCGAGCCCTGATCGCGGCGCCGCTGTTCCACTCCTGGGGTTTTGCCCATTTCAGCCTCGGCCTCGTGCTCAGCTCGACCTACGTCCTTCAGCGTCATTTCGATCCCGAGGCCACCCTGGCCGCCGTCGAGCGATACCGCCCCACCGTGATGGCGGTGGTGCCGGTGATGCTGCAGCGGATCATGCAGCTGCCCGAGAAGGTGCGGCGCAAGTACGACACCTCATCGCTGCGGGTGGTCGCGGTCAGCGGCTCGGCCCTACCTGGAGAGCTCGCCACCAGCTTCATGGACGAGTTCGGCGACATCCTCTACAACCTCTACGGGTCGACCGAGGCGGCCTGGGCATCGATCGCCACCCCTCAGGACCTGCGAGCGGCTCCCGGCACCGCGGGCGTTCCCCCGCGAGGGACAGTGGTGCGCCTCTTCGACGATCAGAACCAGGAGGTCCAACCCGGGGGAACTGGCCGCATATTCGTCGCCAATGAGATGCTCTTCGATGGTTACACCAGCGGCGGCAACAAGGCCAACATCGAGGGCATGCTGAGCACCGGTGACGTCGGTCATATCGATGCCAACGGGCGCCTCTTTGTCGAGGGCCGCGACGACGAGATGATCGTTTCGGGTGGCGAAAACGTCTTCCCGGCCGAGGTCGAAGACCTGCTCGCGCGCCACGCAGGCGTCGCCGAGGCCGCCGTCATCGGTATTCCTGACAAGGAGTTCGGTCAGAGGCTGAAGGCCTTCGTGGTGCGCCGGCCGGGATCCAAGCTGACCGACGAACAGCTGAAGACCTACGTCAAGTCCAACCTGGCGCGGTACAAGGTGCCTCGCGAGGTCGAGTTCATGGACGAGCTGCCTCGCAACTCCACTGGCAAGGTCGTCAAACGCAAACTCGCGCCGCCGGCGCACAAGGGCAACGGCGCGAAGCCCGCCGCCCGCAGCTCAAAGCGGGCGTCGCAGAAGACCCGCTAGGCGGTCTTGCGCCAGGCCTGGGCGTACATCCGCTGCGCCACCACCGGAGCGGTGCGGCTGAGGACCTCCTCGTCGACCGCGTCAGCCGCCTGCTTCAGCTCGGGGAACCCGCTGAGGCCGCCGGACGCGAGCGCCGTCGGCCACTGCACCGTGTTCCAGACCACGCATTCCAAGCCCACGCGCGGGCACTTGGTGCTTGGTGATGCCGCTGTAAGGCCACAATGTGGCGTGCAGCAGCTGCTCATCGACCTCCATCTCGGTGTCTGGCTGGCGCTCATGGTCATGGTCGCGGTGATCCTCGTGAGCGGGTTCCCAGCAGCGCTCGGGGGCCGGCAACCGCCCGCGCTCTACGTGCCGCTACACCGCGCCGCCGCCGGGCTGATCGGCCTGCAGGTCGTCATCGGGGCGCTCCTTTTCGCCACCGGTCGGCGGCCGCAGACGCTGCTGCACCTCGTCTACGCCGCAGCCGCATTGGCCACAATGCCGGTAGCGCGAGCCCTCGCCAGGGGCAGCCGAGGCAACGCCCGCTGGTATCAGCTGGGCGCGACTTTGCTCCTCTTGGGGCTGCTCTTGAGGCTCTTCGGCACCGGTTAGAAGGTCTCCACCACGTCTACGCGAGGGCAGCCTGAGATGCGGATCGCTTATCGCCCCCCTCCAGCCGCGACCGGCCCGCGCTCAGCCGTGGTCGATGGCGATGAAGCCCGCGATGCCGACGACGTACAGAACCAGGACCGCGATCGAGTCCGGACCCAATCTCAGGTACTGCTTCTGGGGTCGGAAGATCAACCCGAAGACGTACACCCCGGTCAGCAGGATCCCGAGCGCGGCCATGAAGACGTCGGTCTTGGCCGCCTTTCCCAGGACCGAGGCGCCGGCGAGGAGCGTCGCTGGCAGGAAGAGGACCGGCAGGAACGCGTTGCCACCGAAGATGTCGCTCACGGCGAGCTCGAAGTCCTCGATCTTGACGGCCGCCAGGCCGGTTGAGAGCTCTGGCAGGGCAGTCGCCGCAGCCAGCACGGTGGCGCCGAAGACCGCGCCATTCACGTGAACCTGGTCGGCGATCGCGTTACCGCTGACCTCGAGCCCAACGCCGGCGACCAGGGTCACGATCGCGGCAGCCACGAAGATGATGACGGCGACCCCGAAGGGCCGCTTGGCCTTCTCGGCCTTGCCACGCTTCCGCGCGGCCGCGTCGGGGAAATCGCCCGCCGACATCCGGCGCCACGGCAGCCCCTTTGCCCCGCGGCGGATCAGCAGCAGGCCCCCGATCCACGTCAGCGCGATCAGGACCGTGCTTGGGTCGACACGGGCGACGACGACTTTTTGGGGAAGCAGCGTGGCCATGATGGCGACCGCAAGGATCGCCATCACCAGCGCGCCTTCGAGGACCTGGCTGAGCGACGCTGTGGCGTTGGTCAGGGGACGTCGCGGGACGCCGAACCCGTCGAGGGCGACCAGCACCACCGTCTGGATGGCGATGCCGCCGAGGACGTTGCCGGTGGCGATGTCGAAGTTGTGGCGTGCCGCAGCGGTGCTGACGATCGAGATCTCGGGCAGGTTGGTGACGACGGCAAGGAGTATGAGGCCGCCCAAGGCCTCCCCCAGGCCGAGCCGGTTGTCGATGATATCGACGCTCTTGGAGAGCTGGATGCCCGCCATCCATGTCGCCGTGGCCGCGGCCGCGAAGATGGCTCCCAGGATCGGCAGGGACAGTCCGGACATCACCGAGTCATTGTGCCGGTCGGGAGCGCCCCATCCAGTGCGCGCTCTCCACGTCCTGCCTCGACCCGGGCCCGGTCTCGATCGTTGGATATCCTCCGCCGCTAGTCCGCTGTCGCGCCTAACATGGGGTGGACTGTGCGATCCCCGCTGCGAGTTCGACGTCCCGAGCTGGTGGTCGACGATCCATGGGACCTCGTCGTTCGGTTCTTCACTGAGGATCGCAGCTCCCTTGGAGAGCGCTCCTACGATGGGTATGGGCAGGCGGATCCTCTCCGCCGAACCGCGTCGTCGTGGAGGACATCGTTGTCATTAACGCCACGATGTCTGCGCGCTCACCGCACGGTCCCCTCCCCAATCACGGCCCCAGAGGCGGTCATGGGTATTCGGATTTGGTTTTGCCCCCCGACACGTCAAGGTCGGCGGCTGAACTCGACGGACTTTCTGCACCCCACACCCAGTACCGACCCATTCTTCGTTCGGCCGTTTGACAACACCGTATGCATGGGGGTATAGGCTTGCAGCGGGGTCCGCAGGAGTGTGATGAATCCCGTAATCCGGTTGATGGCGCCGCTGCTCGCGGTGCTGGCGCTAGCCGCGCTGCTTCTAACCCACTTGCTTTCCCCTCACGCGGCGCCCCCTATCGTCACGGCGCAGCTCACCCTCACAGCCGATATCGTCATCCCGGCGAATTCCATGGCCGCCCCGGAGCTCGCGCTCAGAGATCAGACCGGTCAGCTGGTATCCGTCAGTAAACTGCGTGGACGTGTGGTTGCACTCGCCTTCCTTGACTCGCACTGCAAGCAGCTGTGCCCGATTGAGGCGGACCAACTCGCCCAGGTGCAGCAAACATTGGGGAAACAATCTCCGCTGTCCCTGGTGGTAGTCAGCGTCGCTCCGGACACCGACACGCCTGACAGCGCCCGGAGCTTCGCGGCTACCCATGGCTGGACCGGAGACTGGCGCTGGCTCCTGGGCACGGAGGCTCAGCTGGCGCCGGTCTGGAACGCTTACAGCATCGAGGTCAAGCCCACGACCGCGGACATCCTGCACAGCATCGTCCTTTACCTTATAGACAGGAAGGGGTACGTGCGGGCCGGCTTCGTCGGCGGACTCAAGCCCGACCAGGTGGCGCGCGACGGCCGTCTGCTGGCTGCCGGTGGGAAGAGCTAAAGGTACGGGCTAGGGGCTCGCCGACGGGCTCACGGACGCCGGGCTCAGGGGGACGGTTGGGGAAGCGCCCACGCTGGCCAGCGAGTTGAAGCCGAACCAGTGCAGGGAGACCAGCCCGTAAAAAAGGATCGAGAGCCCGACTATCAGCACGATCACGACGATGATCACGATCGCGGCACCGGGGCCCGGCTCGACGTCTTCCTCGACGATTGCCATGTCGGGATTATGTCACGAGAAAGCGAGCTGACACGACCGCCGGTATGGCCAGGCTCAGCTTTCGCTCCGACAGGGCTCAGTTTTCGTCGCTTGACATGAACAGACCGCCGCCTCAGACTCAACCACTTCGCCAGATTCGCGTTCCGTAGGTGTTTCAGATGCTAGTCAGGTTAGCGTTCGTCGGCACAGCGGTCCTCGTGGCAGCCGCGCTCGTAGTCGCCTTCGTCGGCCTTTTCATGTTGCAGAAGCCGGGCACCCTCGAAGGCAAGAGGACGAGTATCCACCTCGAGACGGTCGCCGCGGTCGGCACCGCGCTGGAGTGGCCTCGCCCGAACGATCCCCACCCGGACTGGGTCGGATATCTGCCAACGACCATCCTGCGCGTTCCGGCCAACTCGGTGATCAACATGCAGATCGACCAGGAGGACGGCGCATCGGGTCTGCGCAACCCGTTCTGGGGCAAGGTCTTCGGCACCGAGGGCGGAAACAT
>CABEAI010000146.1_pt1 | contig 16489 bp, 18 predicted proteins | sample 3132431 | NCBI WGS metagenome assembly CABEAI01 (sample SAMEA5534343, study PRJEB31848) | metagenome | biome: tundra; feature: field; material: soil | place: USA | collected 2013-05 | depth 0.45 m | reverse complement strand
TCGCTCAACTCTTCTCTGCAGAGGTACGGCCAGACCTTCGGCCTGCTGTTCGTGTTGATGACGTTCTTCTTCTTTCTGGGCCTGATCACGATGGTCGGGGTCGAGGTGAACAGCGTCGTCCATCCACCCCCGAGCCACGACCGTCAAGCGGCGGTCGTAAGAAGGCGGCGGGAAAGGTAACATGAGGCTGTCCGCCGCGAGCAACCGCATTGGTCTTGTGGGGGTGATGACAGGAGGAGTCACATGGCGCGCGGTCCAGGTTTTGTGATCGGGGTCCTGGTCGGGGGTTTGGGCGGATTCGCGGCGGGGTATCTCCTCTCACGTGATGGCCAAGCCGATGCCAACAGTTCGATTGGTTCCATCGACCTCACTCCCACGATCGAGCTCAAGAACCATGCCCCAGTGGCCGCCGAGGCCCCCGAAGAGGCTGAAGAGAAGCCTGCCTGACCTCGGCTTGGAGAGGATGAAGCGATGAGCCACTCCCCGCGTGGCGCGCTCGTCAGCGAGCTGAAGATCCCTGCCCAGGCGCCCTTCGTGATGGTGGCCAAACGCGCTGCCAGCGCGCTGGGTTCGACGGCGGGATTCTCGCTCGAGGGCATCGACGACCTCAACATCGCGGTCGCCCAGGCTTGTGAGAAGGCGATTGCGGCCGGCGATCGGATGTGGGGTCCGGGCAACGGGGTTCTCAAGCTCAGCTTCCGGATGGTCGACGGTGGTATGGAGGTGGAGGTGCGCAACCTGCCGGCCCGCCTGGCCTCCGCCGACGAGCTGGCCGTTCGCCGCGAGGTCGATCTGGAACGCCGTAGCGAGTCGCTACGCCGCACCGCCCAGCGCCTTTCGCAGGAGGTCGAGGTCGAGCGGAAGGAGCGCATTCGGGCGCAGCGGGAGGCCGCGCGCCTCACCCACGAGGCTCACCTCGCCACCACCGCTGGCGGCCAGCCCGACGCCGATGTGGACCTCGACGACGTGGCCGTCAACATGATTCGACTGTTCGTCGACGAGCTTCGCTACAACGTGGACTCGCATGGCAGCATGCGAATGAGGATGGTCAAGTACCTCGTCGACTGAGTTCAGGCGACGAGAAGACCCGAAGCGCTAACGTCGGGCGCCAGCGCGAGCTGCTGGTCAAGTACCACCAGACCCACGACCCGGCAATCCGCCAGCAGCTGGTGGAGGCCTACTCCAACCTGGTCTACTTCCTGGCTCGCAAGTTCGCCAACCGGGGGGAGCCGCTGGAGGACGTCGTCCAGGTCGGCTTCATGGCCCTCCTGATGGCCATCGATCGCTTTGACCCCGAGCGGGGGCTCGAGTTCACAACCTTCGCCACGCCAACCATCGTGGGCGAGATCAAGCGCTACTTCCGAGACAAGAGCTGGGCGGTGCGGATCCCGCGGCGGCTACAGGAGCTCAACCTGCGCGCGCGCCAGGCCGGGGAGCGGCTGCAGGAGAAGCTCGGCCGGGCGCCCAGTGTCCACGAACTGGCCGCTGAACTTGGCGTCAGCGAAGAAGAGATCCTGGAGGCGTACGAAGCGGGGCCGGCGCAGATAACCGTTCCCCTGGACGCGGGCGGAAGCTCACTGTCAGGCGAGGACGGGCTGTCGTTGTCGGAGCGGCTGGGTGGTGAGGACGAGAACCTGCAGCGGGTGGAGCTGCAGGGGTTGCTCGATTCGGCCATGGTGCACCTGACCCCCAGGGAGCGCGAGATCATGTACCTGCGATTCGTCGAGGAGCTCCCGCAGAGCGAGGTGGCGCGCCGGTTGGGGATCTCCCAGATGCACGTTTCCCGGCTGCAGCGCGCCGCCGTCGAGAACCTCAAACGCCAACTGGAGGGCTCGGTCCAGGCCTGATCCTCGTATTCGGCGTTGACCCCGCCCTCTGATACGATGCATCCAACGCCCGATGCTGAGCGCCGAGATCCGCCAGTCCTTCCTCAACTTCTTCGAACGGCAGGGTCACAGGAAGCTCCCCAGCTCATCCCTGATCCCCCACGAAGATCCTTCCGTGCTGCTCACAACCGCGGGCATGCAGCAGTTCAAACCGATCTTCATGGGCCAGGCCCAGCCGCCCGCGCCACGGGCGACAACCGTACAGAAATGCTTCCGCACGGTCGACCTGGACGAGGTCGGTGATGCCAGCCATCTCACCTTCTTCGAGATGCTCGGCAACTTCTCCTTCAGTGATTACTTCAAGGAAGGCGCGATCGAGTTCGCCTGGGAGTACCTGACCCGCGAACTCAGCCTCGATGCGGCCCGCTTGCAGCCCACCGCGCACCCCACCGACGACGATGCCGCTGGGCTCTGGAAGAAGGTTTCGGGCAAGGACGTCATCCGCCTGGAGGACAACTTCTGGGGCCCCACCGGCGCCTCTGGACCGTGCGGGCCCGACTCCGAGGTCCACTTCGACTTTGGTCCTGACGTCGGCTGCCGGCAGCCGGACTGCTACCCCGGGCACTGCGATCGCTACCTCGAGGTCTGGAACCTGGTCTTCATGCAGTTCGACCAGCTTCCCGATGGCTCGCGGCAGCCGCTGGAGCGCACCGGTGTCGACACCGGCATGGGTTTGGAGCGGCTGGCGGCGGTCGTGGGAATGCATCCCACGATCCACGACACGGACATTTTCGCTTCGCTCCGTGCTCACTTCGAGGAACGGTCCGGGCGGCCATACCAATCTGGCGATCGACCAGAGGATCTGTCCATGAGGCTGCTTTCCGACCATGCCAGGGGCACCGCGTTTCTGATCGCCGACGGCGTCCGACCGGGCAATGAGGGCAGAGGCTACGTCCTGCGTCGCATGATCCGGCGGGCGACCCTCCACGGCGAGCGTCGCCTTGGGATCGAGGGGCCGCTATCGGGCTCGGTGAGTCGGGTCGTCGAGCTTATGGGTGACGCCTACCCGGAGCTTGGGGAGCGCCGGGGCACGATCGAGACCACCCTGAAGTCTGAGGAGGCGGCCTTCCGCCGCACCCTCGATGCCGGCCAGAGCGCGTTCGCCGAGGTGGCCTCGAAGAGCTCCGGGATCATCCGCGGCGAGGATGCCTTCCGGCTTCACGATACGTCCGGGTTCCCGATCGACCTGACCGTGGAACTGGCCGCGGAGCAGGGCTTGTCGGTCGACCGCGAAGGCTTCAGCGAGCAGCTTGCGCAACAGCGACTGCGGAGCCGCCGTGGTGCCAAGCGCACCGCGGTTCAGCGCACCGGCCTGCCGGCGACCCAGTTCCTCGGCTATGACACCCTGGCCGCCAGCGGCACCGTGCAGCGGATATTCCGCGGTGACACCGAAGTCGAGGCAGCGCACGAAGGCGAGGAAGTCGAGGTCTACGTCGACCGCACGCCGATGTACGCGGAGGGCGGCGGCCAGGTCGGCGATATCGGCGTCATCGAGGGGCCGCTGGGGACGGTGGAAGTGCGCGACGTGCAGCGACAGGGAGACGCCCACGCACACTACGGGGTCGTGGTCTCGGGTGACGTGTCAGTGGGTGTGGAGGTCCAGCTCGAGGTCGACCATGAGGCTCGATGGGCAACCATGCGCCATCACTCAGCCACCCACCTCCTGCACCGGGCGCTACGGACCGTGCTCGGCGACGGCGCCACCCAGGCCGGTTCATACGTCGCGCCCGACACCTGCACGTTTGACTTCAACCTCGACCGGGCCGTCAGCGCCGACGAGATGGATGCCGTCTTCCGGATCGTCAACCGCGCCGTTCGAGACGACCTGCCCAAAACCACCGACGTGATGGCGCTTGAGGATGCGCGTCGGAGCGGCGCCATGATGCTCTTCGGCGAAAAGTACGCCGATATTGTCCGCGTCGTCAGCTTCGGACAGTTCTCGACCGAGCTCTGCGGCGGCACTCACGTGGAGCGCACCGGGCAGATCGGTGCGGTGGTGCCGGTGACCGAGAAGAGCGTCGGCGCGGGGCTTCGACGCGTCGAGTTTCTCGCCGGCGAGCGGGCCGAGAGCTACCAGAGGGATTTGCAAACCGCGGCCGAGGCGGCGGCGCGGGTGCTGCGCGTAGGCCACGCGGAGCTTGCCGACCGCGTGGAGGCGCTGATCGAGGAGCGCAAGCGGTTGCAGAGGGAGATCGACGACCTGCGCCGGCGGTCGGTCGGCACCTCGACGCCGGACACCGGGACTGTCAGTCGTGGGGTCGCCTTCCAAAAACTTGAGGAGGCCGATCCCGACCTCCTCCGCGCGGCCGCCGACAATCTTCTCGACAGCCAGCCAGGCGCTCAGGTAGCGGTGGTCATCGGAGGGGCGGGGGAGGACGGACGGGTGGTGCTGAAGACTCGTAAGGGCGGCCTGAGCGCCGCCGAGGCCTTCGCCCGCGTGCGCGATGTCGGCGGCGGCAAGGGAGGCGGCAACCAGACCTTGGCCCAGGGCGGCGGTTTCCGCGTGGACGAGTTCGAGTCCATCGTCACCGCCGTCGGCGACCTTGTCGAAGCCGGGGAGAACGGCAGCCGATGAAGCGCTTCCTCAACCGTCGCGACCAGAACGCCAACCACTACACCGCGCTCGATATCGGCACCGAGTACATCAAGGCGCTGATCATTCGACGCGAGGGCGACAACGGCATCGTGCTCGGCGTTGGCCGGCAGCAGCAGTCATACGCCGACATGGTCTCGGGAGCCGTGGCCGACATCCAGGCTGTGATCGACAACTGCAACCACGCGCTCGAACAGGCCGAGGACATGGCCGAGGCCATTCCCGGCCGCGCCGTCATCGGCATCGCCGGCGAGCAGGTCAAGGGCTTCTCCACGTCTGTGACGGTGCCGCGCCACGACCCCGGCCAGCGCATCAACCGGGTCGAGCTGCAGAACACCCTGGAGATGGTCCAGAAGCGGGCGATGCGCGAAGCCGCCCACCTCATGGGCCAGGAGCTCGGCGTCCCCGAGGTCAGCCTCAAGCTGATCCACTCCACCATCACCACCGTCCGCATCGACGGTTACCTGGTGACCAACCCGATGGACTTCCAGGGCAAGTCGATGGAAATCACGGTCTTCAACACCTTCGCCCCGCTGACCCACATCGGCGCCCTGCAGACGATCGCAGCGGAACTGGACCTGGAGCTGATCGCGACCGTCGCCGAGCCCTTCGCGATGGCGCGCTGCTGCGCCACCGACGAGGTCTACGAGTTCGGCGGCATCTTCGTCGACGTCGGCGGCGGCACCACCGACGTGGCCCTGATCCGCAACGGCGGCATCGAGGGCACCAAGATGTTCGCCATCGGCGGCCGCGTCTTCACCAAGAAGATCGCAGCGCACCTCAACCTCAGCTTCGTAGAGGCGGAGGAGCTCAAGGTCCGCTACTCGCGCGGCGAGGTCTCCGAAGACCGGGTGAAGCAGCTCCGAGCCCTGCTGGCCCCCGACGCCGAGGTGCTTGTCAATGGTGTCGCCCTGACCCTGCAGCAGCTGGCGAAGTCAGACCGGCTGCCATCCAACATCTACCTTGCCGGCGGCGGCAGCGCGCTCCCCGAGATCGAGGAATACCTCAACGCCTATCCCTGGATGGAACGCCTGCCCTTCCCGCGACAGCCCGTCGTTAGGGTGCTGGCGCCCACCGACGTGCGTAACATCTACGATTCCACCGGGTTACTTTTGAACCAGCAGGACATCACCCCCATGGGCCTGGGCTACCAGGCCATCCAGGAGGATGAGGGAGAGAAGGACCTCCTCTACAGCACCATGCGCCGCATCATGCGCGCCATGAAGGTCTGATCTGAAGCCATGTCGAAGCTGATCTACGCTGAGCCCGACGACGAGATCACCAACCTCGTCGACCGGCTCCGCTCCGAGAAGACGGAGAAGGAGTTGGTCTTTGTTCTGCCCGGCGGCTCGCGGGTGCTGCACTCCAACCTCAACGCCCGGCTGCTGAAGCAGTACAGCAACTCGCTTGGCAAGAGCACCTCGGTGATCAGCCCGGATGCGAGGACCCAGGCGATCGCGATCGAGACCGGGTTCTCCGTGTTCCCGACCCTGGTCGCGTTCGAGTCCGGCAAGGCCATCGACCGGGCTGTTGACGCCGGTTCGGCACTTACGCCCAGCCCCGGCATGCTGGGCTCGCTGGCGGTTGAGTCCGGCGAGTTCGAGGACGCGCCCACCACCCGACGCGCCACCCCTCCGCCGCCAGTTACGCCTAGAACGCGTCCCAAGCCCGCCGCCGCGGCGGCGGAGGTCAGGGGCGGACGAGCCGGCTACATCCCCTACGTTCTCGGCGGGGTCGGGGTGTTGCTGATCCTGCTGATCCTGTTCCTGTTTGTGTTGCCCTCGGCTACGGTGCAGATCGTGATCCCGGCGCATGCGATCTCGGCCCAACCTCCTATCACGGGGTCGACGGCGGCCCCGGGGCCCAACGACACCGCCAGCGTTCAGACGGCCGTGCAGCAGGCCCAGGAGCAGATGCAGCAGGCCAACATCCCGGCCACCGGGCAGAAGGCGATCCCCGCCGTGCCAGCATCTGGCAACGTGGTCTTCACGTACACCAACCCAACTCCAATAATTTCCGGAGCCCATTTCGTAACTGGCACGGAAGTCAGCACCGACGATGGCAAGAAGTACGTCACCACCGCAGACTCTGGGGTCATTGGACCCAACCAGAGCGCGACGGTGCCGGTCCAGGCCAGAACCGGCGGCGTCGCCGGCAACACCGCCGCGAGCACCATCAAGAACATCACCGGGAACCCGGAGCCAAGTCGGTTTGTCGTCACCAATCCCAGCGACGTGACCGGCGGGGTCGACGCGACGACCAAGGTCGTCGTGGCGCAGACCGACCAGGACAAGGTCAAGAAGGCGCTTGGCGACCAACTGACCGCGAAGGTCAACGCCGACCTGCAAAAGAGCGCGGGCAGCCAGAAGCTGCTTTCCGACACGCTGATCGCCACCGTTGACGCCAGCTTCGACAAGAAGCCGGGCGACGAGGCCGCCAACTTCAACGCCACCGTCACGGTCAAGGGGACCGAGGTCAGCCTCGACGACGCCAAGGTGAAACAGGTGCTAACCGACGCACTGCGCAAGCAGGTCCCGGCCGGCTACACCCTCACCGACAATGCCCTCAAGCTGGACTACAAGCTGACTCAGCACGACGACAAGGGCGGAGTTGTCCTCAGCGGCACGGCGTCCGGCTTCATGGCCACGGCGATCAACAAGGACGACATCCGCGGCCATATCACGGGCCAATCGATCGCCAAGGCGCGCGCGTACATCAACGGCAACATCGACTCCAGCACCATCATCATCAGCGAAAGCCCGTCGCTGATCCCGTGGTTGCCCTTTATCGGCAGTCGAATCGACGTCAAGACCACCGTGGAGAATCCCCAGCCCGGATGAGGGTCCTGGCCGTCGACCCGGGCAAGGTCAGGGTCGGCCTGGCCCTCAGCGATGAGGGCGGCCGGCTGGCCACGCCTCACTCGACCCTGGCGGCAGGCGCGCGGTTGGCGGCGAGGATCGCCGATGTCGCCCAGGAGGCGGGCGCCGGTTCCGTGATCGTGGGCCTGCCCCGGCGCCTCGATGGCAGCGAGGGACCGGAGGCCGAGGCGGCGCGTGCGCTGGCGGATGAGATCGCCGCCGCCAGCGGGCTTGCAGTCGAGCTCTGGGACGAGCGCTTCACCAGCTCGATGGCAGAGAGCGCCCTCCGTAGCTCCCGCCCCAAGCGCGGTCGGAAGGTGGCCACCGCCCGGCGCGAGGCCACCCACCGGGTGGCGGCGGCGGTGCTGCTGCAGTCGTACCTCGATCGGCCGGCCGCCAAGCCCCGATGAACCCCGGGCGCACCTTTGCCGTCTCGGCGATAGTGGCCGTTCTGCTGATCGGTGGCGGCGCATTCGCGGCTTACAGCTACTACCACGGCCAGGTCTATGACGCGCGCCGAGTCGGCCAAGGCCCAGCAGTTGTCGGCATCCCGGTTGGCGCCGGCGTTTCGGGGGTCGGCGACATCCTGGCCAAGCAGGGGGTGATCGACAGCTCGCTGGCGTTCGAGATTTATGTCCGGACCCATGGGCTGGCCGACCGCCTCGAGGCGGGTCACTACTCGATCCCGGGCGGCTCCAGCATGGCCGCCGCGCTGGCGCTGCTGTCCCACGCCACCGGCACCCAGGTCCGGGTCACCATTCCCGAGGGCCTCACCCAGAAGCAGATGGCCGCATTGTTCGAACAAAAGGGGTTGTTCAGCGCCGCCGCCTTCCTCGAAGCGGCTGACAAGGGCACCTTCACCCAGGCCTTCCTGGCCGGCCGTACCCCGGGCTACGGGCTCGAGGGCTACCTCTTCCCGGACACGTACTTCTTCGATCCCAAGGTCAAGCCCGCGGCGGCGATCAATATTCTCCTCGACAACTTCGCCGCCAAGGTCCCCGCCGACCTCCGCGCCCACGCCGCCGACCAGCACATCAGCTTTTCCCAGGCGATGGTGCTCGCCTCGATCATCGAACGCGAGGCGGCGTTCGACAAGGATCGGCCCTACGTCGCGGCGGTGTTCTACAACCGCCTCGCGCAGGGGCAACCGTTGCAGTCGGACGCGACGGTAGCCTACGCCAAAGGTCAGAGCACCACCGTCATCACCGAACAGGACAAGGCCCTGAACTCTCTCTTCAACACATATCTCCACACCGGCCTGCCGCCGGCGCCGATCAGCAACCCGGGCCTGGCCTCGATCCGGGCGGCGCTGATGCCCGCCTCGGGGTTCCCCTACCTCTACTTCCTGACCGACCCCAGCGGCCACGCCCATTTCAGTCGCACCCTCGACCAGCACAACCAGTGCCAGGTCAACCTCAGCGCCTGCCCCACGGCCCCCTGACGGCGATGCGGGTGCTCTTGCTCGGCCACCCCGTCGCCCATAGCGTGTCGCCGGCGGTGCAGAACGCCGCCTTCGAAGCGATGGGGATGCCGGACCGCTACGAGGCTGTCGATGTACCGCCCGAGGCCCTGGCCGAGGCCGTCCGCGAGTTGCGCCACGACGATTGCGTTGGCGCCAACGTCACGGTGCCGCACAAGCTGGCGGTAGTGGAGTTCCTGGACGAGCTTGACCCGCTCGTGGAGGGGATGGGCGCAGTGAACACCGTCGTCAATCGCGGTGGCCGCCTCTCAGGCTACAACACCGATGTCGAGGGAGCCTGGAAGGGCCTGCTGGAGCCGGTGGTCGACACCATCGGCGGCGCAGGCGTGGTGCTCCTCGGCGCGGGCGGTGGCGCCCGCGCCGTGATCGCCGCCCTGGAGCGCGCCCTGCACCGGGCCCCGGCGCTGGTCGTGGTGGTGGCGAGGGACGCCGCCGAGGCGTCCAAGGTGGCGGAGCTGGGTTCGCGCCGCGGGCTGTCGACCAGCACCCGGGCGTGGTCCGAGCGGATCGACGCCTGCGAAGGCGCAACAGTCCTCATCAACTGCACTCCGCTGGGGCTGCACCGTGAGGACCCCTTCGAGGGAGTGGCCCTTGCCGGCCGGGCCGTCCTCGACCTGGCCTACGCCCCAGGCGGCACGCCGCTCGTCAGACGGGCGCGCGCCGAGGGGGCTTCGAGCGCGCTCCAGGGAGACCAGATGCTCCTCCACCAGGGCGTGGCTGGTTTCCGGCTTTGGACGGGCGTGGATCCACCGATCGAGGTGATGCGGGCCGCGCTGCAAGAGGCGATGGCATGACCCCGGTCGTGATCGGGTGACCGCGCTCGTCACCGGGCTGCTGGCCATGTCGGTGGGGGCGGTGGTCGGCGTCGGAACCCACAGGCTCAACCAGAGGCTCGGCCGTGGCGAGGAGGAGGCGACCGTACCGCCCCTGCCCGGCGAGCCCTTCTGGGCCCCCGTCCTCGACGCGGCCGCGCTCGGCTTTCTCTTCTTTCGGTACGGCGTCAGCCCTCGATCGCTCGCGGCGGCGCTGCTGCTGGTGGTCCTGGTGCAGGTCTTCGTATTCGACACGCGCCACCGCCTGATCCTCAACAAGGTCATGTATCCCTCGATTGTGGTGGCACTGCTCACTTGCCCCATCAACCCACTGCTCCAGGCCGACAACGGCTTTGGAAAGTTGGACTCGGCCCTGCTCGGAGCGGTGGTCGGAGGAGGAATCTTCTTCGTCTTGGTCATCTTCAGTCGCGGCGGCGTCGGCCTCGGTGATGCCAAGCTCACGTTCTTGTTGGGCGCGGCGCTCGGGTTTCTGCCGATCCCGACCTCGCCGATCATCTGGGCCCTGATCTACGGCATCATCGTCGGCGGCGTGGCGGCAGCATTCCTGCTGGTTTCGCGGGTGCGCGGGATGCGCGACTTCATCCCCTACGGGCCGTTTCTCTGCCTCGGCGGCGCGGCGGCCGTGCTCTTGCCCTGCGGCCTGCTGGGCCCGGCCAGCTGCTGACCAGCGCGCCCGCACCGGGGCGCCCCTTAAGATTCAGCCATGGCTGAAGACAAAGATCTACTTCCCGGGGAGACCGCGTTGCTGCACATCAACCGCCACCCCCTGGTGCTGGTGAAGGAAGTGCTGGGTCCCACCCTGGTGGTCCTGGCGATCTCGATTGTCCTGATCTTGATCAAATTCAGCTGGTTCATTGTGCTCGCGATGCTGTTGGGGCTGTTCGTCTACCTCGACATCCGATACATCATCTGGCGCTCGGTTACGTACACCATCACGGACCAGCGCATCCTGCAGCGGCGGGGAGTACTGGGTAAGTTCACCCGTTCCATTGGGATAGCCCGCGTCCAGGACGTGAGCACGTCTCAGAGCCTCTTTGGCCGGCTCTTTGATTTCGGCAACGTGGAGATCGAATCCGCCGGTAAGGACGGCGCCGAGATCTTCACCTATGTGCCCGATCCCGAGCATTTCCGAGACATCCTCTTCGAGCAGCTCCACGGTCCCAACGCCCTCCGCGGCGCCGCGACGTGATTCGGTTCCTCACCGCGGGGGAGTCCCACGGGCCGCGCCTGGTCGTCATCGTCGACGGCCTGCCAGCTGGTATGCGGCTCCGCGCCGCCGACATCAACACCGACCTGCGCCGGCGCCAGGGCGGCTACGGCCGCGGTGGGCGGCAGCAGATCGAGCGAGATGAAGTCGAGATCGTGGGCGGCGTCCGCCTCGGCCGGAGCCTGGGGACGCCGATCGCGATGGTCCTCGTCAACCGCGACTTCCCCAACTGGGAGAAGACGATGTCGCCGGCGCCCACCGGGTTCCCGCCGACCAAGGTAACCCGGGTCCGGCCCGGCCACGCCGATCTCGCCGGCGCCCTCAAGCACGGCTTCGACGACGTCCGCAACGTCCTCGAGCGGGCCTCAGCGCGGGAGACAACCAGTCGGGTCGCCGCCGGTGGCGTGGCCAAGCAGCTGCTGCGCACGTTTGGGATCGAGGTCCACAGCTATGTTTCACGCGTCGGCAAGGTGCAGGCGCAAGTGCCCGACGTGATCGACTGGGAGAAGGTGGAGGCTTCCCCGGTGCGCACTCCCGACCCCGTCGCCGAGGCCAGGATGATCCGCGCCATCGACCGCGTCCGCAAGGACGGTGACACCCTGGGCGGTGTCTTCACCGTCGTGGCCACCGGGGTACCGGTCGGCCTCGGCACATACGCGCAGTGGGACCGGCGCCTCGACGGCCTGCTCGCCCAGGCCATCGTCAGCGTGCCGGCGGTCAAGGCGGCGGAGTTGGGCGCGGGCGTGGCGGCGGCATCGCTGCCCGGCTCGCAGGTCCACGACCAGCCGCGCTACAGCAAGGCCAAGGGCTTCTATCACCTGACCAACCGCCAGGGCGGCCTGACCGGGGGCGTCACTGACGGCATGCCGGTGGTGGTCAGCGGCTACCTCAAGCCGATCTCCACGCTGAAGAAGCCGTTGACATCAGTGGACATCGCCACCAAGAAGGAGATCCAGGCCCACTACGAGCGCAGCGACATCTGCGTGGTGGCGGCTGCCGGGGTGATCGGGGAGGCGATGGTGGCGCTGACGTTGGCCAAGGCGTTGCAGGCCAAGACCGGCGGCGATTCCATCAAAGAGATGCGGCGCAACCTGAACGCGTTTCTGCGCTCAGCCCGCTGAGACGTGGCCAAAAACCTGGTCCTGGTCGGATTCATGGGCAGCGGCAAGTCGAGCGTCGGTCGCCTGGTCGCCGCCGCCCAGGGAGTTGATTTCATCGAACTCGATGAGCGCATCGAGGAGATGACGGGCCAGTCGATCGAGGCGATCTTCGAGCAGCAGGGTGAGGCGCGCTTCCGGAACTTCGAGTCGGCGGCGCTGGCTCGGGCGCTGGCGGATGGCGGCAGCCTGGTTGCGGTCGGCGGCGGGGCGGTGATGGACGACCGCAACTGGGCGCTGATCCAGGACGGCAACTTGGTGGTCCGGCTGCGGGCGTCGGACGAGGCGACCCTGGAACGGCTTGGCGATGGCCAGGCGCGGCCGCTTGCCGGCGCGGGGCGGCTAAAAGACCAGCCGGAGCTGCAGCACAAGCTGCTGACCCTGGCGGCCGCCCGCGAGAGCCGCTACTCCGAGGCTGCGGTGCAGTTCGACACCACCGGGCGCTCGATCGAGGACGTGGCCGCGGAGGTAGCCGAGCTGGCAAAAGGCGCCGGCATCGGGAGCGCGACCGCCGATGCCTGAGCTCACCGTCAGCGCCGCCTCCGGGGCGTACCCGATCGCGATCGAGAGGGGAAGCCTGGCCCGGCTTGGCGCCCGGATCGACGAGCTCGCGGACGGCTCGAAGGTGCTGATCATCGCGGACCACAACACCGCCAAGTTGCTGCCTCGGGGCCTGGCCGTCCAGGCGGCCCGGCCGCTGTTCCGGATCCCCCCAGGGGAAACCAGCAAGAGCCTGAGCTGGGTCGAGAAGGCCTGCTCCGCGGCGGCTGTCAAGGGTCTCGATCGCGGCTCGCTGATAGTGGCGGTGGGCGGGGGCGTCGTGGGCGACCTGGCCGGGGTCGTGGCCGCCACCTACATGCGCGGCATCCGGTTGCTGCAGGTCCCCACCACGCTGCTCGCGATGGTGGACAGCGCCATCGGCGGTAAGGCGGCGGTGAACCTGAAGGCGGGTAAGAACCTGGTCGGCGCTTTCAAGCCCCCGGTGGAGGTTTTCATCGACCCCGACGTGCTCTCCGGGCTGCCCGGCCGCGAGTTCCGGAGCGGGCTGGTCGAAGTGCTCAAGTACTCTATGATTGCGGACGAACAATTGTACGACTCGCTCCTTGCCAATCGCGAAAAAGTGCTTCAAAAGGACATCGATTTGCTCACTGACGTGGTCACGATCTGCTGCGCCATCAAGGCGGGCGTGGTCTCGCGCGACGAGCGGGAGACGGGCGAGAGGGCGATCCTCAACTACGGCCACACGCTGGGGCACGCGCTGGAGGCCGCCACCGGCTATGCGCGCTTCACCCATGGCGAGGCCGTCAGCATCGGCATGGCGGTCGCGGGTGACATCGGGGCCGAGTTGGGGGTGACGCCCGCCGACGTGGTCGAGCGCCAGGGGGCGCTTTTGGAGTCGTACAAACTGCCGCAAAGAGCCCCCAAGGCTGCCTCCGTCGACGATGTGATGGCGGTCATCTCCAGGGACAAGAAGGCCCGCGCCGGCGTCACCCCGTGGGTGCTGCTGGACCGGCTCGGGCATGCGGTGCCCGGGCACCGCGTCAACCGAGAAGTGGCGGAGCACGTCATCGGCCGTGCCCTGGGGGTGGGCTGATGCGCCTCGTCGTGGTCATCAATGGCCCCAACCTCAACCGTCTCGGAGTCCGCGAGCCGGCGATCTACGGCACCACCACCCTGAGTCAGGTCGAGCAGATGCTGGTCGCCCGCGGCGCCGAGCTGGGCTGGGCCGTCGAGACCTACCAGTCCAACCACGAGGGCGACCTCATCGATCGCATCCAGGCGGCCGCCGACCAGGACGCCGACGCGCTGATCCTCAACCCTGGCGCCCTGACCCACTACAGTTACGCGCTCCTTGACGCGTTGCAGTCGGTGGAGCTGCCGGCGGTCGAGGTCCACATCTCCGACATCGACCAGCGCGAGGAGTGGCGGCGCAAGTCGGTCACCAGCGAGGCGTGTGTGGCGATGATCAAAGGCAAGGGCATCCAGGGATACATCCAGGCGCTCGAGTTCCTGGCCGCGCGGGCGGCCACCGAGGCGTCCTCGTGATCGACGCTGGCGACCTGCGCAACGGCTCGGTCTTCGAGCGCGACGGACAGCTGTACGTCTGCGTCGGCTACTCGCACATGAAGATGGGGCGGGGCACCGCCCAGGTGCGCGCTCGCCTGCGCAACCTTAAGACTGGGGCCATCACCGACGAGACTTTTCGTCCCGAGCAGCGCTTCACCAAGGTACGCATCGAGAAGCGAAACATGCAGTATCTCTATAGCGACGGCGACCAGTACCACTTCATGGACACCAAGACCTACGACCAGGTAGCGCTGGCGGCCTCGGCCCTTGGTGACGCCCTCAAATACCTCAAAGACGGCTCCGAGATCACCGTTCTGTCCTACGAGGACCAGCCGATCGGGGTCGAACTGCCCACCTCCGTCGATCTCGAGGTGACCACAACCGACCCCGGCTTCAAGGGCGACACCGCGACCGGGACCTCGAAGCCGGCGACGCTGGAGACCGGGCTGACGGTGGCGGTGCCCCTGTTCGTCAACCAGGGCGATAGGATCAAGGTCGACACCCGAACCGGCGAATACATGGAGAGGGCCTGATATGACCGAGATCGCGCCAGCGTTCCAGCCGACCAACGGTCGGGTCAAGGTGGCCAACGAGGTGATCGCCCAGATCGCCGCCATGACGGCGCTGCAGATCCCCGGCGTGGCGGGCGTGGCCGACCGGAGCAACCAGATCACCCGCGTCATCCGCCGCGGCGGTCTTCACAAGGGCGTGCGCGTGGAGCTGGTCGATGAAGACACCCTCAAGCTCCAGGTCGTGCTGGTGGCCTACAGCGGGCGTAACCTTCCCGAACTCGCCGCCGAGGTTCAGAAGCAGGTGGTCGCGGCGGTGGATCGGATGCTGGGGCTCAAGACCAGCAACGTCGACGTGTTCTTCGCCGACGTGCGCTTCAACGAAGCCGAAGCCTGATTCTGTTCGGTCGGCAACCGTGGGTAAACGTCACCTGGCTCGAGAGGTGGCCATGCAGGCGATCTTCGAGCTCGAGCATCGGGCCGACGATCCCGAGGCAACGGTGCGATACCACCTCGAGGAGGGCGGCGTCGACAAGGCGCAGTGGGATTTCGCGGTCGACCTGGTGCGGGGAACCCTCGCCCACCAGGACGAGATTGACAAGGAGATCGGGGATTCCTCGACCCACTGGCGGCTGGAGCAGATGGCGGGCGTGGAGCGGGCCGTCCTGCGCCTCGCCACCTACGAGCTGCTGTTCTGCCCCGACGTGCCGGTGAAGGCCGCCATCAACGAGTCGATCGAGCTGGCCAAGACCTTTGGCGGTGATGAGGCCGGACGCTTCGTCAACGGGGTTTTGGGGCGCATCGTGATGCACGTGCCGCGCGCGGCCGGTGGCACGCCGTGAATGTCTTGCGTGTTGGTGACCTGGCCGAGTTCCTCGACGAGGTCATCTCCGACCAACCGGGTCTGCAGGATGTCTGGGTCGAGGGCGAGGTCGCGGATTGCAAGGTCTCGCGCCAGGGACATTGCTACCTGACTCTCAAAGACGACCGCGCCAGCCTCCAGGCGGTCGCTTTCCGCCTCACCTACAACAGCATTCGCTTCCAGATCCAGCCCGGGATGATGCTCCTGGTCCACGGCAAGGTCCAGCTGTACAAGGACCGCAGCCAGGTTCAGCTGATCCTGGACAGTGCCCAGCCATCGGGGGTTGGCGACCTGTTCCTGGCCTTCGAGCAGCTGCGCAAGAAGCTCGAGGCCGAGGGCCTGTTCGCGGAGAACATCAAACGCCCGCTGCCGGCCTTCCCGCGGCGGGTCGGCATCGTCACCTCTGAGTCGGGCGCCGCCCTGCGCGACGTGATCAAGGTCCTGCGGCGTCGCTGCCCCGTGGTGCCGGTGTTGCTGGCCCACGCCCCGGTCCAGGGCGAGGTGGCGGCGGCGGCGCTGGTGCGGGCGTTGCGCAGGGTGGCGACCCGGCCGGGTGTCGATGTCGTGCTGCTGGTCCGTGGCGGCGGCTCGATTGAGGACCTGGCTTCCTTCAACGATGAGACCCTGGCTCGAGGTATCCGCGACTGCCCGGTGCCGGTGGTGGTCGGCGTGGGCCACGAGACCGACTACACCATCGCCGACTTCGCGGCTGACATGCGGGCAGCGACCCCCTCGATGGCTGCGGAGCTGGCGGTGCCGGACCTGGCCGACCTGCGCCGCCAGGTTTTGGACCGACGGCAACGGCTCAACGTCTCCGTCAGTCGCGAGCTGGACACCAAGCGCGAGCAGCTGCGGGCGGCGAGCGACCGGCTCGGCCGTGAGAGCCCGGCGCTGCGGGTGCCGGAGCTGCGCCAGCGGCTCGACGAGCGCCAGGAGCGGCTCGGCGCGGCGCTTAGGGCCGGCATCGAGCGCGCTCGTCGGGCGCTGGAGGCCGAACGCGGCCGCCTTGAGGCGCTCAGCCCGATGGCGGTGCTGGG
>CABEAI010000145.1_pt1 | contig 16517 bp, 14 predicted proteins | sample 3132431 | NCBI WGS metagenome assembly CABEAI01 (sample SAMEA5534343, study PRJEB31848) | metagenome | biome: tundra; feature: field; material: soil | place: USA | collected 2013-05 | depth 0.45 m | reverse complement strand
AGCTGGCGGAGCAGGCCCAGGACCACGACCACGTTGCCGTGGTCCTGGCTGCGGCGCAGGACCAGGTCAGCGCTGGAGAAGAACGTCTCCCCGGCCAGGCTGCGGCGGATGACATCGATGGTCTCGGCGGGGAGGTGGGAGAGATTGCCAACCGTCTCGTTGTGGACCTTGCCGCCTTCGCGGAATGTGCGCCGCAGCAGGTGGGTCTCGTAGGTCGTCCCTTTGTAGTGTCTGCGAGTAGTTGCCACGTGGACCTTGCCACCGCGCACAGCCATACACGAATAGTCTCACAGTCCACACCAGGAGTCAAGCCATTTAGTGACTACATATGAACTCTCACGAATACCTCGATCACTGGCGATTTGATCTCGCCGGGAGCTACAAGAGGCGCTTCAGCGGCTCGAACTTCCGACTAACCGGGACAATCGGCATGTTGAACGGGATGCAGGGATTGATCCTGGGCTTTTTCGCACTGGCCTGGCTGGGCCTGGTGCTGCTCCTCTTGGGCATGCCGGAGATCCTGGACAACCACGCTTCACCTGACCACCGAGGCTCGCCATCGGGGCGAGGTGGTGTTCGTCCTCCTGATCACCGCCTTCCTGCTGGTACTGGCGATTGGCGTCGTCCGGCGCTGGCGGTGGACGTTCTGGCTGATCACGATTGCCTTCCTGGCCGGGGCGTTTCGGATCCCGGTGGCGGTGTTGCAGCTGAGCAATGTCTTGCCCGCGGACGGCCCGCCCTTGTACGAGGTGCTGCAGGCCGCAATTGGGTTGGTCCAGTTCGCGCTGGAACTCACGATGCTCGGGGGGTACCGGACGGGCGGCCCCTGGGGGGCGTTCTAGGCCTCAGCGCCGCCTGGTCGCCGGTGCCAGGTGGGGGTTGCCGTACCCCGAGTCCGAAGGATTCAAGGTCACGCCCGGGGGCACCAGCTCGTCGATGCGATCCAGGATCGAGGCGTCCAGTGTCTGCTCGTCGGCTCCCAGGACGCCTTCGAGCTGCTCCATGGTCCGGGGACCGATGATCGCCGAGGTCACGGCGGGATGTTGGAGGGTCCAGGCCAGCGCCAGGTGGGTCATGGACATGCCGGCGTCGGCGGCAAGCTTGTCGAGGTCCTCCACCAGGTTGAGCTTCTGCTGGTTGCCGGGGACCCCCAGGTCGAAGCGCTCCGGTATCCGCATCCGGGTCATCCGGGTGCCCTGCGGTGCCTCCTGGTCGCGGCGATACTTGCCCGTCAGCCAGCCGCCGTTGAGGGGACTCCAGGCGATCACGGCCATGCCATAACGCTGCGCCGTTGGCAGCACCGCCGTCTCCACCCCGCGGACGAAGATCGAGTAGGGCGGCTGCTCGCACACGAACCGCGCGAGGTTGCGCCGCTCCGACGCCCACTGTGCCTCGGCGATGCTCTCGGCCGGGAATGTGGAGCACCCGATGTACCTCACCTTGCCCTGCCGGACCAGGTCGGTGAGCGCCCCCAGTGTCTCCTCGATGTCGGTCTTCTGGTCGGGGCGGTGGACCTGGTAGAGGTCGATCCAATCGGTTCCCAGCCGCCGCAGGCTGTTCTCGACCTCGCGGATGATCCAGCGTCTCGAGACGCCGCGCTCGTTGATGTCGTCCGACATCGCGCCGGTGAACTTGGTCGCCAGGACGACGCGATCGCGCCGGCCCTTGAGCGCCCTGCCCACGATCTCCTCGCACTCGCCGGCGCTGTACACGTCGGCGGTATCGACGAAGTTGATGCCGGCGTCGAGGGCGGCATGGATGATGCGAACCGACTCCTCGTGGTCGGTATTGCCCCACGCTCCGAACATCATCGTGCCCAGGCAGAGGGGGCTGACGTGAACACCGGTTCGCCCCAGGCGAACGTACCTCACGCCGAGATCGGCTCCAGGATCACCACCGGGATCTCGCGGTCAGTCGACTCCTGGTAGTGCTTGTAGGGCTTGTAGTTCTCCAGCATCAGCGCCCACAACCGGGGCCTCTCGGCGGCGGTCGCGGTCCGGGCCCTGCGGCGCACCTTCTGCCGCCCGACCTGGACCTCACACTCCGGGTTGGCGAGAAGGTTCCGGTACCAGAGCGGGTGCTTGGTGGCGCCGCCCTTGGAGGCGACGATGACGAAGTTGTCGCCGTCGCGCCGGTAATTCAGACCCAGCGTTCGCGGCAGGCCGGACCTGGCGCCGGTGGTGGTCAGCAACAGGGTCGTGAGCTTGCCGATGCGGTGGCCGATGATGCCGCCCGTGAGCTTGTAGAGCGGCACGTGCACCAGGTACTGGATCTTGTAGGTGATCTGCTTCTCGATGATCCCGCCGGCCCCGCGGGTTCCATCAGGTGGCGCCTCGATCTCGGTCATTGCGAGGGCAATACTATGCCGCGCCTAAGCCGTCGCGCTGGCGCGGCGCTCCGGCCAGATCACCAGCCCGCGGGGCGACACGCCGAATCCGACCTCGCGCATCGCCGGCTCTAGCGATGAGCCCGCCGCCGGTTCGCCGTCGATCGTGGTGACCTCGACCTTGCCGGCCCGGGTGGCCACCCGGGCCAGGGCGGCGAGGTGGCGGCGATCGACCCCACCAAAGGTCAGCAGCGAGCGCCCGCCGCGCTCCAGGTACAACCGCAACTCGCCGTCGTCGAGGACCACGTAGGCGCCGGCGGCGCGGGCCGTCCGTCCAGCTGACGGCGGCCAGGCCACGGAGACGCCGTAAGGGCTGGCGGGGTCGGTCGCCGCCAGCGCCACCGGCGCCGACTGGCTGTCGCGCATGCCGCGCAGCCGGTCAACAGCGCCGGGCAGCGCGAACTGCGAGGCGCCCAGGCCCTCGACGAAATAGCCGCGACGAATCTTGCCGCTCTCTTCCATCGCGCGAAGCACTGGGTACAGCGCCGCGAAGCCGCCTGGTCCACCCTCGGCCAGGGTCGCTTCGCGGGTCAGGACGCCGTGACGCTGGAGCAACGCACCGGCGAGGCCATGGGCGCGCTTGGTGACAGAAACCTCAGCGGACGCGAGGTCGGCGACCAGCGACCAGCGACCTTCGGATCCCGGCGGGCCCAGCCGCATCAGCGGCCGCCGGCCGGACCTCCGCGGCATCGGCCCGCGGCTGCGCAGCGGCAGGAAGGTGTCGTTGGTGAGCTCGCCGGCCCAGACAAGGTCCCAGAGCGCTTCCAGGACGAGCGGCGCTTCGACGCCACCGGCAGCGCGGAGGAGGTCGGCGAAAAATGCCGCGCCGCGCTCGGCCAGGTGGGCCCGGATGGCGTCGTGGAGATCCCCCGCGACCGGCTCGCCGGCAGCCGGCAGCAGGCGGGGCGCGTCGGTCCGCAGGTACAGGGCGACCCGGCCATCGCTGGCGCCGAGCGCCCCGCGCCCCGCCCAGACCACCTCACCGATGCTGATCAAGTGGTCAAGCAGTGCTGGGGTGTAGCCGGCGACTCGGGCGGGCAGGATGTCGCGCTCGATCACCGACAGCGGCAGCGCGCAGCCCTGCAGCTGGTGCACAACCTCGACCAGGCGGTCGAGCCCCCGAGCCTCGACCCCGACGCCATGCCACGCCGGTAGGAAGCGACCGAGGACCTCGGCAGGGACCGCCTCGATCTCGCTCCTGAGCGCTGCCAGAGAGCGACGACGCAGCGCCACCAGCACATCGGGATGGCAGTACTCGCGGGCGGTGCCGCCGGGATGGAACTCGCCACTTAGGAGCCTTCCGCGCGCCGTCAGCGCCGACAGTAGGCGGTCGACCAGAAGGGGTGGGAGCCCCCACCGGTCGGCGGGCTCGGCGGGCACGAAGGGCACATGGGTGGCTGCCCAGCGGAGCAGGAGCGCCTCGATGGCGTCGGTGGTGGCGCCGAGAAAGATTTCCGGGATTCCAACCGGGAGGCTGACGCCCAGGGCGTCGCGATAGCGGGCCGCGTCCTCGACGGCGACCCAGCGCTCATCTCCCGCAATCCGCACCGCTACCGCCCGATGTTCGCGCGCCAGCTGGTCCAGCCACTCGCTCGGGACGCCCCGCGCCGCCGCCTCCGGAAGGCTCAAGTCGCCTAGCCGACGGAGCAGGTCCTCGGCCTCATCGACGTCACGCGGATGGCGGTTTTCGAGCAGCCACTGCAGCTCCAGCTCGATGGCGGCGATGACCTCCGGACTGAGCAGCTCGCGGAACTCCTCGGCGCCGAGCAGCTCGGCCAGCAGGTCGCGGTCCAGCGCCAGCGCCTGCGCCCGCCGTTCCCCCAAGGGAGCGTCGGCCTCGTAGACGAACTGGGCGATGTAGTCGAAGAGCAGGGACGCCGCGAAGGGCGACGAGCGCTCGCTCTCCACCGACACCACCCGCACCTCTCGCGAGCGCACCTGGGCCATCAGCTCGGTGAGCGCGTCGAGGTCGAAGACGTCGCTGAGGCACTCGCGGTAGGTCTCCAGGATGATCGGGAAGTCCGGGTGGCGGCTGGCAACCTGGAGCAGGCTGTGGCTGCGCTGCCGCTGCTGCCATAGCGGTGTTCGCTGGCCGGGCCGCCGGCGCGGCAGCAGCAGGGCGCGGGCCGCGTTCTCGCGGAAATGCGAGGCGAACAGTGCCGAGCCGTCGAGCTGGTTGGTGACCAGCTCGCGAACGTCCTCCGGCTCGATGAAGAACTCGTTGTCGGTGGGCGGCTGCTCGACATCCGGCAGTCGAATCGCAAAGCCCTCGTCGGTGTACATCGACTCCACCTCGAGGCCGGTGCTCGCCTGCAGCCGCGCCGCCACCGCGATCGCCCAGGGCGCATGCACCCGGGCCCCGAAAGGCGTGAGGACACAAACCCGCCAATCGCCGAGGGTGTCGCGGAAGCGCTCCACCACGATGGTCTTGTCGTCGGGGACAGCGCCGGTGGACGCCGCCTGGTCTGAGAGGTAGTCGAGCAGGTTCTGCGCCGCCCTCGCGTCCAGGCCAGGACCGGTGCGAAGCCTCTCCATGGCAGCCTCGGGAGTTGCCGCGCGGAGCTCGCGGGTCATCTTTCCAAGCGCCCGACCAACCTCGACCGGACGCCCCACCGAGTCGCCGTGCCAGAACGCGATGGTGCCGGGCTGACCGGGTGCGGGCAGCACCAGCACCTGGTTCGGCGTGATGTCGACGATCTTCCAGCTGGTGGCGCCGAGCACAAAGACCTGCCCCGGGCGCATCTCGTAGACCATCTCCTCGTCGAGCTCGCCCACGCGGCGGCCCGGTCGCCGGCCGCCCGGCGGCGCCGCGGTGCCCGCCGCCGCACCCGCTTCGCGGGCTGTCCCATCACCGCCAGCTTGCGCGCCCGGAATGCCGTCGAAGAGGGTGACGCTGTAGAGGCCCCGGTCGGGGATGGTGCCACCGCTGACCACCGCCAGCCGCTGGGCGCCGGCACGGCCGCGGATGCGACCCTCGACCCGATCCCAGACGATCCGCGGGCGCAGCTCAGGGAAGTCGTCGGAGGGGTAACGCCCGGCAAGCATGTCGAGGGTGGCGTCGAAGACGCGGTCGCCCATTTCGGAGAATGGGTAGGCGCGCCGCACCAGCGCCCGAGCGTCATCGACCAGCCAGCTGTCCAGCGCGCACATCGCTACCAGCTGCTGCGCCAGCACGTCCAGTGGGTTGCGCGGCACCCGTGTCTCCTCGATCTCGCCGGACAGCATCCGCTCCACCACCACCGCCGCCTCCAACAGGTCGCCCCGGTGGTTGGGAAAAATGATGCCCTTGGAGGGCTCGCCGACGGCGTGGCCGGCACGCCCGATCCGCTGGATCCCGCTGGCGACGCTGCTGGGAGCCTCGACCTGGATGACGAGGTCGACAGCGCCCATGTCGATACCGAGCTCCAGGCTCGATGTCGCCACCAGCGCCGGCAGGCGTCCCGCCTTGAGCGCCTCCTCGATCTCGGTCCGCTGCTCGCGGGCGATCGAGCCGTGGTGAGCCCGGACGAGCTCTGGGGCCGGCCCGGTCGACAGGTCATGCCCGGATTCCTGCGCGGCCAGCTCGTTGAGGCGCGCCGCCAGCCGCTCGGCCAGGCGGCGCGAGTTGACGAAGATGATTGTCGAGCGGTGCTCGCGAATGAGCTCCAGCAGCCGTGGATGGATCGCCGGCCAGATGCTCCGACGCGGCATCCCCGGCTCCGCCTCAGCCACGCTGCCGCCGCCACCGGCCGGTCCTCGCTCCAGGTCGGCCATGTCCTCCACCGGCACCTCGACGGTGATATCCATGGTCTTGCGCAGGCCGGCGTCGACGATCTCGACCTCGCGGCCCACCCCGCCGAGGAACCGGCCCACTTCCGCCAGCGGGCGCTGGGTCGCCGAGAGCCCGATCCGCTGGGGCTCGCGGGCGGTCAGGGCGGCCAGCCGCTCGAGGCTCAAGGCCAGGTGGGCGCCGCGCTTGGTGGCGGCTATCGAATGGATCTCGTCAACGATCACCCAGCGCACCGACTTGAGCACCTCGCGCGCCGCGCTGGTGAGCATCAGGAAGAGCGACTCCGGTGTGGTGATCAGGATGTCGGGCGGGTGCCGCTCGATCTGCCGGCGCTCGTTCTGGGGCGTGTCGCCGGTGCGGATGGCGGCGTTGATCTCGGGTAGCGGCAGACCCTGGCGCTCCGCCTGGAGACGCATCCCCGCCAGCGGCGCGCGCAGATTCCGCTCGATGTCAACGGTGAGCGCCTTCAGCGGGCTGATGTAGAGGACGCGGCAGCGCTCGCCGGTGGTGGGCAGCGGCTCCCGACCGAGCTGGTCGAGGCACCAGAGGAAGGCGGCCAGGGTCTTGCCACTGCCGGTGGGGGCACACATCAGGGTGTGGCGGCCGTCAGCGACAGCGGCCCAGCCGCCCACCTGGACCTCGGTGGGCGCGGCGAAGGCGCCCTCGAACCAGTCTCTGGCGGGCGCCGAAAAGAGGTCGAGAATGGCGGGCATCCCATGAGTCTAGGCACGCTTTGGGCCGCTCGGCCGGGAAGGACTCGGCTACGATCCGCGGATGGCCGCGATGCCCTGGGTACCGGGGGTCGAGCACGGGTACGTCGACGTCGACGGCCTGCTGATGCACGCCGCCGAAGCCGGCGAGGGTGACCCCATCGTCCTTCTCCACGGCTGGCCGCAGCACTGGTATCTGTGGCGTGACCTGATCCCCCAGCTCGCCACCGACCGCCGCGTAATCTGCCCCGACCTCCGCGGCTTTGGCTGGACCGAGGCGCCCGCCGGCGGCTACGGCAAGGACCAGCTGGCAACTGACCGCCTCGGAGTGGATCGCTTCGACCTCGTCGGCCACGACTGGGGCGCCTACACCGGCTTCCTGATCGCGTTGCGTGAGCCTGCCAGGGTCAAGTACTTCCTCGCCATGGCGATGACCCACCCTTGGCCGGAGGTTGCTCCGCTCCTGCGTCAGCAGTGGCGTTTCGCCTACATGGCGCTGCTCGACAAGCCGCTGGCGAGCTCCCTGCTGCTTCAGCACGTTCCCCGGCTGGTGCGGACGGTGCTCAGGGCCGGCGTTGTCGACAGCAACAGCTGGGACCCGGACGAACTCGAGATCTTCGTCGAACGCACCCGCGACCCAGCCCGGGCCGCCGCCGCCAGCAGCCTCTACCGGGCGTTCACCATCCGCGAGGCGCTGCCGCTGATGCGCGGCCGGTATCGCGATTCACGATTGGAAGTGCCCACTCGCCTGATCGTAGGCGCCCACGACCCCGCGATCCGGGCGGAGATGCTCGGCGGCTTCGAGGGCCACGCCGACGACATGTCCGTCGAGGTTGTCAGGGACGCCGGGCATTTCATCGTGGACGAGCATCCGGACCTCGTGCTGGAGCGGATCCGGGACTTCATGGGCTGACGCGATCGGGTGATAGCATCGCCTCGATCCGAAGGGGAGCGCCCCGTCCGCAGCGCGGGGAGCTGAGAGGCCGCACCAGCGGCGACCCTTTGAACCTGGACCAGACAATGCTGGCGTAGGAATCGGAAAGATGAGCCAAGACGAGTTCCTGAAGGTCGAGCTACGTGGGCTCGAACCTGTGCCCGACAGCGAGCGCCACGGCCACCCGCGCGAGCTGTTCTTCATCTGGGCGGCGGCGCTGGCCGACTTCTTCTCCTTCCTCGCAGGCGCCCTCCTGATCAGCCTCGGCCTGGGGCTCTGGGACGCGATCCTGGTCCTGGTCCTGGGTGCGGTTGCCGGCGGATTGCTGCTGGGACCGCTGAGCGTCACCGGCGTCCGCACCGGCGTCCCCCAGATCGTCTTCTCCCGGCTGGCGTTTGGGCGCCGCGGCGCCGCCGTCGGCGGACTTCTGACGCTTCTGATCGCGATCGGTTGGTTCAGCTACGACTGCGCCATCGCCGTCACCACCACCAGGGCGCTGCCGGTCTTCGGCGCCGGGCCGCCGGCGTGGGCGGTCGGCCTGATGCTGGTGGCGATGGTGACCGGCTGCATCGTCGTTGCCGTTTTCGGCCATCGCACCATCACCATCGTCCAGACGATCCAGGCGCCGACCTTCGTCGCCCTGTGCGCGGTGGTCGCGGCGGCCCTGGCGCCGCACTTCCACCTCGGCCTTACCAGCAGCCTCGACTCCGGCGCCCACCTGGCCGCAGCTCTCCTCGGCTTCACCGCGACCTTCGCCCTGATCGTGTCCTGGGCCACCTACGCCGCCGACTATTCTCGCTACCTTCCGCGCAATTCGAGCGCAACGGCGGTGAGCTTTTACAGCGGCGCCGGCAGCGTCCTGACGCTGGTCATCTGCGGCGTCCTCGGGGCGCTGGTGCAGAGCATCGACCCTAAGAACCAGGACATCGCCGGGTTGATCGTGCGCAACGTGCCCGCCTGGCTGGCCTGGACGTTCGCGGCCTTCATCGTCATCGCTGAGATGAGCAGTAACTACCTCAACGTCTACACCGCGTCTCTGAGCGGGCTGGCCATCGGGATCCGGATGCGCCGCTGGACCGCGGCACTGGTGGTGGGCACGATCGGCGGGGTCCTGGGCGGGCTGGTGCTGCTCAACGCCGACCGCTTCCTGACCATCTACCTCAGCTTCCTAACCGTCACCTATGTGTGGTTCCCGGCCTGGTGCATCGTGGTCTTGATCGATTTCTGGAGGCGGCGCGGGCGGATCAACATCGAGGAGATCACCGCCCCCTCCACATCGTGGGCGAAAAGCCTGAGGTGGCCGGCGCTGGCGACCTTCGGACTGGGTACGCTGGCGACACTGCTCTTCTTCCAGGAGCCGGGGTTCTACCACGGGCTGGGCGCCAGGCTGCTGTTCCACGACCAGCCGGCCGACATCAGCAGCTTCGTCGGGGTGGGTGTGAGCGCGCTCCTTTTTGTCGTCCTGCTGAGGTTCTGGAGGCGCCCGGCTCCGGCATGACGGCGGCCGTCGCCTGCACCATCGCGGGCAGTGATTCCGGCGGCGGCGCCGGGATCCAGGCTGACCTCAAGACTTTCGCCGCCTGCGGGGTCTACGGCGCCAGCGCGATCGTGGCCCTGACCGCACAGAACACAATTGGAGTCCGTCGCGTGATGCTGGCTGACCTGGAGATCGTCGCCGACCAGATCGACGCCATCGCCGAAGACCTCCACCCCGGCGCCTGGAAGACCGGGATGCTGGGCAACGCCTCGATCATCGAGGTGGTGGTCGACCGGCTCCGCCACCACCGCGCCCGCAACCTCGTCGTCGACCCGGTGATGATCGCCAAGTCCGGCGACGTGCTGCTGGAGTCGTCGGCGATCATCTCGATGCGTGAGCTGCTGCTGCCGCTGGCGACTGTGCTGACCCCCAACCTCCCCGAAGCCGAAGAGCTGCTGGGACACCCGGTCGAGGGGCAGGCCGGGGCCGCCGAGGCCGCTGCCGAGCTGGCCGCCCTGGGGCCGAGGGTGGTGGTCGTCAAGGGCGGCCATTCGACCGCCGACCCGGTCGTCGATGTCGTCTACGACAGCGCCATCGGTGCCCCGACCGAGCTGACCTACCCGCGGATTGGCGGCACCTCGACGCACGGTACCGGCTGCACCTTCAGCGCCGCCATCGCCGCGCACCTGGCGCTGGGCGAGGAGCCGCTGGAAGCGATCACCAAGGCCAGGGCCTACCTGCAGGCTGCTTTGCTGCGCGCCCCCGGTTTGGGCGCCGGCCACGGACCGCTTGGCCACTCGGAGTTCGCCGACAGCCACTGACCGGCGCTGCTGGCACGCCGACGCCAGGCCGCTCTGGACGCCGAAGCTCGTCACCCGTGCAACCCAACTCATCGTCGAGCGCCCGCAGGGCGGCCGCATCGCTCAGGCGCTCATGACCGGCGCGCGCCGCCAGATCGCGCGCACCAGCTGTCGAGCCTCACCAGGATCCTGTGCGAGGGCGTGAAAACCTTCCCGCACTGGTCGGTGTGCTCGGCCGGGTGCGAGGCGTGGCGGTGCATCCGGAACCCCGCGTCAACGCTGTACCCGGCCCACATCGCCGGCTTCGCCAGGTCATCGGCGGTGAGGCGGGCAAAGTTGGCATCGCTGACCGCGCGCTCGTCGAGAAGGCTTGCGATCAGGGAGGCCGGGTCTCCGGACACATCGGCCGGGCGGGGCTGCAGCTCAGGGGCAGGTCGAATGGATCTTCGGGAGCCTTGTCGACGGCCCAGAGGGTGCGCACCCGGAAGTGAGCCTCGGTCTCGATGATATGTCGCATGGTTTCCCGGAGCGACCATTCGCCCGGCGCCGGCTCGCGGTCGAGGATTCGCTCGGGCTGGCCAACGAGCAAGCCGCAGAGGTCGCCGGCCGCCCGCTGCGCCAGCAGGAAGGCCGCAGCAGTTTCGCCGACGCCGAACGCCGCAACCGCTGTCGCCTGCGCGTTCTCGGCTTCGAGGCTGCGATGGAAGCCATCGCAGATGCCGAGGTTCTCGCCGCCAGACCGCAGCTTCCACGAGCTCCCCATCTGCTCGTCGGTTAGGACGGCCATCCGAGCCATGCTCTCGGCGAAGGCGCTCATCCGTCAGCTTAGTCAGGCCAGCGCCCGGCGCAACGCCACACCCGCCGCGAACACCCCGCACATCCCGTGCACGCCCCCCCCGGGCGGGGTCGACGAGGAGCAGATGTACAGCCGCGGGTTGGACGTCGCATACGGCGTGATGCTCACGGTTGGGCGCGTGAAGAGCTGACGGAGATCCTGGATACCGCCATTGATGTCGCCGCCGACATAGTTGGCGTTGTGCGCCTCGACTGCCGCGGGATCCATGACGCTGACCTTGAGGATGAGGTCGCGGAAGCCCGGCGCGAAGTGCTCCACCCGGGCCAGCAGGGTATCGGTCAGGTCAACGTCGTAGCCGGCGGGCACGTGGCAATAGAGCCAGGCGATGTGCTTGCCCGCCGGGGCACGCCCGGGGTCACACAGCGTCGGCTGGATCACGATGGTGTAAGGGGTGTCGGTCACGCTCCCGTTTGCCACCGCGGCCTCAGAGCTGACGATCTCCTGGAGCGAGGAGCCGATGTGGACGGTCCCCGCGCGCCGACACTCCTCGGCCCGCCACGGGATCGGGCCGTCGAGCGCGATGTCCAGCTTGAAGACGCCAGGCCCGTAGCGATAGCGGGAAAGGCTGCGCCGGTACCGCTCGGACAGTTGGTCGCCAGCGATGTCGACAACCTGCCTGGGCGTCAGGTCGAAGAGCACGGCTCGGCTGTCGGGCACCTCGGCCAACGATGCCACCCTCCTGCCCGTCTCGACTTCACCGCCGAGGCGGCGCAGCTCCGCGACCAGGCCGTCGGCAATCACGTGCGAGCCGCCGTGCACCAGCGGCCAGCCATAAGCGTGGCCGAGGATGCCCATCACCATGCCGAAGGCCGCGGTGGCGGGCGATGTCAGGGGCTGGATCGAATGGGCGGCGAGCCCGGCGAACAGGGCGCGAGCACGCTCAGCCTTGAATCCGCCGCGAGACAGTGCGGATGCCGAGAGCAGCGCCGGGACTCCGAAGCGGGCCATCAAGAAGGGGTGCCGCGGCAGATGAGCGGGCGCCAACAGCTCCGGAATCAGCTTGTCGGCGGCCCGGACCGACCGGCGCATCAGTCGGCGATAAGCCCCGGCATCGGCGCCGAGGCCGTCCGCAGTGGCATCGATCGAGCGCTCCATCACGATAGCGCTGCCGTCCTCCAGGGGTTGGGCGAGCGGCAACTCCGGTTGAACCATCTCGATGCCCAGGTCGCCGAGAGCCAGGCCCCGGAAGAACGGCGAGCCCGCCAGCATCGGGTGAGCTGACGAGCAGACATCGTGGTGAAATCCCGGCAGCGTCAGCTCGGCGGTGCGAGTCCCGCCACCCCATGTCGATTCGGCTTCCAGCACCAGCACCGACCGCCCGGCGCGGGCGATCGTGATCGCCGCCGAGAGCCCGTTGGGGCCGGAGCCGACGACGACGGCGTCGCACTTTCCGGAAGTCATCGGTGCAACACCCCGCCCATGGGTCCGAAGATAGCGCAGTGACTGCGGACCACAACGACAGCGCCCACGGCTGGCACGCCGACAGTTTCGGCGGGCTGCACCTGGCGGAATGGGCGGCGGAGGCCGCCGGCACCGCGATCCTGATGCTCGTCGTCGTCAGCGTCGTCACCGTGGTTTTCGGCCCGGGCTCAGCGGTAGCGTCGGTGGTCCCCGCGACCGGACCGCGGTTGCTGCTGGCGGGCCTGCTGATCGCCGGCACTGGCAGCCTCGTGGCCGTCTCGCCGCTGGGCCGTCTCAGCGGCGGGCACATTAACCCCGCGGTCACCCTTGGCTTCTGGCTGACCGGGCACGTCCATCGCAACGACCTGGCCGGTTATGTCGCGGCTCAGTTCCTTGGGGCCCTGGCGGGGGCCGCGCTGGGCGCGGCGGCGTGGGGTGACCGAGCGAAGGCGATCGGGTACGCCGCCACGCGTCCGGGCCACGGTCTCAGCGACCTCGGCGCCGGCGCGATCGAGGTGGCGATGACAGCCGCGCTCCTGCTGGTGATCTTCACCTTCACTTCACGGGAGCGGCTGATGCGATGGACGCCGGTGGCGACCTGGATCCTGGTCGCATGCCTGGTCTGGCAGGTGGCGCCGTACACCGACACCAGCCTCAACCCCGCGCGGAGCCTCGCCCCTGCCGTCATCGCCCGCGACGCGCGCTCGCTCTGGATCTACCTTTTGGCCCCGCCCTTAGGCGCGGTGCTGGCGGCGCTGCTGGTGCGGGCGAGGCTGCTCAGGTTGCCGCTGACGGCCAAGCTGTTCCACGACAGCAGCTACCGGTCGGTGATGAAGACGTCGATGGCCGCCGACACCGCCGGCGCCCGCGGGCAGGGCTAGGTCTGGGCTAGGCCGGACCCCCAAGGGGTTTGCCGCCGGGGCCCGGCGGGTCTTGGGCGCAGGCTTCGACGGCCTTCTCGGCGTCGTCGGCCCGGCCCTGTAGCAGCAGTCCAGCGCCCCCCGATTCCGGAACCCGGGCGTAAACAGCGCTCTGGACATCGAGGCTGACGCCGGCCGCTCGCATCCGGTCCCGCAGGCGTCCTACCAGCTCCACGAGCTGCCCCTGCGCTTCGTCGACGCTCACCTCCAACTGCTTCCGCAGGTGAGATGCCATGAAGGGCCTCCGCCCCGAGGTCGAGATCGCGACCTGGGGTGGCCCCCCCCGCACCAGGGCGGGCGCGATGAAATCACAGCACGCCGGGCGATCGAGGACGTTGCACAGGACCGAGCGGATGCGGGCGGCGGCAAACACCTCGATGGGTCACCATCGTCACCGGTCACGAGAGCGATAGCGACGCGGGGCGAGTTCGCTGGGACGCCCTCGCCACCGCTTCGGACACCCTGGTGGTCCTGATGGGCGCCAGCCGCTTCCGGAGCTTGAGCCGGCGGATCATCGTCGCCGGCCGTCCCTCGACCACGCCGGCGGCCGTGGTGATGGCGGCGACCCGCCCGGAGCAGCGCCAGGTTATCGCGACCCTCGCAGACATCGCGGAGGCTGCCCGCACCGCCGGCATCGGGCGCCCCCGCGATCCTGGTCGTCGGTGAGATTGTGGCGCTGGCCGCCAGCCTGGGCGGCCACCAGCCAACCTCGCGGCCCTATCCTGTTAGGGCTTTGGCCAGCCGGATCGACAGCTACCAGTTCCAGGGGACCCTCGGTTCGGGGGCAGCGGGCACCGTCAAGCTGGCCTATCTGCCGGAGCTCGATCGGCATGTCGCGATCAAGGAGTTCTCGCCGGCGCTGGTCGCCGACCCGCACTTCCTGGAGCGCTTGCGCGCCGACGCGCAGGTCATGTTGCGGCTCGACAGCCCCAATTGCGTCAAGGTGTACGACTTCATCGAGGAGCCCGGCCGGGCATGGCTGGTTTCCGAGTACGTCGAGGGCGCGTCGCTACGAAAGATCCTGGACCGCTCCGGGTTCCTTGCCCCGGAGCAGGCTCTCGGCGTTCTCAAGGGCGCCGTCACCGGGCTTGCGTACGGTCACTCGCTGGGGCTGCTCCATCGCGACATCAAGCCGGAGAACCTGCTCGCCGACCGCGAGGGGGTCAGCAAGCTGGACGATTTTGGGCAAGCTCTGTTCAGCCCTGGGCCCGGCGCGGCGGGGGGCATCCCAGCAGGCACGCCAGCCTACATGAGCCCGGAGCAGGTCACCGGCGGAGTCGTCGACTACCGCTCCGACATCTACTCCAGCGGGGCGATGCTCTTCGAGTTCCTGACGGGCAAGACGCCTTTCCGCGCTGACAACCAACTGGCGCTGATGCGAATGCACGCCAGCGAGCCGGTGCCCGACCCGCGCGCCGCCAACAGCAGCCTCCCCCAGGGGGTGGCGGAGACGGTGATGCGGGCGATGGCCAAGGATCCCGCCGATCGCCAGCCGACCGCATTCCAATTCCTGGCCGACCTCGAGCAGGCCGCGGTCGCCGGCTACGGCCCCGACTGGGAGCGGCGATCCTCGATCAAGGCGCTGGTTGCCGCGATCGTCGCCATGGGCGGAGTGCCGCTGGTAAGTGAAACCGCGGCCGCCTCGGGTGCCGGCGGCGGGGCAGGCAGCGAGCCCCCGCTCATCGCACCGGCCGGTGGAGAGTGGTGGCAGAACAAGTGGCTGATCGCGGGCGGCGTGGCCGGCGTCCTGGTCCTGCTCCTGGCCGGCCTGGCGCTGGCGGGAGCGTTCGGCGGCAAGAAGACGTCGACTCCGATCGCGATCGCGGGCGCCTCTCCAAGCCCGACGGAGTCACCCTCGCCCAGCCCCGACCTGTCGCCCAGCCCTGTGCCGTCGCCTTCGCCCAGCCCCAGCCCATTACCCACGCCGGCGGCAATCCCTTCTCCTGTCGCAGCCCCGCTGACTGTGTCTGCGCTGAGCGTGTACTTCGCTATCTGCCAGCCAGAGGGCACCTGCATGCCAATCGACAATTCGGCGGGGCCATCCATCATCTGCACACAGAGATATTTCAACTTTCACGAGCAGTACACCTACACAAACCCGGGCCCGAACCCGATCCAGATCACGGTGCATTGGACCGGTTTCCTGCCGAATTCCAGCCCCGACCCGGGACCCGCTCCCTACCCGGGTGAGCTGGCGTCGCCGAACACCACCTTCACACACGTGGCGGGAGCCTCAGCCGGATACCCGGACAATAACCCCAGTGGCACCGGCCCCGGCTTCGTCCAGTTCAACCTCACCTGGACCAACCCGGACGGGACGGCCGGGGGCGCCTCTTCACCCCACTTCACCTACACGTGCAAGTAGGTGCCTGAGCTAGCCGGCTACGACTTCATCCAGCCGCTTGGCGAGGGCGCCATGGGGCCGGTCTACCTGGCTCGCCAGGTTGCCGGCAACCGGTACGCCGTCGTCAAGCAGATCGTTGGGGTCTGGAATGACAACCGCAGCGGCATTGCCCGCTACCCGGCAGAGGCCGAGGCGTTGGAGCGGATGAGCCACCCCAACGTGATCGCCGTCTATGACCTCAAAACCTCCGGCAACGACCTGCTTGTTGTCACAGAATACATCCAGGGCCCATCGCTCCGGCAGCTCATGGACCGCGCCTCGCTGACGCGGCCGGCAGCCCTTCGGGTGCTCTCAGACGTGTCCGCGGCGCTCGATTATGCGGGCACGCAATCCATCTTCCATGGCGACCTCAAGCCTGGCAACGTCTTCATCGACGCTTCGGGCGTGGCCAAGGTGGGCGACTTCGGCCTGGTCAGCATGCTGTCGGCCCGAGGAAGCTCGGACGACGCGCCCGGCCCGATCCTGGGGACGCCGGCGTACATGTCGCCGGAGCATGCATCCGGCCGGCCGGATGTCGGCCCGGGCTCGGACATCTACTCGCTGGCGGTGATGGCCTACGAGCTGCTCGTTGGTCGGCTACCATTCCCGTCGATCTCAGGCAACGCGCACGCCACCCTTGATGCCCACATCTCGGCTCCGGTGCCACGACCCACGTCGATCGACCCAGGTTTCCCGGCGTCCGTGGAGGCAGTCCTCCTTCGAGGACTCGCCAAGGACCCCGCTCAGCGGCCGGCCACGGCGGGCGAGTTCTGGAAGGAGCTATCGACTGCGGCTGAGGCAGCATGGCCTGGTTGGGCCGCTGGGTCCGACCTGGCTGGGATCGCCGCGGCGGCTTCGCCCCCGCCGCCACTGCCCAGCCC
>CABEAI010000142.1_pt1 | contig 16904 bp, 22 predicted proteins | sample 3132431 | NCBI WGS metagenome assembly CABEAI01 (sample SAMEA5534343, study PRJEB31848) | metagenome | biome: tundra; feature: field; material: soil | place: USA | collected 2013-05 | depth 0.45 m | reverse complement strand
CTCGCCATCCTGGAGCAACTCCAGGATGGCAATGCGCATGGGGTGGCCGAGCGCCTTGAAAACCTCGGCCTTGAATTGCCGAAGAGACTGGCTCATGCCGAGACACCCAACCGTGGGATGTTTACGGCCGCTCGGATTCTGAACATGGCCCTATCATATCCCTCAATATTCGAATATTCCTGTTCCTTCGCGCGTGTCATGAAGGCGATCCCAGTGGGGCCAACTTCGGGTCTGGGTCCCGAGGATCTCCACTCCGCCCTCGGGCAGACCGAGGATGGCGACTCTCGGAGAAAGAATGGCGCCCCAGTAGGGGAATGTGGATCTCAGAGTCATATATGAACCTTACAATATACAGAGACACGGGCGATACTCAGACCTGTGGATGCCGTTGCCCCAGCCGGACACGACAAGCTCCTGGAGGGCCAGTGTCCAGGAAGACCTCGTCCCCACGCTACATACTCAGGCTGTGGCCGCTGAAAAGTTGCCCAAGCAATGCGAGTCCTAGTCGCTGAGGACGATGCGCGGCTGCGGGAGATCCTGGCCCGCGGACTGGCGGAAGAGCACTACATCGTCGACAGCGTCGAACGGGGCGACGATGCGGAGATCGCTCTACGCGGCGGCGCGTATGATCTCGCCATCCTGGACTGGAACCTTCCGGGTAAAAGCGGTCTTGAGGTCTGCCGCCGGCTGCGGGACCGTGGCATCTCGCTTCCTGTTCTCTTTCTGACGGCACGAGACAGCGAAAACGACCGGGTACAGGGGCTTGACACCGGCGCCGACGACTACTTAGTCAAGCCGTTCGAATTCGACGAGCTTCTAGCTCGCCTTCGAGCAATCGTCAGGCGTGGAGCAGGGGTCAATCCCGAAACCGGTGTCGGCGGCCTTGTTCTCGACCAGGCTCGCCGGCACGCGCGCGTCGGGCGCATGGTTTTGGATCTGACTCCCCGTGAATACGCCCTGTTGGAAAAGCTCGTCCTGCATGCCGGTGCGGTGGTGACGCGCACGGATCTGGCCCGAAGTACCCTAATAGATGAAACCGCAGCGGTTGGATCGAACAGCTTGAATGTCCATGTCAGCCGGATCCGGCAGCGGCTTCGCGAAGCAGGTTCAAACGTGATCATCCTGACCGTACGCGGGGTCGGCTTCAGGCTCCTGAGCGACCACGGTGCCTAGCGCCCTGCGCCACCCCTCGGTGCGCATCCGGCTCGCGCTGATGGCGACCGCCGGAGCCATCGTTGCGCTGATTCTTCTCTCCCTAAGCATCAATGCGCTGCTCGAGCGGACTCTGGTCGCCGACGTGGACGCGCGTCTCGCCGACCGCGCCAAGGCCGCCACCGCCGAGATCAGCGAGAAGGGGAATATCGAGCCTTCGGTGGACACGTCGGATCCCGAGTACCGCGAGCCACTGCTGGTCTGGCGCTTCACGGCTGGCGGCGCTGCCGTTCCAGCCGGCGACTTCGGCACGCCAACCCTCAGCCTGCCCGAGGAAGCGCGCCTGGCTCCTGGTGTGCTCACGGAACGAATTGGGAGCACCCGCTTTCGCATCCGTGTCGATAGAGCTCCCGGAGGGGGAATTCTCGCCGTCGGCGCAAGTCTCGCTTCCTTGGACCACACGCTGGACACCCTGCACGTGGTCGAGTTCTTGATCGAACCGGTACTCGCGACCCTGATCTTCGTGGCGGCCTATCTCTTTGCACGCACCGCGCTTAGGCCCGTCGAGCGCCTGCGCTCGACCGCGGAGCAGGTCGGCCAGGGCGTTGCGCAAACCCGGTTCAGGCCTGAGCCACCGCTTGATGAGCTCGGACGGCTTGCAGCGACCTTTGATGACATGCTTGATCGCCTCGACCAGGTTAGACAGCGGCAGGACCAGTTGACCGCCGATGCGTCGCACGAGCTCCGTACCCCGCTCGCCGCTATCGAGGCTGAGGCGTCGCTCGCCCTCCGTGATGACCGGAGCGGTGAGGATTACCGGCGCAGTCTCACGCTCGTAGTTGAGGAGACGAAGCGGATGGCGGCCGTTGTGGACGAGCTCCTGTGGTTGGCGCGGGCCGATCGGGGGATCACGGTTCCAGCGGCTGAGCCTCAGAACCTGGCTGAGGCTGCGCGGCAGGCGGCGCGACGGTTTGAGTCGATCGCGGTAGCCCGTCGCCTCAAGCTCGAGCTTTCGGCGCCGAATGGAGGCGTGGTCGTGGCAGCCCCAGCCCGTTGGGTGGAGCGCCTTCTCGACACCCTGTTGGATAACGCATGCAAGTACACGCCAGCGGGCGGGACTGTTCGAGTCGTCGTGTCGCAGGTACTGGACGGCGTTATGACCCTCGAAGTTGTGGATACCGGGCCGGGCATACCGAAGGAAGACAGGGTCCGGCTGCGGCGGAGGTTCCAGCGAGGCGGAATGCGCGCTCCCGAGGGCTCGGGCCTAGGCCTAGCCGTGGCAGATGCCGTGGCCCGCGCGACTGACGGTCGCCTGGATATCACCTCGCCGCCAGCCGGTGGAACATCCGTCCGGGTGGTCTGGGGTGACTAGCAGGGCAGAAGGCTTTACGGGCCTCTAAGGAAGGTCTGCGACGATCTGTCGGTGAGCGACAGTCCACGGATTGCCCTATCAGGTTCCTCCCCCGCCCCGATTGGAAGGCGGCTGCGCGTGCCGCCGCCCCGCGTCTGGCGGATTCGGTCGGGGGACGTGGCGGTGGTGATTGGGTTAAACGCGGTTGTGATCCTCGGTATGTGGATACGGCACGGCGCCCTGGATGTGCTTGGGAGCCCGGCGGCCGACCTAACGGCCCTCGGCCAGCTGACCGCCCTGCTCGGCACCTACGCGGCCCTGATGCAGATCGTCCTCATGTCCCGCAGCCCCTGGCTGGATCAGCTCTTCGGGATGGATCGACTGGCGCATTGGCATCGCGTGCTGGGTTTCTCTTGCGTGAGCCTGATCTGCGCCCATGTGGTGCTCACGACTGTGGGCTACGCGGTCGGCGACGGCAGCTCGGTGGCGGCCGAGACGGGGACGCTCCTGACCACCTACCCGTACGTCCTGATGGCCACCGTGGGCACTGGTCTCCTGATCATGGTGGCGGTGACTTCGGTACGTATTGCCAGGCGCCGCCTCCAGTACGAGACATGGCATTTCATTCATTTCTACGCGTACCTCGCGATCGCGCTGAGCTTTGGGCACGTGCTTGCCGTCGGAACGGACTTCAGCAACGACGGCGTGGCCCGGGCCTATTGGATAGCGCTCTACGCGACGGTCGCAGCGCTGGTGCTGCTGTTTCGCTTTGGCCAGCCGCTTCGGCTTGCTCTTCGCCATCGGCTGAGGGTCCACAGCGTGGTCCCCGAGGGGCCGGGTGTGGCCTCCATCTATGTCACCGGCCGGAATCTCCAACTTCTCGCGGCACGGGCGGGCCAGTACTTCAACTGGCGTTTCCTTGCCCGCGAGGGCTGGTGGCGCGCCCACCCCTTTTCGCTATCGGCAGCGCCTAATGGCACCTACTTGCGCCTCACCGTCAAGAACGTGGGAGACGGCAGTGCTGCCATCCACCAGCTGAAGCCCGGCACCCGGGTCGCCGTCGAGGGCCCGTACGGGACCTTCACCACCGTCAAGCGAGGGCCGCGTCGCGTCCTGCTCATCGCCGGAGGGATCGGGATAACCCCGATTCGCGCCCTGCTGGAGGAGCTGCACTCCACCAAGGGCTCAGTTGTCCTTCTCTATCGAGCGCGATCCTGGGATGAGGTGATCTTCAAGGACGAGCTCGACCAGCTCCTCCAGGAGCGGCGCGGGACTCTGCACTACCTCGTTGGTCGGCGCGGCGCGGAGGGGATTGGCGGAGACCCGCTGTCCCCCCATGCACTTCGGCGCCTGGTTCCTGACATCCAGCACCGCGATGTCTTCATCTGCGGCTCCGCGGACATGATGCAGAGCCTGCACCAGAGCCTGGACAAGCTTCAGGTTCCCGGGGACCAGGTGCATTACGAGCGTTTCGCGCTGCTATGAGGCGTCCGGTCATCCCGGTTCGAGCCAGCGTCGCGATTGTGAGCACGGTGGTCAGCCTCGTGCTTCTCCTGAGCTTCAAGACCCCGGACACGACCAAACCTCGTAGTCCTGTCGCTATGATCCCGAATCCAGCCCCCCAGGGGAACTCCTCTGGAGGCGGTGGATCGAGCTCGTCACCGCCATCTGGTTCGTCACCGGCATCCCCGAGCGCGTCCGCCAGCGGGACCGGCTACAGGGACGGTCAGTACACAGGCCAGGACTTTCAGACCGAATATGGAGACACCAAGGTCAAGGTCATCATCTCGCACGGCCGCATCACCGACGTGCAGGCAGTCCAATTGCCGTACGACCGGCAGCGTTCTGCGTACATCAGCCAGGTCGCCGGACCGATGCTGCATGATGAGGCACTCCAGGCCCAGAGCGCGCAGATCGACACGATCTCGGGCGCAACCTTCACCAGCGACGCTTACGCGCAATCGTTGCAGTCTGCGCTCGACCACGCCCGTGCCTGACGGAGTTCCCATTGGGCGACGGCTCGGGGTGGATGTCCGGACAGGCCGCCCGCGACGAGTCCGAGTTGAGCAGGTCATGGGCACCGCCATCGGCCTTGACCTGCGCGAGCCCTGGGTGGCCGGCAGTGCCGTCGACGCATTTTTTGAGTGGTTGCGTTCAGTCGATACGCGCTTCAGCACCTATCGTGAAGACAGTCTGGTGAGCCGCCTGCGGCGAGGCGAGATTTCGGCCGAAGAGACCGACGAGGACTTCCATGAGGTCCTCGCCATGTGCGGCGAAGTCGAGCGCTTGAGCTCCGGCGCGTTCGACATCTGGCATCACAGCCCATCGGGCATCGATCCGTCAGGTCTAGTGAAGGGCTGGTCGATAGACCGCGGCGCACGGATACTTTTTGACGCTGGTGCCCGGAACTTCTGCATCAACGCTGGCGGCGACGTGCTGGCCTGGGGCGAAGCCGCCCCGGGCCGACGATGGCGGATCGGCATCCGCCATCCGCAAATCCCCGACAAGATGGCGGCCGTCGTGGCCGGCCGCGACCTGGCGGTAGCCACGAGTGGGGCGTATGAGCGCGGCGATCACATCGTCGATCCCGTGAGTGGTCGGTTGCCCGCGGGCCTGCTGAGCGTGACGATCGCCGGAGCCTCCCTGGCCTACGCCGACGCGTATGCCACCGCAGCTTTCGCGATGGGCGAGTCCGGAGTCGAGTGGATGAGCCAGCTTGCCGGTTACGCGGGGCTCGCCATCACCGCGCAGCTGCGAGTCGTCTGGAGCGATGCCTTTGATGGGTTGCTGGCGTCCTGATCGCTGAATAAGCTTTGCTCGATCGCCCTGCCGCCTGAGTCGGGAATCGTCAGTTTCAGCGCTCGGCTGCGATCGCGTTTTGCCATCAATCTCCCCGTCGGCTCCAAAATCCGTATTCGAAATTGCCGGGTTACGAGCAAGTCAGCTTAGGCGAGCGCCTAAACTGACGTCAGTTGAGCCCGTTGGTGACTCGCTTCGGCTGCCTGGGCAGCCTCGGTGCCCCACCCGACGGTCAGGAGGAAGACGCAGTCCTCGCGAGCCTCCACCGAGTGCCGCACCTGCGCCCCCAAGGTGACGACCTGCTGCGGCCCGAGTTGGACGGTCTGCTGACCGGCCTCCACTCGGAAGGTGCCGACCAGGCCGAGGATCGCAACTGGGGCATGGTTCTGATGCTCCTCGATACGGGTGCCTGCTTTCACAGCTGTGACGGTGAGGTGCAGATGGGGCAGCTTAACCAGCGTCTTTGAGCTTCGCCCGGTGGCCGAGCTGCGAGCCTCGGCGGTCAGACTCGCTGCCTCGGCAGCAAGATCAAAGTGGCCGAAGCCCTCCTGGAGGTGCTGGACCTCTCGGCGTTCGGTCGCCGTTGTCTGGCCCTGCGGACGGGAACGAGCGCCCTCCGCGTCGCGAGCCACGCCGATCCCATCGCCGTCGTTGGTTTGAGTGCTCATGGCCGATTCCTCCATACATTGATTCCGCCTTTAGGCCCCTCGCGTCGACTACCTGTGCTGGTGCTCGGGCTCCTTCTTGGCGACTTTGACGGTCTCAACCAGATAACGGACCGCCTCATCGAGGCTGTAGCGATCGAGCTTCGCGCTCTTCTCCAGGTCCTCGATCAGCAGGTAGTCGGGCTTGCCATGGTTGTCGTGATGCAGATGGCATCCACAAGTCAGGCACATCGCATTTTCTCCTTCGTGTTGAAACGTCGGCGCCCCTTGTCGATCGGTCGCCGCCGCGACGGGAGATACATGACCGAGTTGTTTAAGACACTGAGCGGGCACCCTTGGGCGTGGTGATCAGCTTCACCAGCGCAACTAGCCCCCAGCCGACGAGCGCGTAAATCACTATTGCCACGAGCGACGCGACGTCCACAGTGGAGCTCTGACCGGATGTGGCAGGGAATATCGCTCGGAAGGGCGTCACGAGCGCATCGGTCAGGCTGTAAATTAAGGTCACAAAGCCCGACTGCAGGGACGCGCCCAGGAGCTTGAGGACGAACCTTATGACAATGAGGGTGGTGATCAAACTGGTCAAGAACCAGACGATCTGCACGGCGCGGTAGTTGTGGGTCGCCGGTTCGACTTGGGTCATCGCTTGTGGACCGCCGACGGTGGACGTTTCCACGACCGTGCGACTGTCCGTTGCGGGAACCTGGATGTCATCTGCCATTTGGCTAACCTCAGGGTGAATCGATCACGACTGCCAATGCCACGAGCTAACAAGCAGGTGGCCTGGTTCGAGGCTGCGCCGGGCGCCATAACAATTGCAGCAACCACTCGACCGTCGGTAGGGAGTTCGAATCTCCCCGTCGGCTAGTTCAAATCCGCTGATGCCGCGGAGCCCGTCTCGGCGTCGAGCCGCTGCGGCGCGCGCCCGGCGCTGACAAAGACCAGCGTCGCCAGGGCAGCTCCGACGAATCCCAGCCCAGGCCGTACATAAAAGCGAACTCCCGGGCCGAAGCTGAACAGCAGTCCGCCGCTGAGCGCGCCGATAGCCTGGGCGCCCGACTCCACCGAGAGCAGGGTGCTCTGAACCCGCCCCCGCCGCGCTGCCGCTACGCTCTCCATCAACTGGGCGTTCGCCGCCGGCGCGGCGAACGCAATCGCGATGGCCTCTACCGCGCCAACGCTCATCACCACAACGATGCCGTGGAGGGACGGGTAGATCAGCGCCATCAGCCCCCCAAGCAGAAGCCGCTGAGCGCCAGCCAGCGGCGGTCGAAGTGGTCCGCCGCCCAGCTGGCCAGCGGTGTGATCAGCACAAAGGGCAGGCCGAAAAGCGAGAAGCTAAGCCCGACCTGGAAGTCGGTCGCGCTGAGGTGCTTCATGAATAGCGGCCAAGCGGTGTAGTAGGTGCCGAAGAGCACCGCAAAGCCGCCCGCCACCAGGCAGATCGCAAGCAGGTTGAGACGCTGCTGACGCCGCAGGCCTGCGCTCGGTTGTGCGCTGGCCGCCTTGTGGCCCGCCGCCTGGATGCGCGGCAGCGCCAGCATCATTGCGCGAAGCCCATGATGGCGCTGAAAGTGAAGACGTAATTGCGGCCGAAGACCGCGACCAAGCTGCCGATCGCCGGTCCCACCGTCAGCCCACCCAGCCGCGCGCCGGCCATCCAGCCGTAGGCGCGCCCGCGACGCTCCGGGGTGGCAAGGTCCGCAACCATGGCGTTTGCGTTGGGGAGGAACGCCGCGATGGCCAGCCCTGCGCGACGCGAAGAACGAAGAGCACTGGGATAGGCAGGTTGAAGAGGAAGCCCAGGCTAGTGACCCCGTAGAGCAACGAGCCCGAGACCAACATCGGGCGCCGACCGATCCGATCCCCGAGGCGCCCCCGCGGGGTACTGACCGAGGAAGGCTGTGAGCAGGGTGATGCCGACCAGCAGCCCGACTTCGACGAAGGGCACGCTGCGCTCGCGCAGGATCAGCGGAAGGATCGGGACGATCCCGAAGGCACCCGTTTGCACGATGAAGACGCCCGCGACCAGCACTGGAAGGGGCGCCAAAACCCGCCGCGCGATGGGCTCAGGGCTTGGGTTCACCCGGAGAGTGTCGCCTAGCCTGTCGGGCGGCAGCGCTTGCAGCTGCAAAAGCCCGCATCGCGCGCTCCTAGCGCCCCAGGCATCCGACGACCGGACCCGCCGGGTAGCCTTTATTGGCTGACAGTGAGGTTCTGATGATTGCTTCCCTGGTAGACCGTCTGGTCCGCAGCCAGGCATGGCTTGACCCCGTCGGAGAGTTCCTGGCCGGCGTCGTCGGTGGCATCTATCGGATCCTCGGCCGCCCCGGCAGAGCCCTAAAGTCGCTCATGCACGGCACCATCCTCGGCCACGCGCTGCACCCGATGCTGACTGACGTTCCCCTCGGCGCCTGGACGGTGGCGATCGCTGCCGATTTGGTCTCGCTCAGTGGCCACGCCAGGAGAGATCGGCGATTTCTGCGTCTTCATCGGCCTGCTCGGAGCGCTCGCAGCGGTGCTGACCGGCTACACGGACTTCCACGAGACCTTCGGCTACGAGCGCCGAGTCGCGACCGCCCACGGCCTGATCAACACCACGGTAACCGTCCTCTACCTCGCCAGCTGGCTGATGCGCTGGCTCGGTGCCTCGGGCATCCACACCACCGCGATCGTGGTCTCGATCGTGGGCTACGTGCTGGTCCTCGGCGGGGCGTACCTCGGCGGTGACCTGATTTTCGCGATCGGCACGATGGTCAATCGCAATGCTTTCGCCGAGGGCCCCGAAAAGGAGTACGTCGAGGTGGGTCAGCCCTCGGACTTCGAGGAAGGCAGGATGCGCAAGGTCGAGGCGGGGGGAATGCCCGTTCTCGTTGTTCGGTACGGCGGCCGGCTTTGCGCCACTCCAACACCTGCTCGCATGCCGGCGGCCCGCTCGATGAGGGCAAGTTGCGGGGCGACACCGTGGTCTGCCCATGGCACGCCTCTGAATTTCGGATCACCGACGGCCGCGTCAAGGGCGGCCCGTCGACCTTCGATCAACCCTTACTCGATGTGCGCGAGGGCGACGGCAGGGTAGAGGTGAGGCTGGCCAGGTCGCTTCACGGCTAGGACCGTTGCCTCGGTGTAAGGCCCGGGGGCGCGCCTTATCCTCGGCTCCACCAGCGTCGGCGCGGTTTGGGCTGCGGCGGGGCGGCGGCTTCCGCTGTGGGGGCTTCCTCAGCTGCGGGCCCGGCGGCCTCTGCCAGGTTCATGGTGAAGATCTCGGCTTCGTTGCCGCCGAGGAGGTGCTGGGTGTGGCGCTGGGCGTTACCCAGCAGCCGTTGCGAGTTGTCGAGAAGCTGCATCAGCTGCAGCCGGGCTTCTTCCTCGCGCTCGATCCGGCGCCGCTGGTAAAGGACCTCAGCTCGGAGCTCCTCGTTCTGCTTTCGCTCGGTCGCCAGCTCGGCCTCGAGCCTGGAGACGTCGCCCAGGTAGTCCGAGATCCGGCGGCGCTCCGGCTCGGAATCCGCCTCTGCTACGACCGGCGTGGCTACTTCTGGCCCTGGCTCCGGGTCACTGGTCCGTCGTTGATTCGGTACCGGTGGCATCGGACACCATTATTAGCGACTCCGGCCGGGTTAATTCGGAGGCGCCGTTTCGGGCGTGTGTCCGGGCGCGCGGCGCTGGCCGCGAAGAGTTGCGCTGGTGGCGATGACTGCCGCGACGCCTGCCCTGGCGAGAGCGACCGGCCCCGGCTGAGCTCCAGCGGCGCCGGGGCCGCCGCGGTCACCAATCCCGCCGGTTGCGGACGAGCAGGCCGGCGAGGATGCCGGCCGGGATCAGGGGCAGCGCCGGCGCGGGGTCGGGCAAGGGCCCTGCGGTGATGGTGTTGGGGGTGCTGGCGGCGCCGAGGATGCCGCGTGCCAGCGCGCTGGTGCCGCTCTGGGTGCCGACGCCGACTGAGGCTGACAGGTCGCGGCTGGCCGAAAAGGTGATGTGTCCCAGCGGGGGCACATCACAGAGACAGCCGTAGGACTGGTCGGTGTCGGGCAGGATGTCACCGGCGCCGCGGTAGCCCGCCGAGTACCAGATCGACATCGCCCCCGCGGGCTGGATGTCGAAGTAGGCGCCCTGGACCCAGTGGTAGGCAACTGACGAGCCGTCCCCGGCGAGGTAGGCGGGGCCATTGAAGTAGTGGCCCTCAAGCGGGAAGTGATGGAAGTAGCTGGTGTCGCCCTCCATCTCGAGGCCGTGGAGATCGAGGAAAGCCAGCCCCAGCGTCGCGCAGCCCGAGCCGGGGGCGGGGTTGAAGAACTTGTCGGAGCAGAGGTTCTTGATGTTGGGGCTGTGGGCGTTGACCGGGATCGTGGCCTGGAAGACCTGGCCTGGAGTGAAGCGGCCCGCCCAATGGCCCTCGGCGCCGGGCCCGGTCGAGGGGATGCTGGTGTAATCGACGAGGATCCGATGGCAGCTCGCGCAGAGCGTGTCGAAGTCGGATGGGATGTAGCGGAGCAGGCAGTAGCGACTGCCCGGGTAGGGGCTGTTCTTGCCCGGCGGTGGCGCGACACCGGCGGGTGCGGAGACGGCCTCGGTCGACGTCGGGATGGCGGGAGGCGGCGCCGGCGTGGTCTCGGTGCCGCAGTGGCCGAAGCCGAGCGGCTTGTCAGCGGTCTCGGGGTCGGAGGGGAAGTAGTCACTGATTGGTATCGGCTGCACCAGCGCTGGCTGGTAGATGCGCCAGTCCGCGGTCACGTCCCGCAGCGGTCCCAGCGCGGCGGTGCAGAAGGGTAGGGCGGCGGCAAAGTCGCAGGGGCTGTTGGAGGGAGCATCGGCGGATGCGGTTGGGGCCGCTGCGATGGTGGCCCCAACCGCCGCCGAAACCAGGGCGAACCCCGTAATCCCCCGCCGCAATCCCCAGAATCTCATCTCATCCGGCCCCCGCCGGGGCTGATCGTACCCCAAGCGCCCGTGGGTGGCTACCCTGTCGGGGCGCTCGGCTCCGCCGCCGTCGTGGGGCCGGCCGGCTCCACCACCAGGGTGAAGCGGGAGCGGAAGCGGGCCATCGCCGCCAGCACCGGGGGGCCAAGCAGCAGGACCATGGCGGCGTTGCCGACGGCGCGGAAGGTGTCCCACGCCAGCGAGGTGGCGACGTAGAAGCGTGCGAAATGCGAAAGCGCCTCTGCCCCGCTCATCCCCGACGACCAGCCGAGCCCCGGCACGCCGCGGTAGAACACCGACCAGTCATACACGTCGGTGGCGGCCCCGTAGCCGTAACCCATGAGGAAGCCGGCCGCTGCCAGGACAACGATCGCGGCGCGGCCGGGCAGTCCTTGCCGGTTGCCGCCGATGAGTCCGGCGGCGGCGCCCACCCAGCCGGCGGCGAACATCTCGTAGGGGAGCCATGGGCCCACGCCGCCGGTCACGAACGCCGAGGTCAGCAGTGCCATGGCGCCGGCCAAAAACCCAAATGAGGGGCCGTATACATAGCCCGCGCAGAGCAAAAGGAAGAAGATCGGGGTGAAGCCGGCGATCCCGGTGACCAAGGCCAGGCGAAGACCCGAGTCCAGCGCCGCGATCACCGCCAGCAAGGCGAGGCGCCGGTTGTCGAGCTGATGGGACCCGATCCCGACCAGCGCCAGGGCCAGCAGACCGGCGAGGGTGAGTGCCATGGTCGAGCTCTCAGTCGGCAGGGAGAGCCCGGTGAAGGGCCAGACGAAGAGCGCCACGCCCAGCAGTGAGACCACGGCGAGGGCCGGCGACAGTACCCCGGTACCCGGCGACGACATGCGAGCAGCGCGGCCGAGAGTTCTCACAGACAAGCCAGCACGCCCTCAACCGTGACCGGCCCGCCGGGATAGAGGCGGCCGACCTGGGTCGCCGCCACGGCTCCACCGGAGAGGGCCACGTTGGGCGCCCCGAGCTCGATAACTCTGCCATCGACGATCCGGATGATGCGATCGCCGACGTGGGCGGCAAGGTCGGAGTCGTGGGTGGCCACGACCACGGAGCTGCCATCGGAGCGCAGCTTCAGGATCACTTCGGTGAGGGCGTCCCGGGCGCCACCGTCCATCCCGCGGGTGGGCTCGTCGAGAAGGACGATCTCAGGGTCGCCGGCGATGATGGCGGCGATGGCGGTGCGCTGGCGTTCGCCGCCGGATAGGTCGCGGGGGTATCGTCCTGCGACTGGGAGCAGGCCGAAGGCGGCAAGGATGTTGTCGGCCGGCTGGCTGCTGCCGCTGCGCGAGATCGTGAGCTCGACCTCATCGCGAACGGTGGCGCGGTGAAGGAGCGCGGATGGGTCCTGGGGAAGGTAGGCGACGCGACCCGGACGCCGCGTCACCGATCCCGCGAGCGGAGCGAGCAGCCCCGCGATGGTGCGTAGCAGCGTGGTCTTGCCGCTGCCGTTGTCACCCATGAGGACCACAACCTCTGCTCCGTGACCGGCGAGGTCGACGCTCTCCAGCACGGGTCCGGCGCCAGGCCCGACGGCGGCCGCCCGGAATGTCCAGCGGGGCTCACCACGACCTCGACAGGGGTTGGGCAGCTCGGGCGTGCGCCGTAGGCGCGGCGCCAGTGATCGCGCTTCGCCCAGCGTCAGAGGCAGCGGCTCCCAGCCAAGGCGCTTGCCCAGTGCGACCAGTGCGGGGGGATGGGGCAGCTGACCCACCATCTCGCGAGGGGGCGCCGCTGCGCCAACTCGACCCAACCGCATCAGCACCACCTGGCCGGCTACCGGCAGCAGGCGCTCGAGCCGGTGCTCGGCGATCGCCAGGCTGGTGCCGCCACGAGCCAGCTCTAGGCAGGCGGTCAAGAAGGCGTCGGCACCGCTTGGGTCAAGCTGCGAGGTCGGCTCGTCGAGGGCCAGCATCGTGGGAGCCATCGCCAGCGCCGACGCCAACGCCACCCGCTGGCGCTCGCCGCCCGATAGCTCCGCCAGGCGGCGCTCACGAAGGTGGGCGATGCCGACAGACGCCAGGGCCTCGTCGACGCGGTCCCCGATTCCAGACATGCCCAGGTTCTCGACGCCGAAGGCGACCTCTTTCTCGACGGTGCTGAAGACGAAGCCTGTCTCTGGGTCCTGGAAGACGAACCCGACCTTGCGCGCCAGGCGTCGCGTCGGCGTATCGACCACGGAATCGCCAAGGACGATCGCATCGCCACGGATGCGCCCGCCGTGGAAGTGCGGCACCAGGCCGTTGAGGACGCGCAGCAGGGACGACTTGCCGCTGGCGGAGTCGCCCACGATAACTGTGAGCCCGGGCTCGAGGATGAGGTCGATGTCCGCCAGCGCCGGTTGATTCGATCCCGGGTAGGTGTAGGTGAGGTGCTGGAAGGAGGCGAGCTTGTCGCGTGCCTCTGGTCGGGTCGCCGGCTGTGCCGCCGCGCCGGGTGCCGCCCCGGGTCGAGGCTGGCGGAAAGCCTCAGTCACGTCGTCGGACCAGCGCCGGGAGGGCCAGCAGCAGGCAAGCGGTGACCATCACAGGGTCGACCGCAGGCCATGCCGGGCTGGGATATGGGTACCAGTCGACAACGGAGCCCAACCAGCGGCCGGCAATGAACGCGGCACCCGCGATGACGGCGACAACCAGCGTCAGGAGGTCGGCTGCGTGGAACCGGGCCGGCGCCATCCGGGTTCGCGGACCGGATCCGTAGCCGCGGGACTCCATTGCCTCCGCCAGCTGGATCGAGTTCTCGAGGGCGGTCAGGGTCACCGGCACCAGGATCTCGGCATAGGATCGCGGTCCCCGCGGGCGCCAGCCGCGCATGGTCTGGGCTTCCCGAACTGAGGTGACGCTGCGGCCAATGCCGGGGATGAGGTTGAGCGATGCGGCCAGCGTCGTCCCGGCGCGGTGCAGGGGCGCCGGCAGGGCGTCGACGAGCTGGTGGGACTCGACCACCAGCGAGAGCGGCACGACCACCATGGCGCCCGCGGCGATGCCGAGCCCGGCGCCCGCGCCGTACATTGCGGACTCGATCGTCAGGGGGCCACCAAACACGGGTATGGCCGGGGGCAGGACGAGCAGGACGTGAGTTCCGGTGTGGCTCAGCATCAGGCTGACCACGATTGATATCAGTGTCGCTACCGCCAGCAACGTCAGCAGCGGGCGGAGCCTGGTCGCGGGGCGTCGGTGGGCGACCACGAAGTTGAGCGCTGCCAGCAACACCAGACCGCGGTACGCCGGGTTGTTGGTGAGGACAACGACCAGCAGTCCTGCGGCGGACCAAGCGGCGACGGCGCGGGCATTCATGCCCACTCGGCGCTGGACATCATCCCGGCACCCAGCGCGCGCCGCCGGGGAGGACGGACCCGGCATCCGCTCGGACCACGGCGGCCAGGATCTCCAGGCCATCGACGATCCTCGGTCCGGGCCGGTTGAAGTAGCTCGAACCGTCGACCGCCGCGACGCGTCTCGTGGCGGCGGCTGGGAGGTCGGAGAACTCGGGACGGGAGACGACCTCCTGCGCCAGCTCGACGGTGTGGTCGAGGTCATACCCGCAGGGCATGAGCACCAGGATGTCCGGTTGGGCTGCCACCAGCTCGGGCCAGGTGACATAGCGCGACGGCGTGGCGGTGGTGCCCAGGCAGTCGATGCCGCCCGCCACCTCGACCATGTCCGGGACCCAGTGGCCCCCCGCCATCAGGGGCGCCGTCCACTCGATGCAGGCTACCCGCGGCCTGGGCTCCGGGCGGCGGAGGCTGGCGACCGCGGCGATGCGCGCTTCCATCCGGGCCGCCACCGCGTTGGCTTCGTCCTGATGCCCGCTGAGGCGCCCGACGGTGCGCACCGTCGCGCAGATCTCTGCCAAGGTCAGGGGTTCGAGCGAGATCACCGGGACCTCGCCTGGCAGCCGGTGGGCGGCCCCCTCGACCTGGGTGTAGGCCACGGCGCAGACCTCGCACAGCTCCTGGGTCACGATCAGGTCGGGCTCGAGGTCGCGCAGCAGGGTCTCGTCGAGGTGGTAGATGCTGGAACCCGCGTGGACCGTATGCCGGATGTGCCGATCGATCGCCTCAGAGGCCTGACCCTCATGGATGATGGCGTTGGAGGTCAGGGCGGAGAGGCCCCTCGCGGCCGGCGGGTGGTCGCACTCGTGGGTCACGCCGACGACATCCGGTCCAGCTCCGACCGCGAACAGGATCTCGGTCGCGCTGGGGAGGAGCGAAGCGATGCGCAAGTCCGCTCAGTCCCCCGGACGCAGGTCGGCGAAGACGAAACCGTCCCGCTCCACGGTGCCCGCACAATGGACGGGGACGGGTTTCTGAAAGGCCCCGCCGTCGTACGCAAAGGTGTGGAACTCGCCGTTCTCGCCGCACGGATCCACTCCCGCTGGGAGGTCCTGGAGCAGGGCACGGTCGAACTGCCGGCCGGCAAAAGAGGGGTCCAGGCGGGAGGGGTCGACACAGGCGACCCTTGCCCGCAGCCCTGAGGCGAGCATCTCCCCGGCCAGGCTCTGGGTGTCGCTGTTCCAGATCGGGAATACCGGGGTGATGCCCGTGCCGGCCAGCCGGGATTCCCGGTAGGACCGGATGTCCTCGAGGAACAGGTCGCCGAAGACCATGTGCGTGACGCCATCCGTCACCGCTCTCCGCACCACGGCGTCCATCGCCTCCTCGTACTGGTCGTTGGGGCAAGGCCAAGGGATCGGCACTGGCCAGAGCGGGAGGCCCACCGCCTCTGCCTGGCGCTGCAGGAGGTCCTCGGGGACGGCGTGCATCGCGACTCGTCCATGGGTTGAGTTGATGGTGGTCACTAGGCCGACGACCTCGTACTCATCCGCGTGGCGGACGTGGTCGAGTGCGTACGCGGCATCCTTGCCGCTGCTCCAGGAGAGCAGCGCGCGGGGTTTTCTGGCATCGCCTGGCGCCACTCAGGCTCCCGGGCGGCCGGCCAGCAGCTGGACGGCCAGCAGCCCGACCATCGCGAGGGCGGCCGCAGTGGTGGCGACCCACCCAAGCGAGGGCTTGAAGGCACCTATAGCGGCCACTTTGTGCGCGGCTCGGCTTGGATTGGCTGTCGATGACGCTACCGGCGCGGGCATTGTCGGGATGCCAGTCGGCGTATCCACAGCCCCGCTCGGGACAGGCGATACCGCTGCACCAACGGGTGCGGGATTGCCGGTCGCGGCATGACCCGGCGACGCCCTGGCCCCGGCGGAGGGCACCGCGATGGGCGACGTCGTCGACGACGGCGTCGGCTTCGGTTGCGGCGGCGGGCAGATGCCGGCCGGTGATCTCGCGGGAGTTTCTGGCTGTGACGACGAGGGCACGTAGCGGAGGCCCATAGCGTCGCCGTCGACAAACAACAGCCCGCCGATGCCTTTGTTTGCGACCATCCAGGGTCCGCCGTAGCTCGCACGTGTAAGTGCCCAATAGCTCGGCAGGGTGAAACAGTTCGGCGGGTAGCTCGTCGGTTCGCCGTCGACCGAGCACACGGCGTCGCCATAGTTCAGGTCCGACGAAACCCCATATGGGATGAGGCTGGCATCCAACAGCTGCTTCCCGTTCAGCTGGGTCGCGTCGAAGCCCACACAGGTGGTTCGCACCGTTCCGTCGGCGTGCTCGATCACTATTGCGGCGTGGTTCTGGGCGGCCGCGTTCACGCAGACGGGGGTCGCCGGACCGGCGCCCCCGATCGAAGCGCAGAGCAGCGCTGGTGCGCTCGCCGCAATCGCCGCGACGAGCGCCAGCCGTGCAAGGCGCCGCACGATCGTCACTCCCGTAGCCGCACTACCACCGTTGCGCCGATCACCACCGCGACCACTCCAGCAAGCGCCGCCCAGACCTCAGGAGCCATTGGCGCGCTGGGCTGGGGAGACCTGCCGGCCGCGGGCAGGCGCGGGGCGGGGGAGGGGCTCGGGCTTACCACCGTGGCGGCGGCCACGGGACACCCGGCTGCGGGCATGGTGGCCCCGGCAGTCTTGACCGACGCGACGGGCATGGCCCGGCCAGCCAG
>CABEAI010000137.1_pt1 | contig 17198 bp, 19 predicted proteins | sample 3132431 | NCBI WGS metagenome assembly CABEAI01 (sample SAMEA5534343, study PRJEB31848) | metagenome | biome: tundra; feature: field; material: soil | place: USA | collected 2013-05 | depth 0.45 m | reverse complement strand
CGGGCCTGCAGCGTGAGGACGAAGCCGCGATGCCCTTCCTCGTCGACGGTCTCGCCGACCAGTCGTCCGGGGATCTTCCGTAGCAATTGCTTCGACGCCGCCAGGTAGCCGCAGTAAGGGCCGCCGTACCAGAGCGGGATGCCGAGCTGCTGGCACTCGCCGACGGCGATGTCGGCGCCGAACTCGCCGGGAGCCTCGATTAGCGCCAGGGCGATTGGATCGCAGGCGGCCACCGCCAGAGCACCCGCCGCGTGGGCGGCCTCGCACAGCCCGGCGGCATCCTCGAGCACACCGTAGTAGTTGGGCTGCTGCAGGATCATGGCGGCCGCGCCCTCGAGCGCAGCGGCGACCCGCTGCGAGTCCACCTGGCCGCCCTCCGCCGGCACCACCCTGACCTCAAAGCCCCGGCCGGCGCCGTAGGTCCGAAGCACGGCGAGGTACTCCGGGTGCACCGTGCCGGCCACGACCACGCGGTGGCGGTCGGTCTCGATCACCGCCATCACAGCCGCTTCGGCGGTGGCGGTAGCGGCCTCATACATAGAGGCGTTGGCGACGTCCATCCCGGTCAGCTCGGCGATCATCGACTGGAACTCGAAGATCGATTGCAGCCAGCCCTGGCTGGCCTCGGCCTGGTAGGGCGTGTAGGCAGTGTAGAACTCGGGGCGGCTGATGACCTGCGTGACAGCGGCCGGGATGAAGCGACGGTAGGCGCCGGCGCCGATGAAGCCGTCGAGCTGGGTGAGGTCCTGGTTCCGGCGCGCCAGGGCGCCGAAGTATTCGACCAGCTCCTGCTCCGACATTCCGGCGGGGAGCTGCGGCTGGCGGCGGAGAGCGGCAGGGACGGAGGCGAAGAGCGCTTCCTGGTCCGCTGCTCCAACCGTCTTCAGCATCTCCTCGCGGTCGGCCGGCGACAGCGGGAGGTAGCGATGCTCGACGGCCGTCAGAGGCCCTCGGTGAATGCGGAGTAGCCGGCCTCGTCGAGGAGCTCGGCAGAGACCGGTGAGGTCAGCTCCAGCCGCAGCATCCAGCCTTCGCCGTAGGGGTCGGAGTTGATCAGCTCGGGCTTATCGGTCAGGGCCGGGTTGGCCTCGACGACCTTCCCACTCACGGGCGAGTAGAGGTCGGACGCAGCTTTGACCGACTCCACGACTCCGAACTTGGAGCCGGCAGCGACCTCCGTCCCCGGCTTTGGCATCTCGACATAGATGACGTCGCCGAGCCGGCTCTGGGCGTAATCGGTGATGCCGATCCGCGCCCCGTCGCCGTCCTCGGTCACCCACTCATGGGTCTGGCTAAAGCGGTGTTTGGAAAGGTCCATTCAGCTCCTCTGGCGTTTGTAGAAGGGAAGCGGCGTGCGGTGCGCCGCCACCGGGGCGCCGCGCACCTCGACGGTCACCTGCTCGGAGTCCTTGCTCGGGGTTTCGACGTACCCCATGGCCACGGCCTTGCCGAGGCTAAAAGAAAAGGTACCCGAAGTGATCTCGCCAACCTTGCGATCCCCGTCGCTGATGGCGTAACCGTGGCGGGCGATCGCCCTGCCTTCCAATTCCAGGCCCACGAAGGTTCGCCGCGGCCCCTCCTGTTTCACCGTCAGGAGCGCCTCGCGGCCGACGAAGTCGCGCTTGTCCAGCTTCACCGCCCAACCCAGCCCGGCCTCGAGCGGGTTGGTGGTCTCGTCGATGTCCTGGCCGGAGAGGCGCATCGATGCCTCGAGCCGCAAGGTGTCCCTCGCCCCGAGCCCGCACGGGAGCACCCCCAGCGCCGCTCCCCCCTCCAACAGCCGATCCCAGATGGCCGGCGCGGCGTCCCATGCCACGAACAGTTCGAAGCCGTCCTCGCCGGTGTAGCCGGTGCGGCTGAAGGCGGCCGGCACCCCATTGATGTGCCCGTCCTGGAAGTGGTAGTAGCCGACGCCATCGAGGTCGACGTCGGCGAGTGGGCGCAGCAGGTCGAGGGCGCGTGGACCCTGTACGGCTATCAGTCCAGTGGCCAGCGTGACGTCCTCGACCTCGCAGGCATCCCCGATGAGGGTCCGGAAATGCTCCAGGTCCTTCGGCCGCGGCCCCGCGTTGACCACCACTGTGAAGTGGTCTGGGGCATGGCGATAGACCAGCGTGTCGTCTATGATGCCGCCGCTCGGGTTGCAGAGGACGTTGTATCGCGCCTGGCCGATGGCCAGGTCCTCGACCCTGTTGGTGACCACGCCTTCCAGCGCCTCCACCGCGCCCGGCCCCTGGAGACGGAACTCGCCCATGTGCGAGACGTCGAAGAGGCCCACGCGTTCTCGAACCGCGATGTGCTCCTCGCGCATCGAGCTGTACTGCAACGGCATCATCCAGCCGCCAAACTCGACCATCTGCCCGCCCAGGCGCACGTGGTTGTCGTACAGCGAGGTCCGCAACGCCGCCCCGGTCGCGGCGTGGGTCAAACCCGGGCCCTCTTCGACTCGGTCATTCGGACTCCCCCGTTTGGCTCATTCGTCGGGGCCGTGGCCGGGAAGCTGACGGTAGGGGTCCGCGTCGGGCTCGGGAATATCGCCGCCGCCGAGTTCATCATCGGCATCGTCCAGGAACTCCAGGGTGAGAAGGTCGTTGCGCTGGCGCGCGATCTCGAGGAGACCGAGGATCTTGGCGACCTGGGGGGGTTCCCACTGGAGCAGCGCGGCCAGCTCCGCCTCGGTGGCGTCGCGGTGATTGCGCTGCTTGAACATCACCTGGGCCAGGTCAAGGCTGCGGCAATCGGCGACGTTGCGCTCTTCCTCGGTGCGCGCCCGGCCCTCGGCCTCCAGCAACGAATCCATCTGGAGGCCGATGTGCAGGCTGGCGAAGTCGCGGAAGTCGCCCTGGCCGGCGTATGCCCCGACGGCGTCAAGCAGGCCCACCGTCCCCTCCTGGTAGAGGTCGGCAAAGCTCAGGCCGCGGCCTTCGTGACCGTCCGCTTGAGCGATGACAAGGTCGAGGTTGTGCTCCACCAGGTCCCGCCCGGCCTCCCGGTCGGGCAGGCGCCTGAGTAGCTCTCGCTCCAGCTCGGGTGCCAGAGGCGGGTTGGCCTTCGCCTGCTCGCGCAACACGCGCTCGAGCGGCTGATCACGATCTGGCTCAGCGGTCACGGGGACACGGGGCGAATTGAGGCACCCCTGATTCTAGATTGCCCTGTCCGCCCGGTCTGCGGGCGCCCGGCCTGTTGCGTGTTTCACCGTCAGGATTCACGTGGATTTGGCGCGTGGCGGCGGCGACACGGCACAATTAGGCCTCGCAATTCGGAGGCAACCCACTGCTCGCCGCAATCCGCGTCCTATCCAACGACCAGCAGCAGCTGATCTACCTAAGCATCGTCCTGCTTGGAGTCATCGCGATCATGGTCGCCGCCAACCTCGGCGAAAGCAACGAAACTTGGCGCACGGCGGCTTTTCTGCTGATGATTGGAGCGGCCAGTATCGTGGCCATCCTGGCCCTGCTCAATCTCGGCATCATCGTCCTCGATCCCAACAGCGCTGCTAGCGGGGCCAAGAACGCCGGGGTGACCGTGGCCCGCCTCGAAGGTGGCGCGTTCCTGGAGCTCGCCGCCGCCTTCACCGCCGGGTTGGCGCTGCTGCCGGCGGTCCGCCGAACCGTCCGGCGCCTGGTCCCCGGTTTTCGTCCGGACTCCGCCATCAACGCCGTCGGCCTCTCGCTGTATCTCCTGGTGTTGCTGTTCTACGTCTCGATCCAAGTGTCTTCCGACCAGCTCAAGCAACTCAGCCAACCCGGCCCGTCGCCGTCAGTAATATTCATCATCGGCACCAACCAGCTGCCTTTCCTGATCGTGGCGCTTGTCGGGGTCGGGCTCTTCACGCGCCGCGGCCTGCGCCAGACTCTCCTCCGCCTCGGCCTCTACTGGCCGGGCTGGCGCTGGATCGTGGGCTCTCTCGGGGTCGCGGTCGCGCTCGTGATTTTCGGCACCTTCTTCGACAACCTCATGGCTCATCTCACCCCCGAACAGAGCAAGAGCATCCAGCAGGTCTCGGATCAGCTGCTCAAGAACGTCAACAGCCTGCTGCCGGCGATCGCTATCGCCCTGGCCGCCGGGATCGGCGAGGAGATCCTGTTTCGCGGGGCGCTGCAGCCGCGGCTTGGGATTGTGGCCGCGGCCCTGCTCTTCGCTGTTCTCCACGCCCAGTACGCCATCAGCCTGGCCACTTTGGAGATCTTTATCCTGGGCGTGTTCCTGGGGCTGTTGCGACGCCGCGCCGGAACCACGGCGGCGATCATTGCTCACAGTGGCTACGACATGATCCTGCTCTTGATCACGCTGTTTGTGAAGTGATGGCCAGGCTGTACGCGATCGCCAACCAGAAGGGCGGTGTCGGCAAGAGCACCACCGCCGTGAACATCGCCGGATACCTGGGCGAATGGGGTCACCGAACACTGCTGGTTGACCTCGACCCGCAGGGGAATGCCACCAGCGGACTTGGCGTGCTGCGGGATCCTGCCAGGCCCAATGTGTATTCGGTCCTCGTCGAGGGCCAGCCTGCGGAAACGGCGATCATGGCCACTGGCGCATCCGGCGTGGACCTGCTGCCGTCTGACATCGCCCTGGCGGGCGCCGAGATCGAGCTGATCAGCCTGCCGCGCCGCGAGAGCCGCCTCCTGTACGCTCTCGACGGTCTTGGCGACGCCTACGAATACATCCTCATCGACTGCCCGCCGTCGCTCGGCCTCTTGACGCTCAACGCCCTGGTCGCCGCGCGTCATCTCCTGGTTCCGATCCAGTGCGAGTTCTACGCCCTTGAGGGCCTGGGCCACCTGGCCTACACGTTGGACATGGTCCGGCAGCAGTCGAACCCTCGTTTGGAGCTCGCCGGCATCGTGATGACGCTCTACGACCAGCGGACCACGCTGAGCGCCCAGGTCGTCGAGGAGGTCCGGCGCCTCTATCCCGAGGTGGTGTTCAGGACTTTGATCCCGCGCAACGTGCGCCTCAGCGAGGCGCCCAGCTACGGCATGACGATCGGGCAGTACAACCCGCGTTCACGAGGCGGCGTTGCCTACGCCGACCTCACTCGGGAGCTCCTGGCGAGAGCTGCCGCCGAAGCGGCAAGCGAAGCGGTCCCGATCTCAGCCGCGGCCTCGATCCCGCCGGCGGCGGCCGGCACGGACGCCAATGGTCCCGCCGATATGGCGTCGAGTGAACTTGAATCGGAATTGGGCGCCGAGGCGCCGGAGGGAATAATCGATGCCTGAAAGCGGACAACCGCCCAAGAAGTTCGGGCTCGGCCGCGGCCTTGGGGCCCTCATGCCGGGGGGCCAGGCAATCCCGGCGCGCCCGATGTCGACCGGCCGCGCCCCCATCGATTCCATCCATGCCAACCCGGAACAGCCACGCCGCCGCTTCGATGAAGCCGAATTGGAGGCGCTGGCGGAGTCGATCCGACAGCACGGCGTCCTCCAGCCGCTGCTGGTGGTACCCGAAGAGAGTGGCTACCGGCTGATCGCCGGCGAGCGCCGGCTTCGTGCCGCTCGGCTTGCCGGTCTCACCGAGGTGCCGGTCACGCTGCATGAGGAGCCCGGCCCGCGGCACTCCCTGGCGCTGTCCTTGATCGAGAACATCCAACGGCACGACCTGAATGCCCTCGAGGAGGCGGAGGCCTACCGCCGGCTGATCGAGGAGTTCCAGATGACCCAGGAAGAGTTGGCCCGCCAGGTGGGCCGGACTCGAGCCCATATCTCGAACACGGTCCGACTCCTGGGACTGGCGTCCCCGGTGCAGGCTGCGCTTCTGGCCCAGACGATCTCAGCCGGCCACGCCCGAGCCCTGGCAGGGCTTCTGCCCTCGACTCAGGAGGAGGCCCTTCGCCGGGTCCTGCGCGAAGAGCTCAACGTCCGCCAGACCGAGCTGCTGGCCCAGTCCCTGGCGCGCGGCGTGGGCGGGCCCCGACGATCACGAGCCCGGCGCGAGCAGGACCCGCAGACCCGGGAGCTCGAAGCACGTTTCCGGGATGCTCTCCAGGCCCGGGTCAGCCTGCAACGGAGACGGAAGGGAGGCCGCCTGGTGGTGGAGTTCTATTCGGACGATGAGCTCGACAGCCTCTATCGCCGGATCGTGGAGCCGCTCTCGCACTGATCTCAGCCTGATCTCGGCGCCGCCACGTGAATCCTGACGGTGAAACAGGTCCGCCGAGCGGCAGAGAGCTGGACCACGCCACGGCTCCCTACGACCCACAAGGGGAGCTAGAGATCTGGAACTCGACGCCGGGCATCGGTTCCCGACCCTGGTGGGTGTCCAGGAATTCCAGCAGGGCCAAGTCGTCCACCGGTTGACCGGCCGATAGGCCTCCTTCCTCTGCCACGCCAAGCGCCTCTCGCACAGCGGACTTGAGCTTGGCTACGGCCTCCGCTACAGTGTCGCCCTCCGAGGCGATCCCGAGCTCTTCGGCATAGCGCTGACCAGACCTTGCCGTCGAAGACGGCGACCGCCCTGTAGGTGGGACGCTGAGTTTCGGTGAGGGCCTCCGCGCGCATTTCGTGGAGGGTTGCTAGCTAGGCTAGGTAGGTGTTGAAAAAGTCATGATTTCGACCCCGACCAACCCTGCCCGTACCAAGGGTGGGGAAAGGGTGGCTGTCTGGGGCCCCATGTTCCCCACCAGGGCGTCTGAATTACCATTTCCGAGTCCCAAGTGGGGCGATTCAAACATGACCCTCGACGCGGCACCTCCGGCTGCCACTTTTTCAACACCGTCCTAGAGCCATCTCGCTCATCGTCACTCCCTCTTAGGCTCGCTCCCAAGGCCCGATGCCGGTCTGTGTGCCAGGTCCAGGACAGTGTTCTCGGCCGTGCGGCAAACGTCGATCTGCCACAATTGGCCGATGGCCGACGGTGAAACAGCAGCCGTAGAAGGCCCGCCGGGAGGCGGCGACCCAGGTCTCAGCGAATTCGACCTCGGTTTCCTGATCGGCATCCTGGCCGGCGAAGGCCACTTTGGCGGTGACGGCCGCCAGCCCGAGGTGACGCTGCGGATGCATACGCGCCACGAACGGCTGTTTCGCTGGCTCGAATCGAGGTTCCCGGGCGGACGGCTATATGGTCCGTACCACCATGGCGGGCGCCACTACTACCAATGGATGGCCCGCGGCCGCTACCTGCGCGACACCTTGGCCCCACTGATCGCCGGCCGGTTGGATGAACTCGACTCTTACGCGGCGGAGCGCTTCAAGAAGATGTGCAGCGACTATGGCATCGGGCCCTTTCCCGCGTCCCGGTAGCCTCTCTGCGCGAATTCAATTCGAGTTGGGGGCGAATAGCCTTCCTATAATGAGGTCGATGCGCTTCTCCCGGGTTGTCGTGCGCCCCAACCGCTCGTCGACCCGTCGATGACGGTCTTCGCGCCCGCCTCCGAGTACCCCGCCGAGCAGAAGCAGAAGTCGTTGGTCCGCGACCTCCTCGAGGTCGTCGTCCTGGCCCTGGCGCTGTACATCATCATCAACTTCGCGGTCCAGACCATCCATGTCATGGGCCCCAGCATGGAGAACACGCTCCAGAACAACGACTTCCTGGTGGCGTCGAAGATCAGCTATCACCTCCACGATCCGCAACGCGGCGACATCATCGTTTTCAAACCCAGCAACGACGCCAGCCACGACTACATCAAGCGCATCATCGCCGTTCCCGGCGACCACCTCCGGATAGTCCATGCCCAGGTGTTCATCAACGGCCGGCGCCTGAAGGAGGATTACCTCCCGGAGCCGTGGACGTGGACCGACACCTGGAACCAGGGCAACGAGGACGTCGTCCCGGCCAACTCGTATTTCGTCATGGGCGACAACCGCAACCACTCGACCGACTCGCGCTTCCTCGGCTATCAGAAGAAGGACCAGTTCCTCGGTAAGGCCTGGGTGCGGATCTGGCCGCTAAGCGAGTTCCGGATCTTCCCGTCGCAGGCGAACTTCGCCAGCTAGGCGTCAGGCCGAAGGGCCACAGAGGCGAGGTGGCCAGGAGAGGCGGCTCAGCCTACGTCGGGCAGGCGGCCAGGGCCTCCAGGTAGGCGTCGGGATCGCGAGCGTCGCTGGGGCTGGTAACGATCTTGTGGGCGATGCGGCCGTCCTTGTCGATGACAAAGCTGCCCCGGTTGGCGTAGCCCCACTCATCCATGTAGACGCCGTACTTGCGCGCCACTTCGCCGCGGGGATTGAAGTCGGCGAGCAGGGCGGCGCTCAGCCCCTCGTCCCGTTTGAACGCGCTCTGTACGTACTTGCTATCGACGGAGATCCCGACCACCTCAGCATTGGTGGCGGCGAACTTGTCGGCGCGATTGGTGATCTCGTGCAGCTCGTGGGTGCAAACGCCGCTGAATGACAGCGGGTAGAAAACCAGCAGAATGTTCTTGCCGCGGTGCCCGGAAAGCGTCCACTTCTCGTTCTTCTCGTCGCGGAGGGTGAAGTCGGGGGCCTGGTCGCCAACCTCAGGAACACTCATGATCGGCAACTTTAGCGCCCCGACTCACCTCTCCAGGATCCAGCGCTCGACGTCGCGACTGTAATCCTGGATCTCGTCCGGCTGGAAGAAGAGGGCGATCTCCTGCTCCGCTCGTCCCACCGAGTCAGAGCCGTGGATCAGGTTCAAGCCGATCGTCAGCCCGAGGTCGCCGCGGATCGTCCCCGGAGGTGACTGCGCGGGGGCGGTCGCGCCCATCATCTGTCGCACGGCGGCTACCGCTCCGGGTGCCTCGAGGACCATCGCCACCAGCGGCCCCGAGGTGATGGACCCCGCGAGGTCTGCAAAGAAGGGCTTCTCGACGTGCTCGGCGTAGTGCTGGCGAGCCATCTCCATGTCCATGCGCAGCAGCTTCAGCGCGACCACGCGCATGCCCTTGCGCTCGAGGCGCGTCACGATCTCGCCGATCAGCCCGCGCTGGACGCCGTCGGGCTTCACCAGGACCAGGGTTCTCTCACTCAAGGCTTAGTTCCTCTAACGATTTCCGCGGGGTGCTACAGCCTCGGGGAATTTGCACCGGGGAACCTTAGCACCTGGCCCCGGCCACCGAGCCGGTCGCGGTCGGGCGGCTAAACTCGCGTCGGTGTCGCAGTCACGGACGTCGGTAACGGGAAATCGGCTGAACGTCGTCGTCGACGCCAGTCCGCTGCGCGACACTCGACGTGAGGCCGGGATCGGCAGGTACGTCGCCTCGATGCTGGCGGCGCTTTCACAGCGCGATGACCTCGACCTGCGGGCGGTGACTCCGCCGCTGCGACCCCGCCGTGACACGTTGGTGGTGCGCTGGCTCAACGCCCAGCCAGGGCTGGCGCTTGCCCGACCGCGCCACCCCGGCGCCCTCCTCCACGGCATGGCGTCCGAGGCCAGCCTCGCCTGGCCTCCAGGTCGGCAGGTGGTGACGCTCCACGACGTCATCCCCTGGACAAGGGACATCCGCACCGTGCCCACCAAGCGTTACATCGACTATCAGGCCTCCCGCCTTCGTAGCTGCGCAGCGATCATCGCCGTCAGCCAGACGGCGGGCGCTGAAGCCATCGAGCAGCTGGGCCTTAAGGCGTCACGAGTGCACATCATTCCCGAGGGTGTCGAGGCCGTCTTCGGTGCCCTGCCAGACGGCGATGACACGATCACCCGCCGGCGCCTCGGGGTGCCGGAAAGCGGCTACGTGCTGTGGGTTGGCACGCTCCTACACCCCGATCCCCGCAAGGCGCTGGACGTGCTGATCGACGCCATGACCCAGGTCGGCGACGCCACCCTGGTGATGGCCGGCGCGCCAGGCGAAGAGAGCCAGCGCCTGGCCGCGGCGGCGGCCGAACTCGGGCTACGCCTGGTCCTGCCCGGCTTTGTCACCGATACGGAGCTGGCCGCCCTCTACCGTGGCGCCGGGGTGGTGGCTGTGCCTTCGCTACACGAGGGATTCGGGTTACCGGTGCTGGAGGCGCTGGCCTGCGGGGCGCCTGTGGTCGCGACAACAGCCGGGAACCTGGCGGACCTGGCCGGAGGCGCTGCGGTCCTGGTCACGCCGGGAAATGCCACGGCCCTGGCCGGGGCCATCGGCGGGCTCCTGCACAAGCCCGAGGAGCGCGCCCGCCTGGCCGCTGCGGGACCCGCAGTCGCGAGCGCCTACAGCTGGAGCCGCGCCGCGGAGATGACCGTGGCGGTGTACCGCGAGGTGCTCGGGAGCGACTGAGCCGAGTCGGCTCTCAGGACCAGGTGATGGCGCGCTGCAAGCCGACGGAATCCTCGATCGGTGCGATCGCCGCCATTCGCAGCGGCTGGCGCGCGTAGGTGTCCGAGGCCACCCGCATGATGTCGTCCGGGGTGATGGCGTCGAGCTTTTCGATGATCTCGCCAGGCTCCAGGATCCGCCCCGTGAGCAATTCCTGGCCGCCCAGCCAGGTCGCCAGCGACCCGGTGCCCTCGAGGCGCAGGAGCAGGCGACCCTTGAGGTACTCGCGGGCCTTGGTCAACTCGTCCTTCCCAACCGGCTCCTCGCAGATGCGATGGAGCTGGGCCATGGTGGCTTCGACGGCGTCCTGGGCGCGCCGCGGCTCGGTGCCCAGGTAGACGCCGGCGGAACCGGTGTCGGCAAGCCGCCCGGTCCAGGAGTGGATGTCGTAGCAGAGCCCCAGGTTCTCGCGGACCTCGAGGAACAGCCTGCAGCTCATTCCCTCACCGAGCACACAGTTCATGAGGTCGAGGGCGAACCGATCGGGGTGCTGGTAGTCCACGCAGCGGGTGCCGAAGACCACGTGGGCCTGCTCCGTCGGCTTGGTCAGCAGGCGCACCGTCGACCCTACGGCCAGCGGCTCCGCCGGGACGAAGTCCGCCAGCCGGCCTTCCGGCCACGCCGCCAGCGTTGGCTGCAGCATCTCAATGGCGGCGGCGTGATCGACGTTGCCGGCGACCGCCACCACCAGGTCGCTGCCCAGGTAGTTCTCCTGGAGGTGCCGGCGGATGTCGTCGACGCCGATCGCACGCACGCTCTCTTCGGTGCCGGCGATGTCGATACCGAGAGGGTGGTGCGGCCAGAGCTCCTCCTCGAACACCGTGTGCACGTGGTCGCCGGGGGAGTCGAGGTACATTCGGAGCTCCTCCAGGATCACGTCGCGCTCCTTCTCCACCTCCTCGGGGTCGAGGATGGGGTTCTGGACGATGTCGGTAAGGACCTCGATGGCGTTGGCCAGCTTGTCGCCCGGGACGCGGGCCCAATACACCGTCGTCTCCTTATCGGTTGCGGCGTTGAGCTCACCACCAACACCCTCGATGGCCTCCGCGACCGCCTTGGCGGTGGGGTAGCGACGGGAGCCCTTGAAAACCATGTGCTCGACGAAATGGCTGACGCCGGCGATGGGCTCGGGCTCGTAGCGGGAGCCGATCTTGAACATCAGGGCCACGCTGGCGGAGTTGCGCTGACCCAGCGGCGCGGTGATCAGGCGAACGCCGTGATCAAGCGCCTCCAGGGTGTACGCCGAGGCGGTATTCGTCCTGGAGGGCATCGCCTCTACTATACCGGCGTGGGCACCGCCGACTTTTCGCTTCCGCAAGAGCTCGCCGAGACCGTCATGGGGCTGATCCACGAGGCCGACCTGGTCGCCGCTCAGCTCGGGGACGAGGAGGGCGGCGCCGACCTCGAAGAGCTGGCGGGGTCGCTGCAGAAGGTGCACGCCGACGCCCACGCCGCGGCGATGGAGGCCCCCGGCCATCTACAGCTCGATACGGCCGCTCGCCACCTCCAGGAGGCGTGCGATCTCATCGATGACGGCATGCCCGCCGATGCCGTGATCTTTGAGGTGCTGGCCGCCAGGGCCCGCCTCGAAGCCAGCCTGAAGCCGGACTAGGTACCTTGGGTGGCGGAAGTTGATGCAAATGAGTCAAGTTTTTGAGTCAGGTGCCAAGTCTCGTCGGGCTGGGGCGAAGCCCCGCTAGAGTTAGCCCAGGTTTAGCCCCGGCTCCACTCCCGCCAGCGCTCGCGCACAGCCTTTACGTCGTCCTCCGAGGTGGGGCGCGCCCACTTACCGTCGACGTAGCGCAGCCCCGCGGAAACCGCGATCAGCCGGCGCACCTCCCAGTTCATGGCGCCGTCGCTCTCCAACAGCCACCGCCTCTCGCCGAGCGCCGCGTAGTGATATCCGCCGTGGCCGTGGTAGCGCTCGGCCACCGCCTGCCAGCCGTCGATCTCGATCGACGCCGGGTCCTCAGCCAGGGAATCGATGAGGCCTTCAAGGTGCACCGGGATCAGGTGCAGGTGAGCGTGGAAAACGGTCTGACCGCTGACGCCGTTTTCCCAGATCACGGGGTCGATCCCGTAGACGTCTTCTACGAACCGCCGGGCTCGCCCCGCCAACTGCTCCACCTCGTCGAGGATGGCGGGCTCGGCGGCACCGTAGCAGGGCAGGTGCCGCTTGGTGATCACCAGCAGGTGCCCGGGGGCGACCGGGTAGAGGTCGGGCACCAGCCGCAGATTCGCGGTTGCGGTCAGCTCCCCCGGCGTCTGGTCCAGGTGACAGAAGACACAGCCCGCCACCGTGCCGTCCTCGGTGAAGGCGTCCGGTGCGGGCCCGAGGGCATCAGCGCCCGCCGCGCCCTCCACCATAACCACGACCGCCACCGCGACCGAAGCGATCGCCGCCGCGCTCCACCGGACCGCGACCGCGCCCGTAATCGACGATGGCGTTGCTGCGCACTTCCTTGGGGGTGATGACCACCCGGCGATCCGGGTCCTCGCCCTCGCTCTCGGTGCTCAGGTCGGGGTCCTCGGCCAGCGCGGTGTGGACCACCCTGCGCTCGTAGGGCTGCATCGGCTCGAGCCCGATCCGCTCCTGGTTGCGCTTGGCCCGGTCGGCGACGCGCAGCGCCAGTTCGCGGACGGAGTCCTCGCGCCGGGCGCGGTAGCGCTCGACGTCGATGACGATGGCGCCGCCGTCGGGCAGGGATTGGCGCACCATGGTGTTGACCAGCAGCTGCATCGCACGCAGGGTTTCACCCCGCCAGCCGATCAGCAGCCCCAGGTCATCGCCGCGGATATCGATGATCGCGGGACCTTCCTCATTGGCGTCAAGGCGGTGCTCGACGGTGGCCTCGATGTTCATCTTCTGGAGCAGCTCGATCAGCAGCCGCTCGGCCTCGAGGGCGTTCTCGCGCAGGACCGTGACCCGGATCTTGGCGGCCGTCGGAATCAGCCCCAGGACGGCCCGACCGGGCTCCTCGAGGACTTCAACCTCGACGCGCTCAGGGGGCACGCCCAGCTGAACAAGCGCTGACTCGAGGGCCTCTTCGATTGTCTTACCAGTGCTTTCGATTGAGGGCATTTACTCTCCGTGTGGTGCGAGCCCGCGCTCGCGATATCTCGGCAGATCGCCTCCGGCAGGCGCGGCTTTCCCGGTCAGCGCCTGCGGTTTCGCCTGCCGGACAACTCGGTCTGACCGACCAGTACCTTGGTCGACCCCGACCGGGGCTTGCCCTTGTTCGGGCCGTTGCCCGGGTCTTTGCCGTTGCCGCCGCCGGCAGCGCCTCCGCCACCACTGCCAAGGATGGGCAGCTGACCCCAGCCATTGACGGTGTACTGCTGGAAGATCGAGTAGAGGTTGCTGATGATCCAGTAGAGCACCAGGCCCTGGAGGGCGAATGACTGGAACGACAGATAGATGATGAAGAGCGGCATCAGCAGGCTCATCGTCGAGCTGACCTGCGCCATCTGGGCGGCCTGCGAGTCGCCTGCGGCCGCCTGTGGCTGGGTCATCATCTTCGACTGCACGAAAGTGGTGGCTCCGGCGAGGACCGGCAGGATCCACGTGACCGGGTGGGACGCGGACGCCGGGATCCCGAGGTTGAGCCCGACGAAGAAGGGGCTCGCGTGGAGGCTGTGGAAGAAGGAAGCGTCGTAGATTGCGCGATAGAGGCCGATTAGGATCGGGAACTGCGCCAGCGTGGGGAGGCAGCCGATCATGGGGCTGAGCGGGTTGATGCCGTGCTCCTTGTACAGCTTCATCATCTCGGAGTTGAGCTTCTGGGGGTCCTTCTTGTGTTTCTTGCGAATCTCGGCCAGTTCTGGCGCCACCTTGCGCTGCTCGGCCTGCGTTTTCTTGGTCAGCTTGAGCTGGGTTTGGAATAGAGGGAAGAGCAGGGTCTTGATCATGATCGTCAGCAGGACGATCGACAGCCCGTAGGCGCCGATCGCCTCGGCCGGGCCGAAGTGGCTGAGGACGCCGTAGAAGAAGCCGAGCAAGAACTCGAAAGGGATCCTCAGGGCTGTGAAGACGTCGCCTATCGGCTTCAGGAAGTCGAGGGCGGAGCCCACGAAGAGAAGGTTCACGGGGCGAACCGGCGATCAGGGGACAGGGTCGTATCCGCCCGCGTGGAAGGGATGACAGCGAGCGATACGCGCCAGGGCCAGCCTCCAGCCCTTGAAAAAGCCATATTTCTGGATCGCCTCATAACCGTATTGAGAGCAGGTGGGGGTGTAACGGCAACCGCCGACCGCACCAAAGACCGGCCTAAGCGTGTGTTGATACACCCGTATCAGGAGCAGCGATACCCGGGCCATCGGCCCGACAACACTATCACCTGACCGTTCTCGGGCTGAGTTCACAATTGGATTCCACCAGGTACCCGTCCGGCGTCTTTCGGAGGGGCTGGTCGGACTGCGGAAAGCAGCTTCACCAGGTCCTCGGTGAGCGCCCCAAACCCGGCCCACGCCGCCTCAGGCGTGGCCACCACGACGAGGTCGACGCCATCGCCCGGCAGCGCCTCAACCCAGGCTCGGCAGGCCTCGCGGAGGCGGCGCTTGACGGCATTGCGGACGACGGCGCCGCCCACCTTGGTGGAGACAGCGAACCCGACCCGGGCGTGGGCCAGCTGGTTGGGTCGCACGTAAAGCGTCAGCAGGGCGCCGTCGTGACGCCGGCGAGCGGAGTAGACGCGGCGGAAGTCCGAGCCCTTTCTGAGTCGATACCGGTCTTGCATTGGAACGGCTTGAGCGGCGCCAATGGCCGTCTCAGTGGGCGCAGGCGCCCCCGCCTTACGGGATCAGCTTGCGTCCGGTGGGAGCCAGCTGCTTCCTGCCCTTGAGGCGCCGTGCCTTGATCACGCGAACACCCCCGGGGGTGCTCATCCGATTAAGGAAACCGTGCACGCGCCGGCGATAGCGCTTCTTGGGCTGAAAAGTCCTTTTCACTGATCCTCAAACTCGCACGCGGCGAGGAAAGCTGGTGAGCCGCAAGAGTATACCGATGGCCACCGTTCGCCAAGGTCGCCCCGGGGTCAGCTGTCGGCAGATCTCGTGGACGCCGCGCCAGTGAGCGCGTTGCCATTGGAAGGGTCGCTTTCGGTGCGGAGCCCAGCAATCTTGGTGCCGACCAGGTCGCCAACGTCCTGCGAAACCCCGGCGACGACGCTCGAGGTGTTCCGGGCCGCCTCCAGGACGGAGTCTTTGCGGGACCCCCACAGGCCGCTCAGTCGTTTGCGCCGCTCAGCTCCGGCCTCAGGATGGAAGTAGTACAACGCGGCGGCAGCGAGAATGGCGCCAAAGAGGATTTTCTTCATGTTGAGCTTCCTTGGTTCGGGGGCGGACGAAGAGTCAATCGTAGTCTTTTGAGTCCCCGCAGAATGCCTCTAAGCCGAACAGATTTTCCCCCCTTGTGAGGCACCGGACACGTTGCTATGATCCTCCGGCTCGCAGGCCTGGGAGAGGTCTTCGGGATGAACAAGTTGTCCACAGCCCAGTTCAAATACCACTCTCGGTTTTCCACCTCTGTGGACTGCCTGTGAATAAGTCCCGTGCGGAGGGGGAGGCAAACTTGCAAGAATCGACAGCGGAGAACATCTGGCAGGCGGCCCAGGAAGAGTGGCGTTTCCAGATCGCCAAGCCCAGCTACGAGGCCTGGCTCAAGAACGCCGACCTGCTCTCGCTGGACGGCCACACCTTCCACATCGGGGTACCCACTAAGCTGGCCAAGGACTGGCTCGAGGACAGGTACTCCGCGATCATCAAGGAAACGCTGTCGGCGATCATGTCCGACGACGTCGAGCTGACCTTCGAGGTAACCGAGCAGCCGCGCCGCGACGAGGTCTACGACGAGCAGGTCGAGGACGCGCCAGTGTTGGAGGAGCCCGACTACGACCCCGGTTCCAGCCAGCTCAACCCGAAGTTCACATTCGACTCCTTCGTCCCGGGGCACAATTCGCGCTTTGCTCACGCCGCCGCTCGCGCTGTCGCTGACGCCCCGGGCGAGGCCTACAACCCCCTCTTCCTGTACGGCGGAGTCGGCCTGGGCAAGACCCACCTGATGCACGCCATCGGCCACGCCGTCATGAAGAAGAGCCGCAAGCGCAAGGTCGCCTACGTGACCAGCGAGCGATTCATGAACGAGATGATCGAGTCGATCCGGCGCAACCAGATGAACGAGTTCCGCAAGCGCTATCGCAACTGTGATGTGTTGCTCATCGACGACATCCAGTTCCTGGCCGGCAAGGACCGGACCCAGGAGGAGTTCTTCCACACCTTTAATGCGCTGCACGACCTCAACCGCCATATCGTCATAAGCTCCGACCGGCCGCCCAAGGACATCCCCACGCTGGAGGAGCGGCTGCGCTCGCGGTTCGAGGGCGGACTGATCGCCGACATCGAGCCACCTGACTTCGAGACCCGGGTGGCCATCCTCAAGTCCAAGGTCGGGCCCAACAACCGGCTGGTCCCCGAAGACGTCCTGTCCTTCATCGCCCACAAGATCCAGCGCAACATCCGTGAGCTGGAGGGAGCCCTGATCCGTGTCCTCGCCTACGCCTCGGTGACGCACCAGCCGATGACCACAGAGATCGCGGCGCGGGTGCTGGAGGACATCATCCCGTCGAGTGAAACGCGGTCACTTTCGGTGGACGGCATCAAGAAGGTGGTGGCCAACTTCTACAACATCAGCGTTGAGGAGATGTGCGGCAGGCGGCGCGACCGCCACATCGTCTTCCCGCGCCAGGTGGCGATGTACATCATCCGCGAGGAGACTGCTTCCAGCCTGCCGGCCATCGGCCAGGCCTTCGGCGGCCGCGACCACACCACCGTGCTGCACTCCTATGAGAAAATCCTGACGGACTGCCAGGACGATCCGAGGGTGGTTGCGGACATCGCCAAGATCCGTGAGCTTCTCTACAACTAAGATCCGTGAGCCTCTCTACAATAAATGGAGTGCGTCGTTGTAGCCTTCCTCGCACCCCCTCCTGTTGACAACCGGGCA
>CABEAI010000136.1_pt1 | contig 17298 bp, 12 predicted proteins | sample 3132431 | NCBI WGS metagenome assembly CABEAI01 (sample SAMEA5534343, study PRJEB31848) | metagenome | biome: tundra; feature: field; material: soil | place: USA | collected 2013-05 | depth 0.45 m | reverse complement strand
GGTGCGGCCGGCGCTGATGTCCGCTCAGGCCCTGGGACCGACCACCCCATCGTAGCCCGGGAGCCCGGGGACACGGCCGAGGTGTTCAACGGCTGGTATCGCCGTGGCGACGACCCCCCGGTAGCCGACTTCAAGACCGGCGGAATCGAGGTCACCAGCCAGGACTACCTGCGCCTGGCGGACGGCCGTGGCTGGATCCACAGCTCCAACGTCGACGGGATGCAGCCGGGGAGCATGCCGGCGGTCGAGTGGCCGGTCACCCGGGTGCGCAACGTGCCGATCCCCGCCGCGGGGCAGCGGCGGATCGTGATCTCCATTGCCCGGCAGCATCTCTGGGCGTTCGACGGTTCCGACCTCGTCATGGACACCGTGGTCGCCACCGGCAGGCCGGCACTGCCCACCCCCTTCGGGACGTACCACGTGTTCGCAAAGCGGTCGCCCTACCACTTCGTCTCACCGTGGCCGCCGGGAAGCCCCTTCTGGTATGCCTCCGCCTGGTCGGCCTACGCCATGGAGTTCATTAGCCGCGGGTACTACATCCACGACGCCCCCTGGCGCACCCGATGGGGGCCCGGCGCCAACCTGGTCGCCGGCAGCCACGGCTGCGTCAACGTGCCGGGCGCCCCAATGAGCGCGTTGTGGTCCTGGACGGGGATCGGCGAGGAGGTCGTCGTCCAGGCGAGTTGACCGCACGACGTGACCGCGGTGGATCCGCGATTCCGTCGTCTCCACGAGCGGGCGAGGCGGGTGGACCCACTCAGTTGGTGACATCCCGGCCGCGCGCGATCGCGCCCGCGATGGCTACGAAGGCGACGGCGTACGCCGCCAGCACCAGGACCGCCTGCAGCGCGCCGACCAGCGGCTGGACCGGGCGGGTTGCAAGACGGCTCCCGAAGGCCTCGATCAACGCCCCGGCATTCGCGCGTGGAAAGGCCTTCTCGACCGTCGCCATGAAGCTCACCCGCCCGAGCAGCGCGAAGATCAACCCCTCGATGGCGATGCTGTAGACCAGCCCGGCTCCGATTGCCATCGCCGACTGGCGCAGCAGCACGCCCAGGACCATGCCGAAGGACGTCCACATAGAGGGATTGTCCCAGTAGCAATGGGACAGAAAACCGGGTTAAGGCCGCTCCATCGCCGATCGCAGCCCCGCAGCCAGTAGTTCCTTCTCCGTTCTAAGTCTAAGCGCGAGCCGGTTGGCCCGTCTGCAGTCGGATTGACAGTCAGGCTGACTGCAGGAAGAGCAGAGAAGTGACGCGCAAACAGGCGAAAGCGAATACAGAAGTGATGGAGCCGACGGGGAGATTCGAACTCCCAACCGACGGTTTACGACTCCACAATGAGTCTCCCTTACTCGAAACGGGTCTGTTTGAATACAGGTTGCCGTTCCGGCAGTGTATGTCAGGCACAGCGACAGTCGAACGCTATTTGGTCAAGTTTGGTCAATGGGAGGGACTAAGCAGAGAGGGAAGCGTGGGCACCGAGCGCCGCTTGCACGATAGGCTTCGCCCATCCGGGAACGGCGGCAAGTTCGCAGACACCGTCCAACCGCCCATCGGCCATGTGCAGGATAAATTCCGGCTGCGCCGCGCCCCTCTTTAGGTCAGCCTCCGCACTGTTGTCGTAGACCCAGAGGTCCGTTAGCTTGGGCAACAGCCGGATCAGATTAAGGCGGCTCGCGTGGTAGCGCGATCGGATCAGCTTTTCAGGGATATCGTGACCACCCGCTGCAGCGCGAGCCCGGACTCGCTGCACATGCTGCTCCGGACTCGCCAGGCACACGTACCAGATGTGAACTTCGCCGCCGTCGTCGAGGCACCTCTCGAGAAGCTCTGAAATGGAGTCACCGCCCATCGTGGTTTCAAAAGCGAAGTCGAGGCCCCGCTCCACCGCCTTCTCCAGGAGCCGCTTGCCCTCCCGCCAGGCGTCGCTGTTGGCCTGTTCGTTGGTCAGTTCAGGACGCTCCTGACGTATGCGTTTGGCAACCTCGTCGGGATTGAAGAACCTCAGCTGTTCCTTTGCGACTGCGGCTCCGAGAATGCTGCTCTTGCCGGCACCGTTGGGTCCTGCGAGAACATATATCCGTGGCGTGGGCTTCGCATCACCCATACCCGCCGGAGCGGGCAGCTCTTGCCGGTGCGACAGCCGCCCTCCCCTTTGCTTCCGGCGTCAGCCCCCTCCCGAACAACTCGCGCATCCGGCGGCGGTGGTCGGGCTCCTGCATCTGGTGCAGCATGAGGTCGAACTCTCGCCTCAGTTTCTCCAGCTGCTGCTCGCCTGGCTCCTCGGCCAGTGCCGAAAGCGCGGTGTCGACCTCCGCTTGGACCGCGCGTGCCAGAGCGGCCCCCGCAACCCTCTGGGCGTGATCGACGAGCTCCTGACCTACCTCGTCGAGGTCGCGGCGCCGGTAGCGGAGCGCCTGCTCGAGGACTGTGCGCGGCCGATACCGCTTCTCGTTGCCGACCGGCTCGTACATGAGCTTGCGCTGGGACAGTGTCGACTTTGGCACGTGCAGGATCTCAGCCATCTGCCTGAGGTTCGGATAGGCCCTGACGGAAGCCTCTACTCGGATCATGGCCTCCATACTACAACAATTGGAACGACCCGTACGATACGGACAGGCGATCGTTGCGCCTGCTCTGCGAGCTCAAGTTCCGGACGGCCTCCGCCGCGCCGGCATTTCGGCTCCAGCATCCACGGGTGTCCGTATGGTCTCGTTTTCCGCGATTGCAGGTGCTCGGCCGTCCGCGGAAGTACGCCGATATTCGTCTTGGTTGCTGCGGCCGTTGCTGCAGCTATCGCAGGCTGAGGTCTTCTTGGATGCTAGACCTCGAGGAGTTTGAGGTCCTGTCTCACCAGCCGCGCGACAGCTCGGCGCTGCTCCTTGCGACTCAACTGCGGCACCTGATCGCGGACTTCGAGGGCTGAGTTCAAGGCTGCGATAAATGCAGCGTCACCGGGCTCCCCAAGCTGAGCCTTGAACTCAGTTACGAACCAGCGGCTAACGTCTGACCATCGCCAGACTCTCGTCTTCGCGTCCAGCCAACCCAGGGGCGGCGGAAAACCACCGGGTCCTCGCTTGCCTGCGATAAGCAGGCGGACGCCTTCGCGCGATCGTTGGGTCCGCGCGGCTATCTCGGAGGCACTGACCAGCTCCTCAGGCTCGACGCGCATGACGCGCAGCCCGGTCGCCTCGACCTGCTCGATAGCGCTGCTCACGGCATCAGCGAAGGTTGGAGCCTCACGATCGAAATCGCCGTAGACGTAGCCATCGCGCCCGCCGAACGTGGCGTCGTCACAGCCGGCCTCGAAGAGTCGGTTGAGGACGGCTCGACTAAGTTCTGCCACTCCGGAGATCACCAGGGTGAAACTGTGCGCTGTCTCAGCGGCTAGTGTGGACATCTGACGACCCATTTACGAACCTGCTTTGCGTGCGTGGAGCCCGAGCGCGGTGTCGACCAGATCGATATAGCTGGCATCCTCCTTGAGAACCGAACCGGCACCGCATGATGCCCCAGGCGTGTCCCGAGCTGAGCTTCACTGTCCATCCTTCGCTTTCGGCATACCGGATCGCGGCCTCGACCTCCTTGTCAGGGTGCCTCGGCCTCACCCTAGGAGCTTACGCGGTCCGTTGGCAATCGTCAACGCGGGCTCGCCTGGCCGGGACGCGGGTCTCGCGCCGGTCACCAGACGAGCTGTGCTGGGAGACCTGCACCACGTGTATGCGCGCGCCGCATGAACTCGGATCGTGTTTTGCCCCCCTTCAGCCTCCAGTTCAAGACAACCATCACATACGCCGTCCTGCAGGCGACGTGACTGGCGAGGAGCTCTAGCCTACGAGGTCAGGTGGATGGCAGCATCCTCGGCGGCCAGCCGATCGGATCTGCCTGCCTCCTCGGCGTCCTCTGACTCAGCCAAGAGCACATCACCGCCGGGCTCGGCGCCCTGGAACTCGGTGTCTCGCTCAGCAGTCGGGCCCAAGCGGGACTCCGGCTCCTCGTCGGCCAAACGCTCGCTAAGCGTGTCGCGGTGGTACGGCTCATCCGAGTCTCGAGAGCGAGGCGAAGCCTGGTCGTACTCCTCGTTGTCTTCGCCAAAGACCTCGGCCGGGGCCGGCTCCTCGGTTCCGGGAATCACGGCACTATCGGCTGGCACGTCGTTCCAGGGGAGATCCTCGGGGTGCTGACTGTGAGTCCGTCGCTCATTCATTCCTTGCGCCTCTTGGTGACCGCGGGGATGTGGGCTCGCCCTGCTTCAACGAGTCTAGTCTTCCTCGAATTAGGAGCGGGTCGCGGGGAAGTTACAGTCCGTCCCCCCCCGCTTCAACTGACCGCTCCCTTCTCGCGCAACGCGGTTATGCGCTCAGACGTGAATCCGAGCTCGGCGAGGATCTCGTCCGTATGCTCGCCGAGCGCTGGCGGAGGCAGGCGTTGGTGCGGGCGGACACCGTCCCTGGTGGTATGGAGACCAGGCGCAGTTCGGGAATCCGCTCACTGGGCAGGTCGCCGAGCATCCCGAGCGCGCGCAACTGCTCATCCGCGACCAGGTTGGCGACGGTGCGTACGCGGCTGCACGGGATGGAACGCCGCCGCAGCTCTGACTCCCACGCTGCAGATGGCTGGCCGCGCATGCGAGCTTCGAGAATCTGGTGGAGCGCGAGCCGGTTCTCAACTCTGGCGGGGTTAGAGGAGAAGCGCGGATCGGATGCGGTTTCGGGGATGCCCCGCGCCTCCGCCAGCATCTTGAACATGCGATCGTTGCCGGCCGCGACGAAGAGATCATCGTCGGCCGTCGCGAAGACTTCGATCCAGGCATTCTCAGTTCCCAGCCGCCTTGGAATCGCGCCGCTCCCGAGGTACCCGGCGATGGGTCCAGACAGCCACCATGCCGCCGTTTCGTACAGGCTCCCGTCGACCCTGCACCCTATCCCGGTGCGTTCCCGCGCCGCCAGTGCGGCCAGGATACCTATGGTCGCCCACAGCGCGCTGCCGAGATCCAGCGCGGAGATACCAAGGCGGACCGGCGCGCGGTCCGGCTCACCGGTGACCGACATGATCCCGGTGTGAGCCTGCAGCACCGGGTCATAACCCGGCTCATCCCGCATCGGGCCGACTTGGCCGTACGCGGATATCGAGCAGTAGATCAGGCTTGGGTTCTCGCTGTTCAGTTGGTCATAGCCGAGCCCCCGTTTGTCGAGCGAACCTGGTCGAAAGCTCTCGACCAGGACGTCGGAGCGTCGCGCGAGCTCCCGCACGATCTCTCCACCCTCGGGCAGGTCGAGGTCCAGTGCAAGGCTGCGCTTGTTGCGGTTGGCGCTGAGGTAGGCGGTGGCTATCCCATCCCACGTCGGAGGGGACCACGCGCGCGTATCGTCCCCGTCCCCGGGACGCTCGATCTTTATGACGTCAGCGCCCAGGTCCCCCAGGGTCATGGTGCAGAAAGGGCCGGCGAGGTTGCGGGTCAGATCTAGTACGCGCAATCCTTGGAGCTGGGCCGGCGGATCCATGTCAGTGCAGTTATCTCATTCCTGGGCGCGCCAAAGAAAGCAACCGCGAGCAGCACCGACAACGGCAGCACTCGCAGCCCTCTCATGACATCCTTCCTGTTCGACGCGGGCGTCTGCGCGCCGTGGCGCAACCCCCCAAACAAGCCACCACCGCGAGTGATCCCAGGGCAGTCGGAAGGTGGTGGAGTAGGCGCACTGTCGCTGATTGGGTGTAGCGGATCGTCCCAGAGAGACGATACACGCCGAGCCCAGTCACCCAGGCATATGCGTGTTCTTCTCCCCACCGCCGCCCGGCGTGCTGCCGCTTCTTACTATCAAAGAGCGCCAGCCGTTCCCAGACGTAGGCGTCGATCTGGGGTAACCCTCGCAGCACCGGATTGAGCTCTGCCACCAGATTGCCGATGGGCTGCTTCAATCGGGAACGCGGGGCCGTGGTCGCCTTGACCTTGGCCCGGATGGCTGCCATCGCGCGGCCCGACGGCCACCTCTGGCAGTACCACTTCCCGTACTTCCACGACCTCACCAGGTGTAGGTGAAAACCCAGGAAGTCGAACCCGTTGGCCCCGTAGCGGAGGTCCACGATCCGGGTCTTTTCCGGATGCAGGACCAGCTTGAGGGCCTGGGCTGTCCTCTGGAGCCATTGGTAGGCGTGCTGCAAGACACTCCTGGCGGAAGGTCCTCACCACACGTTCCGCGATCGAGTTGAAGCAACGTCTACGGCCACGCCCTCGACGCGCCATGGGCTAAGGAAGCGAGCCACCTCGGCAGCATCGTCCGGTACGCGGATGATGCCGTGATCCTGTGTCGGAGCCAAGCCGACGCCGGACCATGTGATCGTGATCAACGAGCGGCACTTACACGCGCTGCTCATGGAATTCGTGTACTGCTACAACCATGAGCGCCCGCACCGGAGCCTCGCACACGAGAGTCCAGTGCCCAGCGAGGTGATCCGAGAGCGACCTGTCGTCAGCCGGCCTATCCTGGGCAGGCTGTATCATGCCTACGCTCGAGCCGCGTGATCCGGATCGACTTTTGCCGCCCTACAGCCCGTGGGAGCCGGGCGGCATCGATCCCGCCAGGCCGGGGAGGGTCAGAGGCCTATCAACCCGGAGCATGCTCTTGTCGATGGGAAACCCAAAGGAGGTAGGTGATGCGATACACGCGACTGGGAAAGACCGAATTGCAGGTTTCCGTGCTGGCGTTGGGGACGTGGGCGTTCGGCGGCGAATGGGGGTCGTTCGACGAGGAGGAGGCCAGGGGCGCCATCCGCCATGCCCTCGATCGGGGCGTCACCCTCTTCGACACCGCCCAGGGCTACGGCTTTGGCGTATCCGAACGCCTGCTGGGCGCTGCGCTCTGGGAGCACGTGAAGCGGGAGCAGGTGATCGTGGCTACCAAAGGGGGACTTCGCATGGAAGGCGACACCCTGGTACGTGACTCCAGCGCCGGCTGGCTGCGCCAGGGCGTGGAGTCGAGTCTGCGCAACCTGGGCACCGATTACATCGACATCTACCAGCTGCACTGGCCCGACCCCAACCACGCCATCGAGGAGACGGCAGGAGAGCTGGAGGAGATGGTGCGGGAGGGCAAGATCCGCCATGTTGGCGTCTCCAACTTCAGCCCCGAGCAAATGGACGCGCTGGCACGGTACAGCCGGGTTGAGACCGACCAGCCTCCGCACCACATGTTCCGCCGCGAGATCGAGGCCGATGTTCTCCCCTACTGCGCTGAGCACGACATCGGGGTGCTGGCGTATGGGCCGCTGGCGCACGGCCTGCTCGCGGGCCGGATGCGCGAAGATACCACCTTCCCGACGGACGATTGGCGCAGCCAGAGCTCCGACTTCACGGGCGAGACGTTCAAGCGCAACCTCGAAGTAGCGCGACGGTTACAGGAGTACGCCGAGCGGCGCGGGATCACGCTGCCGCAGCTGGCTGTCGCCTGGGTCATCTCCCACCCGGCGGTGCACGTGGCCATCGTCGGAGCGCGCCGGGCATCGCAGCTCGACTCCACCCTGCCGGCGGCTGAGATCGAGCTCACCGAGGCGGACCGCGCCGAGATCGACCAGATCCTGGCCGGCGCGGCGCCGGTGGTGGGACCGTCGCCGGAGGGAATGTAAGGAGCTACCTAGCGCACGTAGTCGAAGGCCTCCCGCGCATCTGGGCGATCATGTCTTCTCCGTGGCGACTGTGGGGCAGTTGAAGGGCGCCCAGGATTTAGCCGGCAGCCACAGCGACCAGCGCCGGGACGGATCCGTGGACCCGCGTGCCTCGCCCGGGGGTTGAGGACAGTTCAAGGCTTCCACCAAGGGCGTCGATCCGATCCGTCATGTTGGTGAGGCCAGCGCCAAGTTTGACCGAAGCCGACCTCGATCCTACCTGGACCAGGGGAGGCTCGGGTAAGCTCGTCCCCTGCTCCCGCCGCAACTCATGAGGACGAATTGACGGCATACGACAACCTGAGGGCGCTGGCCTTCAATCTCAGCTGGACCTGGGACCGCGGCATCCGTGCCGTCTTCGAACGGCTCGATCCCGAGCGGTGGGAAGCCACCGGTCACAACCCCGTCGAGCTGCTCCGGCGCCTCGACCGCGAGACGGTCGAGCGCCGTCTCCGCGAAGAGAGGATGACCGCCGTGCTGCAGCGCGCCCAGACCCGCTTCCCCGGCGCCGAGGTCTGGGGTGCCGAGCTCGGCGGCGGGGTGGCCTACTTCTCAATGGAGTTCGGCCTGACCGACTCCCTCCCGATCTACTCGGGTGGCCTGGGGATCCTTGCCGCCGACCAGCTCAAGGCGGCCGCCCAGCTGGGCCTGCCGATGGTTGGCGTGGGCCTGCTCTACGGCACCGCCTTCGCGCGGCAGACGATCGCCGAGGACGGCGAGCAGCTCTCCTACTTCCCCGTCACCGACCGCGCCTCGCTGCCCATTGAGAGGCTTGTGCGCGGCGGCAGCCCGGTTCGGGTGACGGCCCCCATCGGTACCGAAGAGGTGGTGATCCAGGTCTGGAAGGCGCAGGTCGGTGCGGTACCGCTGCTGCTGCTCGACACCGACCTCGAGGAGAACGCGCCACCTCTGCGAACGATCACTGAGCGGCTCTACCCCGCCGACCCCGAGCGACGCCTCAGCGAGGAGATCGTGCTCGGCATCGGCGGCGTCCGGGCGCTGCGCGCGGCTGGCTTCGATCCCCTGCTCTTCCATCTCAACGAAGGCCACAGCTTCCTGGCCAACCTGGAGCTGGTCCGCGAGGCGGTCGGGGACGGGGTGCCCCTGGGCGCCGCCCGCGAACGCGTGCGCGAGCGCTGCATCTTCACCACCCACACCCCGGTCGCGGCGGGCAGCGACTACTTCGACGAGGCCCTGGTCGAGCAGCTCTTGGGGCCGTTCCTGGGTGAGGTCGGTATCGACCTGGAGACCTACATGGACGCCGGTCGGCAGCACCCGGGCGACAAGGCGGAGCGGCTCTGCACCACCTATGTGGCGCTGCGCTCGTCGGCGACCTCGGTCGGCGTCAGCCGCCTCCACGGCGCGGTGTCGCGGCGGCTCTGGAAGGCCGCCTGGCCGGAGCTCGCCGAGGACCTGGTGCCGATCGGGTCGGTTACCAACGGCGTGCATATGCCCACCTGGGTGGCGGGCGAGATCGACGACATCCTCCGCCAGCACGTCGACGAGCGCTGGTGGGACCTCGACGCCGACGACCGCCGCTGGCAGGGCGTGTCCCTGATCCCCGACGGCGTGCTCTGGGAGGCGCACTCGCGGTTGCGGCGGGCGCTGATCGACCGCGCTACCGCCGCCGGGGGCAACCGGGGGCTCTTCGACCCCCACAAGCTGACCATCGGGTTCAGCCGCCGCTTCGCCGAATACAAGCGCGCCAGCCTGCTGCTGTCCGATGTCGAGCGCCTGAAGGGGATCCTGGGCAGGCCCGGGCGCGAGGTCCAGCTGGTCTTCTCCGGCAAGGCCCACCCCAATGACGGCCACGGCAAGGAGCTGCTCTCAGACGTCATCCGGTTCGCCTGGGAGGAGCCGCGAATGGCCTTCATCCAGGACTACAACATGGACATCGCCGGCACCCTGGTGCACGGGGCCGACGTCTGGCTCAACAACCCGCGCCGGCTCCTCGAGGCCAGCGGCACCAGCGGCATGAAGGCCGGCGCCAACGGCGTCCTCAACCTCAGCGTCAGCGACGGCTGGTGGGACGAGGGGCGCCGCTCCGACTCGGGCTGGACCATCGCCAGCGAGGTGACCCTGGATCAACCCGACGCCGACGACGGGGCCGAGGCCGATGCGCTCTACCGGCTGCTGGAGGAGCGGGTGGTCCCGCTCTTCTACGACCGCGACCCCGACGGGCTGCCCTCGGGTTGGCTGTCGATGATGCGGGCCAGCATCCGCCACGTGGCCAGCCACTTCTCGGCCCGGCGGATGGTGCTCGACTACCGGCGCGAGTGCTACCTGCCGGCGGCCCGGCGGGTGCTGGAGCGGAGCGACCGGCTCCTCTTCGGGGCCGGGGTCTCGGGCTCAGGATCGCTGTCCACGACAGGGCCAGCCGAGGCCTGACCCGGCTCGGCCGCCCGGCCCGCCTCCGCCACCAGCCACAGCACCGCCAGCGGCGGCAGCGTCAACACCACCGAGGACGGCTGGCCGTTCCACCCCACCTCGGCGTCGGCGACGACGCGGCCCAGGTTGCCGGTGTTGCTGCCGCCGTAGATCTCGGCATCGGTGTTGAGGACCTCGAGCCAGCCCCCGCCATGGGGGACGCCGACCCGGAAGTCGCTGCGTGGCTCGGCCGAAAAGTTGGCCACACAGACCAGCCCCGGGGCGCCCTGGGCGTCACGCCGGATGAAGCTGAGGACGTTCTGGTCAGCGTTGCCGGAGTCGATCCAGGCGAAGCCGTCGGGATTGGAGTCCATCTGCCAGAGCGCCGGTGTCTGCTTGTAGGTGCGGTTGAGGTCGGTCACCACCCTCTGGATGCCGGCGTACCCGGGGTCGTCGAGGAGGTACCAGTCGAGTTCGCGCTCGTTCGACCATTCCCGCTCCTGGCCGAACTCCCCACCCATGAAGACCAGCTGCTTGCCCGGGTGCGCCCACATCCAGGCCAGCATCGCGCGCAGGTTGGCCCGGCGCCGCCAGGGGTCGCCCGGCATCTTGCCCATCAGCGACCCCTTGCCGTGGACCACCTCGTCGTGGCTGAGGGGAAGGATGAAGTGCTCGCTCCAGGCGTAGAGCAGCCCGAAGGTGAGCTCGCCGTGGTGGTAGCGCCGGTAGATGGGATCGTGGCTCATGTAGTCGAGGGTGTCGTGCATCCAGCCCATGTTCCACTTGTGGCTGAAGCCCAGCCCGCCCGCCGACGTCGGCCGGGTGATCCCATCCCAGGCGGTCGACTCCTCGGCCACCATCATCACCCCAGGGTGCTGCTCGGCGACGCTGGAGTTGACCTCGCGCAGGAAGTTGATGGCATCGATGTTCTCGCGCCCGCCGAACTCATTGGGTGCCCACTCCCCGGCCTTGCGCGAGTAGTCGAGGTAGAGCATCGAAGCCACCGCGTCGACCCTTAGGCCATCGACGTGGAACTCCTCCATCCAGTAGAGGGCGTTGGCGACGAGAAAGTTGCGAACCTCGGCCCGGGCGTAGTTGAAGATCAGCGTTCCCCAATCGGGGTGAGAGCCCCGCCGCGGGTCCTCATGCTCGTAGAGGGCGGTGCCGTCGAAGCGGGCCAGTGCCCATTCGTCGCGCGGGAAGTGCGCCGGTACCCAATCGAGGATGACGCCGATACCCTGCTGGTGAAGGTCGTCGATCATGGCGCGGAAGTCATCGGAGGTGCCGTAGCGGGCGGTGGGCGAGTAGTACCCGGTTACCTGGTAGCCCCAGGAGCCCCCGAATGGGTGCTCCATCACCGGCATCAACTCGACGTGTGTGAAGCCGACCTGGTTGCAGTACTCCCCCAGCTGCCGACCCAGCTCGCGGTAAGACAGCGGCTCGCCACCCTCCTGGCGCCGCCACGACCCGAGGTGGACCTCGTAGATCGACATCGGGCCGCCGTGGAGCTCGGCAGTGGCGCGCCGGCTGAGCCAGGCGTCGTCGGCCCACCGGTGGGTGCTGTCCTCGACCACGCTGGCGGTGTCGGGTGGGATCTCGGCCGCCCGCGCCATGGGATCGGCCTTGAGGCGGGCGGTACCGTCGGCGCCCGCGACCCGGTACTTGTAGCGCGCCCCCGGGGCCAGCCCGGGGATGAAGAGCTCCCAGACCCCGCTGCTCCCCAGCGACCGCATCGGGTGGACCAGCTCGTCCCAGAAGGCGAAGTCGCTGACCACCGTGACACCGCGGGCGTTGGGAGCCCAGACCGCGAAGGCGGCGCCCTCGACGCCTTCGTGGCGGAGGCGGCGCGAGCCCAGCTTCAGCCACAGCTTCTGGTGCCTGCCCTCCCCGATCAGGTGAAGGTCGAGCTCCCCCAGCGTGGGCAGGAAGCGGTAGGGGTCGTCGACGGTCCACGACCCGCCGGCGTTCTGGAAGCGCAGGCGGTACTGGTGCGGGCCGGGGCCGTGGAGGCCGGCCTCGAAGAGCCCGCCGACCAGGCGCTCCATCTCCAGCGGCTCACCGCCGGCCTCGACCCAGGCCTTCTCGGCCGACGGCTGCAGGGCCCGGATCGTCGCCCCCGTGGGGCCGGGGTGGTAGCCGAGGATGGAGTGGGGATCGTGGTGCCGGCCGGAGAGCAGGGCCTCGGTATCGGCGCTCTCGACGCTCCCCTTGGGGCTCATCGAAGCTGGCGCAGGGCCCGAAGCGGTACCCAGGCCAGGTCAGGCCGGTGGCCCAGCTCGTAGCCAAACTCGTAGATCGCCTTCTGGACCTCGAACGCCTGCAGGACGGTGCCCACAGCGTCGGCGTCGGGAAGCAACCCGGTGGCTCCGACGGCCCCCACGTAAGCGTTCCAGAAGGCCTCGCGGTTGACCTCCGCCCAGGCGTCACCGTAGGCCAGCAGGTACTCCCAGTCGGGGTCCTCGGGGGTGGCGCGCTCCATCAGGGCGACGGCCGCGGCGTAGCTGAATGAGCGCAGCATGCCGGCGGCGTCCCGTAGCGGCGAGGAGCGCCGCCTCCGCACCTCGACGCTGCGCGACGGCTCGCCCTCGAAGTCGAGGATGGTCCACCCGGCATCGGTGCGAACCAGCTGACCGAGGTGGAGGTCGCCGTGGTACCTGACCGCCAGGCCTCCGCCCTCGACCTCCTTGAGGGCCTGGAAGGAAGCCGCCAGCTGATCGCGATCGAGGCCCTGAGTCCGATCGGCGTGGTCCGCGAACAGCCGCTCCAGGTCGGCTTCCATCTCCCCCGCCCAGGCCTGCATCATCTCCGCCGTCGCCGGCACCGGTCGCATCTCCTCGGGCATGCGGTCGGAGGCGAGCGTGAGGTGCATCTCACCCACGATCGCGCCCAGCCGGTTGGCCTCGGGCGTGAAGTCGGAGCCCTGCTCATCGATCGCCTCCCGGATCCCCAGCGGGTCGGCGTGGGTGGCGTCTTCGGCTACCGAGTACAGGTCGCGAAGGCTGGTCATGGCCATCTGGAAGCCGTCGGTGGCGTTGTGGAGGTAGGGCTGAAGGATCGCCAGCAGCGCCTCCTCGCCGTCGCCCTGGCGGTAGTCGACCCGGCCCATGGGCGCGGCGATGCCGGTAAAGCCGGCGTGGTGGAGAGCCTGCAGCATCTCCAGCTCGGGTGAGCTGGTCTGCTCGATCTTGCGGAAGAACTTCAGCAGCTCCCGTTCGTCGCGCACCAGCGACGAGTTGCTCTGGTCGCGTCCGAGGGGATGGATACCGGCGGCGCCGTCGGCGACGGGCTCCGGTGGGGCCGCCGCAACGCCCGGCTCGGACTGGCCCCGGAGCCGGCCGGCGGCGGTGGCGATCTCCCCGTTGGTGGCCATCAGGTCCCAGAACCGAACCGCCGCCTCGGGGTCGATGAGGGCATCGACAACCTCGACCGGGGCGCCCTCGCGTGTCCCCATCGCGACCAGGCCGACGTCGGTCTTGATGGCTCGCTTGGCCGGGCGCACCGACAGCGGGATGCTGTACCGCTCGCGCCCGCCATCACCGTAGATGGCGTCAACTAGGACAGGCACCAGCAGCGGGTCCTCCCCGTCGGTGCCGGCGTCCACGATCTCGATCGCGTGCAGGTCCCGTTCGCGGCCGGAGAACCACCGCTGGCGGCGCAGGAAGGTGAGCAGCTCAGCCTGGGGGTCGCCCAGGCCGGCCTCGCGGAGAACCTCTTCGGGGGTCATCGTTCGGTGTTCTCCAGGGCGAACCAGTAGAAGCCGTGAGGGGCCATCGTCAGCAGGTAGGGCAGCTCGCCGATGCGAGGAAAGTGGACCTTGCCCACCAGCTCCACCGGAGTCCAGCCCGTGAACCGGCGCAGGTCCAGCTCCACCGGCTGAGCAAACCGGGAAAGGTTGTTGACGCAGAGGATGGTCTCCTGGGGGCTGCTGCGCAGGAAGGCGAAAACCGACGGGTTGGTGGCGCCGAGAGCCTCGAAGGCGCCCTCGCCGAAGACGGGGTGACGCCGCCTCACGGCCAGGAAACGACGCAGCCAGTGCAGCATCGAAGACTCGGTGCGCTGCTGGGCCTCGACGTTGACCGCGCTGTACCCGTAGACCGGGTCCATCAAGGGCGGCAGGTAGAGCTGGGCGAAGTCGGCACGGCTGAAGCCGGCGTTGCGGTCAGCGCTCCACTGCATCGGCGTGCGCACGCCGTCGCGGTCGCCGAGGTAGACGTTGTCGCCCATCCCCAGCTCGTCGCCGTAGTAGAGGATCGGCGTCCCCGGCAACGACAGCAGCAGCCCGTAGAACAGCTCCATCTGCCGCCGGCCGTTATCGAGCAGGGGCGCGAGGCGGCGGCGAATGCCGAGGTTGAGCTTCATACGGGGATCGCGGGCGTACTCCGTCCACATGTAGTCGCGCTCCTCATCGCTGACCATCTCCAGGGTCAGCTCGTCGTGGTTGCGCAGAAAGATGCCCCACTGGCTGCCGTCGGGGATGGGCGGGGTGCGCTCCAGGATCTCGGTGATGGGGTAGCGTTGCTCCCGTCTCAGGGCCATGAACATCCGGGGCATCAAGGGGAAGTGGAAGCACATATGGCACTCCGGGCGGTCCTCGGTGCCGAAGTAGTCGACCACGTCCTCGGGCCACTGGTTGGCCTCCGCCAGGAGCACGCGCTCGCCGCCGTATTCGCGGTCGACCATGGCGCGGAGGTCGGCGAGGTACTCGTGGGTCTCGGGCAGGTTCTCGCAGTTGGTGCCCTCGCGCTCGAAGAGATAGGGCACGGCGTCGAGCCGGAACCCGTCCAGGCCGATGTCGAACCAGAAGCGCACGACCTCGAACATCGCCTCACGGACCTCCGGGTTGTCGTAGTTGAGGTCGGGCTGGTGGGTGAAGAAACGATGGAAGTAGTACGCCTTGGCGGTGTCGTCCCATGTCCAGTTGCTGGTCTCGGTGTCGATGAAGATGATGCGCGCGTCCTCGTAGCGCACCTTTGAGTCTGACCATACGTACCAATCGTGTTTGGGGTTGTCCGGCGAGGAGCGAGCCTCCTGGAACCAGGGGTGCTCGTCGGAGGTGTGGTTCATGACCAGGTCCATGACCACCCGGATGTTGCGGCTGTGGGCCTCGTCGACCAGGCGCTTGACGGCGGCGACGTCGCCGTACTCTGGCTGCAGGTTGGTGTAGTCCGAGATGTCGTAGCCGCCGTCGCGCATCGGGCTCTTGTTGATAGGCAGCAGCCAGATGCAGTCGACGCCCAGCCACTGCAGGTAGTCAAGCTTGCCGATCAGACCCTCGATGTCACCAACGCCATCGTTGTTGCCGTCGGCGAACCCCCGCACCAGCAGCTCGTAGAAGACCGCGTGCCGGTACCAGGTCGGGTCGACCCGCTCGACCACCTCGGTGCGCGGGCTGCGGCTGCTCACCGGGCGGGCCCCTGGTGGACGCGGAACACGTGCGCGGGGGTGCGCTTGGGATCGAGCCGGACATAGCTCGATGGCCCGGTCCAGGTGTAGGCGGCCTGGTTGAGCTCGTCGACGACCTGGTAGGGCCGTGTCCCCTCGACACCGAGCTCGTCGACATCGGGCCAGATGGTGGCCTCGCGGACGTTGTGGGGGTCGAGGTTGACGACCAGCAGGAGCACGTCGTCGCGACCCTGCGAGCGCCTCGAGAGGCAGAGCATGTGCTCGCTGTCGACGTGGTGCAGGCGCAGCGTGCGCATCAGCGCAATCGCCTCTCGGTGGCGGCGGCGGATCTGGTTGACGGTGGTGATCATGGGCGCTAGGTTGTCCTTGGCCTGCCAGTCCCTCGGCCGCAGCTGGTACTTCTCGGAGTCAAGGTACTCCTCGCTGCCGGGGCGGACGGCGATGTTCTCGTAGAGCTCGTAGCCGCTGTACATCCCCCACGACGAGCAGGCCAGGGCGGCCAGCACCAGGCGGAGGCGGAAGGCGGGCGGCCCGCCCTCCTGCAGGAAGGCATGGAGGATGTCCGGGGTGTTGACCCAGAAGTTGGGCCGGAAGTAATCGACAGTGGGCCCCTGGGACAGCTCGGTGAGGTAATCGCTCAGCTCGGCCTTGGAGTTGCGCCAGGTGAAGTAGGTGTAGCTCTGGGTGAACCCGATCTTGGCCAGCTGCTCCATGGTGCGCGGGCGGGTGAAGGCCTCGGCCAGGAAGATGACCTCGGGATGGTCGCGGCGCACGGTCTCGATCAGCCACTGCCAGAAGTCGAATGGTTTGGTGTGCGGGTTGTCAACACGGAAGACGCGGACACCGTGGCCGATCCAGAACCGCATCACCTCGAGGAGGGCGGCGTCGAGCCCGGCCCGGTCCTCGGTGTCGAAGTTGAAGGGGTAGATGTCCTGGTAGCGCTTGGGAGGGTTCTCGGCGTAGCGGATGGTGCCGTCAGGGCGGTGCACGAACCACTGCGGGTGCTCTTTGACCCAGGGGTGATCGGGGCTGCACTGCAGCGCGTAGTCGAGGGCCACCTCGAGGCCGGCCCTGGCCGCCGCCGCAACAAAGCCGTCGAAGTCCTCGATGGTGCCGAGGTCGGGGTTGACCGACGTCTGCCCGCCCTCGGGGCCGCCGATCGCCCAGGGGCTGCCGACATCTTCGGGAGCCGCACCAGTGGTGTTGTTGGGGCCCTTGCGGAAGGACCGGCCGATGGGATGGATGGGGGGTAGGTAGACGACGTCGAAGCCCATCGCGGCGATCGCGGGCAGGCGTGTACCGACGGTCGCGAAAGTTCCACTGGACTCCTCGGTGGCGCCCTCGGAGCGCGGGAACAGCTCGTACCATGCACTGAAGCCACCCAGCTCCCGGTCGACCCAGACCGGGTAGGGACCGGCGGTGGTGGCCCGGGCGGTGTCGAAGGTGCGGCGCATCACGTCGATGGCCCGGGCGCTGCCAGCTGAGTGCACCCGGGCGGCGGCCCCGCGGAGCGGCGAGAGAGAGGCAGCCAGGGCGTCGAGCGCGCCAGGATCCCTGGCGCTTAGGCCGGGGCGGCGCATCCGGCTCTCGACCAGGACCCGGCCTTCGTCGAGCTCCAGCTCGACGTCCTGGCCGTCATCGTGGCGAAGCCGGAGATCGCGCAGCCAGGTCCCGTAGTCGTCGACGGCGCCACTGACGGTCAGCTGCCAGGGTCCGATCGCCACGGGCACCAGGCATCCCACCCAGTGGTCGTTGCCAACCAGGCTGAGGCTGACCTCCTGTGCGCTCGGCGGGGTGGCGGTTTTCCGCCGGCCTTTGGCAGCCGGCGCCAGGCGCGCCCCCTCCGCCGGGGCCATCACCGCCC
>CABEAI010000124.1_pt1 | contig 18114 bp, 18 predicted proteins | sample 3132431 | NCBI WGS metagenome assembly CABEAI01 (sample SAMEA5534343, study PRJEB31848) | metagenome | biome: tundra; feature: field; material: soil | place: USA | collected 2013-05 | depth 0.45 m | reverse complement strand
CCTTGAAGACGCGCTCCATGACGTTGATCCCGGCCAGCCCCGGTAGGGATCGGCCAGCACTCGAGTCGCCATCAGCTTCTTTCCTCGTTTGCCGTCATCGCTCCGTTCACGCCAGCAACAGGAGTCCGAATCGGGGTGACGGACGGGCGAAAGCTTGATGGGACGGCGATTAAATCTCGATCGCCCTCATTCGGGCGGCGGCAGGTATTTCGCCTTCGTGATCTCGCCGTTCTCGACGTCGAGCTTCCAGGTCGAGGCTTTGCTCCCGCCCGCCTTGGCGGGCGTCACCAACCCCTGGTTGATGAGATGGTTGACCAGCCCCACGACGATGTCGCCGTGGGTGCACATGGCTGTCGTCGGGCCGGGCGCGGTGATCAGCGCCAGAGCATCGGCCATGGGGGCTCCCTCAGCCAGGCGCGACTCATCGACGACGGTGGTGCCGATACGCGCGGCCAGCGGCTGCAGCGTTTGGCGGCAGCGCAGGTAGGGGCTGGAGAGCACCCGCTCGACTGCCGCCAGCAGGTCGGCGAGGGCCTCGGCCTGCTCCCATCCTTTGTCGGTGAGGGGTCGCAACTGGTCGGGCCTGGTCCACTTGACGCGGTCGCCGGCATGGGCATGCCGGACCAGGTAGACCCTTATGTGACCAGGTCGGCCCGGCGCAGCAGCTCCTGGTCGTGGTCGTAGGAGAGCTTGCGGGCGGCCTCCTCGAACCCCAGCCACCTGATCCGGTCGACCTCCTCGGTGGCCTTGAAGGAGCCGCCGATGGAGCGCATCAGCCAATACCAGACGACCTTCTCGCGGCCCCGGCGGTCGACGTACTCGATGATCCCCAGCGACCTGGCGATCATGCACTTGAACCCGGTCTCCTCCTCGACCTCGCGCAGCGCGGCTGCCTCCAGGCGTTCGTCGGCCTTGAGCTTGCCCTTGGGCAGCGACCAGTCGTCGTAGGCGGGTCGGTGGATGAGGGCGATCTCGACCTCGCCGTCCTCGGTGTAGCGATAGACGACCCCGCCGGCGGCCCGGACGACGTCTCCGTCATCCATGGTCATCTTGATCGCCGCCTCGACCTCTTCCCAGAGGTGGAGGTCCACCTTGATCTCAGGCAACGTTGAGCCAGCCGTAAATCTTCTTCCGGTCCAGTCGCCTCCAGGCCGCCGGCCACCGCCGTCGGGCCTTGCGAGCAAGGCCGTCCTGGGCCTCGTGGAGGGCACCCGCGAGGAATGCGGTGGAGGCGTCCATGTGGCCGGATGCCTGGGTCAGCCAGCCCGCCGAGACGACCGCGTCGTTGTAGTCGCCGAGGGCCTGCTGCAGACCCGCAACGGCTTCCGCGAATCGCGTCGCTGCCACACCCATCGCGGGCGCCGCGGCCTCGGCAGCATAACGGCAGCGCTTGGCTTCGATGCGGACAGCGTGCATCTTGGCGTCGTCGGGGTGCTGGTCCAGCTTCCGGACGGCGGATCGGAGCTTGTGCCAGGTTCCGCTCACGATCATCGCCATGAACTCATCCGCCGGCGCTTTGGCCACCTCAGACAACGGCGGTGCCGCTGTCAGCCGAGCCAGGGAGTCGAGCAGGGCGCTGTAGCGGGGCTCGGCCATCGCCGTCATCAGCTCCATCTGGGCCTTGCCGTGCTGCCGGTTGAGGCGCTCGAGGATCTCGCGCTGCTCAGCTGTGGCCTCATCGGAGCCAAGTGAAGGCTGGAGGCGTGCTAGCAGGATGTCGGCGTCGCGGGCCTGGCCCAGGAGGTCGGCCAGCCAGCCGAGCTCGACACGAAGGTTGGCGATCGGCTCGGGATCGAAGAGCACCGAGTAGGTGCGGAGGTCACTACGCAGCCGGCGCGTGGCCACGCGGGCCCGGTGCACGGCGTCGGACCCGGAGGCCAGCCGCACCAGCGCCTGCTGCACCACCAGGCGCTCAACCGTGGACCTGACCGCGAGCGTGATCGCCTCACCTGCGGTGGCGCCGGTGACAGTGGCGACCAGGTCGATGAGAGGTGTTGCCGGGGTGACGCGCCGGCGTCGAGCCGCCGGCGTGGGACGGAGGGTGCGAACCACACCGGCGGGTGCCGGGCGGCGACCGGCCCCGGGCTCAGACATTGGTCCTCGATAGCGCCGGGTGTGATTCCCGAAGGGCCAGCTCCTGGAGATGGCGCTGAGCGTTGATGCCGTTGACGGTGGGGACTCGATGCCAGCGGCCCTCGGCATCCAGCTGCCACGCCATGGTGTCGTCCTGACGGCTTGCCGAGAGGATCTCGTCCAGCCGCTCCTGGAGGGCAGGGTCACGGACCGGGACCACCACCTCGACGCGGCGGTCGAGGTTCCGCGGCATCATGTCGGCGGAGCCGATGTAGTACTCCGCGCCACGGGCATCACTGCCGAAGCGGTAGATGCGCGAATGCTCGAGGAAGCGACCCACCAGCGAGCAGACGTGGATCCGGTCAGAGAGCCCGGGAACCCCCGGCCGCAGGCAGCAGATGCCCCGGACGAAGAGCTCGATCTCGGTGCCCGACTGGGACGCCGTGTAGAGGGCGTCGATGACATCGGGGTCGACCAGGCTGTTCATCTTCATGACGATCCGACCGTCGGCGTGGGCCGCCTCCGCCTGGATCAGGTCGAGGATGCTGCTGCGCAGGTTGCCGGGCGCCACCAGCAGGCGACGCCAGTTCTCTTGGCGGCTGTACCCGGTGAGGTGGTTGAAAAGGTTGGTCAGGTCGGAGCCGATCGCCGGGTCGCACGTCAGCAGGCCGAGGTCTTCGTATGTGTTGGCGGTCTGGGCGTTGTAGTTGCCGGTGCCGATGTGGGCGTAGTGCCGGATGGCGTCCTCCTCCTGCCGCACCACAAGCAGGATCTTGGCGTGCGTCTTGAGGCCGACCAACCCGTAGACGACGTGGACGCCGGCCTCTTCCAGGGCCCGGGCCCAGCCGATGTTGGCCTGCTCGTCGCCTCGAGCTTTGAGCTCCACCAGCGCCACCACCTGTTTGCCGGTTTCGGCGGCGCGGATCAGGGAGCGGATGTTGCCGCCCTCGGTTCCGGCGGTCCTGTAGAGGGTCTGCTTGATGGCCAGCACATCGGGGTCCCGGGCGGCCTGGGCTACGAAGGCCTCGATCGAGGTGGCGAAGGAGTCGTACGGGTGGTGGACCAGGACATCGCCTTCGCGCAGGACGCGGAAGAAGTTGGCGCCTTGCCCATTGGCGGCAATTGCCAGCCGCGCCTGGGTGGTGCCGGCCCAGGGGTCGTCCTTGAGGTCGGGCCGGTCAAGTGCATGCAGGGTCCAGAGCGCGCCGAGGTCGAGCAGGCCGTCCACTACGTACACCTGTTCGGGACCGATCTCGAGTTCACGCTGGAGCAACTCCAGGATCTCCGCGGACATCCCCGGGTCGACCTCGAGCCTGACGACGTCGGCAAAGCGGCGGTGGCGGCGGAGTTCGGTCTCGATGGCCGCGAGCAGGTCGTCAGCCTCGTCCTCCTCGAGCTCGAGGTCGGCGTTGCGGGTGACCCGGAAGGGGTGGTGGGTGACCACCTTCATGCCGGGGAAGAGCGAGTCCAGGTGGGTGGCGATGACCTGCTCCACTGGGATGAAGCGAGTTCCATCGGGCATCGCGATGAAGCGAGGCAGCAGCGGCGGCACCTTGACTCGCGCGAATCGGTTCTTGCGCTTGCCCGGCTCACGCACCAGCACGGCCAGGTTCAAAGAGAGGTTGGAGATGTAAGGGAAGGGATGAGCCGGGTCGACCGCGAGCGGGGTCAACACCGGGAAGATGCGATCCTCGAAGAGCCGCGTCAGCCAATCGGCGTCATCGCCCTCGAGCTCGGCGGCGCTGACAAGACGGATGTCGTGCATGTCGAGCTGAGGCACGATCTCGTCCTTGAAGACCTCAGACGAGCGGGCCACCGAGTCGTCCACCTCCTGGCGGATGGCATGGAGCTGCTCGGCGGCGCTCATGCCGTCGGGCGCGGTGCTGGCCACGCCGGCGCCGACCTGCTCGGTGAGACCCGCGACGCGAACCTGGAAGAACTCGTCCATCGACTGGCTCACGATGGCAAGAAACTTTGCCCGCTCCAGCAGCGGCACCGAGGGGTCTTCCGCCTGCGCCACGACCCGCTTGTTGAATTCGAGCCACGACAGTTCGCGATTGATGTAGCGCAGCTGGGCAGGCGACGAGGTGCTCCGGCTCCGCTTTGGCGACGACCGGCCGTTGCGGCCATTGCCGGGTGTCCCCACTGCCCTCGCCGGGGCCTTGTCAGCCACTGAAAAGAGCCTCCATCGCAAAGGTGCCGCTGCAGCGAACCTGGATCTGGCAGCTGCGCGGCGAAGCCAAGTCTACCCCGCGCGGGGGTTTCACTTGGTGGAGGAAGCTCGGTCTTCTCGGTCGACCCGGTATCCGACCCCGCGCACCGTGACGATCTCGAAAGGGGCGCGGCCGGCGAACTTCTGGCGCAGCCAGCGCACATGGACGTCGACGGTCTTGGCATCGCCGACGTAGTTGTAGCGCCAGACCCGCTCCAGCAGGTGGCGGCGAGAATGCACACGCCCAGGATGAGCGAGGAAGAACGACAGCAGGTCGAACTCGCGCGCCGTCAGCTTGACCTCTTCGTCGTCGAGCGTCACGCGACGGGCGGCGCGATCAAGCACCAGCCCGCCCAGCGTCTCGACGTCGGGCATCTGCGCCTCTCCCGGGGCCTGGCCGCTGCTGCGGCGCATCACCGCTGTCATCCTCGCGAAGAGTTCCTGCAGGCCGAAGGGCTTGGTGATGTAGTCGTCGGCGCCGACGCCCAGGCCCAGCACCTTGTCCAGCTCCTGGTCCTTGGCGGTGAGCATGATGATCGGCACCGGGCTCTCCTGGCGCATGATCCGGCAGACCTCGAAGCCGCTCATCCCCGGCAGCATCACGTCGAGCAGGATGATGTCCGGGCGAAGGCTGCGGAAGGCGCGCAGCGCCTCCTCGGCGGTCTTGGCCTCGCTCACCCGGTAGCCCTCACGGGAGAGGTTGAAGCGCAGGGTGTCCCGGATATTGGCCTCGTCCTCGACGAGCAGCACCGCCTTGGTCATCAAGGTCGCCAAGCCCGCAACCTCAGTCGAGTTCCACGACCTGGCCCGAGTCCAGGAAGACGACGTCCTCGGCCACGTTGGTGACCCGGTCCCCGATGCGCTCCAGGGTGTGCGCGATGTTGAGCAGGTGCTGGATCGGCATGACGTGGTCGGGGTCTCTCTGCAGCGCCGAGAGCTGCTCCGCGAAAACCTTGCGGTAGAGCCGGTCGATGGCGTCGTCCCGACGGGCCACCTCCGCGGCTTTCTCGGCATCGACGGCGATGAAGGCGCTGACGATGTCGTGGACCTGGAGCTCGACCAGCTCGCCCATGCGGCCAAGCTCGACGAAGGTGGACTCCGAGTCGGCCGGCGGGGGCTCGCCCGCCAGCTTGCGCGAACGCTTGGCGATACGGGTGGCGTAGTCGCCCATGCGTTCCAGCTCGGCGCCGATGTACTGCAGGCCCAGCAGAAGTCGAAGGTCGCGGGCGACGGGGGCCTGAGTGGCGATGACGGTGAACACCTCCTCGCGGAGCTGCAGGTGAAGCTTGTTGATCTGCTCATCGCCCTTGATCACCGCGGTGGCCTGGCCGCGGTCGCGGTTGAGGAGGGCCTGGACGGCGTTGCGAATGGCGTCCTCGACCAGCGCCCCCATCCGGCTCGCGGTGGCCTGGACATTCTCCAACTCCTGTTGGAATTGTGTGCGTGGCATCAGCCGAACCTGCCCGAGATGTAGTCCTCAGTGAGCTTGTTCTGGGGTCGGTTGAAGATGGCTGGCGTGGGTCCGTATTCGATCAACTCGCCGTACCTCTCGGGATTCATCATCAGGAACGCGGTGTAGTCGGAAGCCCTTGCGGCCTGCTGCATGTTGTGCGTAACCAGAATTATGGTGTAGTCCTTCTTGAGCTCCTGGGCCAATTCCTCGATCTTGAGGGTGGCGATCGGGTCCAGCGCAGAGGCGGGCTCGTCCATCAGGATCACTTCCGGCTCGACCGCGAGGGTGCGCGCGATAACGAGGCGCTGCTGCTGGCCGCCGGACAGCGCCAACGCCGGGCGCTGCAAACGGTCCTTCACCTCATCCCAGAGAGCGGCCCGCCGCAGGCAGTGCTCGACGAGGTCGTCGAGGTTCCCCTTGCGCTTGAGGATCCGCGGCCCAAAGGCGACGTTGTCGTAGATGCTCATGGGGAAGGGGTTGGGCTTCTGGAACACCATGCCGACTCGCCGTCGCAGCCTGACCACGTCAATTTGCGGGTCGACGATGTTCTGGCCGTCGAGCAGGACGCTGCCCTCGACGCGCGCCTTCGGCACCAGGTCGTAGAGGCGGTTGAAGACGCGGATCAGAGTGCTCTTGCCGCAGCCTGAGGGGCCGATGATGGCCGTGATGCTGTTGCTGGGCACATCCAGGCTGATCCCCTTGAGGGCCTGGAAGTCGCCGTAGAAGAAGCTCAGATCTTTGACCTCGAGCTTGGTCTCCGGCGGCACTACTTCCAGCGACGCCATGTTCACCTCGACACCTGGCTCCGACGCGAGAAGAACCGGGCCAAGGCGGTGAAGATCAGCACCATCGCGATCAGGGTCAGTGCGCCGGCCCAGGCCCGGGCCTGGGCGGCCTGGAATCCCGTCACCGCATTGCCGAAGATCTGCAGCGACAGCGTCGACATCCGCTTGGTTGGGTTGAGCTCGACGAAGAGGTCGTTGCCCAGGGCGGTCAGCAGGAGGGGGGCGGTCTCGCCCATGGCGCGAGCGATTGCGAGCATCGTGCCCGTGATGATCCCGGGCATCGCCGTGGGCAGGACGATCCGCATGATGGTCTGGCTCTTCGACGCCCCGAGACCGAGGCTGCCTTCGCGAAGCTGAGCGGGGACCAGGTGGAGGATCTCCTCGCTGGTTCGGATTACCAGCGGCAGGATCACGATCCCCAGGGCGATCGCGCCGGCAATTCCCGAGAACCCAAACCGGGTGACCCAGATGGCGTATACGAAAGCGCCGGTGACGATGGTGGGGACTCCAATCAGCACGTCGGTGAGGAACCGGACGGCGTCGGCAAACCAGTTGCCACCGAACTCGGACAGGAAAATCGCGGCAGCCACCCCCAGTGGGACCGACACCAGCGCAGCGGTGCCGACCACGATCAGGCTGCCGAGAATCCCGTTCAGGAACCCCCCGCCGGCAGTGCCGGGGTTGCCAGGAGGGGTGCTGAGCAGAAACTCGGGCCCGATCAGCTGGAGGCCCTGGATGGCGACATAGACCAGGACCCACAGCAGGATGCCCAGGGTAGCGGCCATGGCCAGGGACAGGATGCCGGTCACCGCCTTGTCCTTTATCCGGCGCCGTCGGAGGCCGCTGGCGAAGTCGTTGTCGGAGAACCTCGCAACCGCGCTCACAGGGCAACGTTCCGCTTGACGATCACACGGGCGAGGGCGTTAACCATGATCGCCACGATAAGGAGGACGAAGCCGACCACGAAGAGGGCCTCGAGGTGGAACGGCTCGGTCGCCTCGGTGAACTCATTGGCGATGACGCTGGACATCGTCGCCCCCTGGCCGAGGATGCTGGGATTGATCTTGAGAACGCTGTTGCCGATGACCATCGTCACGGCGATGGTCTCGCCCAGCGCACGGCCGAGCCCCAGGATCGACGCGCCGATGACGCCAGACCGGGACCGCGGCAGGACCGCTGCCTGGAGCATCTCCCAGCGGGTGGCCCCGAGCGCCAGAGCCCCCTCCTTGTCCCCGACGGGAGCCGTGCTGAAGACCTCGCGGCAGATGGCGGTGACGATGGGCAGGATCATGATCGCCAGCACCACTGACGCCGTGAAATAGGACAGGCCGAAGAACGGCCCCTTGAAGAAGAACCCGATCACCGGCAGGGTGCCAACGGTGGTCGCCAGGAAATCGCCGACGGGACGCAGCATCGGGACCAGGGCGAAGATTCCCCAGAACCCGTAGACCACGCTGGGTACGGCGGCCAGCAGGTCGACCAAGTACGAGAGCGGCCGGCGGAGGGCTCTGGGGGCCACGTCGGTGATGAACAGACCGACCGCGACGGACACCGGAACCGCGATCACCATCGCCACGGCCGCGATCAGGATGGTGCCGTAGATGAACTGGAGGATCCCGTACGGATTCGGCGTGGTCCTGGTCGGCACCGCTTCGGATGGTGCCCACCTCGTCGATGACAGGAAGCTGAAGAATCCGTAGTGCTGGAGAGCCGGCCACGAGGCCTGCAGCAGGAAGGCAACCATCGCGACGATGACCACCAGTACGACGCAGCCCGCCGTCGTGACCACGATCCGAAACGCCGCATCGGCGCTGGCAAAACGACGCCGGGTCGCGATGCGGGGACCACCCCCGGCTTGCGCCGGGTTCAACGGGGTCGAGGATGCCAAGCCAAATTCCTCACGGGTGCCGTCAACGGTACCAAGGCGCCCCACCTACATCACTTCCGGTGGGACGCCCTGGCCGTCACTCCGCTACTTGACTATCGCCTGGCCGTTGTGGGTGAGGGTCTTGAGTTGCGCGATGGCCTTGGCCTGAAGCTCCGAGCCGAGGGGCGCGTAGTTGATGGCCAGCGTGAGGTCCTGGCCGTTGGTGAGCGCCCATGATATGAAGTTCACCAACGCGGCTCCCTTGTCGGCCGCGGTCTGGGCCTTGTAAACGAGCAACCAGGTCGTACCCGTGATCGGGTAGGCGTTGGTCCCGCTCTGGTCGGTGAGGTCAAAGCGCAGGTCAGGCGGGTACTGGGCCCCGACAGTCGCCGCGGTCACCGTCTGCACGCAGGGCTCGATGAAGTTGCCTGCCTTGTTCTTGACATTGCCGAAGGTGAGGTTTTGCTGGATGGCATATCCCAGCTCGACATATCCGATGCCACCCGGGGTTCCGCTGTTGCCTGACGGGCTGCCCACGGCTGCCGAGACTCCCTCATTGCCCTTGCCGCCGATACCGACGGGCCAGGCAACGGTCTTGCCGCGGCTGGTGGACGCGCCGCCCAGGGTGGTGACCCAGGTGGGGCTCTCCTTGGTCAGGTAGTCGGTGAAGATATCGGTCGTACCCGAACCATCGGAGCGGTGGACGACCGCGATGGCCAGGTCGGGCAGTTTCTTGCCCGAGTTGAGGGCGACCAGCGCGGGGTCATTCCACTTCGTGATCTTGCCCGCGAAGATCTTGCCCAGGGTTTCGCCGTCGAACTGCACCCCGGACCTGATGCCGGGCAGGTTATACGTGACCACAACTGGAGCCAGGACCATCGGGATCTGAACGATTGGGCTCTTCGCTTTGGCGATGTCTGCGTCCTTCATGAAGGCATCTGAAGCTCCGAAGTCCACCGTGCCCGCCTGGACTTGGGCGATGCCGCCGCCCGAGCCGATCGACTGGTACGCCACCTGGACCCCGGCCTTGCCGGCGTAGGTCGCGGCCCACACCGACAGCATCGGGTTGATGAAGGTCGAGCCTGCGCCGCTGAGCTGCCTGGCCCCGCCCGACACCTGGGCGACCCCATTGGTGAAGCCGGGCTTGGCCGGGGTGCCCTGGCAAGCGGCGCTGCCGCTGCCGGCTCCCGTGGTGCTGCTTGAACTGCTCCCGCAGGCGCTGACGGCAAGGGCCATGAGCACGCCGAGCGCACTCACTCGTGAGATCTGTGATAGCACGAAGGTCCCTCCCTGTCACCCCGGCGAGCTTGTGCCGCGTTCAATGCGTGCTGCGGCTCTGGCGAAGTGGTTGGTTTCAGTAAACGCAGCTTACGGCTGGCCAGGTTAGCGCTGCGGGGCGCGAAGGTTAAGAGTTGGTTATGCGGTTTGCGGAAGGGTGAAAGTGACCCTGGTCCCGCCCTGTTCGTGGCTTTCCGCCCAGATGTGCCCCCCGTGGGCCGAGACCAGGTGCTTGCTGATCGCCAGGCCCAAGCCCGAACCGTCCCCCCGTCGAGTCCGCGCCCGGTCGACTTTGTAGAAGCGCTCGAAGACGCGAGGCAGTTCTGTCGGCGGAATTCCCGGCCCTTCATCGACCACCCAAACCACCGTCTCGCCCGGCCCCGCGCTGGCGCCCACTGTGACCGGCCGGCCTTCCGGACTGAAGCGATGGGCGTTCTCGAGGAGGTTCTGCAGGACTTCAGCGACCCGGACAGGGTCGGCCCGGACCCAGAAATTGACCGGCACCGCATCCACGAGCTGGCCTGGGCCCTGGCGGTCGACCACGCGGCGCCAGCTGTTGACGACGACATCGTGGAGGCTGAAGTCCGTGACCTGCAGTTTGACCTCGCCCTCGAGCAAGGCCAGCTCGGAGACGGTGCGAAGGAGTCCTTCAATGTATCGGGCCTCTTCGGCAATGCGGGCCGCAAAGGTGACGGTCTCCTGGGGCGGCAGGCCGCCCGCCAGGGTCTCGGCGGCCAGGCTCAATGACGCGACCGGGGTTCGGAGCTCATGCGCGAGGTTGGCCACGAATTCAGCTCGAACAGCTTCCAACCGGCGCACCTCGGTGACGTCCTCGAAGTAGAGGAAGGCGCCAGCCGCGCCGATGGCCTGGCCACGCACTCGGAGCACGCTGCCGAAATTGGCAACATTGATATCCTGGGGCCCCGGTTCCCCGGCCAGCACCGCGCGAGCGCGGTCCTCCAGCTCCGGCGTGCGAGTCAGCGCGATCAGGCTGCCGGGGACGGCTGGATTTTCGAAGAAGTCGAGCGCCGCTGGTGAGGCCTCGACCACGCGCAGGTCGGCGTCGATCCGAAGCCACAGGATCCCGGCTGCCTCGAGCGCCAGGCGGGTCCAATCCGCGGGCTCGGCGAAAGCTGGCTCCAGGTCGGGCCCCTCGGCTTTGGCGTGTCGCCGCGGGAGTCTCAAGTCAGGGATCTAAGCGGGCTTGCCGGCGCCCTTTGGCCGCGCCCCAGCTCGCGTCCAGCGCCAGCAGTCCCGCACCCACCGCCCCGGAAAGATCGCCCAGCTCGGTTCCCAGCATCTTCGGCGGACGCTTGTCCATCAGGAGGTGGGGCTTCATCGCCTCGGCGACCCGGTCGATGAACGGCTGACCCAGGCGGCCGCCAAGCCCGCCGCCGATGACGATCGCCTCGAGGTCGAGCAGGTTCTGCGCCGAGGCCAGCGAGACGCCAAGGGCCCAGACGGCGTCATCGATGAGCCGCATCGCCATCTTGTCGCCCTGGTCCAGGGCGGAGGCGATGACTCCGCTGGTGAGGCGGTCGCGACCCTTCTGTTCCATCAGCTTGAAGAGGACGGTTTGCTCGCCACGCTCCACCAGCTTGCGCGCCCGCAGCTCGATCCGGCCGCGGCCGGCGTAGGCCTCGAGGCATCCCCGCCGGCCACACCCGCAGAGGCGGCCGCCGTTCTCGACGACGGTGTGCCCGATCTCGCCGGCGGCGCCCTGGCCGCGCCGCATCGCACCGTCCAGGATCAGGCCGCCGCCGACCCCGGTGCCTACGAACACCCCGAGAAGGTCCTTGAACGGCCGGCCGGCGCCGGCCCGATGCTCACCCAACATCGCGGCGCGGACATCGTTGTCGAACGTAACGGCAACCCCACCGAAGGCCCCCGAAAGCTTGGGGCCGAGAGGGAACCGCTTCTGGAAAGCGGGAATGTTGACAGCCTTGATGACGTCGCCGGAGGCGTGGTCGTAGGCGCCGGGGAAGCCGACCCCGATGCCCGCCAGAGATTCCGGCTTCACCCGCGCCTCAGCGGCAGCGCTGGTGATCGTTTCCTGGATGGCTTTCAACACCATCGCCGGCCCACCCTGGGGAGTGGGGACTCGGGCCTGGCCGATCGGCTTGCCGTCGCCGACGATCGCGGTCTGGATCTTGGTGCCTCCCATGTCGACTCCGGCGGTCACGTCCACGCCGATTAGGGTATCCGCTGCCGGCGACAGGTCGCGGTGGCGCCGTCAAAGGTTTAACCGGCGCCTAACCCATATTCCCATCGGCGGAATCTAGGCTCTGGAGGTAGTCACCCCCACCCCGGTGTGGGCTCGACCGAAAGGCCGGGCCTTCATCCTTTTCGGGCTTCAGATGGGCTACCCTACGGGTTTGCTGAACTCAGCAAGGGGGTATCCCAATTACGATATGGCAACTGGATTCAAGGACTATTACGAGGTGCTCGGGGTGGCCCGCACCGGCAGCGCCAAGGAGATCAAGAGCGCCTTCAGGAAGCTGGCGCGGAAGTATCACCCGGATGTGAACAGCGGGGATGCCGCCGCCGAGGCGCGCTTCAAGGAGATCAACCAGGCCAACGAGGTCCTCAGCGACCCCGACAAGCGCAGGAAGTACGACGAGCTGGGTCCCGACTGGGAGCACTACGACGCCTGGGAGAAGGCCGGGCGTCCCGGCCAGGCCCCGTTCGGCGCCCGCGGCGGGTCAGGTACCCGCTACCAGACGGTGTCGCCCGAGGAGTTCGCGGACCTCTTCGGGGGGCAGGGATTCGGTGCCCGGGGTTTCAGCTCGCAGGGCTTCAGCGCCCAGGGCGTCGACGGCTTAGGCGATCTTTTCGGCGGCATGTTCGGTAGTGGCGGCAGGGGCGCGGCGGCGCCACTCCGCGGCCAGGACATCGAAGGTGAGGCCGAGATCAGCCTCGAGGAGGCCTACCGTGGCACGACCCGGACCATCGAGTTGGCGAGCAACGCCGGCTCTCGCAAGGTAGAGGTCAAGATGCCCTCGGGGATCGGCGACGGTGCCCGCGTCCGCGTCAAAGGCCAGGGCCCGGCGGGCGCCGGTGGTGGAGCCGCCGGCGATCTCTTCATCCGGGTCAAGGTGCGCCCGCACCCTCGATTCAAGCGAGAGGGGAATAATGTCCGGCTGTCAGTCAAGGTTCCGCTGCGGGTGGCCATCGCCGGCGGCGAGGTCGAGGTCGAAACCCCTGCCGGCAAGCGCGTCAATCTGAAGATCCCGCGCGAATCCCAGAACGGCAAGGTCCTGCGCATGCGCGGCCTTGGCATGCCGCATCTTCGCGGCGGCGGGCACGGCGACCTGCTCGCCGAGGTCGAGGTGGAGCTGCCGCTGCCAGCCGATCCTGAGCTCAAGCGCTGGGCCACCGACGCCTCGAATCCGTAAGCCCAAGCCAAAACGCATCCCGGTCAGGGCCGAAGCCGGCAGTTAATACCCCGGCGCCTCGCGTTTTGTCAGACCGCGCTCGCCTCGAGCTCGCCCCGTTCCCACGCCCGCACGGGGTGCTCGTGTCCCTGAAGCTGCTCGTACTCGCCCACGGCTTCCCAGATGATCTTCCAGGAGCGCTCGGCGACGTCCTTGATGTAGTCGTCGTCGACGCCCGCCGCGCGGAGCCTGCGGCTGACCGAATCGACGGCGTAGTTCCAGTTGTTGCGGGGGTCGATCCGGGCATTGGCGGGGAGGTCGTCGGGGATGGCGATGAGCCGCTCCGGGTTGACGTAGATCCGCAGGCACGAGCGCAGGCAGCGGTCGACGGCGGCACGGATGCTCTTCTCCTCGCCGTCGTTAACCGCCCGGCGCAGGGCCCAGATACCGTAGTTGACGTGCCGGGACTCGTCGCGGGTGACTGCGGTAAAGCCCGCCCGGAACGCGGGCATCATGTCCAGGTTGCGCAGCAGCCGCAGCACCAGCCGCTGGCCGACCAGCGCCAGGATGCCCTCTACCATCAGGTGGTAGGTGGTCATTCCCTCGACCCAGAGGCTGTAGTTCTTGGGATCCATCCGCACCGCCTCGGTGATCTTCGTGAGTTCACCCTCGGCGCCGAAGATTCCTCTGTACGCCTCGCTGTCGGTGTGGCGCCGGGCGCGGTCAATGACCCGGTGGAGGTCATCGCCGGGATGGATCACCTCGGAGAAGAAGCGGGAGAAGAAGTAGGCGTGGCGGGCCTCGTCGGCCACCTGGGTGGAGAGGAACCAGCGGCTCTCCTCGTCAGGCGCCGCCAGCAGCAGCGGCGAGAGGGTGTCGGTGACCTCCTGCTCGCCAACAAAGAAGCCGCTGAAGATCTGTTCCAGTTGGTCCTGCAGGAAATCCCCGCCGGCGTCCCAGTGGGCGCGGTCGGTGGTGAAGTCGAGGCTGGCCGCCGACCACTGTTGACGCTCCCACCTCTGGTAGAGGTCGATGGGGCCGGGAAGCTCGCTCAGGAGGGCGTCGATGTGGGTGTAGACGTCCTCGATGTCGAGGTCCTGCAGCCCCTCGAGCTTGGTGGTTTCGACCTTGACGACGGTGGCGGCGGTATCGGTCATTTTCGAATCCTGAGCCTGGCCTGACGGTGCCGTCAGGTGTTTCACCATCCTAACCCCCCACGTAGGGCGTCGCCGTATGGTGATGTGGTGATCAAAGCCCCGCTGCGGTCTGCCGTCGCGCTGGCCGGCGCCTGCCACCCCGAACCGACACTGGCGGTCACCACCCTGGCGACAGTGTTGGCAGTGAGCGCGGGTCGCGGCGTCGGCTCGGCGTGGGTGGCGGCGGCGGTGCTCTGCGGCCAGCTCTCGGTGGGGTGGGGCAACGACTACCTCGATCGCGACCGGGATCGCCTCGCCGGGCGCGCCGCCAAGCCGGTGGCGTCGGGCCGCGTCGACCCCGCCCTGGCGCGCCGCGCGGCATGGGTCGCCCTGGTGCTGGCGATGTTGCTGTCGCTGGCCTCGGGCCCGGTCGCGACCGCCGTCCACCTGCTGGCGCTGCTGATGGCGCACCTCTACAACCTGGGTCTGAAGTCCAGTCCCCTCAGCGTCGTTCCGTACGGGGTGGCGTTTGCGCAGCTGCCCGCGTTCATCACCCTCGGCCTGACGCCGCCGCACCTGCCGCCCTCGTGGGCTGTGGTGGCCGCCGGCCTGATCGGCGCCGCCGCCCATTTCACGCAGACGCTGCCCGACCTGGAGCTGGACGCAGCCACCGGCATGAAGGGTTTGCCCCACCGGCTCGGCACTCGCGGTTCGCTGGCCGCGGTTGGGGTTTTGCTGGCGGCCGGGGCGCTCGCCGCCGCGTTGGGCCCCATCGGCCGACCGCCGCCGATCGCGTTGGTGACGCTGGGCCTGAGCCTGGCGCTGGTGGTCGCGGTCCTGGTCGAAGGGGCGCTGCGCCGCTACTCGGCCGCCTTCCACCTGACCATCGCCGCCGCCGGCGCCGCGGTGGCGACCTTCCTGGTCACTGGCCGCCAGCTCTGATACGGCTTGGCGGCCGACCGCCGGTTAGCGGCCGGAGATCTCCAGGCGGGGCGCCGCCAGCTCGGGCCAATCGCTGTTGGACGCCAGCTGGGCCCGCAGGGCTTCGACGGTCTCGATGATCGGTCCCACAACGATGCCCTCGTGCTCGGGCGCGAACGGCCGCAGGTAAGCGGCGCCGTCGCGCCACTTGATCAGGGCGCCGTTCTTGTTGCGGCGCTGGTAGTGATAGAAGCCCGCGGCGACCTGCACCAGGCCCTTGTAGAAATCGCCTTCGGGCGCGAGGCGGTGGGGCATCCAGGCTCCCTCCCAGGCCTCGTGCGCTTCCCAGAATTCGCCCTGGTTGAAGAGCTCGACCCCGCGGGCGAGGCCGCCGGCGCCGCTCTCGCCAGGCTCCGCCCCCGCCGCTTCCCCTTCCTCGCGAAGCTTGATGCTCCGGCGCCAGCCCCTCACGGCCTCGGCCCGGATCTCCTCGATGGCGATCCGCCGCCCCTGCGGGTGGCGGTTGAGGGCCGAGCCGGCCACCAGCAGGTTGGCCCCCGCCTCGGCGACCTGGGGCGCGGTTTGGGCGGTGACGCCGCCGTCGACCTCGAGGTCGATGACCAGCTCACCGTCGTCGATCAGTTCGCGAGCGTCGCGGACCTTGCCCAGCATCGAGGTGATGAACTTCTGGCCGCCGCGCCCGGGGTTTACCGTCATCACCAGCAGGTGGTCGACCAGGTCGAGCACGTCGATGACGGCTTCCAGCGGGGTGGCGGGGTTGATCGCGACACCGGCCCGCACGCCGGCGTTGCGCATGTCCTGCAGAAGCAGGTGGAGGTGGCGCGTGGCTTCGGCGTGGACGATCACCACCTCGCAGCCGGCCTCGGCGAAGGCCTGCCACTGGCCCTCCGGCCGGTCCACCATGAGGTGAGCCTCGAACGTCAGCTTGCTCTGCTCGCGCACCGCCTGGATGGGGTCGGCGCCATGCGTGATTCGAGGGACGAAGGAGCCGTCCATGATGTCCCACTGGACCCGGTCCGCACCGGCCGCTTCGAGATCAGCCAGCTCCTCGGCCAAACGCGACTGATTGCAGTCGAGCATCGAGGGCACAACCTGGGGCGTCGGCGTATCCATGAGGGGCAATGCTAGACGTTCACCGGGCGCCAAGACGCCCGGACGGCTTACCGAGAACAGCGCGCGGCGGGGAAGGTAAGGGTACGGCTGGCATTTTTGTTGGTCGGCACCACATCCCCGCTCCGGCCCATTTGTGCGACCTTGCCGTCACCGACGCCGGGCCCAACGACATCCTGACCTTCACCGCTCCCGGCTACGACTGGAACAACGGCACCGCGGCGAAGTACGAGCTGCGTCGCTCCAGCCAGCCGATCACCCAGGACAATTTCGCATCGGCCAGCGCGGTCGACGCGGGCCGGGCTCCCAAAGTCGCCGGCTCCCGCGAGACCCTCACCATTCCCCACGTGGCTGGCATGGGCTTCTACGCGATTCGCGCCATCGACGCCGCCGGCAACATCGGCCCGGTGCAGGTGCTCAGCGGCCCGTCAGGGTTCGGCCCGCTCGGCAACAGCCCACCGGCCAAGGCGTCGGCCCGGCCGAACACCGCCGCCGGGCGGGAGGGCGGCGTTCTGGTGATACTGGTGGTCACGCTGGTCGCGATGCTTGGCGATGACCTGGGCCGCGCGCCGCCTGACGCGGTACCGCGAGGTCACGCAGGTCTAGATTCTAGAGCGCGGCTGCCCTCACTCGGCTGCGCGGCTGAACGCGCGTGAGCCGATGACGATCCCGACCAGCGCCAGCATGGCCATGATCACCAGCCCCCTGAACACGTCGGGGTCGCCACCGTGCCCGTTGAAGAGGTCCCGCGCCGCGTTGACCGCGTATGAGAGCGGGTTGAAGCCGGCGATCACCCGGAGCCAGTCCGGCGCGAAGGTCAGCGGAAGCAGCACTCCTGACAGCAGCAACAGCGGGAGGCTGACGCTGAAGACCAACGGCGCGTAGGCGTCTTCGCTGCGTAGCTTCAGCGCCACAGCGTATGCCAGCGAGGCCATCCCCAGCCCGATCAGGGCGACCAGTCCGAGCATCACCAGGACCCCCACCAGGGTGACATGCAGACCGAAAGGTATGGCCAGCAGCATCAGCAGCAGCGACTGCACCAAGAGCGTGAGGATGTCTCTCAGGGCCCGACCCAGGAGGAGGGCGAAACGGCTGACCGGGGTGACCCGGAAGCGCTCGATGACGCCCGCGCGCAGCTCGGCGATCAGGCCGAAGCCGACGCCGCTGGCGCCAAAGAGACCGAGCTGGATCAAAAGCCCGGGCACGAAGACGTTGTAGGCACCACCGGCCGGGAATCCACGTGTCGCCGCCATTGGCTTGAGCAGCGGGGCGAAGAGGACCAGGTACATGATCGGCTGAAGCAGCCCGATGATGACCCAGGCGGGGTTGCTCAGGAGGATGTCGAGGTAGCGCCGGAACATCAGCCAGGTGTCTCTGAGCAGCTTCATGAGGCGGTCTCCCGCAAGGAGCGACCGGTTTGCCGCAAGAAGACGTCGTCCAGGCTTGGCCGCGCCATCGCCATCGTCGTGAGCTGGATCCCCGCCCCGTCCAAAAGCCGGAGCAGCTGGGGCATCGCGGTCTCGGCGCGGTCGACGTAGAGCCGTAGCGAGTCCTCCTCGAGGCCGGCCTCGCGCACGTAGGCCTGCTTGGTGACAAGGGCCAGCGCTTCGTCCTGACGCTCGCCGACCCCAAGCGTGATGACGTCGCCGGCGACCTGCCGCTTGAGCTCGTCGGGGGTGCCCTCGGCCACGATCTTGCCGTGGTCGATGATCGCCACGCGGTCGCACAGCGCGTCGGCCTCCTCCAGGTAGTGCGTGGTCAGGAAGATCGTGGTGCCGGCCTCGCGCAGGCGTCTGACCTCGTCCCACATCCGAGCCCGGCTCTGGGGGTCGAGCCCGGTGGTCGGCTCGTCAAGGAAGAGCAGTTCGGGCAGGTGCATCAGCC
>CABEAI010000114.1_pt1 | contig 18753 bp, 15 predicted proteins | sample 3132431 | NCBI WGS metagenome assembly CABEAI01 (sample SAMEA5534343, study PRJEB31848) | metagenome | biome: tundra; feature: field; material: soil | place: USA | collected 2013-05 | depth 0.45 m | reverse complement strand
GGCGAGGGGCGGGCTTCGATCGCGATCGGCGAGGGTGACGGCGGGCCCACCGAGGGAACCGGCGCCGGCACGAAGGCCTCCTGGCTGCCCGCCCCCAGCAGGTGCGATTGGATCGCGCCGGCGGCCACCACGCCCGCGATGGCGAGGACGGCAAAGGTGGCTGGAAAGAGGAAGCGCAGGGTATTCTTCGGCCGCATCAGGGGACACTTTAGCGGAATCGTGGCCCCCGACGGCAGCTTCCCAGCGAAGCCGGGGCAGGCCCTACTCGGTGCTGACGGAGGGGTCGACTTGCTGGTTGCGGGCGATCACCTTGGCAAACTGCCCGTGGGGCGCCACCGCCAGCTCGCGGACCTCCCTGGCCTCGTCGGGCTGGTTGCCCTCGTCGAGGGCGTCGGCGTAGCCACCCAGCATCTCGACGATGTTGGCTTCGTCGGTCGCGTCGAGCTTGTCGACGATGGCCACCAGGGCAGCGGTGGCCTTACGACGCTCGAGCGCCGCCATGTCCATGCCCATCTCGGGCTGAAGGCGGATGTACACCACTCCCCCAGTCATCCCGGAGCACATCCAGGGGCCGGGGTCACCCAAGACGATGGCGCGGCCCAGGGTCATGTACTCGAAGGCAAAGCCCTTCAGGTTGGCCCGGCCGGCCATGTTGCCCTGGTCGTCATCGATAGGGCCCCGGAGCCTGCCCCCGATCACCACGTCGGCGCCCGACAGCCTGATGCAGGCGCGCGAGTCGGCGTCGCCCTGAATGTAGAAGGTGCCGCCCTGGGCGCCGTACAGCAGCGACTTGCCCACCGATCCGTCCAGCCGCTTGCCCTGCCAGTTCATCCCCTTGAGGATCGCGACCCGGCCTCCCAGCGAGCCCTTGCCAACGCCGTCCTGGGCACCGCCCTCTACCTTCACGGAAACTCCCTTGACGTTGAATGCAGCGAGGCCGTTGCCGGGAATGGTGCCCTCGTGGAAGACGAGGTTGGTCGAGATATTGCCGTTCCAGCGCGCCGCCATCCGCCCCCGGGTGAGCTCGCCGGACAGGTAGGTCCCCAGGGCGCGGTCCATCGAGGTCACCTTGTCGTCCTCATAGACGACGTCGGTCTGGCCTCGCTCGATCTGCTCGACCACCATCCCCGCGATCACCTTGGTGAGGTGGTTCAGCGGCCTGCGCATGGGCCCCTGGGGCGCGCAGAAGTCCTCGATCGAGTAGTCCTGCGCGGTGACCGTGATCATCTCGGTGAGGTCGAGGCGGTCGTGGCCGCGCGACTGGACCAGCAGGTCGCAGCGGCCGACCAGGTCCTGGGTCCGCATCGCCCCCAACGCCGCCGTCAGCTCCTTGACCTCCTCGCCGACGGCGCTGAAATAGTTGACCAGGTTGGTGACCGACAGGTCGAGCTCCCGCGGCACCCAGCGCTTCATGCCCTTGTGATCCGCCTCTTCCTGGGTGGTGACCTGGGTGGTGATTCCGACGTGGCACGTGTCGAGCTGACAGCCGCGACAGATGGTGCAGCCGATCGCCACCATCGACATGGTGCCGAAGCCGCAGCGGTTGGCTCCGAGCAGGATCATCTTGATGACGTCGGCGCCACCCTTGAGACCGCCGTCGCACCAGACCTCGACCTTGTCGCGAAGACCCGACGCCTGCAGCGCCAGGTGCGCCTCGCGGACCCCGATCTCGACCGGCAGGCCGACGTGGCGCAGCGCGTGGGTGCGAGCCGCACCGGTGCCGCCGTCAAAGCCCGAAAGCGTGACGATGTCAGCCCCAGCCTTGGCCACGCCCACGGCGATGGTGCCGATGCCGGGCACCACCGGCAGCTTGACCGCCACCCGGGCTTCGGGGTTGCCCGTCTTCAGCTCCTCGATCAGCTGGGCCAGATCCTCGATCGAGTAGAGGTCGTGGTTGTTGGAGGGGCTGATCAGGTCGATGCCCGGCGCGGCGTTACGCGCCAGCGCTACCCGCTCGGTGACCTTGGTGCCCGGCAGGTGGCCCCCCTCGCCGGGCTTCGCCCCCTGGCCGATCTTGATCTCCACCAGGTAAGACGAGTTGAGGAGCTCGCTGGTGACCCCGAACCGCCCGCTGGCGATCTGCTGGCCGCGCCATTTGGGGTACTTGCCGATGAGGTCGGGCAGCTCGCCGCCCTCACCGTTGATGCAGATCATGTTCAGCCGCTTAGCCGCTTCAGCGTAGGCGCGGTAGGCCGTCTCGCCCTGCGAGCCGAAGCTCATCGAGCTGATGTTGAGCGGCAGCGAGTGTTCGCCGACCGAACAGTCCACCTCGAGCCCGAACAGCGTGGTCCCTGAAGCATTCGGCTGCAGCTTTAGATCGAGCGCGTGGCGGAGCGAAACCGGGTGCTCGATCTCGAGCTCGCGTACCTTGGCGGCGAAGTCGGTGTAGCCCTCACCGCTCTTGGCGACATGCCCAGCCAGCTTGTAGACGAAGGGGTTGAAGTGGAAGGTCTTGCCCAGCGTCCCGGCGCCTTCGCCATCGGCCACTCTGTAGCGCTCGGCGGCGTCGCGCTCCAGGGCGGCAAGCGACAGCCCGCGCCCCTCGGAGCCATAGAAGTTGCGCATCCGGAAATAAGCTGCCAGCTCAGGCTCCAGGCCGATCGATGCTTGGAAGCGCCCGTAGCCGCGCAGCTCGTGGATGCCCATCGTGCTGATCACCTTCTCGAAGCCTTTGCGCAGCGCGCCGACCAGGTTCTTGAGCGCCTCCGGGTTGTTGGCGTGCATCGCGATGTCGAGCATCAGGTAGGGGTTGATGGCGTCCGCGCCGAGCGCTATCGCCATCGCCAGGTCGTGGAGGTTGCGCAGGGCGCCGCTGCGCAGGACGAGCGCCACCCGCCGCCGGTAGCCCTCACCATGGCTGTCCTTCTGCAGGCGAAGGGCAGTGTCGATGCGCGACAGCGCCAGGTGGGGATCAATCGGGTGTCGCCCGTCCCGGAACGCGCCACCGTCGTCGACCAGGATCAGGTGGGCGCCATCGATGGCGCCGTTGGCGGCCTCCTCGCCGATCCGCTGGACGGCACGGCGCAGGCCCTCCTCGGGGCGGTACGCGGCGGTGATGATCTTGACCGAGCCGGGGTCCTCGGCGAAATCAGCCAGCAGCTCCTCGAGGCTGTAGGTCCCCAGCGACTGCGCCATCGTCTGGTACTCATCGAAGGGCATCACGTCTTCCTTGAGATGGCCGCCGAGGATGATCGGGTGGGTCAGCTCCATCCGCTTGTGGCGGCGGACCTGCTTGCCCGTGCGCATCTGCGGGCGCCTGCCAAGGATGCTCCGCAGCGAGAAGTGCTCGATTTCCCGCTCGCGGTCGATGGCGGGGTTGGTCACCACCGCCACCGTCTCCTTGAAGTAGTCGGCGATGTTCTGGCGCTGGTCGTTGAGACAGGCCAGGGCGCCGTCGTAGCCGAGCGAGCCGATTTCCTCGTTGCCGGTCCCGGCCAGACGCTCGACGGCGTCGAGGTCCTCGCGGTCCCAGCCGTGGGCGGCGAGCAGGAGACCGTGGTCAGGAACGGCCGAGCTGTGCTCAGCGAGATACTCGCGGTAGTAGCGCTCGCGCTGCTTGATGGCCTTGGTGGGGACCGGCCCCTCGATGTGCTGCCGGTAGCCACGGATGCCGGGCCACCGATGGCGGGCCAGCTCGTTGACCCGCCTCTGGATCTCGGGATGGCGAAGGACGCGGACGCGATGGCCGCGCTCGACCTGGACCGCGATCCGCTCGCCGGGCGCCAACGGCTCGGGGTCGGCAGTCATCGCCTCGATGGGGATGACGCCTTTCTCGGAGGAGAAGAAGAACTCCTTCTCGGTCTCCCCGAACCAGAGCGGCCGCAGGCCCATGGCGTCGACGCCGAAGACGCATTCGTCGCCGTAGCGGCTGACGATCCCGGCCGGACCCTGCGAATACGGCCCCCAGACCTGGCGGAAGAACATGTATGTGTCCTGAAGCACCGGGGCCAGCTGCTTGATCTCGGTGAGGATCGGTGGGAACAGCATCTCCACCGCCTCCATGATCGTCATTCCGTACTGCAGGACCATGGTCTCCAGGACCCGGTTGAGGTCCTGGCTGTCGGAGCCGCCCTCGACCAGCTGGGTGCCGATCGCCACCGCCTCGTCGCGGAGCTTGGCGATGGTGTTGATCTCGCCGTTGTGGCCGAGCATGCTGAACGGCTGAACTCGGGCGAATGCCGACGCGGTGTTGGTCGAGTAGCGGTTGTGGCCGATGGTGATCGCGGAAACGAAGTCGGGCTGCCGCAGCTCGGGGAAATACCGCGTCAGGGTCTCGGCGCTGCCGCGGATTTTGTAGACGCAGGAGTCGGCGCTGAGTGAGGCCACGTGGATGGGGGTCTCCTGCTCAATCGCCAGCTGCACCGCGAAGAGGCGGCTGTTGACCTCCTCTGACGGCCCCTGGTTGAGGAAGCCAGCGAGCTGCCAGAAGTCAGGTTCCTCTTCGTGCGCGGCCGGACCCAGCGCGTAGGGCTGAACCTCGCCGCTGCCGCTCCAGAGAATGTCGGCGCCGGCGGCCTTGAACTGCCCCTCGACCCACTCCTTGACCTTGCCGGCGCCCTCCAGGTCTCGAGGGATTAGGAAATGGCCGACAAAGAACCTCGAGTGGGTGGTCACCGCCTCGAAGAGGCCGGCTTTCACCAGCCGCTTGGCCCAGAGCTGCCGCGGGATATCGGTGAGGACGCCGCAGCCATCGCCCTCGCCGTCCACGATCCCGGAGCGATGGGCCATCATCATGAGCGCCTCGATCGTCCGTTTGACGTTGCCGTGCGAGGCCCCGCCCTTCTTGCGCACGTTGGCGATCAGGGCGCATGAGTCGTGCTCCTCCAGGAGGAGGTCGCGCTGCTCGGCTGCCGCGATGGGTTGGATCAAGATCGCCTCCAGGTCGCCGGAAGGCCCCACGCCTTGTGTGGATAGCAGGAGAAGATCGAGGCGGGATATAATCATAGCAACGAATTTGCCATTCGTCGAACATGACTGAGCAGTCAGGTTGATATTTCGGGAGACTGCGCCGGAAGGGGTGTCCGCAGCTTCGAGAGAACGACTCCCCATCGGTGGATTTCGTGAGGTTGAGCCGGTGCCCGTGCTCTCAGGGAACCTTCCCTGTGTGCTCTCAGACCCGATTCAGGTGTTGAGCCGAGAGTGGAGAACATGGACCGCATCATCCTCCTGCTGGAGAACCCGCTGGCGCTTTCGCCGGCACTCTTCCAGTTCGGCCTCGCGGGCCTACTGGCCGCTGCCACGGGGCTGGGCTGGTGCCAGGTGGTCCGCTCCGTCGCCGCAGCCACGCTTTCGTCGCGACGCAAGCTGGTGCTCGCCGGGCGCTAAGACCCGAGCAGGTTCAGCCCGGGGGCTGAAGCTGGGCTTCGAGGCGCTGCTGGAAGAACCGCAGGAGGAAGCGGGCGGCAACTGCAGCCAGGGCCATCACCGCGGGCACCAGGAGAAGGTGCAACCAGAGGAGTGACCCGTAGAGCGGCAGCACCAGCATGATCAGGCCGAGACCGAAGACGCCGGCATAGGTCCCGCCCAGAGCCACCAGCGGGAAGCGCTCGGCCCACCGAAATTGCTCCGGGATCTCGGTGGGGACATTACCGCCGTACCGGGGCCCCATCACCTGGAGGCTGGCCACGTGGTGGAGGTTGGGCGTGACCCGGGCCGCGACCTGCACCTGGTTCTGCGGAATCTGCTTGAGCAGACGCCGTTCAATATTCAGGTAGGCGTCTTTCTGACGGGTCCGGACCTGGAGCATGCCCAGCCCATAGACCGTCGAGACGGGAGCCGCACTCACCATCTGTCCCTGGATCAGCTCCGGGTTGGCCTTGCGGTCACGCAGCGCCAGGACCAGGGCCGGCCAGACCAGCGTGCCCGGCACCGCGATGGCGACCAGGAAGACGGCCACGTCCTCGAGCTTCAGCGGTAGCTCCTTGAAGAGCACAAAGAGGACGGCGCCCACGATCAATAAGGCGACCTGGAACGCAGCCAGGTAGAGGGTTACCCGGATTACAACCGAGGGGCTGTAGCCCTCCAGCATACGGGCCTGGAGGGCGCGGCTGGAGCCCTTCGGCGGAGGCGGCGGCTGGAATTGGGCCTGCCGCTGCTTAGGCTTGATCTTTCGCTGCTGGACACGCATCTGCTGCTTCGGCACGCCACTACTCTAGCCGCTGGCGCATGCATCTCCCGGCTCTCTCGGGCGCGATCAGATCAATTCACAGAGGGGGGAGTTAATCAGGCAACAGGCGCCAGCTGCGGGACTACTGAAGGGACGTAGTGCAAGACCGCGAGGAGGACTCTGGACACCTGTTGCCTGGCGATGAAGGCTTTCCGATCTGGATGATGAACACCCATATCTTGTGCCTCGCCTGGCAGAATACCCCAGTATGTAGGTTCTTGTCAAGCGCTCCGCGGATTTTTTGAGTTGGGACGCGGAGGGCGCAGCCGGATGCCCAGCGCCTGCTCGAACCCGCGCGAGAGAAGGTCGACGAGCTCCTGCGGTGAAGGCACTTCGGCGAGCAGTTCATCGAGGCTGATGGAGAGCGGCGTCGCCTTCCGAGCCGCAGCGTCTCGCATCAAACCGGGCAGGTCGCCCTGGCGATCCTGCAGCAACAGGCTGCCATGCTGCAGGAAGGCTCCCCGACTGCGCCACTGGGCGCTGGCGATGAGCTTGCGGCCGCCAACCAGGACTTCCTCGGCCGAAGCCGACGCAAAGCAGATGGGCGTCAGGCCGGATGCGGGTCGGGGCTCGCAGGGAGCGCTTTCCCCCCTGATGCCGAGTCCGCGCAGGCCCGCCAGCAGCGCTTCGGAGATGGCGTGGTAGCTCTGCATCAGGGTTCCGCCGACGACCGGGTCCTGTTGCGACGCCACCACCGAGTAGGTCACCTCGCGGTCGTGGAGAAGCGCCTGGCCACCGGTCGGCCTCCGCACCACGTCGAGCCCGGCAGCGCGCACGGCGTCCATGTCGAGGATCTCCTCTCGCTGGCCGAGACCAAGCGAGATGCAGGCTGGGTTCCAGGCATAGAAACGCAGCGTGGCGGGGCGCTCGCCCCCGACCAGCTGGTCGAGAAGCTCGCGGTCGCGGGCCATGTTCTCGGCGCCGGTGGCCGGCGGGTCGACGAGGAGCTCCCAGACCGGGGTCGCCCTGACGCGCGTGGGTCGCGTGTCACCAGCCGCCGCTACCGCGGTCTTAGACGTTGAACCTGAAGATGGTCGTGTCGCCATCCTGGAAAACGTACTCCTTACCCTCGATGCGCACCTTGCCCACAGCGCGCGCCTCAATCCAGCCTCCGGCGTCGACAAGCTCCCTCCAGCCGATCACGTCGGCCTTGATGAAGCCGCGCTCAAAGTCGCCGTGGATGGTCCCCGCCGCCTGCGGGGCACGGGTGCCACGCCTGATCGTCCACGCCCTGCACTCGGTCTCCCCGGCAGTCAGGAAAGTGATCATGCCGAGGATCGAATAGGCCTCGCGAGCGAGCCGGCCCAGCCCCGACTCGTCCAGGCCGAGGGACTGCAGGAACTCGAGTCGCTCTGACGGGTCGATGTCCTGGAGCTCGGCCTCGATTCGGGCGGATATAACCAGCCAGCTGGCTTTTTCTTCCGCGGCGATGGCGGCGACCTCGTCAAGCCCCCGGCCCGAAGTCCTGGCAGCGTCGGCCTCGGCGACGTTGGCCACGTAGATCACCGGCTTCAGGGTCAGCAAACTCAGCTCCCTGACCAGGCCGCGCTCCTCATCTGTCAGCCCGAGCCGCCGCGCCGGGATGGCCTCGTCCAGGGCCTTCTCGATCTTCTCGAGGACCACCAGCTCCGCTTGCGCCTCCTTCTGCTGCCGCGCCAGCTTGACGGTTCTCTCCTTGCGCCGGCGGACCGTCTCCATGTCCGCCAGCATCAGCTCGTAGTCGACAGTGGCGATGTCGGCGGCGGGATCGAGGTGGCCGCTCACGTGGGTGACATTGGCGTCCTCGAAACAGCGCACCACCATGGCGATGGCGTCGCATTCGCGAATCTGCGCCAGGAACTGGTTGCCCAGGCCCTCGCCTTCGGACGCGCCCTTGACCAAGCCGGCGATATCGACAAAGGTGACGGTGGCGGGGATTGTCTTAGGCGGTTTGAAGAGACGGCTCAGCGCCGTCAGTCGCGCATCGGGAACCTCAACGATGCCGGTGTTGGGCTCGATGGTGGCAAAGGGGTAGTTGGCCACCAGCGCCCCAGCCCTTGTCATCGCGTTGAAGAGAGTCGACTTGCCCACGTTGGGCAGGCCGACGATGCCGATGCTCAGTCCCATGTGGTTGGAATCATCGCCGGTGCGTTGGGGCGGTCAGTCCGCAGCCGGCGTCGCGGGCAGCACCTCCACCGCGCGGGTCCGCCATCGGGCCCGATCGATGAAGATCTTGGCGCCGCACTTCTCGCAGAAGAGCCGGATGTCGGCGCCGGTCGAGCTGACCACAAAGCTGGTGCCGCCACACGCGTGGGGCTTGCGCAGCCGCACCCGCATCCGCGGCTCGGGGTCGGGCATCGGCGGGCCGGCCACCCCGCCTCACCCCTGGTCGAGTCGGTAGGCCTTGTGCAGAGCCCGCACCGCATCCTTGGCGCGGTCGCGCGCCACGATGCACGTGATGCGGATCTCGCTGGTCGAGATCATGTCGATGTTGATCCCGGCGTCGGCCAGCGTCTGGAACATCAACGCCGCGATGCCGGGTTGGCCCAGCATGCCGGTGCCCACGATCGAGACCTTCGCCACCTTGGAATCGGTCAGGATGCCCTCGGCGTCGATTTCCTTGCTGGTCTTGCGGACCAGCTTCTCCACATGCGCCAGCTCGCCCGCGGCGACCGTGAACGACAGGTCGGTCACGCCTTCGCGGGAGACGTTCTGGATGATGACATCGACGCTGATGCCCTTGTCGGCCAGCGGCGTGAAGATGCGCGCGGCGATGCCAGGTTTGTCCGGCACGCCGACCATCGTCAGCTTGGCTACGTCCTCTTCGGCGGCGATGCCGCGCACTCGATCTCTTTCTTCCACTTCAGGGCTCCGTGTGATGAGGGTACCCGGCCCTTCGTCGAACGTGCCACGAACCCTGATGGGCACGTCGTAGAGCTCGCCGATCTCGACCGCCCGGGGATGCATCACCTTGGCCCCCAGCGACGACAGCTCGAGCATCTCGTCGTAGCTGATGGCGCTGAGCAGTCTAGCTTCGGGGACGATCCGTGGGTCGGCGGTGAGGATCCCAGGGACGTCGGTGTTGATCTCGCACTCGTCGGCCTCAAGCGCGGCCGCCAACGCCACCGCGGTGGTATCGGACCCGCCGCGGCCAAGGGTGGTGATGTCGAGGGTCTTGTTGACGCCCTGGAAGCCGGCCACGACCACCGTCATGCCGCGCTCCAGCTCCTTGATGACGCGGATTGGGACCACGTCGAGGATCCGGGCGCGGGTGTGCGAGTGGCTGGTCCTGATCCCCGCCTGGGCGCCGGAGAGCGAGATCGCGGGCACCCCGCGGGCCTGCAGCGCCATCGCCATCAGGGGCGCGGTGATGGTTTCGCCGGCCGACAGCAGGGTGTCCATCTCGCGTTCCGGCGGCTCCTTGGTGATCTGGGCCGCCAGCCGGCTGAGTCGATCGGTGGTGTCACCCATCGCCGATACCACCACCACAACGCCGGCGTCCTGGGCGCTGCGGGCGACGCGCTCGGCGACCCGCTTGATCCGCGACGGTGACCCCACCGAGGTGCCGCCGTACTTCTGCACCACCCACCGGCGGCTGCGTCGCGGGCTCATGTCGGCGGCCCCACGCGCGCCGGGTCCTCAGGCAACTGGGTGACGTCGGCGCCCTGCGCGCGAATGTCAAGCACCAGGCGACGGCCTTCAAGACCGAACTTCGCGGCCGCGCCGGCCATGGCTTCGGCGATGGCCAACCCGAGCCCCGCGACGGCGCGGTCGTGAAGCGCCAAAAGCGTCGGCCCGGCGCCGCTGAGGAAGACGCCGGCAGCGCCCACGCTGCTCGCCGCCGCGAGGATGTCGGCAAAACCGGGCACCAGCGCCGCCCGGTACGGCTGGTGCAGGCGATCCTCGGTGGCCACACGTAGGTCCTCCAGGCGCCCATCTTTGATTGCCGACAGCAACAGCGCCAACCGGCTCAGGTTGTGGACCACGTCGGCCCGCGCGTACTGCTCGGGAAGGACCTCGCGCGCCGACTCGGTTGATACCAGCAGCTCGGGGACAAACAGCGCCGCGCCGAGCCGGTCGGAGAATTCGAGGCGGCGGGCCAGGTAGCGACCTCCCTCCTCCTGTGCCACCATCTGGAAGCCGCCGCGCAAGGCCACGCCGACGTTGTCCGGGTGCCCCTCCAGGGATACGGCCAGGTCGAGCAGTCGATCGTCGTCCATAGCGTGGCCTGAGATCGCCCTTGCCGCCAGCAGGGCACCAACGATGGTGGCGGCGCTGCTGCCCAGTCCACGAGCAAGCGGAATGCGGTTGTGCTCGCGGATGACCAGCCCTGAGGGCTCATAGCCGGCCAGGCTGAAGTAGGTCTGCATGGTCGTGAAGAAGAGGTTGCTGTGGTTGGTGGGGACCGACCCGGTCCCTTCGCCGTCGACCTCAATGCGTAGCTCGCTGCCGACCTCCCAGACGTCGAAGACGTCGAGCAGGTCGAGAGCCAGGCCGAGGACGTCGAAACCGGGCCCCAGGTTGGCCGAGCTGGCGGGCACGCTCACGCGGACGCCCGACCGGCTACCCGGCCGCTGACCCGAGGAGCTCACAGCTTCAGGGCTTTGGCAATCGCGCGGGCGTCGGCCGGGAGGTGCAGCGGCGGCAGCAGGTGCTCCTCGAGAGCGGACGGATCCTTGAGCCCGCTGCCGGTGAGGACACAGACCACCGACGCGTCCGCCGGCACCCGCCGGGCGTGCGCCATCTTGGCCAGCAGCGCCAGTGACGCGCTGCTGGCGGGCTCGGCGAAGATGCCCTCGCTGGCCGCCAGCAAGCGCTGGGCGCTGAGGATCTCACCGTCGGTGACCGCCTCGATCGCCCCGCCGCTCTGGTCTCGCGCGGTCGTCGCCTGCTCCCATGAGGCCGGGTTGCCGATGCGGATCGCGGACGCCACCGTCTTCGGGTCGGCGACAACCTCGCCCCGAACGATGGGAGCCGCGCCCTCGGCCTGGGCCCCGATCATCCGCGGCAGCTGCCGGCAGAGGCCATCGGCGTGGTACTCCTTGAAGCCCTTCCAGTAAGCCGTGATGTTGCCGGCGTTGCCAACCGGAATGAAGAGCATGTCGGGGGCGTCCCCGAGCGCGTCGACGACCTCGAAGGCGGCAGTCTTCTGGCCTTCGATGCGGTTGGGGTTGACGGAGTTGACGAGTGTCACCCCAGCGCTCTCGCTGAGCCGGCGCACGACCTCGAGGGCGTCGTCGAAGTTGCCGTCGATGGCCACAACCCTGGCGCCGTAGACCTGCGCCTGGACCAGCTTCGAGGGCGCGATCTTGCCCTCCGGGATGAGCACCACGCAGCGCAGGCCGAAGCGGCCGGCATAGGCCGCGGCGCTGGCCGAGGTGTTGCCGGTGCTGGCGCACATCAGGGTATGGCTGCCGGCCTCCATCGCCTTGGCCACCGCGACCACCATGCCGCGGTCCTTGAACGAACCGGTGGGGTTGAGGCCCTCGAACTTGAAATAGAGCTCTCGCAGGCCCAGCTCGTGACCGATATTGACGGAGCGGATCAACGGCGTGTTGCCCTCGTTGAGGCTGATCCGAGGGGTCTTGTCGGTCAGCGGTAGCCGGTCGCCGTAGCGAGCGATGACGCCGGCGGGGATGGCCCCGCCCTCGGCGCCGCTCGCGTCTCGCGCGGGGCGCGCCATCACTGCACCCGTAGGAAGGCGTGCACATGGCGCACGCAATCTAGGGCTTCGATCTCCGCTCGCGCCGACTGCAACACCCGCTCCTGGGCGGGGTGCGTGAGGATGACCAGCTCGACGCTGGTGGCCGCCGCGTCGATGCTCTTCTGGTTGATGGAGTCGATCGAGATGCCCTGGGTCCCGAAGACCTTTGTGATCTCGGCCAGCACCCCGGGGCGGTCTTCAACCTCCATGCGGAAGTAGGCGCGGCTGATCACCTCCTCCATCGGCCGCACCGGGTAGTTGCGGTCGAACCACATCGGGATGCGGTTGTTGACGCCCTTTCGCATCGAGTGCACCAGGTCGATGAGGTCGCCAACCACGGCGCTGGCGGTGGGTCGGCCACCCGCCCCCTGTCCGTAGAGCAGGACCGAGCCGACCAGGTCTCCATCGACCACCACCGCGTTGTTGCTGCCGCCGACCTGGGACAGCAGGTGGCTGTGCTTGATCAGGGTGGGGTGAACGCGCAACTCGACGGCGCCATCCCGCTTGCGCCCCTCCGCCACCAGCTTGATGGCGTAGCCCATCTCCGCTGCGTAGCCGAAGTCCTTGGGGTCCAGCTCGGTGATGCCCTCGCGATAGATGTCGGCGGGATGGAAGCGCGAGCTGAAGGCGATCGAACTCAGGATGCACAGCTTGTAAACGGAGTCGTGGCCGTCGACGTCGGAGCTCGGGTCGGCCTCGGCGAAGCCCAGCTGGCGGGCCTCGTCAAGGGCTTCGGTATAGCTCTTGCCCTGGGCCATGCCATCGAGGATGTAGTTGGTGGTGCCGTTGATGATGGCCTCGATGGAGTTGATCTCGTTGGCCAGGAGGTCGATCTTGAACGTCGAGATCAGCGGGATGCCCCCCCCCACCGCGGCCTCGAAATAGATGTCGACCTCGTGCTCAAGGGCCAGCTCGAGCAGGTCCGGGCCGTACTTGGCCATCACCTCCTTGTTGGCGGTGACGATGTGCTTGCCGGCGATGATGGCGCGGCGGAGATACTCGTGCGCCGGTTCGACCCCACCGATGACCTCGACGATGATGTCGACGCTGGGGTCGTCGAGAACTTCGGCGGCGTCAGAGGTCAGGGCGGCGTCAGGGGTGTAGCGACGAGCCTTGGCCAGGTCGCGGACAAGGACGCGGCGCAGCGTCAGGTCCACACCGGTGCGCCGGTTGACCATTTCGCTGCTCTTTTCCAGCCGCTCGGCGACCTGTGACCCCACCGTCCCCAGGCCGAGCAGGCCGACTCCGTACTGCTTCGCCTCGGCCATAGTCCGCGAATTCTAGCCGAGTCCCAATACGGAAACGCCACTTTCTGACGCTCCCCTCAGAAGTACAATGCGCTCCGTGCTGGACCGGAAGGGACTGCTGGTGGTCGGATCGATCACCCAGGATTACGTCGAAACCCCAGGTTCCAGGCTCAATGGCGAGCTCGGCGGGTCGGCAACCTACGCCTCGCTCGCGGCCCGGTACTTCGGGCCGGTTGCCGTCGTCGGTGCCGTGGGACGCGACCGCGCCGCCGATTTCATCGAACTCCTCCAATTCGCAGATATTTCGCGGCTGCTCCCGGTCGACCTGCCGACCTACACCTGGCGCGCGCGCCGCGAGACGGTGGGCGGCGAAGCGACCACCCTGGAGCGCTTCACCGGTGCTTTCGAGGGATACCGACCAGAGCTTGGCGCGATTCAATCCCTGCCCAGGGCGGTCTTCCTGGGCAGTTGTGACCCTGACGCGCAGCTCGCCGCCATCCAGGGCTGCCCGCCGGACGCCTTTATCGGGGGCGACACGATGGACATCTTCCTTGACGCCCAGCGGCCCGCGGTCGAGCAGATAGTGGCCCAGTGCCAGGTGCTCTTCGCCACCCAGCATGAGGTCGAGATGCTGGCCCAAACCCGGGGCACGGCGGCGGCCGCGCTGAAAGTGCTCAACAGCTTTCCGCTCGATGCCCTGGTGATGAAGCTGGGGCCTGAGGGTGCCGTCCTCTGGACGCACCACAACAGTCACCATCTGCCGGCGGCAGCTGTCGATGTGGTCGACCCGACGGGCGCCGGGGACGCTCTCGCCGGCGCCTTCATGGGACGCCTCGCCGAGGTCAATGCCGAGACCGACGACGACTTGCTTGAGGCCCTGGAATGGGGGATCGTGGCGGCTTCGTTCGCCATCTCGGGTGTAGGCGTTGCGGCGTTGCGGGCCGCGGGCCGCGCCGACCTGGAAGAGCGCCTCAACCTCTACCGTGCCGACCGGGGGGCCACCGCTTCCGACTAAACCGTCACGCTCCCGCGAGTCATAACCAGGGGAACCCGGGAATCGTCGAGACCAAGAGCATCACCGTGAGGATGATCACGCCCACGATGGTGGCGCCGCCGAAGATGTTGGCGAACCGGCCGTTGGCGTACTTGCCCATAACCCGCTTGTCGTTGATCAGGATGAGCATGTAGACCAGGATCGCGGGCAGGATCAGGCCGTCGACGTCCTGGCTGAGGATTGTCACGGTCGCCAGCGGCAGTCCGGGGATAAGCACGGCGGCAGCCCCGATCACGATCAGGCCGGTGAAGATGATGAAGAACGCCGGCGCGTCGCGGATTGAGTGCCCCACGCCTCGCTCCCAACCGAAGGCCTCGGTGATGGCGTACGCGGTAGACAGCGGCAGCACCGACGCCGCCAGCAGCGACGCTCCCACCAACCCCGCCACGAAGAGGACCTTGGCGAAATCTCCCGCCAGCGGCGCCAGGGCCTGGGCCGCGTCCTTGGCATCGGCGATGTTGGTGTGCCCGCTGACGTGCAGAGTCGCGGCGGTGGCGACGATGATGAAGAAGGCGATCACGTCGGTCACCAAAGATCCGATGAAGACGTCGGCGCGCTCGTACTGCACCTCGCTGGTGCGCAATCCTTTGTCGACCACCGAGGCCTGGAGATAGAACTGCATCCACGGTGTGATGGTGGTGCCGACGAGGGCGACCGCCAGGAGCAGGTAGCTGGTGTTGAGGATGTTGGTCTGCGGGTGGATCGACTGGTGCAGCACCTGCGCCCAGTCAGGATGGACCAGCAGCCCCGAGATGACGTAGGTGAAATAGACGAGGCTCAGGCCGAGGAAGATTTTCTCCACGACCGCGTAGGAGCCGCGCAGGACCACGACCCAGACCAGCAGCGCGGCCAGCGGCACCGTGAGGTAGCGGCTGATGTTGAAGGCTTCGCCGGCCAGAGCGATGCCGGCGAACTCCGCCACCGTGGTGGCTACGTTGGCGACCAGCAGGAGGAACATTGCCAGGGCTGTGATGCGGACCCCGAAGCGCTCGCGGATCAGGTCGGCAAGGCCTTTGCCGCTGACCACCCCCAGCCGCGCGTTGAACTCCTGCACCACCGCCAGCGCAATAGTGGTGAGCAACAGCAGCCAGATCAGGTCGTAGCCGTACTTGGCGCCGGCCTGAGCGTAGGTGAAGATGCCGCCCGCGTCGTTGTCGGCGTTGGAGGTGATCAGCCCGGGGCCGAGGATGCCCAGGAAGAGGATCAGCTGGGTGCGTCGCTTACGCAGGACTCCAGGCAGCCGAGGGCGCCTGCGGGGAGCGCTCGGCAGGCTCAGGTTGGCCATCGCCAGCCATCTCCCTACCTAGCCGAAGAGCCGCGGCAGGCGGCGCTTGGATGCCCGTGAGAGCACTGAATCCATCACGTCGTCGACGGTGACGATGCCCTCCAGGTGGTCGTCGACATCCACCACCGGGACCGCCAGCAGGTTGTACTTGCGGATCACCTCGGCGACCTCGCCGTGGCTGGCGTTCAGCGGCACGCTGACCACGTTGGTGATCATGATGTCGGTGACCGAGGTGTCGGGCTTGGCCACGATGAGGTCCCTCAGCGAGAGCACCCCGAGCAGGTTCTCGTGGCCGTCCACCACGTAGACGTAGTAGACCTGCTCGGCCTCTGGCTCAAGCTCCCGTAGTCGCTCGATGGCCTCGCCCGCGGTCAGGTCGCTGGTGATCGCCACGTACTCCGTGGTCATCAGGCCGCCAGCGGTGTCCTCCTCATAGGCCAGCAACTCCTCGACATCCTCGGCGTCCTCCTCGTCCATCTTGTCGAGCAAGATCTCGGCGCGCTCCTCCGACAGGTCGGCGATGAGGTCGGCGGCCTCGTCGGGATCCATCTCTTCGAGAATGTCGGCGGCGCGTTCGTCGTCCAACGATTCGATGACGTCGACCTGGTCCTCGGCTGACATCTCCTCGACCACGTCGGCGGCCAGCTCGTCGTCGAGCGAGGCGAAGATGGCGTCGCGCTGGCGGGGGCTGAGGCGGTCGACGATCTCGGCGATGTCGGCGGGGTGCATCTTGGCGACCTTCTGGTGAGCGATCCGCAGCTTCACCGAGTCGAGGTCGGAGTGGATGGGATCGACCACGTCCCACGGGATCACCTTCTGCGCCCAGTCGCGACGAGTCAGGCGTACCAGGCTCTTGCCGAGATCCTCGGCGCCAAGCCGCCGAAGCAGCCCGCGTCCGCCGACATCGACACCGACCACCAGCAGGTTGCCTCGCATCGGCGAGAGCTGCAGGTCGTTGACGCGCACCACCCGGCGGCCGTCGGTGTCCACGATCTGCTTGTCCAGCACGTCTCGCGCCAGCCACACGTCTCCCTCTGGGGCGGTATCGATGGGGAGATCCTCGCGTGAGCTCTTCAGGGCCAGCTCCTTGGCCTCAAAGGTGCGGACCTCAGACCACGGAATCACCTTGCCCTCGCGACCACGAAGGACGACGTGGTGCACGATGGGGTAGGGCTCGGAGATGTGCGCCACCAGGTCGCCAACGCGACCGATCCGGCGCTGCTGGTTGTCGACGATCTCCGCTCGGAGGAAGTCGCTCAGGAAGATCATGGCGGGCTTCCCTTATTTGTAGGTCTGGTCCGGACCGAGGGAGCGTAACGCAACGGGACGCCGGCCGGCGGTCGCTCAGGGGCGGCGCGCGATACCGATGACCTGGGGCGTGACAGGAAGGGGTAGTCCCAGCGGACGGAGCGCGAGGCGGCGCTCGGACTCGATCAGGAAGCCGGCGTCGAGGATGGCCGCGGCGGTGTCGCGAGCACAGTGGCAGCCCCCCGCGACGCGGGGCCATATGGTGGCGTCGAGGCCCTTCTGGATCGTCGCGCCAGCCCTTCCCTCGGCGACCACGTGCTCGTAATAGCGGAGCTCGCCGCCGGGCTTGATCACCCGCATCAGCTCAGCCAACGCCGACGGCGGGTTTTGGATGGTGCAGAGGACCAGGGAGACCACGCCCGCGTCGAACGTAGCGTCCTCGGCGGGGAGTCGCTCGCCCATCCCATCAACGACCGTGACCGGGACCGACGCTGCGGCGGCCGCCTTCTCCGCCTGCTTGCGGAGATGCCGCTCCGGCTCCACTGCCAGCACCTCGGTCACGTTGGGGGGATAGAAGCCGAAGTTGACGCCCGCGCCGCAGCCAACCTCGATGACGCGCCCGAAAAGGTCCTCGACGAGCTCAGTGCGCTCCCTGGCCTCACCGAAAACCATCCAGCGCGAGCCCAGGCCGAAGATGAGCGCGAACATCGGGTGGTGAACCCTCTCGGGCGGGGCGGCCATGCGTCTGCCAGCATAGGCCGCGGCGAGGGCACGAGCATAATCGGTTTGATGCCGCTCATTCCCCTGCTCGACGGCTTCGGGCGCGCCGGCACCGACCTGCGGCTCTCCGTGACCGACCGCTGCAACTTTCGCTGCCTTTACTGCATGCCCCAAGAGGGGCTGGAGTGGCTGCCGCGCGACGAGATCTTGAGCTTTGCGGAGATGGTTCGCCTGGTCGGCATCCTGGTCGGTTGCGGCGGCTCGCCGAGAAAGCTGAGCCGCTGGCGAAGGCCGGCTTGCGCCGCGTCAACGTATCGATGGATTCGATGCGGCCCGAGCGCTTCCACGAGATCACCCGGCGCGATGGGCTCTCGGAGGTGCTGCGGGGCCTGGAGGCGGCCGCGACCGCAGGTCTGAGTCCGATCAGGATCAACGCCGTGGTGGTACGCGGGGTGAACGTGGACGAGGTGGTGGACTTCGCGGCGCTTGCGCGGGAGCGCGACCTCCACGTGCGCTTCATCGAGTACATGCCCCTCGACGCCGGGCATCGTTGGACCCAGGAGCAGGTGGTGCCGTCGGCAGAGTTGAAGGTCCGCATCGAAGACGCTTCGAGCTTCGTCGGGCGCCGACCTCCGAGCCAGGGCCGGCGGTGTCCTACGTGTTCACGGACGGCGCCCCCGGCAGCGTGGGATTCATCGCCTCGGTCAGCGAACCGTTCTGCGGAACCTGCAGCCGGCTTCGCCTGACCGCCGACGGGCACTTCCGCACGTGCCTCTTTGCGCTCGACGAGCTGGATTTGCGCGAACCGATGCGCCGAGGCGCGTCCGATCTCGAGCTCGAGGACGCGATCCGAATGGCAGTCCGCCATAAGTGGGCCGACCACCGCATCAACCAGCCGGACCTCGTGGCTCCGACCCGCTCGATGTCCCAGATCGGGGGCTGAATTCAGGGTCTACTGCCATATCCGTGGGCGGTTCGCGAGTTCAAATCGTATTCCCGGGGTGGCTGCTCCGAGGAGGGACGGCCGAAAGGGCCGAGTTGGCCGCGCCTCTCGTTAGCCGCGGGCCTGGGAACCCCTACCGTGGCCAGTACCCGGGAGTTCAGGTGGCTCTTCCCGCTCGGTTGCGGCATCATCACCGGTGGGCCAGCCCTGGTTTGGTCGAACACCTGCTCGCCCACGGATAGAGCACAAGAGCCTGAATTCAGGCCCATGGCGGCGAAGGCCTGTCGCTGAACTCAGCCCGTATTCAGCCGAACTGCTTGCAATACGCCAGAGGCACGGTTAGAATCAGCGCCGGTTCCGAATTGGAACCGAATTGGAGAGAGGGTCTCGCGGGGATGAGCTTCGCG